>Ga0118677_10000801_pt1 | contig 68294 bp, 36 predicted proteins | sample AliMusrvi5mmetaG_FD_86154 | JGI IMG/M metagenome (GOLD analysis project Ga0118677, IMG submission 86154) | reverse complement strand
GTGCCGATATTGCCGCCGGCGCCGGGGCGGTTCTCGGTGACGAAGGATTGCCCGAGCCGGTCGGTGAACCACTGCCCGATCAGCCGCGCGGTGATGTCGACGCCGCCGGCCGCGGCAAAGCCGGCGACGATGCGCACCGGGCGGGTGGGATAATCGAGAGCGAATGCACCACGCGGCACGGCCGGCAGCGCGGCGGCAAGACCGGCCAATTGCAGGAAATGCCGGCGCTGCATCTTCGTCATCATCCCGTCAGCTCCTGCCATGGCAACGTCACGGGCAGCCTACGGGAAGGAAACGGCGATGCCAATCTGCAGCCATAGATTGACACGGACAACGCGGCGGTTATTGCTCGCAGCATCGTTCGTGAATGTTCCGAGGTTTGCATTGCGCAATCGCTGGGCCATTTTGGCCGTCCTGTTCACCGTGCGCCTGACGATGGCGTTCCAGTTTCAGAGCGTTGCGGCGGTTGCGCCCCTGCTCGGAACGAAATTCGGCGTCAGCCTTGCCGATATCGGCATCCTGATCGGGCTGTATTTCACGCCGGGAATTGCGCTCGCGTTGCCGGGCGGCGCGATTGGCCAGAAATTCGGCGACAAGGCGACGGTCACCTTCGCGCTCGCGCTGATGCTGATTGGCGAGCTGGCGATGGCGGCTTCCGAACAATGGGGATGGCAGATCGCAGGGCGGCTGGTCGCCGGGGGCGGCGGCGTGCTGCTCAATCAGGCGCCACACATGCTGGATATCTTCTGCCAGCTTGCTGGTCTGCCGGTCTCGCTCGTTGGACGCGTGGAAACCCGGTATCACCAGATCGAGGTGGAGGATCACGCGGAAGCCTGGCTGCGCTTTGCCGATGGCGGCTCCGGTTATCTCTGCTGTTCGACGAATGAACCGCGACCGGGAGAAACCATCGAAGTGGTCGGAGAAACAGGCAAACTCCTCTACCGTGACCATGCGCTGGAGTGCTATACTTATCCGGAAGGTCTGGCCACTTTTGCACAGCAGAGCACGGCAGTGTGGGGCAAGCCGGCGACCGAGCGCCTAACGATGCCGGCGGATGAAACGCCGGCCGACCATGCCGACCTGATGCGCAATTTCGCGCGTCATATTCTCTATCAGGAACCGTTGCGCTGTGACGCCGCCTCCGGATTGGCGTCGCTGGAGTTGGCCAACGCCATCACGCTGTCAAGCTATACCGGCAAAGAAGTGTCGCTGCCGATCGATCGCGCGGCCTACGACGAGTTGTTGCAAAGCCTGCGTGATGCCTCAACGACGGTAAAGACCGTCGTCGCCGAGGAACGCGTGACCGATCCGCAGTTTTTACGGCGCTGACGGATCAATAATTCAAATTGCACTGTGCATTCTCATAAGGAGTTTACCATGACGACTACCGCTGCAAAGCCGGCCATGCTGGGCGGGCAGAAAGCAGTTACCCTGGAGGCGGGCGATACCTTCGCCTGGCCGATTGTCACGAAAGAGGACGAAGAGGCAGTCCTCGACGTGTTGCGCCGCGGCGCGATGAGCGGGAACGATATTACCAAGCAATTCGAGCGTGAATTCGCCGACTGGATGGGGATGCGCTACGGTTTGGGGTATCCCAACGGCACCGAAGCCTTGCGCGCGGCGATGTGGGCGTGCGAGGTCGGCGCGGGCACCGAGATCATCTGCCCGAGTATGACCTACTGGGCCAGTTGCACGTCGGCGCTCTCGCTGGGCGCGGCGGTCAACTTCGCGGATATCGACCGCGACACGCTGTGCATCGATCCACGGGATATCGAGCATCGCATCGGCCCGCGCACGAAAGCCATCGTGGTAGTACATTACGCCGGCTATCCGGCGCCGATGGCGCCGATCATGGCCATCGCGCGCAAGCATGGCGTGAAGGTTATCGAAGATGTCTCGCACGCGCACGGCGCGCTCTACCAGGGGCAGAAAGTCGGCACTTTCGGCGACATCGCCGCGATGAGCATGATGTCCGGCAAATCCTTCGCTATCGGCGAAGCGGGCATGATGGTGACGAACGACGGCGCGCTTTACGAGCGCTGCATCTCCTATGGTTTCTACGAACGCACCGGGGTGGCCTCGCGTTTCAACGCCGCCGATTCTCAGATTACCATGGAAGAATTGAAGCCGTATGCCGGCGTCCCGCTGGGGGGCTTCAAGCACCGCATGAATCAGACCTGCGCGGCGATGGGCCGCGTGCAGTTGAAATACTACGAAGCGCGGATGGCGGAAATCCAGGCGGGGATGAACCGCTTCTGGGATCTGCTGGACGGCGTGCCGGGCATCAAGGCGCATCGCCCCGCGGAGGCACAGTCCACCATGGGCGGCTGGTATTCCCCGCGCGGGCTGTATCGTGCCGACGAACTCGGCGGTCTGTCCTGCGCGCGCTTCTGCGAAGCGGTGCGCGCGGAAGGCGCCGAAGCCTTTTGTTATCCCGGCGCGAATTTCCCGTTGCACCTGCATCCCGTCTTCCATACCGCCGACATCTTTCGCCAGGGACAGCCGACGATGATTGCCTTTGGGCAACGCGACGTACGGCAGGGACCCGGCACGCTGCCGGTTGCTGAAGCCATCGGCGAGACGTCGTTCGGCGTCCCCTGGTTTAAACACGACCGCCCGGAAATCATCGCCGAATATGCTGCCGCGTATCGGAAAGTGGCGGAACATGCCGGCGAGTTGAAATAATGGTGTCGGGTTTCAGGTGTCAGGCGGAGGTGTCCGCATGGGCTGAAGCCGGTTTTTCTGCTTGCACTTGCACTTGCACTTACACTTACACTTACACTGAATGGAATTAGTGCATGTGCAAGTGCAAGTGCAAGTATTGGTGTTCTGCTGAATAGAGACGAAAGGTTTGTTATGAGCGAGCATACTGCGCCGTTGCCGGCATACATCGATATGCACCTGCATGTGGGGCGAGTGTTTATCGAGGATGCGGAAGGTATTACCCCGGAGATGGCCCTGAGTTATCTCGATTTGGTGGGGATCGAGAAGGCGGTGTTGCTGTCGGTGGAAAATCCTGAGGAAACCTCCTTTTTCGTGCTGACCGATCAGGTGATGGAGGTGTGCCAGGCGCATCCCACGCGGTTTATTCCCTTCTGCAACGTCGATCCGCGCATTGCCTCGGGGGATAACAGCCGGGTGATTTACCACCGCATCGCGGAGTATGTTCAGCGTGGCTGCAAGGGGTTCGGCGAGGAGTTGTCCGGGCTGCCGGTCGATGATGTGCGGCTCCAGCACATTTACGCCGCCTGTGGAGAGTTCGGACTGCCGATCACGCTGCACCTGGATGCCGAACGCAACCTCGACGAAGTGGGACTGCCGGGATTGGAGCGCATGCTGCAACAGTTCCCGCAAACCGTCTTCATCGGCCATGCGATGCACTTCTGGTCGGAGATTTCCGGCGATATCACCCCGGCGGAATTCAGCGCCTATCCCAACCGTCCGGTAGCTCCGGGCGGCGCCCTGCCACGGCTGTTCGACACCTATCCGAACCTGTATGGCGATCTGTCCGCCGGCAGCGGATTGAACGCGCTCCGGCGCGATCCTGATTTTGCCATGCCATTTCTCGAACGCTATCAGGATCGACTGTGCTTCGCCACCGACGCCTGCGTGGTCGCGCACTTCTCCCAAATGCCGGGGATGGCCACTTTCCTGCAAACGGCGCTGCAGGACGGCGCCATCAGCACCACCGCCTACCGCAAAATCGCCCGCGAGAATGCGGAGCGGGTATTGGGATTGTAGCATTGAGCGGAAACGTCCCTTTGCGTCTTTGCGCCTTTGCGTGAAACAAAATTATGATTTCACGCAAAGGCGCAAAGGCGCAAAGACGCAAAGAAAATGAGGTGATTTATGAGCAACCAGACGACCCCCGAAACTTCCTTCCTTGATATCCACCTGCACGTCGGACATTTATACGTCCTGGATGATGAGCCCATTACCCCGGATGATCTGCTGGCGTTTATGGATCGCGCGGGGATCGCGCGCGCGGCGCTGTTGCCGATCGAGAGTCCAGAGGAAGCGCATTTTTACGTGACCACCGAGTATGTCCTGGAGGTGTGCCGGACCAATCCGGAGCGCTTCATTCCGTTTTGCAATATCGATCCGCGCATCGCGGGGCGAGACAATTCGCGCGAGATCACCCGGCGACTGGAAGAGCACGCTCGGAGCGGGTGCAAGGGTCTCGGCGAGGCGATGAGCGGGCTGTATATTGATGATGTGCGTATGCAACGCATCTATGCCGCCTGCGGGGATCTCGGACTGCCGATCATCTACCACATCGATGGCGAACGCAACATCGATGAACAAGGCTTCCCGCGCTTCGCGCGCATGCTGGAGCAATACCCGCAGACCACCTTCGTCGGGCATGCCCAGCATTTCTGGGCGGAGATTTCCGGCAATGTCACCCCGGCGGATTTTTCCACTTATCCCAAGGGACCGATCACTCCGGGTGGCGCGATCCAGCGCTTGTTCGATAACTATCCGAATCTGTATGCCGATCTGTCCGCCGGCAGTGCGCTCAACGCGCTGACGCGCGACCGTGATTTCGGCTATCGTTTCCTCGAACGCTATCAGGATCGGCTTTTCTTCGGTACCGATGCCTGCCGGAAAGCCGCTTTCGCCGAAATGCCCGGCATCGTCCCCTATCTGCAACAAGCGTTGCAGGACGGCGGCCTGAGCGCGACCGCGTACCGGAAGATCGCGCATGAGAACGCGGAGCGCGTGTTTAAGTTGTAAGAGAAAGGAGTGGCAAGATGGCCACGGAGACACAATTGACCCCCGAGCAAATCGAGCGCGAAGAACGCTTGCAATGGTTCAAGGCGGCGCGCTTCGGCATGTTCATCCATTGGGGATTGTATGCCCAACTGGGGCGCGGCGAATGGGTGATGAACCGCGAGCGGATTCCCATCAGCGAATATGAGCCGCTGGCGGAAACCTGGAAGCCGAAGCCGAACGCCGCCCGCGCCTGGGCGAAGTTGGCCCGGCAGGCCGGCATGCGCTACATGGTGCTGACGACCAAGCATCATGAAGGCTTCTGCCTGTGGGATTCCAAGCTGACCGACTACAACGCCGCCAAACACGGCCCGGGACGCGACCTGGTGGCGGAATATGTGGAAGCGGCGCGCGCGGAAGGCCTGAAGGTCGGTTTCTATTACTCGCTGATGGACTGGCACCATCCCGACGGCGCTGCCTGTCGCAACGATGAAGCGGCACGCCGGCGTTTCGTCGATTACACGCACGGGTTGGTGCGCGAGTTATGCTCAAATTACGGCAAAGTCGATATCATGTGGTACGACGTGCATTGGCCGCTCGATGCCGAAGGCTGGGAATCGGCGAAATTGAACGCCATGGTCCGCGCGCTGCAGCCGGGCATTCTCATCAACAACCGTTCCGGACTCGATGAAGATTTTGGTACGCCCGAAGGACAGATTGTACCGGAAAAGGGCGGTCGCGCCTGGGAAGCCTGCATGACCTTCGACGATAGCTGGGGATACGTGCCGTATGAGACCAACGCCATGTCCTCCTTGCAGGTGCTGCACATGCTGCGCCAGGTGGCGATCGGCGGTGGCAACCTGTTGCTGAATATCGGTCCGAAACCCGACGGCAGCGTGAAGGAATCCCATGAGCAATCGTTGCTGACCATCGGTGATTGGATGCAGCAGCACGGTGAAGTCATCTACGACGCAACTGATCCGATCCAGCAGGAGTTTTATTTCACCGGCGGATTTACGCGCCACGGCAATACCGCGTATTTCATCTGCCATCGCTGGCCCGGCACCGAGTTGGCGATCGGTGGGTTGCAGACGAAAGTGCTCGCGGCGCGGTTCTTGCACGGTCCGGCGATTCGCTTCACCCAGACCGCCGACCGACTGGTGCTCCACGATCTGCCCGCGCAAGCGCCGAACTCGCTGGCCTCCGTCATCGCACTGCAATGCGACGGCGAACCGAAACAGAAACTCGGCTGCGGGCACGTGCTGATTGAGAATGATCCGTGGTAGACGGCGGGTGGGAATAAATTGGGTCCCCACTCCTCCCTCTCCCGCTGAAGCAGGGGAGGGAGAATAAGATCGGTCGGATCAGACCGATATGTCCGGTTGTCATCTTCCTCCCCTGCCACAGCAGGGGAGGGGGTCGTTACCTCCGCTGGTGAAAAGCAACATATCCGTTCCTCCCGTGTCTAATCGCTGTAACATGTTCCATTCGTGCACTTTCCGCGCGATTACATTCCCAATCCACTATGGAGGAGACTTTCCTATGCGCGCATGCGCTATCTGGTGTTCCCTGTTGGGCCTGTTGCTGTTCACGATGTCGGCGGAGGCGGTGAAAAAGCCAGCCGTGCTTTTCACCGGTCATCTGCACCCGAGTTATTTTGCCAAACCGCTCTATGACGCGGGGATCGAGATGAATACCTGCGATGGCGGCAGCCTGCCTACCATGCTGGCGAGTGGGCAATACAACGTGTTAGTGATTACCGGCGGTCTGGGAGATGTGAAAACCGCCACCGCGGTGAAGACGTTCCTCAATGACGGCGGCGGAGTATTTCTGTATCCCGGTGCGCCGTGGTCGGAAGCGGATTACCTGGCAACACAGCATTTTCTGGAAGGCTACGGGGCGCATTTCACCCTGTCTACCATTAAAGAGAGTGATCCGGCGAAAGTGGTGGCGGCGATGTTCGTCAAACTGAAAGTTGCCGGCAGCATTTTATCCCCGTTCGATGCCGGCGTGCCCGGTTTGCTTTACCTGGGCGAGGAATCGCAATCGGGCATGACCTCACCGGTGTCGGTGGTCGGCGATGCGCAGTGGAAATCCGTCGTCAAAGCCTCACCGACTGCGCAGGCGATCGGCTGGACGCAGATTCGCGTGAAGTCGCTGTTTCCCTATGTGAATAAAGCGCCGGAAACCGCTCCCACGCTGCTCGCGGTGCGTGAAGTGGGCAAAGGGCGGCTGGCGGCCGTTGGCATCGGGTCGGAGTGGATGTTCGCGGGCCCGAAAAATTGCCCGCCGATCGAGGATATGCTTACCCGCGGGCGCGATGGCAAACCGAGTAACTGGATTCGCCTGTTGGCCAATACCTATCAGTGGCTGGCAGAACCGACCCTGGCCGTCGGCAAGGGAGGCGCGCTGACCCCGGAAGCCGTGCTGGGTCCGCCGCCGGCCAGCCAGCAACTGGAAGGCTGGGCGTCGGAGATGCTGAAACCGCGCGATTGGACGAAGGCGCCATCGATTGACGATCAGGAACAACTCCCCGGCATCATCGGCGCACGGTCGAGTTATTCCGGTGGCAAAGGCAGTGTCGCCGAATGGGTGAAGGCCGCGAAGACCGCCGGTCTGAAATATATCGTCTTTCTGGAACCGCTGGAGTTCACCAATGAAGAGAACTTCAACAAATTGAAAGCCGACTGCGCGAAGAATTCCGATAATACCTTCTTCGCTTGCCCAGGACTGTGGGGCAAGGATGTCTACACGAAAACCAGCATGTATGCCTATGGAGAGATGATACAGTTCCCGCTGACCTCGCTGCTCACGAAAGACGGGAAATACTTCGATGACAGCAAGGGACTGGATGAAAAACAGACGCGCACGAAGTATATCTTCGATTACTTCTTTGAACAGTTGGGCTACAAAGGGCAGTTCGGCTATTTCCACCACCGCGACAACGTCATCCCGCCCTGGGAATACAAAATGAACAACACCTTTGCCGTCTTTACCACCGAGAACGGCAAACCGGTCGATGATGGCTTTGCGGCATTTTCGTATCTGCAGGCAACCGATTTCTGCTATCACCCGACGGCCTTTTCGCTGCTGGACGACCCGGCGGAGCTTGCCCGCGCCGTCAAGGAAGATTGGCGGGTCGTGAATACCGCGCCGGGCGAATTCGGCGACGGCACGTATACGCAGGACTACGGTCCCGGCATCCCCGCCATGCGCCGTTTGCTTAGCGAACACATCGCCTGGTTGCGGCCGTTTCAATATATTACCCAGGGACCGAAGATCGACTGCTGGCGTGGGCGTTGGGAGATCGTCATCCCCTTCGGCGAGTGGTATCGTCCGGATCAATGGCATTATCGCGTGCGCTTGCATGCCACCAGCGACGCCGGACTGCAAGAAATCACGCTGATGTCCGCCGGCAAAGTCGCCTATCGCTTCCTGCTGCATGGGGCGAAGTCATTCGACCGCACGTTAGACTTTGAAAACTCCCAGCAGCGCGCGATGTATCCGATTATCACCGACGTCAACGGCAAGCGCGCCATCGGATCGTATGTCCGCAATTCCAATACCTTGTGGAATGAATTTATCTGCGGCGACCGCTGCAACTTCCTGAGCTACGGCATGCTGCGCACCGCGGATAACCAGTGGCACATGGTCAAGCCGTGCGGCAACGGGGTCACGCAGAATAAAGGCGCCTGGATGGCGGAAATATCCCCCGCGCACACGCTGACCGTCGATTATCCGACGCTGCCCATCGACGGCGCGCCGGATGGGCAGAAGACGCCGCGTTTCCCGATGGCCGCGCAGATCGCCACTCCCGGCTATCCCAGCACCGAAAATACCAACAATCGCCCCCTCTGGGTCGCGTCCGGTCCCGATGTGCTCATCGGCGGTGGCACGTTGAACTATGTCATTGTAGATAAATCGTCATGGGGCAATGCCTGGTCGTGGTGGAGTCCCATTAAACCGAATGAATATGTCAACGGCAGCGGGATACAGACCGCCTTCGCTCCGCTGGAGAACGCCCTGCGCGTCGGGTGGTATGAGTTCCGTCTGCAAGCACAGAAGGACATGCCGCTGACCGATAAAGCGCTGCCGGTCACCTTCACCGCGACTAACTACACCGAGTTCCACGACAGCGATGGACATGCCTGGCGTGCCGATGATCCGAAGATTCCGTCCACCGGCACCTTCAAACGCGGCGCGTATATCCTCGTCAATGAAGTCGGTGGTCCCGGCGCGCTGGTGAGCATGGACGATCATTTATGCTATCGCCTCCGCGGGGGCTTCCAAATCGGCCTGCGTCCGGAGGGCGACATCATTGCCAAAGGCACGGCGATCAACGGAAAAATCGGCTATCTCGGCGCCCCGAGCGATACCGACCTGGAAATCCTGCGCCGCTATCTCGCCACGCTGAGTGGGCCGTTGCCGATCACCGGCGCTCCGGCCCTTGGTGACGGCATTGCCGCGCACTTCGACGGCAAACAGACCGGGGTCAAGTTCCGCTTCGCCCCGCTGAATCTGCACGCCTATCTGTCGGTTGTGTTGGAGCATATGCAACCCAACTGGGATGTCTGGGTGGTCGATCGCACCCTGAAAGCGCCCAACTGGCGTCAGGTGGTAAAGGTGGACGATACCGCGTATGCCGTGCTGCCGTGTGATGCGAAGAAGGACTATTTCCTTGGCCATCCCATCCTGGCGGAGAACACGGCAGTGTATATCAGTCTGTGCAATACCCTCCCCGGCCACTGGCAGGTTACCCTGCACAACCCGACCGATCAGCCGATCGCCACGACGGTCCGTTCGAACCCCGATTGGCCGGTATTCAAGCTGAGGAAAACAACGGTCACCGTACCGGCGGGCGATAGCCTGACGATGCAGATCGAGCAACGGTAAGAAACAGTATAAGAAAATCGGTTTACCCCATCGTTCTCTGCCGCGGCAGGGAACGATGGGGTAAACCGTAGTTAGTCCAGCCTTCCAATTCCCTATTTCTCCATCTGCGCGACTATTGTTTGTTGTGATAAGCGATTCATGAAATTTGTTATTATTTCATGAAATTCAACTTCTTCCACTTGACATCGGAAATAAAAGTGTGAATACTTAACTGAAGATTGGTTTGCCGAACGAATCGGCTGGTCTCTCTCCTCACGACACGGTTGCTAATGGAGGTAAACCGATGTATAGCTTCGTGCGCGCCATTTTTACGCTACCTCTGCGAAGGTCTATGCCCAGCCTCTTGCTGGTGATGATTGCCGGCCTGGCCAGCCTTCCCGCTGGCGCACTGCCGGTGTTCTCACTCACAAAATCCGCGGCGCCATCGGTGGTACGCCCGGGTGATACGATCACGTATACCGTGTGCTATCGCAATACCGGTAACTCCGCCGCCACGAACGTCGCGCTGATCGATGCGCTCCCGCAGAATTTAAGCTATGTGATCGGCAGCGCCAACAATACGCCCAAGTATGCTGCCGCAACGCACACGTTGAGCTGGAATATCGGCACCCTCCCGGCGAGTGGGGCGGCGGTGACCTACCAGATCACCTTTAAAGCCAAAGTGGATTATACCGCGCCGTTGGGACAACCGCTTCTCAATACGGCCACGCTCGCCAGCAACGAGATTACTACCCCGGTGACCAGTAATACCACGTCAACCATGGTATCGGCGCCGGCGCTTTCGCTGGCGAAATCCGTCTCGCCGACCATCGCCACCCCCGGCAGCGTCGTGACGTTTACCCTCAACTATGCCAATGTCGGCACGTTTTACGCGACGAATGCCCTGATATCCGACCAACTCCCCTTACTGCTCACTCCGATTCCCGCCAGTCTGAGCGGGGGTATCTATAACGCGACGACGCGCACCATCACCTGGTCGCTCAGCACGTTGAATGCCGGCGCCGGCGGCAGCGTGAGTTTCCAGGCGACCATCGATCCCGTAACCACGTTGGGCACGGTGCTGACCAATACCGCCAGTTTTTCCTGTGCGCAACTGACGACGGCGACGGTCAGCAGCGCGGCGGTCAGCGTGTTGCATCCCAGCGGTGGACGCGGTGACTGGTGGCTCTTCAGGCATGACCTCAAGCATACCGGACGCAGTACCTATACCGGTCCCAGCTTCGCCAAGCAGAAATGGGTCTATACCGCGGCCAATGGCGTCTTTGTCGATACCTCGCCGGCCATCGCGTCGGATGGCACCATCTATGTCGGTGCGAATGACAACAACCTGTATGCGGTCAGACCGGACGGCAAGGCGCGCTGGACGAAACCCTTCGCCACCGGCGGACCGATTCTGTCGTCCGCGGCGATCGGGGCGGACGGGGTAATCTATGTCGGATCCAGCGATGCCAATCTCTACGCCATTTATCCGGATGGTGCGCTCAAATGGTCCTTTGCCACCGGCGGGGTGATCATCTCCTCGCCGACGATCGGCACGGATGGCACCATTTACGTCGGCGCGGGGAATGGCAACCTGTATGCGCTCAAACCGGACGGCACGAAAAAATGGGCATTTGCGACCGGCGGCGTCATCGGTTATTCTTCACCGGCCATCGGGAGCGATGGCATCATCTATGTCGGCGCCGAGGATAATAAGCTCTACGCGATCACTGCGACCGGGACGGCGAAATGGGCCAAGCCCTTTGCGACCAGTGGCAAAATCGAATCCTCTCCCGCCATCGGCGGCGATGGGGTGATTTATGTCGGTTCCTGCGATGGCAAGCTCTATGCTATTAATCCGAGCGGTACGGCGAAGTGGACCAAACCCTTCGCGACGCAAGGTGAGATTCACTCGTCACCGGCCATCGGAGCGGACGGCACGCTCTATTTCAGCTCTTGCGACCAACATCTGTATGCCGTAACCTCGACCGGTACGCAAAAGTGGACGGCGGCGATGGGAACCGGCGGCAACATCGATTCCTCCCCGACCATTGGCGCGGATGGCACCATATATGTCGGCTCGTGCGATTTCAACGTCTATGCCATCAATGTGAACGGTACGACCAAATGGAAGCTTCCTGTCAGTACGGTCAATCAAGAGTGGTCCTCACCGGCGATCGGCGCGGATGGCACGCTGTATATCGGCACGGGCGACGGCCAACTCTTCGCCATCAACGGGCAGCAACCGGTTTTGACCCTGACAAAATCCGTGTTACCGAGCTCGGTGCTCGCGGGCACTCCCGTCACGTTTTCGTTAAGCTATGCCAATACCAGCACCGTCGCCGCCACCAATGCCGTGTTAACCGACGCATTGCCGGCCTATCTGACGTATGTGAGCGGTAGTTCCAACAATGCGCCCAGCTATGACTCCACCTCGCGTACGCTGAAATGGTCGTTGGGAAAAATTCCCGCCGGCGGCATGAGCGTGTCCTACATTATTACCTTTAAAGCGCTGGTGGATGCCACGGCTCCCGCCGGCGCGCTCCTGACCAATACCGCCGCGATTACCTGCGACAATCTCTCCGGACCGGTTATCAGCAACCCGGCGATTGTCACCGTGATTGTCCCGCCGGCACCGAAATTGCGGATAACGAAAACCGCTTCCCCCGTTTCGCAGCAGGCAGGCGGGGCAGTGACCTATACGCTGAACTATGGGAATTTCGGTTCCCTGGCTGCCACCGGCGCGAAGATTACCGATGTCATTCCGGCGCATACCACCTACGTGCAGGGGAGTGCAAAGGGGGCGATTTACACACCGGCAACGCGCGCGCTGACCTGGACGCCGGGCACGATCAACGCCGGTGCTACCAGTTTTTCGCTGACATTCAAAGTTACCATCGATACGATAACCGTGGAAGGAACCACGATCAATAACACGGCCAGTCTGACGGCCAACGGAATCACGGTCATCAATAGCAATACAGCCGTGGTCAACGTGGGCGCTCCGCCCATCAGCGCCTGGTGGATGTTCCATCATGATGCCCAGCGCTCCGGTCGCAGCAGTTATGGCGGTCTGAACGTGATGGGACCGACCGTGGGGAAAGTGCGCTGGACATATCCGGTCGGCGGTTATGGTGAGGTGTCCCCCACCATTGGCGCAGATGGCACGATCTACATCGGTTCGACCGATAAGAATTTGTACGCCATCAATCCGGACGGCACGAAGAAATGGACCTTCACCACCGGGGGCGCGATACGCTCCTCTCCGATGACCGGGGCGGACGGCACCATCTATACCGGCTCGGAAGACGGCTGCCTGTATGCGATCAATCCGAACGGTACGAAGAAATGGGCGTATTCCACCGGAAGTACGATCGAATACTGCTCGGCGGCCCAGGCGCCGGACGGCACCGTCTACATCGGCGCGTATGACGGCAAACTGTATGCCATCAATGCGGATGGTACCTTAAAATGGGCGTTTACCGCCGACGGTGCCCTTGGCACCAGTTCGCCGGCGCTGGGATATGACGGTACCGTCTATTTCGGCACCTATAACGCCAATTTCTATGCGGTCAATGCCGACGGCACGCAAAAGTGGATGATTACCACGGTCGGTGAAGTCGAAGGTTCGCCGGTGATTGCATCGGATAATACGATCTACGTTGGCTTTGACGATAACAAGCTGCACGCCTTCAATCCGGATGGCACGGAGAAATGGGCGGTGTCAGCCGGTGTCGATATCGATGCCGGTCCGGCGGTTGGACCGGACGCGACGATCTATATCGGCTCCTGCGATGACAATATGTATGCGCTCAACCCGGACGGGACGATCAAATGGGTCTTTGCCTGTATGGATGAGATCGAATCTTCCCCGATCTTCAGCGCGGATGGAACCATTTACTTCGGTTCCTATGACGCCAATGTTTACGCGCTCAATCCGGATGGCACGAAACGATGGTCTTATGCGACCGGCGGGATGATCGACCTGTCCTCTCCGGCTTTCGGTCCGGACGGCACGATGTATATCACCTCGTCGGATGGCAAGCTGTATGCCTTCGGCGGCGGTCCCCCGGCGCCGGCACTGTTACTCAATAAGTCGGTCTCACCGACTCTCGCCCAACACGGCGATGTGGTAACCTACGCGATTAACTATCGCAATGTCGGCACGGCCAAGGCAACCAGTGTCACGTTGACCGATACCTTGCCGGCCCATATCACCTATGTCACGGGGAGCGTGACCGGAGGTGGAGTCTATGACACCACCACCAATACGATCACCTGGTCACTGGGAACACTCAACGGGGGGGCCACCAGTGTCAATCAGGTGACGTTCCAGGCCACCGTCAATGCCGATGCCGCTATCGGCGCGAATATTGCCAATACCGCCGGTATCTCCTGCACGGAGATTCCCAAGCCGGTCGCAAGTGGCCCGGCGGTCTTTTCGGTCCCGACGCCGAATCTCACGCTGAGCAAGACGGTATCACCGAATCCGGTCAAACGCGGCGATACCATCACCTATACCATTACCTATCGCAATACCGGCACACTGAACGCCACCAGCGTTTCGCTCTCCGACGCGCTGCCGGCGCATATTACCTATGTTGCGGGCACTGTAACCGGCGGCGGCACTTACTCGGCGGCAAACGACGCCATCACCTGGTCGCTTGGAACGCTCAATGTTGGTGCGAGCGCGCAAGTGACCTTCCAGGCCACCGTCAATAACGACGCGGCGATCTGGTCCTATATTGCGAATACGGCGGTCATCTCGTGCACCGAAATTGCAACGCCGGTGGTGAGCAATACCGCTGGTGTGTCCGTCATCGATCCGAATAACACCACGGCTCCCTGGCCGATGTGCCAATTTGACCCGCAGCATTCGGGACGTTGCAGCATAACCGGTCCCAGTTCACCCAATAAGCATTGGGCTTTCTCCACTGGTGGCTCGATCAGCGATGTCGGCCCGTCGATAGGCGCAGACGGCACCATTTATATCGGTTCCTACGACGGTAAGCTGTATGCGCTCAATCTGGATGGCTCGCAAAAATGGGCCTTTAAGACCAACTCTACGGTCTACTCCACGGCGGCGATCGGGAAAGATGGCACGGTCTATTTTGGATCGTATGATGATAATCTCTATGCGCTCAAGCCGGACGGCACGAAAAAATGGTCCTTCAAAGGGGGCTATCCCTTCATTGGGTCACCCGTGATCGCCACGGATGGTACCATTTACGCCGGATCGGATATGTTGTATGCGCTCAATGCGGACGGTACTAAGAAGTGGGGGACCAAGTTGGGAACCTCCTATCTGGTCGCTTCCTCGCCGGCACTGGGCACGGATGGCACGATCTATGTCGGTGGCTACGATGGAAAATTGTATGCCGTAAAACCGGATGGCACGGTGAAATGGTCCTTCGCGACTGGAGTGAGTTATATCTACTACTCTTCACCGACTGTTGGCACGGACGGCACGATCTACATCGCTGCGGATAAACTCTATGCCGTGAAACCCGACGGCACCAAAAAGTGGAGTTATTCCACCTCGTCTACCCTCTACTCCATCCCGGCACTCGCTGCGGATGGCACCATCTATGTCGGCGATAGTTACGGCTATGTATATGCGGTGAATCCGGATGGCACCAAAAAATGGACCGTCAGCGCAGGATTCGGCCTGTATTATAGTTCGCCGATTGTCGGTGGAGACGGCACCATCTATTTAGGATCCGAGGACAGTAAAGTCTATGCGTTGAATCCGGCGGATGGCTCGAAGAAGTGGACATTCCTGCTGGGAGGATACATCTCTGCTTCACCCGCCCTCGGCCCCGATGGCTCAATCTATATCGGCGCGAACGATAAAAAGGTCTATGCCATCGGCAACTAACCTTTCACCGGGTAGTTGAAGATACGGATGTGGTTGCTCACGCTCCTCCTTAGCCGGCGGCTGCCGGTTAAGGGGGAGCGTGTTTTTATGTTGAAAACGCGTCATGCCGATGCCGAGAATGGGAGTATAGTGCAAGCGCATGTCGCATATCCATTTACCCGACGGCATCTTGCCGGTCAGAATCTGGTTAGCGGGGTTTCTGCTGACTGCGCTGCTGGTGGGCGTGCTCTGGCAGGGAGGTCGCGCCACCGCGCGACCACGGCGATTTGCCTTACTCGGTCTGTTCGCCGCCACGATGATGCTGGTGATGACCATCGAACTGCCACCGTTCGGGTATCATTTCAACCTGACCGTCGTCAGTGGGATTATCCTGGGACCACAATTGTCGGTGTTAGCCGCCTTGATCGTGAATACGTTACTGGCGCTTCTCGGTCACGGCGGCATCACCGTCATCGGACTGAATACGCTTTCGATCTCCGCGGAGATGATGGCCGGCGCCGCGGTATTTCATCTGTTGTCACGGTGGGGCGCCGGCGTCCGTCCGGCGGGTTTCGTGGCGGTGTTGTGCGGATTGGCCACCGGCACCGGGGTGAGTTTCGGCATTATCAGCTTGGGACGGCCATGGATCGATGCGACCTTGCGGGCTGCCACCTTGCGCCCCGGCGCCGAACTGGCTCCCGGTATCGCCGGTCCCGAACTCGATTTAACGCGGCTGGCTTTGTTGATGTTCGGTCTGGGCGCGATCGGCTGGGTCGTGGAAGGTCTTTTTAGCGGGGCGGTGTTAGTTTATCTGCGCCGCGTCTATCCCGGTTTAATCGATGACGAGCCTGCGCGCGCGCTTCCCGGGGAGGAAGCATGAACCTGTATGCGATCGATTATGCGGCGATTTCCGGCGCCAGTTGGCTGCACCGCCTGCCCGCCGGAGCTAAATTGGTGGCGCTGGTGGTGATCATCGGCTGGTTGCTGCCGCTCGAACTGGTACCGGTGGCGGCGCTGGTCTTTGTCGCGGAACTGGGGGTTGCGGTGTCGGCGCGTCTCCCGCTGCGCATTTTTCTGGCTTTTACCGTTTATCCGCTGTTCTTTTTGGCACTGCTCTTTTTCAGCACCGGTGACTTGACTCCGGCGGCCGTGCTGGCGCTGCTGTTCCGCGTGCTCGATATCACCGCGGCGACGTTGTGTCTATTCTTCAGCACCAGTTATACGGCGATCTTCGCCGCCATCAGCCGCATCATGCCGTCGTTTCTGGTGGCCGCGCTTTTCTATACCTATCGTTCCATCTTCGTGATTGCCGATAGCATCACCGACGCGCGCACGGCGCTGCACTTGCGCGGAGGCGCCGGTTGGCGACACCCGCTGGTGTCACTGCAAAATGTCGGTGCCGCCATCGGGCATTTTCTCGTCCATGCGGTGGATATAAGTCAGCGCATGGCCGATGGATTGACCGTGCGCGGTTTTCATAATCGTGTGTATTTCCTGGAGCGTCCTCGATGAGTGCGGAATACCTGGTCGAAGTCGACGGCGTCTCCTATGCCTACCCCGGCGGCGTTCAGGTCGATCTCCGCGGGTTGCCGTTTCACGTTGCACGCGGTGAGCGCATTGCCGTGCTGGGAGCGAACGGCGCCGGAAAAAGCACGCTGTTGAAGCACATACTGGGTTTGCTGCGTCCGGCCAATGGCCGCGTGCGAGTCTTCGGGCATGATCCCTACCGCGAGTATGACGCCATTCGCGCGCGAATCGGGGCGTTGATGCAGAATGTGGATGAGCAGTTGATCGGCCCCACGGTGTTCGACGATATCGCCTTTGCCCCGTTAAACTTTGGTTTTTCCCTCGCCGATACCCGGGCGCGGGTGGAAACTATCCTGCGCTTGCTGGAGATCGAGCACCTTCGCGATCGTCTACCGCATTTTTTATCCGGTGGTGAGCGCAAGAAGGTCGCGCTGGCCGGCGCATTGGTGACCGATCCGGAGCTATTGGTGATGGATGAACCGTTGTCCGGCATGGATGCCGGCAGTCGGCATGAACTGATTCATTTCCTCGATATCCTGCATCAGCAAACCGGCATCACCATCATCAGCACGCTGCATGATATGGAACACGTTGGCGAACTGGCCGACATGGTGTATGTGATGCGTCCGGGGAGTGGGTTGGAACTCTCCGGCCCCCTGCAACAGATCTTCTTCGAACATGATCTGAATGAATATAACCTGGAACCGCCCACGACGGTGCGGCTGATCAAGATGCTTCGCCGGCATGGTTATCAGCTCGAACCCACGCTGGATGCGGATAAATTCGCTGAGCAAGTGTTAAAGTTGATCCAGGGATGACCACGAGCAGGAGTAAAGCAGCAGGAAAATGATCCCGGTATGGCAAATATCCTGGGAACGCGGATATCCTGTTCGCGCTGTCGTGAACCATCAGCAAAGGGAATTTCTCATGCGCCGAATCATATTGCTGTGTCTCGCCCTGCTCGCGTTGACCGCCTGGGGCGGTGAAAGCTGGCAACTGACCATCTTACATACCAATGACCTGCATGGCATGCTATTGCCGTTCGATTACCGCGGAAATCTGTTCCAGCGTGAGCCTGCCCGGCGTGATATCGGCGGATTGGCACGGCGCGCGACGGCGATCGCGCAGCTCCGCACTGCGACCGATCATGCGCTGGTGGTGATCGACGCCGGCGATCTCTTCACGCGCGGCCCCTGGCACCAACGCTTTTTCGGCCTGCCGGAAATCGAGGCGCTGAACCTGATGGGATACGATCTGTTTTGCGTCGGGAATAATGAATTCAAAGCAACGGAAAAAGCGGATTCGCAACTGCAAATGCTGCGGTTGATGCGACGGAGTCGTTTCCCCTGGCTGGCGGCCAACCTGACGGTGGGGGAGACCGGGGTGCCGGTGGAAGGGATTCACCCCTTTATCGTGCGCAATTTCGGTGATGTGCGCGTCGGCTTCCTCGGCCTGACCGCGCCGCGCTCCGCCGAGTATCCACAGGTGGCCGGCTGGACCATCAGCGATCCGATTGCCGCCGCCAAACGCTGGGTACCCATCGCGCGCCGGGAGTGCGATATCCTCATCGCGGTGGTACATTTGGGAGTAGGAGAATTTGATCGAAAACTGGCCGCGAGCGTGCCGGGCATCGACGCCATCGTGAGCGCCGACTCGCACGAGTTTCTGCGTGCGCCCCTGCTGATTAAAAACCCTGACGGGATCGAGGTGCCGCTGGTGCAAGCCGGTGAAATGGGATTGTATGTGGGCCGGCTGGATCTCACCTTCACTCATGAACACGATTGGCGGCTGACGAAGAGCGAGGGGAAACTATTATTGATCGATAATTCGTATCCCGAAGACCCGGCAGTGAAAAAGATGCTCGACCGCTACCTGCACCCGGCGACGGTGGGAAGCCGGCGAGTAGTGCTAAAGGCGGCATAGTTTGTAGTAGCGCCGTCCCAAGGCGCGTTTGGGCTCGTAGTAGCGCCGCAGCCGCAGCAAGGCGCGTCCCCCCTCATACTTCACGCAAACGCGCCTTACGGCGGCGGCGCTACTACGAACAAACCGGATTTCTATTTGAGGAGCTGTCATGCGTAAACTGCGTAGTCTCGTATTCTTCATCGCTTTCTCGCTGGCGCTGGCCGGGTGGGCAAAACCGGTGCGCATGCTCGTGACCGGCGATATGCATGGGTGGCTCGAAGCGCAGCGGGTGGGGGATCAGCAACTTGGTGGCGCCGCGGAGATGCTGTCGTACTGGCGCCGGGTCGAGCATTTCACTCCGGAACGCTTCTTTCTGCTCAGTGCCGGCGATACCTCGACCGGGCCGGCGCTGGATACCGTCTTTCGCAACGAGCCGGTGATCGAAACGATGAATCTGATGAATTACGACGCTTGCGTGCTGGGTAATCATGAGTTCGATTTCGGTCTCGATGCGCTGAAGCAGTGGCGGAAGGAAGCGCATTTCCCCTTTCTCGCCGCCAATCTCTTTGCGCCGGATGGCAAACCATCGGATGTACCGCCCTTTTACCTCAAGGAAAAGTCGGGCGTGAAAGTCGCCGTCATCGGTCTGACAGTCGAGAATCTGGCCGCGATTGCCAATACGCACGGTTTCACCGCGCACGCGTATGCGGAGACACTGCGCCAGTGGGTGCCGCGCGTGAAGGCGCAGGGAGCGCAGGTGGTAATCGTGTTGGCGCATGTGCCGCTGGCGGATCTGATCGTGCTGGCGAAAAGCGTGGCCGATCTGCATATTCCGCTCATGTTGGGCGGACATAGCCATGAACTCGGAGAGTTGAAAGTCGGCGATACCTGGATCGTGAACAGCGGAGAGTGGTGGCGGGCCTACAGTCGCATTGACCTCGATTATGATCCTCCCAGCGGGAAAACCGTCGTGCTCGCGGCACGCCAGGTTTGGTTGCAACAGCGCGCGCCCATGGCCGATGCGGTGGTCAAAAAAGAGATCGCCGATTGGAATGGACGGTTGCAGTCCGAATTCGCGCTGCCCATCGGCTATACCGCAACCGGGCTGACGCGTCCGTCCGGCGTCTATAACTTCATCACCGATTGCTGGTTTACCGCTGACCCGCATGCCGACCTGGTGCTCTCCAATAACAACGGTTTTCGCCAGGATATCCCCGCCGGCACCATCACCAAAGCGACGATCCACGGCGTGATGCCATTCGAGAACGGTCTGCTGCGGGTAAAATTGACCGGCGAACAACTGCTGGCGTATTTGCCCCAAAATGGCGACTTCATCGGCATGTCCGGACTGCGCCGGAAAGCCGGGCAATACGTGCTGCTGAAAACAGGGCAACCGTTAATCCCGACCGCGCATTATGCGGTGCTGATGAACAGCTATATGTATGCGATGAGCCCGTTGCTCACAGCCGCCGATCCCACCCCCACGCAAGTCTTCGGCGATTGGCGGCAACCGGTGCTGGCATGGCTCGCGGAGTATCAGACCAGCCGCAAAGTGCCGCTGGAAATCTTTGCCGATCAAAAGGCACGGGTTGAATAACCACCCTGGGAGCGCGGACGTCTCGTCCGCCCCGCTTCCCGTGCCCCCGCGCTGGCATCGTTTGGAAAAAATCAGTATACTTTGTGCACTACACTACCAACTAAGGACATTTTTATGCCAGCAACCAGTATGGAATCCGTGGTCTCGCTGTGTAAACGGCGCGGCTTTATCTTTCCCGGCAGCGAGATATACGGCGGCTTGCAAGGGACCTATGATTACGGACCGTTGGGCGTCGAACTCAAGAACAACATTAAGCAGGCATGGTGGCGCGCGAACGTCTACGAGCGCGACGACATGGAAGGGCTCGACTCTTCGCTGCTGATGAATCGGCTGGTGTGGAAATATTCCGGGCACGAAGATACCTTCGTCGATCCGATGGTCGATTGTCGGCAGTGCAAAAGCCGCTGGCGGGCCGACCATGTGAAGAATGGCAAATGCGAGCGGTGCGGATCGAGCGATCTCACCGAGCCACGCCCCTTCAATATGATGTTCAAAGCCTCCGTCGGGCCGGTAGAGGATGGAGATTCGTACGCCTATCTGCGTCCGGAAACCGCGCAAGGGATCTTCATCAACTTCAAAAACGTGGTCGATTCCACCAACCGCCGGCTGCCGTTCGGCATCGCGCAGATCGGCAAGTCGTTTCGCAATGAGATTACCCCGCGCAACTTCATCTTTCGCGTGCGCGAATTCGAACAGATGGAGATCGAATATTTCGTGCGTCCGGGCGAAGATGAAGCATGGCATGAGCGCTGGGTGGAAGATCGCGTGCGCTGGTGGACCACGCTGGGCTTGAAGCGCGACAACCTGCGACTATACCACGTGCCGCAGGACGAGTTGGCGCATTACTCCAAGGCCACCGTCGATGTGATGTATAACTATCCCATCGGCTGGGAAGAGATCGAAGGCATCGCCAACCGCATGGATTTCGATCTCGGCTCGCATTCGAAAAACCAGGCAGAATTAAACTTGACCGCGCGGGTGATGCCGAACGAGCACAGCACGGCCAAACTGGTGATTCCCGATCCGGAAACCAACAAACCCATCGTGCCGTATGTCATCGAGCCGTCAGCCGGGGTGGATCGTGGCGTGCTGGCGGTGCTCTGCGAAGCCTACGAGGAAGAGATCAAACCGAATGGCGAAAAGCGCACCGTGCTGAAGCTGAAGCCGTCCATCGCCCCCATCAAAGCCGCGGTGGTGCCGCTCAAACGCAATGCGCCCGAGATTGTGGACGTGTGCAAAGGCATCAAGCGCGACCTGCAATCCACCGGCGAAATGCGCGTGGTCTATGAGGATACCGGCAACATCGGCAAAGCCTACAGTCGCCACGACGAAGTCGGTACGCCGTATTGCATCACGGTGGACTTCGAAACGCTGGAAAACCGCACCGTCACTGTCCGCGACCGCGACACCATGACCCAGATACGGTTGCCGATCAGCGACATCTACGAATTCCTGCACAAGGGGATTACTGAGACATACGGAGCCAAGTGATAGGTTGAAGTTATTGTAACCGCGGAGACACAGAGAACGCAGAGGGTACGCAGAGAGGATATTTTGCTCAGCGTACCCTCTGCACGCTCAGCGTCTTTGCGATCGAAAAATGCCAAATCCTGCTCCATTGCAGCACCCAGAACGATGGATACAATAACATGAGAGGTAATAAGAATGAGCGCGTTGCCGGAAAAATACATCACGCTCGAAGAGTATTTCCAGCTTGAGGAAACCAGCGAGATCAAACACGAGTATCATCAGGGGGTGATCTATGACCTGTTCAGGGATTCTGAGGCGAATAGTCTGATCTCCAGGGCTTCTGAAGCGCATAACCTGATTGCCGGAGCAGTGTTTGGGTATCTGTTTATCCAGCTTGACGGCAAATCCTGCCGGCCATATCCCGGTGATTTTCGCCTGAAAATCGAAGCGATGAACCTCTATACCTATCCCGATATTTCCGTCATTTGCGGGGAGACCCAATTGGCTGACGGTCGGAAAGACACCTTTGTGAACCCAACGGTCCTCATTGAAGTGCTGTCCGACAGTACGGAAGCCTATGACCGTGGAAATAAAACTGAGTGCTACCGCACCATCCCGTCGCTGCGGGAATATCTCTTGATTGCCCAGGATCGTTCCCACGTCGAGCACTACCGGCGGCATAACGCTGGCTGGTTGCTGAGCGAATATTCGTCATTGGATGACATGGTCTCACTCGATACCATCGGCTGCACCCTGTCGTTAGCCGCGATATATCAGCGGGTGCGTTTTGACATCACGTGAGCGTCCCATTGAAACCACCGGAGTGCTCGCGAGGACGCTCGCGCGCCAGCAATGCCGGAACGATTACGAAGAATCTTCACTCACCCCACCCGGTGCCTTTTTCCCGGTGGCGTTTGGTTTCACCGCGGTGCTTCTTCTCTTGCAGGCGCGCTTCATTCACCGAGCGGGGGATGCGGGTGGGACGACGGGTTTTCCGTGGTCGCAAGGCGTGCTGCAGGATTAGCACGAAACGCGCCAGCGTATCCTCCCGATTGCGGTACTGGCTGCGGTAGCTGTCGGAGACGATGTGCAATTCTCCCGCCGAATCCAGCCAACTGCGTAAACCTTCCAATAAGCGCGCGCGCTGCTCCTCGGTGAGCGAGGGGGAGTTCTGTACGTCAAACAACAACTCGACGCGCGTCTCTGTTTTGTTGACGTGCTGTCCTCCCGGCCCGCTGCTGCGTGAGGTGCGAAACTGCAACTCCGCGCGCGGGATGGCCAGCGCCGGCGTGATCTGCAGCAGACTGTCGTCTACATATGGATTTGAGAGCGAATCATCCATCGAGGTTACTCATGGGATTTACTGGAAGTGAAGATTGGAAATGGATTTCGCGGCGATTTTCCCTGCTTTCCAGCGCTTCAGCAACACCATGCCGCACAGCACGATTCCGCCGAGTTCACCGATCGCATAGGACGCCAGATGCGCGCATTTATCGGTGAGAAGGCGGCATTCAAAATCCGATTGATGGTGTGCAACGGCATTACGATAGCCGAGAAAGCCGCAAATCAGCGCGAAGGTAGCCATCGTCATGGTCAGCATCAGCAACGGTTTGCACAGATCAGCCGCGGTTTGTTGCGGCCATTTGCCAACCCGTGACAACAGCGCCAACGGCAGGCCGAGGAGAAATCCAACCCACCAGGTGGCGATGACTCCCCATCCCAGCGCCAACAGCGTGGGATCGGTGGTCTGCAAGACCGGCGGATGGTAGACGGTAAAGTATTCGACGCAAATCCGTGCAGTGAACTGATCGTGCACGATCCCATAGGCAATCGCCGCGCCGATACAGAGCAACCATATTTTGATAAACTCTAACATCCCTATCCTGTTCAATTCATCGCGTCAATTCATCGAATGTCGGCATTTCGCCTCCGCACAGGCGAGCGACGCCGGCTTCGATGGCGGCAGCGCGAACCGCGGTGGAGACGGCGGGGGCGACCGCGGTATTGAAGACCGACGGGATGATATGGTCGGGTCGCAGCTCTTGATCGGACACCGTGGCGGCAATGGCACGCGCGGCGGCGAGTTTCATCGATTCGGTGATTGCGGTCGCGCGGCAGTCGAGTGCACCACGGAAGATGCCGGGGAACGCCAGCACATTGTTGATCTGGTTAGGGTAATCCGAACGACCGGTCGCCATCACCGCGACGTAAGGCCCTGCGTCTTCCGGCATAATCTCCGGGGTGGGATTTGCCATGGCAAAGACGATGGCGCGCGGCGCCATCAATTGCACATTCGCGACGGACAGCGTGCCGGGACCGGACAGGCCGAGGAAAAGGTCGGCGCCGGAAATCGTCTCGGAAAGCCCGCCGCGTATCCCCTCGGGGTTGGTGTGTTCGGCGTACCAATCCTTCATGACGTTCATATTGTCGGTGCGCCCGCGATAGATCGCCCCGCTGCGGTCGCAACCGATGATATTGCGCACGCCGGCATTCAGCAGGATCTTCGAGCAGGCCACTCCTGCCGCGCCGACGCCGGAAACCACCACTTTCAAATCCTCCATGCGCTTGTCGACCAGCTTCAGCGCGTTGATCAGTGCCGCCAGCACGACTACTGCCGTGCCGTGCTGATCATCGTGAAAGACGGGAATATCGAGTTCCGCTTTCAACCGCTCTTCCACCGCGAAACAACGCGGCGCGGAGATATCTTCCAGATTGATGCCACCGAAGGAAGGCGCGATGGCTTTCACCGTCGCCACAATCTCGTCCGGGTCTTTGGTGTTGAGGCAAATGGGGAAGGCATCGACACCGCCGAAGCGTTTGAAGAGCACCGCCTTGCCTTCCATCACCGGCATGGCGGCTTCCGGTCCGATATCACCCAGTCCCAGCACCGCGGTACCATCGGAGACGACCGCGACGGTGTTGCGCTTGATGGTCAGATTGAATGCGCGCAATGGGTCGTCATGGACGGCCATGCACACGCGTGCCACACCAGGGGTGTATGCCATCGCCAGATCAGCGGTCGTCTCCAGCGCGGATTTGCTGGTGACTTCGATCTTTCCGCCATCGTGGAGAGCGAAGGTGCGGTCTTCTACCCCCTCCAGTGCGTGACCCTCCAGTTCGCGCACCTTCGCGGTGATCTCCTTCGCCTGGAGGAGACTGGCGGCGTTCACCGTCACGGCGGTGATGCGCGTCTTCGTCAGTTCCCCGAAGGTCTCGATAGCTGTCACTTCACCGCCGGCATCGGCAATCGCGTCAGCGACTTGCGCCCGCAATCCGGAACTATTCGGCGTGCGTAACCGCAATGTAATGCTATAGCTCGCGCTGGGGGTAATAGCCATGGGACAGAATACCTTTCCCGAAAATGCAACTGGAATAATGCAATTGGAAAATTGGGACGTTCAGTAAGCGATCATCTTTATAATACTCACAGCGGTCGACGTTGAGTAATAATGCAAATTGCATATTATATGTTGCGTTTTGCAATTTCTCGACGTTATCGATTGCGGTTGAGTGCCGCGAGATGCCGGCGGTCCGCCATGGAAGCTTTTCCGGGGGCCAATGCTTTGCCGACAAAATAAAAGATCACCGTTACGGCGAAAAGCAGCAGCATCACGGTAATCAAGCCCTTTGCCTTTTCTCCGATACACAGGCTGACCACGAAGCCGATAAACGATACGATGCCCATCACGCCGCAGATTTTGCTGATCAGCGTCCACATCTGCACGGATGCACTAAGCGCTAGACCAGTGCCTGGACTTGAAAAACTATCCACGGACGACAACGGAGCGGTCGGTCTTGCGGTGGCAGGGGCGTCATTCGCCGTGGGAACGGCGTCACTTGTATCGAACGGAGAGGCGTTCGCGCGTGCGGATGCCGCCGGGGCGGGGGTTGGGGCATTAGCTACCGGTTTTGCTGCCGGCGCCGGCGTATCCATGCCGGCCAACAGATCCTGCAGTTCACCCACCACCGCGGCCGATACCGGCGCCGGCGTCGCGGTCGCGACAGCTTGGGGCGTCGGTTCAGGCTCATCCGGCATGGTGAAGACGAACGGCTGTGTTGTTGGTTCCGCGGCGGCGGCACGAGGAGGGGCTGACGGCGGGGTGGGGGCCGGTTGCGCTGCGGCGGGACGCGGCATTTTGCGTCCGGCCGCGCGCTCCAGCGCCTGCCAATATTTCTCGTAGGTGGGACGCAGGTCGCAGGCTTTCTGATATTTTTTAATCGACGCCTGGGTGTTGCTCGTGACTTCATCGAGCACGCCGCCGTTGTACCAGAGCATCGCCGAATCCGGATAGCGTTCCAGTCCTTCATTCAGCAGTTGCCGCGCCATGGCGTATTGTTTCTCCGAGCACAGGTGGGCGACACCTTCCGCGTAATATTTCGGAGTCTCTTCTGTCAGCGGTTCACCACAGGAACAAAAATCACCTGTGGACTCTTTCCCGCACCGTGGACACTTCATGTTTACCCTCGAGAGAACGATCAGCAGTCGACAATTCGATTTCGCAAGCCGGTACAAAAACCTGGCCACCAGCCATCAGCAACTACGGTTAAGTATAGCGGACAAGTGGGATCGATGCAAGGTGCCTTGACAGCCGACGGCACCGGTGATACGCTGTCACCGTCATTATGGATATACTTGCACAACTTTCCGAGATCGAACAGACGGCGTGGGCCGAGTTGCACGCCGCGACTACGCGTGACGCGCTCGAGCAGGCCCGCGTGGAATACCTGGGGCGCAAAGGGCAATTGACCGCCGTATTGCGTGGCATGGGGCAATTACCTGCTGAAGAGCGTCCGCTGGTGGGACAGCGCGCCAACGAAGTGCGCCAACGCCTGGAAGCGGCGTTTGATGCGCGTCGCGATGAGGTGGAAGCGGCCGAAGAAACCGCCAAGCTCGAAGCAGAGCGGTTGGATATCACGCTGCCGGGACGCGCGCCGCGCATTGGCCGCAAACATCCACTGACCCGGGTGCTCGACGAAGCGCGCGAGATCTTCACCGGTCTCGGCTTCGAAGTGCTGGAAGGGCCGGAAGTCGAAACCTTCGAATACAATTTCCGTCTGCTCAACTATCCCGACGACCACCCGGCGATGGATGAACAGGATTCCTTTTACCTGAGCGACGACGTCTTGCTCCGCACGCATACCACCGCGGTGCAGGTGCGTATTCTGCAACAACGCAAACCGCCGGTGCGCTGTATCTACGGCGGGCGCGTGCATCGCCGCGAGCAGGTGACATTGCGCCATTCGCACACCTTCCATCAGGTGGACGGCCTGTTAGTCGATGAAGGCGTCACCTTCGCCGACTTGAAAGGCACGCTTGACGCGTTTTTTAAAGAAATGTTCGGTCGCGGCACTTCCATGCGCTTTCGCGCCGACTTCTTCCCCTTCACCGAACCGAGCGCTGACTTTTCCATCACCTGCTTTGAATGCCATGGACAAGGCTGCCGGTTGTGCTCCAATGCCGGCTGGCTGGAGATCGGCGGTTCCGGCATGGTGCATCCGAATATCCTGCGCGAGGTCGGATTGGACCCCGAACGCTATACCGGCTGGGCCTTCGGTTTCGGCGTCGACCGCGTCGCCATGCGCCGCTACGGCGTCGGTGATATCCGCCTGTGGGTCGAAAACGATATGCGGTTCCTGACTGGAGTATAAGCGAACCAGATAGTCATAAACCGCAAAAGGCGCAGAGGAAACTTCCTCTGCGCCTTTTGCTGTTCACCTCAACAAACCCATCAATCAGCTCGTTGAAAGCTGTAATCGTCTTTCCCACCTTCTTGACGGCATGTTAGCGCTGTCATACTATGTGTTACTTATCCGAACCATTCCGACATGACGGAGGCATTCTATGCATCAGACTTCTCCACAAACTGGCCGTCTTTGGTGTTATTGGCGCTTGCTTGGTTTGTTTACGGTGCTGGCGCTGAGCGCGGTGGTTCACGCGGCGGGGCGCGAGTGTTATTGCCTTCCGCTGGTCAGCACACCACCGACTCTTGATGGCAAAGTAGGCAAGTGGCGGGCAACCGGAGACGGCATCCTTATCGACGCCCAGCACCTGAACGGCGGGTCGGCCGATCACTTTCGTGATGCACAGGATTGCAGCGGACGCTTCTGGTTGGCATATGACGCCAAATATCTGTATGTGGCGCTGAGCGTGATAGATGACAACGTGCGACCGCTTATCGCCAAGTCTGAACAACCGGGTAAGTTCTGGCAGCAGGACGGCATGGGACTCTACCTTGACGTACCGGGGACGAATGTCGCCACCGGTCGTTACAATACGCTTCCCACCCGTCCCTGGAGTCAGGAACCGATTCTGCAACTGACACCCAGCACGAACAACTACGGTGCCGATACGTTGCCGATCGGCAGCAAATATGCCTGCAACATCGAGAAAAAGGGTTATAGCGTCGAGATCGCCGTCCCGTGGGCTGCACTCGGATGGCAACCGATCGCCGGCGATCGGTTGCGTTTCAGTGCCATCCTGGCGGATGTCGATCCGACACCGGACGGTAAAAGCACCGTGTTGAAACAGTATCTCTGGCATATGCCGGGCGATAATGCGCGTCCCGCCAACCGCGGCTGGGCGGAAGCGCGGCTGATGGGCGCCGGCGGCTATGCCGGCGAGATCCTCACCGCCATTCCCGCCGTGATACAAGGCAGTCCGGTGGCGTGGAAGCTGCAGGCGGATGCCGTCAAACCCGGCTGGCAGATCACCCGGTTGGCGCTGGTCGGCGCGGGGGGCGAGGAACAGTCGTTGGCGAAGATGCCGGTGATGGTTGGTACCGAGCAACGCGTGCAGTTGGCGGGGGAGATCGATACCGGCAGGCTGAAACCCGGTGTGTATGCGCTGGAATCCACCGCGACACAGGGCAAGCAGGTCGAGAAGACGCAGCAACCATTGACGGTGATCGATGAACAGGCGGTGTTGGCGCAACATAAAGCACCGGTGATGCCGGGCAGCTATTATACACCCGATCCGCTACGCTCCGGGGTGAATATAGCCGTGCCGCACCGCGCGATCACCCATGCCGACTATCTGGCGTTTGTCCGCGGTGAAATGGAATCGGGGTGGGGTTCGTATGAATACCACGTCAAACTCAAGACGCTCTCGCTGGGCGGCGCCTGGTATCAAGCATATGGCCTGCGTGCCGCGGCGTATGCCAAAATTACCAAAGAGCCCGTCTGGCTGCAGCGCGCACAGGCCATGTTCGAGATGGCCGACGCGTCGTATAAAGCGAACAACTACGCCGGGCTGGGCTGGATCGATTTCCCGCAAGTTTATTATTACAAACAATATCTCACCGCGCTCAACGGGTGGAAGCCGGAATACGACGCGATGGCGAAGGACTGGTTCCTGCATGTCTACCCCCGCTTCCCGCAGCAGACATTTTTTGGGATGAACAACTGGGGATTATCTTTCGGCATGATGGGAGTAGTCGGCAAATACTGGCTGGGTGATGCACTCCCGGATAAAGCGCAATGGGATAAGCAGATCGACGGCACCTGGGGTGAGTTCATTAGCAAGGTGAAGGACATCGATGAGAACACCACCAATTATGCGCCGTGGGATCTGTGGCTGATCTTCCTCTACCTGGACATCAACCATCAAACCGATCTGCTGAAGACCGATGCGCGGTTGCGGGGGATGTTCGAACGCTACCTGCTCGAAATTACCCCTTCCGGTGGGCGGCCGCAATACGGATCCACTAACGGCTGGCATGATCATCCGGCGATCTGGATGTATCTGTTCGAGCGGGTGGGGCAGATCACCGGCGACGGGCGCTATAAAGCGCAGGCGCGGTTACTGTGGGATTACTCGTTGCGCCATGTCGAAGATTGGCACGAGTATCACCTGGTCTATGACACACAGCTCACCTGGCTGACGCGCTTGTTGGCCGATGTGCCGGATGACAACCTGCCGGCGACACCGGTGGCGGATCAGAGCGTGCTGACGTGGCGCGGCGCCATGCGCATGCTCTCCCCCGAGGAACGCGCGCAGCGAAATATGTGGTGTGAAACCACCGCCGTCCAGGTGCCGAACAAGCTGATCCTGCGCGGCACCAATACCCCCGATAATCCGGCGGATAAGAACAATGTGAACAGCATGTGGGCGATGATCGAGTTGAATAACGACGCCGGGCATTGCTCCGCGCGCCCCACCTCGGTTAACTGCCTGATGAGCAACGATGCTGTATTGCTTTCCAGTCAGGGGTATTACGAACAGGACCCGCAATTCCACAACATGGTATTCATCGAAGACCTGGAAGGTACGCAAGGCATCCAACCGGAGATGAATATCAGCGTGCCGGTGCTGGTCGATGGCCCCCAGATGACCTATGCGGTGGCGGAAGTCGAGCGCTACATGCGTTGGCCGGTGACGTTGCGCCGCCACTTCCTCTTCGCGAAAGATCGCTTCCTCTGGGTACGCGATGAACTGACGTTCAATTCCACCTTCTTCGCGCGCATCGGCCCTTGCTGGCTCTCGCGGCAGATGGGCCCCACCGGCGGCAAAGATTGGACGAATACCTACTTCGATGCCATGCCCTATACCGGACTGGGGCAGGGAAACGGCATGTTTCGCTGGCGCAATTCCATCTACGATCTGCTGACCTACTATGTGCCGCGTCCGGGCATGGAACTGGCGATGTCCGATCTGACGGTGCATAACCCCTATATGAATGCGCCCTTGCGCACGCGGCAAACCTGGCGCGGGTTAGCGCGGGAAGGCCGGCAGTTGGTCTTCGATACCTTGCTCATCCCGCACGCGGTCAAATACCAGAAAGCCGATGCTTCCTGGTTGGCGAATACCATTCACCCGCTGACCGTGGGCGAGCAGCAAGCCGCCATACAGTTCGAACTGCCGTGGCGCAACGAGAAAGTGCTGGTCATCTGCACGGATAAACCCTATGCCGGTAATGGGGTGTCCACCGACGCCCAATTTGCCATGATCGTCTGGCGTAACGGCAAGGTGGCGAACTGGTTTGTTCGACAAGCGACCAGGCTCACCGTCGATGACGTGAACCTGCTCACGACCGCGCAACCGACGGACCAACAGAAATGAAGAAAGAGTCGATCTTAAAGCGATTAGTATTGCTAAAATGCATCAAAGCTAAATCACCGAGTATGGGAATGTGTGAGTACCGGAATATGGGAGTATTTTCTCGTATTGATGAGAGAAATCGGCTATCCACCCTCACTCCGACACTCCCATACCCCCATACGCTCACACTCATACTGTGCTGCGTCCTCCTGCTCGCCCTCTGCCGCGGCAGCATCGCCTTGCCTCCCGGCGATATTCGCGCGCTGACGGATTGGTCCGACTTGCCGCTGTTGGGTGGACCGACATTATTCGCGGTCTCCAACTGGTCGGGGAAAAATGCCGGTCGGTTTGTCGATGAGACGCCGGGGAGAAGCGTGCTGTTGGATGAAAATGGACCGGGGTGTCTTGCGCGGATGTCGATCCATGCCGAGCAGGGCACGCTGAAGATTTACCTGGATGATGCCGCGACTCCGCAAGTCGATATTCCGTTGAGCAAGCTGTACCAGGATTTCGCGTATTATCGGGCGTCACAAACGGTGGAGAAGGCCGATGCGCAGGCGCCGCAGCAATTCCCCTTCCTGATGCCACTTTCATCTTCCGGTATCGGCTACCAGAACGAATGCTACCTGCCGATTCCCTTTGCCTCCCATGCTAAGGTGGTGCTCGAGCACGCGCCCGACGCGAACTGGGGGTATTACGATCTCCTCTGGCGGCGCTATCCCGCCGGCACGGCGGTGACCACCTACAACCCGCAGGGGATGGCCGCGCGCGACAACGAGGTGCGCGCGGCGGCAACCGCCTGGCGCGCGATGGGACAGCCGCCGTGCAGCTATCCCGATGCGCAATGCCGGAAAGGGATGCTGGCCATCTCGCCACATACGACCAGAGAACTCTGGCGTGCAGATGGCGGCGGCACCATTGTGGGAATACGTCTTCGTGCCCATCCCTGGCACCGCGCGGTGGATCGTCTGCTGATGCTGCGCGCCTACTGGGATGGCGAACAGCGCCCCGCGGTGGAAACGCCGATTGGCGACCTCTGTGTCAGTCATCAGGGATTCCGCCAGTCGGGATCGCTGCCGGCGGGCGGTGGCGATAAAGATGATTGGTACTGGTGCTACTTGCCGATGCCGTTTACCGCCGGCGCGCGGCTGACCTTGGAAAATATGAGCGCCTATCCGATTTCCGCGCTCGATTACGAGATCACCGTGCGTCCCGGTCCGCCGGCGGCGCAGGCCGGGCGTTTCTGCGCGCGGTGGAAGCGTGAAACGTTGCCGGCGGATGGACGTTACGTGCTGTTGGAGGCGGCTGGGGCCGGCAAGCTGGTAGGATTCAGCCTCTTTGCCGATGGTTTTCCGGTGCCGTTGAAAAACTATCGCCAGCACGATCGCCTCGCCTTGTATCAGGATGGCGAGGAGACGCCGCGGCTGGCGAATGGCGCGTTGCTGGTCTATTTCAACGGGGGATGGTATACCGGTCCAGGCTGGATCAATCCCTTGATGGCAAACACCGAACTGGATATCAATACCTTCGGCACCTATGCCGGGTACCGTTTCTTCCTCACCGATGCGCCGAATTGGGCGCAGTCCGTCCGATTGCAATTGGAAGTGAAGCCGGACGCGGAGGCGGGAAAAGACTTCACCAGCGTCGCCTGTTGGTATCGCGCGCCCGGTGCCACGGATACCTTCATGGCGCCAACCAAAGATCAGTTGCGGTTGCCGGTGCGGCATTACCCGTTTGCCATCTCCGCCGCGACCTTATTGCGCACCGCCGAATTTACCCGCGGCGACCTGATGATCGTGGATGACGCCGATGACCGCTACGCGGTGGGCGACAAGCGCTACATTTCCTTCGCGCCCATCGGGTTTGGTGACAGCCTGACGCTACGCGTGCCGGTTGAGAACTCCGGCGAATATGACCTGTCGCTGCGTCTGCTTTACGGGCCTTCCGGTGGTAGTTGGAAAGTGTATCTCAATGATCGGGCGGAGAGCGGCAAGCCTTACGCGTTTTCCAGCATGGCGCCCGAAACCGGTGTCCCGTGGATCTATGGCGCGTCCGTGCCGCTCGGTCGTGTCAAGCTGCCGGCCGGAGAGAATACGCTGACCTTCACCGCCGCTTCTCCTCCGCTGGGTTCCCCCCAGCGCGGCTTATTGCTGAACCTGGACAGCATCTTGGTAGCGCCGGTTAAAAGTGCGGGGAACAAGTAAATCCTCGGTAAATGTGCGTAAGCATGAACCGTAATCGTTCAGGCCCTCTGGCGCGCGAGCGTCCTCGCGAGCACTCCGGTGGTTTCGATACGACCTTCCTAGTCTACTCAACCACCGGAGTGCTCGCGAGGACGCTCGCGCGCCAGAGGGCCTGAACGGATACTAATCTTCAAGGCCTCAATTTCACTTCAACCCCGATCTGCCGTCCGTGCAGTTGTATCGGGCCGGTGACCATGGGCAGCGCGGGGCAGGTGTCGGTGCGGGCACAGAAGCTGACGTCGTTGCCGTAGCCGATCTCCATTAACCGCTGGGCGTGACGCGAGGCGCGGAAGACCAGGGTGAGGCCGTGCAGGATCGTTTCGTGCTCCCAGTGCCGGAACGCCGCGTGCGATTCGGCGGAGATGGGAAGGCCGATGCGCGCCGCCAGGTAAGCGCCGGTCACTTCGTCTTCCGGAGAGATGAACGCTTCATCCGGATATTGCCCGGCGGCAATGAGCACCACCGGACGTCCTTCCACTTCGGCGGTTTGACGCACCCAGGCCGCGAGTTGCGTGGCATTGGCTACCGATCCGACCAGCGTGTGCGCGGCGTGGCGGCAGGCGGTGAGACGCTGGGCGCCGTTGCTGGAAGTGAAGATCGCCGTGCGACCGTCCAAGCGTGGTGACGCGAGCACTTCCAGCGGGCTGTTGCCGAACTGGAAACCGGGCAGCCGTTCGCCGCCCCGTTCGCCGATCAGCACGGCATCCGGAAGGGTTTTTCCCAGGGCGAACGCGTCCTCCACCTTTGCCACCACCGACACGCGCGCAATTCCCTGCGTGAAAAGCGCGGCAATCGTCGTGCTGGCACGCAGCGCATCGATCACGACCGCAATCGCCGCTAATTCACCAGCCCGCGCGCATCCGCCGCGCCCGCGGGAGAGATAGATGTGCGGAACGGCATTGTTGATCGGTTGCGACTGGTCGGTCGTCGATAATGTGCTCTGCATGGGAAAACTCTCGCCTTTCACCTTATTATAGTTATTCGCCATAGATCGTGACAATCAGCTTGCGGCGGCGCGGCTTGTTATCGCATTCCAGCAGAAAGATCTGCTGCCAGGTACCCAGCAACGGACGGCGATCACTGATGGGGATAGTGAGCGAGGCGCCCTGCAGCGTCGCCTGCAGGTGCGAGTGCCCGTTGCCGTCGTGCCAGGCCTGCTCGTGGCCATAGGCGCGGCTGGGTGGAATTAACCGGTCGAACATCTCCGGCAGATCGCGCTCCAACCCCGGCTCGAACTCGATCGTGCCGACTGCCGCCGTGCTGCCCACCACGAAGATATTCACCAATCCACTCGTTACGCCGCTCTCTTGCACGATATTGAACACCCGGTCCGTCAGATCCCACATCTCGCCGTGTCGCTGCGTCGCGATCTCGATCTCCCGCTGATGCACCATTGCCGCCTCCACTGTCGGGTGTAATAACCGCGATAGTATAAGACGCACACGCCGGGCTGTCGAGAAACCACTCGTCAAAATGGTTTGGTTAACGAATTGAGTCGTCTACCGGCATCCTCTGTGGTGATAGTCAATGCTATTGCATCTCTCCCAAGCGAGTGCTAAACTACCAACTGGTGACCTCGCCATCCAGCCGCAAATTTTGCCGTCTCTTCACCGCCAGTAAGTATAAGGTCATTCAAAACTGATTAGCAGGCAAGGCGAAGGCAACGGTTAGCTCTTCTCACGTCAGTTGCCATCACCGCTTTTTATGCGCAGTTCACTGCTGTCATGGCGACGGCAGGCGTTTACATATCGTATCGACCCTGGGGCTAAACTGCCCACGTAAAACGAAGGAGCACAATAATGTCCCGATCCCCCCTGTTCAAGTTGCTGTTGTCGGTGCTGTTGGCCTGCATGTTCTGTGCCGTTCCGGCAGTCGCCGCGTTGACTATCCCCAGCGATGGCTCGGACGGCGTATTTAATCCGACGGCGAGTTGTGTCGTCGATCTCTCGACCGCCGCCACCGGCGTCTGGAGCACGCCGGGCAGCGGTCATGGCGTGTATGATGTCGCCAAGTGGGCTGTCACCTTCAAATACAAGTCGGTGAATATCCCCGCCGGCGTCACCGTCACCTTTAAGAATCATGCCTCGCGCGCGCCGGTGGTCTGGCTGGTGCAGGGCGATGTGACCATTGCCGGCACGGTGAGTCTGAATGGTGGGGATGGTATTAATGGACCTGCCGGTCTTACTGCTCCTGGGCCAGGAGGGTTCCCTGGCGGTACCGCTGACTCTAATGATCCATATCTCGGAACCACACCACGATCTGCCGGATTGGGATATCCGACTGCGGGGGGAGCGAACAATAGCCAGATACCATTAATAGGTGGTTCCGGAGGAATTGGCGGATCTGTATACGAGAATTATAGTACCAAGTATTGGTCAGGCGGTGGAGGTGGAGGTGCCATCCTCATCGCATCGACAGGGAAAATTACGCTTTCCGGCACATTATCAGCCAATGGAGGAAATGGATATCTTACTGGAGATTATGTTGGTGCTAATGGAGGAAGTATCCGTCTAGTCGGTGATACGATTGACGGTTCCGGAACAGTCAGCGCGTATGGGGGCGGACGCGGCGGTAGCAATGGTCGCATCCGCTTTGAAACCAACACCATCACCTTTACCGGAATTGCGGTCGGAGTGACCCCCGTGAAACCACAAGCGACACCGGCGATCTGGCCGGCGGCCACCGCGCCTGGCATTCGCATTCTCTCCATCGGTGGGCAAACCGTGCCGGCTGACCCGACCGATACCTTTACCTATTACACTGCTGATGTGCAAACTGCTCAGGATCCCACGCAATCGGCTGCGGTTCCCGTCGTGATACAGGCAACCAATGTGCCGTTAACCTGGAAGGTGGTGGTGCATGCGGTCTCGCGCATCGACGGGAAGATCTACGAAGCCACTGCGACCATGCAAGCCGGTGGCACATTGGCGTCCTCGACCTGGAGCGCGACGCTGACATTGCCCGTAACAAATGTCGTCTCAGTGATCGCCCGTGCTTCTGCGTCCTGATTGCAGTGCAGTCAACATAGCGCGGAAACGGGCTGAAACGGTTGATGAATTGTCCGGATTAGTTGCCAAAAGCCATTTGCGGTAAGGGACATTGAATGATGAATATTATTTTACGAAACGCATGCTGCCTGGGGTTGCTGTTGGGCTGTCTATTGATGATACCGGCACGAAGCTGGTCACAAGCACCGAGCGAGGCAATCTCCCGGTCGTTGACGTTCGACCTCATCGATCCCGTCCGTACGAGCGATAACACCATCGAGGCGATTTCCCGGCAGCTGACATTCGACCTCATCGCGTCTGCCAATCGGAACGATACCACGATGGAGGTCATCTCCCGCGAAGTGACAGCCGCCATCACGCAAGCGCAAACCCCAGACCAATTGTCCTTCATCACCCAACCGAGTAGCACCACGGTAGGTAAGGTGATCACCCCGGCAGTGACGGTGGCGGTTGCAGATGCCAACGGCGTACTCGTCAGCAATGCCGGGAATACCGTGACGCTGGTGGCGCAACTGAATGGCAGCGGCACGCCCATTCCGTTGGGCACCGCAAACGCGGTGAATGGGATCGCCACCTTCGACAAGCTCACGCTGAGCGGGGCCGGCACTTATACGCTACAGGCCACGGCAGACGGTTGCGGCAACGCGACCAGCAATCCATTTACGATCTCCGCGTCCACGCTGAGAAAGTTAGTGTTCAGCACGCAACCGACCGATACCGTGGCCGGGCAAACGATCACCCCAGTGGTGTTATTATCGATACAGGATGCGCTCGGGAATCTCGTCAATACCGCGACGAATGTCGTCACCCTCACCCTCGGCAACACTCCAAACGGTGGCGTCGTGCGCGGCACCCTTTCGGTGGCAGCAGTGGGGGGAATCGCCGCATTCTCCAACTTGAATATCGATAAAGCGGGAGCAGGCTATACGCTGATCGCGTCAGGGACTGGTCTAACCTCGGCAACCAGTAAATCTTTCAACGTCACATGGCAGATTACTCCAACCGCCGGCGCAAACGGGACGATCAGTCCGAATACACCGCAAAACATAAATGCCGGCGGCAGCGTCACCTTCACTGCCACCGCCAATGCCGGTTATGCGGTCGATGCCTGGCAACTCGACGGCGCTAGTCTCCAGACCGGCGGTGCCCAATGCACGCTCACGAACATCACCGCCAATCACGCCGTCAAGGTGAGCTTCAGGTCGATCGTATCGGCAGCGGTCATCTGCGTCTCCCCGACCGGGGATGACGCCAACGACGGCTATGACTGGGCGCACGCCAAGAAGACGATCCAGGCCGGCATCGACCTGGCGGCGGCGAACTACGGCGGCGACGTGTGGGTGAAAGGCAGCGCCGTCACCGGGTGTATTTATAATGAGAACCTGACCTTGAAACCCTATGCTTATCTCTACGGTGGATTCAAGGGGACGGAAGACCCGACCAATGCGACCAACCGCAGCCTGCGCAACTGGACCACCTACCTGACGATCATCGATGGCCAACAACGGAACAGTGTCATCACCGTGCAGGATAACCTGGGGTCCTATGGCACCATTGACGGGTTCACCATCCGCAATGGAGGTGCAGTCAATGGCGGAGGCATCCACTGTGGTACGTCCGCCTCACCGACCATTAGCCATAATCGGATCATCAACAATAAGCTGAACGGCAGTTTGGATGCGATTTACGGCGGCGGTATTTACTGTGGACCCTACAGCGCCCCGCTGATCACCGCGAACCAGTTGATCGGCAATACGGCGTCCACCGGCGGGGCGATCTATTGCGCGGTGTCTTCGGCGGCGGAGATCGCGAATAATCTCCTGCAGGACAATGTGGCCGATTCGGACGACGCGGCGATCCACATCCAATTCGCGACCGTACTCTGCCATGATAACAGTGTCGTGCACAGCCTCGGTACCGCCGCGATGCTCATTTGGGGTAGCAGCGCTGGGGTGGTGGTCAATAATACGATTGTCGGCGGGACGGGAACCCAACCGGCGGTGCGTTGCGGGGGTGGCGCGGTGCAGGTGGTTCTGGCAAATAATCTCATTGCCTTCAACCCGGCGGGGATCATGTCGGAGATTGCTATTTCCGGGTCGGTCACGTTGCACAACAACGACGTGTACCACAACACCGCTTATGATTACAGCGGGGTGACCGCCGGCGCGACGGACAAGTCGCTGGACCCGCTCTTCATCAGCGCGACCGGCGGCGATTATCATCTGCAGCCCACTTCGCCGTGCATTAACGCCGGCAGCGACGCCGATGTGCAGGCGGGGTGGACGGATATCGATGGTGATCCGCGCATCTGCGGCGCACATGTCGATATCGGCTGCGATGAATATACCACCCCGCCCACGCCCAGTCCGATCAGTGGTGTCATCTGCGTCTCCCTGGCCGGGAACGACGCCAACGATGGATCGAGTTGGGCGAAAGCAAAACTGACGGTGCAGGCGGGGATCACCGCAGCCGCCAGGCTGGGTGGGGAAGTCTGGGTGGCGCAAGGCACCTACCAGGAACACCTGTCCCTGCCGACCTCGGTCGCGCTGTACGGGGGCTTTGCCGGCACCGAGGCGACACGCGGCGCGCGCGACTGGCAAGCGCACCCGGTCATTATCGATGGGCAAAATCAAGGGATCGTGCTGGGGTTCACCCAATACCTGACCACCACAGTGGACGGTTTCACGCTGCAGAACGGGATGCAGGGGCTGGTGGCTGGCAACATCGGGCTGACGCTCGTTAATTTGATTGTAAAGAACCACGGGGGCGTGGGGATCACCGGCACGAACTGTCGGTTGACGTTCAGCAACGTGACGGCCAGCGGCAACACCGGCACCGGGATCACCTGCGACACCTGCCAGTGTTCGGTCACCAATCTGATGCTGACCGGTAACGGCGGCGACGGGCTATACTGCACAGGCGGCAGCGGCGTCTACCAACAACTCACCAGCAGCGGCAACACCGGTGACGGATTGAATTGGCAGAGCACGCAATGTTCGGCGACGAATTTGACGCTAACCGGCAATACCGGCGCCGGGCTGTATACCAGCGGGTGCAGCGGCAGTTTGCAGCAAGTGCTGGTGACGGGGAACAAAAGCAAGGGGCTGTGGCTTAACGGGGGGACGCTGCAAATCACGCGGGCCGATGTGGAGCAGAACGGCAACGACGGCTGTTATATGGTGGAAGGCACGCTGACGCTGGCCAACGCGCTGGTGGCACACAACACCAACCTCGGGGTCGCTTGCGACGCCGGGACGGTGGCGACGCTGACGAATCTGACGGTGGTGGATAATCACGGCGGCGGCATTTTTGGGTATGCGAATGCTGTGAATGGTGCTGGGAACACGACGGTGACGGTGACCAATGGGATCGTGGCCTTCAATGCTTATGGGATCAATCAGGGGGGGAATGGCTGGTCCGGCACGGTGACGCCCAGTTATACCGACGTGTATGGCAACGGCACCCAAGACTACCTCGGGGGGGTGACGGCGGGGACGAACTCGCTGGCGGTCGACCCGCAATTCGCCAGCGCGTCATTAACGGACTGCCATTTGCAGGCAACTTCGCCGTGTATCGACGCCGGCAACGACGCCAAACAGGTAGGGACACAGGACCTGGAGGGCAATCCGCGCTTGCAGCAGGCGCATATCGATCTGGGTGCTTATGAGGTTTCCGGCATCACGTTGACACCGGTGGCGGGGACAAATGGCACAATCAGTCCCGATTCCCCGCAGACGGTACCCTTCGGCTCCTCCTTCACCTTCACCGCAACCGCCAATGCCGGCTATATGGTCAACACCTGGGCGCTGGACGACACGGTGGTCCAAACCAGCGGCACCCAATACACGCTGAAGAACATTACCGTCAGCCATACGATCAAAGTGACGTTTAAATCACTGCCAACCTATACCATCACCCCGGTCGCCGGCGCGAACGGCGCGATCAGTCCGAGCACGCCGCAGACGGTGCTCTCCGGGGGGAGTGTGAAGTTCACCGCGGCAGCCAACACCGGGTTTACCGCCGATAGCTGGTATCTGGACGGCACCGTGAAGCAGACGGGGGGGACGACGTATACGCTCACGAACGTCACTGCCAATCATGCCGTGCTGGTGACCTTCAAAGTACCGGGACCGTATACCATCACCCCGTCCGCGGGCGCCAACGGTACGATTGCACCGGCGACACCGCAGACCGTTGTATACGGCGGCAGCGTCACCTTCACCGCCGTCGCGAATAACGGCTACCAGGTGGATAGCTGGTACCTGGATACCGTGGTCGCGCAAGCGAGTGGCACAACGTATATCCTCAACAATGTCAGTGCCAATCACGCCGTCAAGGTGACGTTCAAACTCCGGCCATCGTTCACCGTGACTCCGTCCGCCACCGCCAACGGAACGATCAGTCCCGCCACGGCGCAGACCGTCTTCTACGGTGACGCGATCACTTTCACCGCGACGGCCAACGCCGGCTACTCGGTCGATGCCTGGTATCTGGATGGACTGCCGGCGCAGACGGGCAAAGCGACCTTCACTCTCAGCAACGTCACGGCGAATCATGCCCTGCTGGTCACCTTTAAGCCGATGGGACCCTATACCATCGTGCCATCGGCGGATGCCAATGGCAGCATCAGTCCGAGCACGCCGCAGACGGTAATCAACGGCGGCAGTGTGACCTTTACCGCTGCGGCCAATGCCGGCTACACGGTGGATCGCTGGTACCTGGACGGCGTGGCTGTGCAGACCGGTGGCGTCAGCTATACGCTGGTCAACGTGACCGCGAATCACGGCGTGAAGGTGACCTTCCTCTTCAACTCTGTCCAGGGGAGCCGCGGCGACTGGTGGATGTTCCACCACGATCCGCAGCACACCGGGTGCAGTTCCTTTGTCGGACCGAAAACACCTACCATCCGCTGGACCTTTGCCGCCGGCGGCGCGGTGGAGTCCTCACCGGCCATCGCGCGGGACGGCACCATCTGTGTCGGCTCGAGTGGCGGCAATTTCTATGCCATCAATCCCAACGGCACGAAGAAGTGGGCCTACCTTCCGCAAGAGATTGTCTCGATTGTGTCTTCCCCGGCGATCGGGGTGGATGGCTCGATCTATGTCGGCGCGGGATATGTCTATGCCCTCCCGGGCGGCTTATATGCGTTCAATTCGAGCGGCACGTTCCAATGGCGGACACTGACCGGCGAATGGCTCCAATCTTCTCCGGTGATCGACACGAACGGCAACATCGATATTGGAGCGGTATCTTCTCAGTTATATTCCGTCACTCCCAACGGCCAACAACACTGGACATTTTCCGCCAGGAATAACATCTATTCGTCGCCGGCCATCGGGGCCGATGGCACCATTTATACCAATTCGGTTGATGGCCATCTCTACGCCCTCAACCCAGACGGCTCGCAAAAGTGGGCTTTTGACACCGGACATAACTCCTCCAGTGAAGAGGCATCTCCCAGTGTCGGTGCGGACGGCACCATCTATATCGGCTCGAACAATGGCCAACTCTATGCCGTCAATCCCGACGGCACACGCAAGTGGGCCTTCTACTACGGCTTTTCCAACTTTTCGACGCCGGCCATCGGGGCCGACGGCACCATCTATATCGGCTCGAATAACGGCAATCTGTATGCCATCAAATCGGATGGCTCTCCGTCCTGGACATTCCCGACCGGTGGGGGAGTGGAATCTTCCCCGGCTATTGGGGGCGACGGCACCATCTATGTCGGCTCGGATGACGGCAATCTCTATGCCGTCACCCCGGCGGGGCAAAAGCTGTGGTCGGTGACGACCGGCGGCAAAGTGGACTCTTCCCCGGCGATCGGCGCGGATGGTACCATCTACGTGGGTTCGGACGACGGGAACCTCTATGCTATCGGCACGCCGCTTCCCGTGGTCGCCACCCCCACCTTCACCCCGGACGGCGGCAGTTATGCCACGGCCACCAATGTGACCATCACCTGCGCAACCGCCGGCGCCGCGATTTATTACACCACCAATGGGATGACCCCGACGACCGACGACACGCGCTATACCGCGCCGGTGACGCTGACCACCACCGCCACGCTGCGCGCGCGCGCCTTCGCCACCGGCATGACACCGAGCGCGGTCAAGTCCGGCGCGTATTTCATCGCCAACAGCTCCGAGCCGCGCGGCGACTGGTGGATGTTCCACCATGACCCGCAGCATACCGGTCGCTCTCCCTTCACCGGACCGACGAGCGCCGTGCAAAAATGGGCCTTCGCCACCGGGCTCTATGTAATCTCCTCGCCGGCGCTCGGGGCGGACGGCACGATTTACTTCGGTGCCGATGACAATAAGTTCTACGCGCTCAATCCCAACGGCACGAAGAAGTGGGCATTCAGCGCGGGAAACTATTTCGAGTCTTCGCCGGCCATCGCGAAGGACGGCACCATCTATGCCGGGTGTTTGAATGGGCAACTGTTCGCGCTCAATGCGGACGGCACGCAAAAGTGGAGCTTTAACACCGGGAGCAGTATCTTTTCCTCGCCGGTGATCGGAACGACCGGCACCATTTATTTCGGTGCGGAAAACAACAATATCTATGCCGTCAACCCGGACGGCTCGCGGAAATGGGTGGTGGCAACCGGGGCGATCATATTGTCCTCGCCGGCCATTGGAGCGGATGAGACGATCTATGTCGGCTCGATGGATAACAAGCTCTATGCCCTCAACACGGATGGTTCGGTGAAGTGGACGTATGCCACGACGGGGAGCATCGAGGAAGCATCGCCGGCCATTGCGCGCGACGGCACCATCTACGTCGGCTCCTTCGATCATTCGCTCTATGCCATCAATCCCGACGGCACGAAGAAGTGGGCCTTCCTGACCGGCAACGAGATCGAGTCGTCGCCGGCCATTGCCGCGGACGGTACCATCTATATCGGCGCATCGGACGGGACGCTGTATGCGATCAATTCCGCCGGCACACAAAAATGGACCTATCCCACCGGCAGTAAGATCAGTTCCTCCCCGACCATAGGGGCGGACGGCGCCGTCTACTTCGGTACGCTGGATGGGCATATGTATGCGCTTACCGCGAACGGCGCCCGCTCGTGGGGCTTTGCCGCCGGTGATAACATCCGCTCCGTGCCGGCCATTGGTCCGGATGGTACGCTGTATTTTGGCTCCTACGATCATAACCTGTATGCGCTCACCACTTCCGCCGCCACCTTCACCGTGACGCCCACCGCGGGCACGAACGGCACGATCACCCCGAGCACCACGCAAACGGTGATGTCCGGTGGCAGCGCCACCTTCACCGCCGCCGCCAATGCCGGCTATACGGTAGATAGCTGGCAACTCGACGGTAGTTCCGTGCAGACCGGTGGCACGCAATATACGTTGCGCAATGTCACGGCCAATCACGCGGTGAAGGTGACCTTCAAAGCCCTGACCTTTACCATCACGCCGTCCGCCGGCGCGAACGGCGCCATCAGTCCGGCTACCATACAAACGGTAAGCTACGGTGGCAGTGCACGCTTCACCGCGTCAGTCAACGCCGGCTATACCACCGATGCCTGGTACCTGGATGGGGCCGGCGTGCAAACCGGCGGCGGCAGCTACACGGTGGCCAATGTGACGGCCAACCACAATCTCAGTGTGACCTTCAAAACGCTGGTATTGACGATTACCCCGTCCGCGGGCGCAAACGGTGCCATCAGTCCGAGCACGCCGCAAACGGTCAATTACGGCGGCAACATCACCTTCACGGCGACGGCCAATGCCGGGTATACCGTGGATAGCTGGTCGCTGGACGGCGCCGTGGTGCAAACCGGGGGTGCGCAATATGCCGTGCAGAATGTGACGGCAAGCCATAGCGTGAATGTCACCTTCAAACTGCTGCCGGCGCTCACTGTGTTCCCCTCCGCCGGGCAAAATGGGGCGATCAGTCCCAGCACGCCGCAACTGGTGAACTACGGCGGCAGCATCACCTTCACCGCCGCCGCCAACGCCGGCTATACGGTCGATAGCTGGTACCTGGACGGCGCATCCGCGCAAACCGGCGGTCAGCAATACCCGTTGACCAAAGTGACGGCTAATCACTATGTCAGCGTGACTTTCAAAGCGCTCAGCGAAACCGTGTTCCCGTCTGCCGGACCGAATGGCACCATCAGTCCGAATACTGCGCAAACGGTCAACTATGGCAGCAATATCACCTTCACCGCTTCCGCCAACGCCGGTTATACCGTGGATAGCTGGTATCTGGATGGTAACGCCGTGCAACACGGCGGCCGGCAATACGCGCTGGCGAATGTCACTACCAACCACTATGTGAGCGTGACCTTCAAAACACTCGGTTTGACCGTGACCCCGTCCGCGGGGCTGAATGGCGCCATCAATCCGACTACCACGCAAACGGTCACTTACGGCGGCAGCATCACCTTCACGGCGACCGCCAATGCGGGTTATACGGTCAGCATCTGGTCCCTCGATGGCACTGTGGCACAAATCGGAGGCTGGCTATATGCGCTGGGCAATATCACCACCGATCATGCCGTCAATGTAACGTTCAAATTGCTGGGCACATATACCATCACGCCTTCGTCGGGCGCGAACGGCGCGATCACCCCGAGCGCCACGCAAACGGTGACGTCCGGCGGCAGTGTCACCTTCACCGCGGCGGCCAATACCGGGTATACGGTAGATAGTTGGCAACTCGACGGGACGACGATTCAAACCGGCGGCACGCAATATACGCTCAAGAGCATTACCGCCAATCATGCGGTCAAGGTGATCTTTAAAGCATTCACCTATACGCTCACCCCCACGGCGGGCGCCAACGGGACGATTACCCCGAACAGCCCGCAAACGGTGAGCTATGGCGGTAGTGTCACCTTCACCGCCACGGCGAATACCGGTTACACGGTAGACAGTTGGCAACTCGACAGCGCCATCGTACAGACCGGCGGCACACAGTATGCGGTGAAGAATGTTACCGCCAGCCACGCGGTGAAGGTCACCTTCAAGGCCCTGGGGCCGTATGTCATCACGCCCACGGCCGGCACGAATGGCGCGATCAGTCCGAGCACCCCGCAAACGGTGAACTTCGGAAGCAGCGTGACCTTTACCGCCGCGGCGAACACCGGTTACACGGTGGATAGTTGGCAACTCGACAGCGCCATTGTACAAACCGGCGGCACCCAATATGCATTGAACACGGTGACGGCCAATCATACCGTCAAAGTGACGTTCAAGGCGCAAACCTTCGTGATGACACCGACAGCCGGCATCAACGGGACGATCAGTCCGAACACCCCACAACGCGTGAGCTACGGTGGCAGTATCACCTTCACCGCAACCCCAGCGACGGGATTCCAGGTGGCCAATTGGGCGTATGACGGCAGCACCCTCTATGTGGGCGGCCAACCAGCCAACGGCGCGTATACCGGCTTAACCTGTACGGTGAAAAGCATCGCCGCTAACCACGCGGTCACCGTCAGCTTCAGGGCGCTGGGACCGTTCACCGTAACCCCGTCGAGCGGGTCGAACGGCACGATTGCTCCCAGTACCACGCAAACGGTATCGTATGGTGGCAGCGTCACCTTTACCGCGACCGCCAATGCCGGTTACACCGTCGATGTTTGGATGCTGGACGGCGTAGCGGCGCAAGCCGGCGGTGCGCGGTATCAGTTGCAGAATGTGACCGCGAACCACGCCGTCACTGTCACCTTCAAGCCATTGGGACCATTCATCATTACCCCGTCAAATGGACTATACGGCACGATTGCTCCCAGCACGGCGCAAACGGTGTCCTTTGGTGGCAGCGTGACCTTTACCGCGACGGCGAACGCCGGTTACACGGTCGATAGCTGGTCGCTGGATGGCACGGGGGCACAAACCGGCGGCACGCAGTATACGCTGAAGAACGTGACGGCTAATCACACCGTGAATGTCACCTTTAAACTGCTGGGTCTCTTCACCGTCTTTCCCTCCGCCGGTCCCCACGGCACCATCACGCCCAATACCCCGCAGACGATCGGCTATGGAAGCACCGCATTGTTGACCGCGACGGCCAATGCGGGATATACCGTCGATACCTGGTATCTGGATAGTGTGGCCGCGCAATCGGGTGGGGGACAATTCACCCTGCGGAATATCATCGCAAATCATAGCGTGAGCGTAACCTTCAAGGCGCTGGGACCCTACACGGTCACACCGGCGGCCGGCGTCAACGGGAGCATCACCCCTTCCACGCCACAGACCGTCGCCTGGGGAAGCAGCGTCACCTTTACCGCCACGGCGAACTATGGCTATACCGTAAGCATCTGGTCGCTGGACGGCGCAGCCATGCAAACCGGCGGCGGGCAGTTCAGCGTGACGAACGTCACCGCCAATCACACGGTGAACGTGACCTTCAAACAGCTTGGACCGTATGTGATTACTCCATCGGCAGACGTCAATGGCGCCATCACCCCGAGCACACCGCAGACGGTGGCGTATGGTGGTAGTGTGCTCTTCACCGCGACGGCCAACGCCGGTTATACGGTCGATAGCTGGTTCCTCGATAGCGCCCTGACGCAGCTCGGTGGGGCAAGATATACCGCAGGCGCCATCACCGCGAACCACGCGGTGAAGGTGACCTTTAAAGCGCTTCCGGTGTTGACTATCTTTGCGTATGCCGGCGCGAATGGCGTCATCAGTCCGAATACCATGCAAAAGGTGCTGTATGGCAGTAGCCTCACCTTCACCGCGACGGCGAATGCCGGCTATACGGTGGATGCCTGGTCGCTGGATGGCACGGTGGCGCAGACGGGAGGCGCACGGTATATTTTGGCCAACGTGATAGCAGATCACGCCGTGAGTGTCTCCTTCAAACCGTTAACCTTTGTCGTGACTCCCACCGCCGGCGCCAACGGGACCATCAATCCCGTGACCGCACAAACGGTGAGTTATGGCGGCAGCGTCACCTTCACCGCGACGGCCAACACCGGCTATACGGTGGATAGTTGGCAACTCGATGGCGTGACAGTGCCGACCGGCGGCACCCAATATACCGTGAGCAATGTCACCGCCAACCACGCGGTTAAAGTCACCTTCAAACATCTCGGTCCGTTCACCGTGACGCCTGCCGCGGGCGCCAATGGCGCTATTAGCCCGAATACCTCCCAGACGGTGTCATACGGGAGCAGCATCACCTTCACCGCAACAGCCAACGCGGGCTATACCGTTGAGAGCTGGGCGTTGGATGGCACGGCGGCGCAAACCGGCGGCACGCAATATACGGTGAAGAATGTCACCGCCAACCACGCCGTGAAAGTCACCTTCAAACAACTCGTCTTCACGATCACGCCGACGGCGGGTGCCAATGGGGCCATCAGTCCCAGTACGCCGCAAACAGTAGCATACGGCGGTAGCCTTACCTTCATCGCGGTAGCGAACGCCGGTTACACCGTCGATAGCTGGACGGTGAATGGCGCCGTCATACAAACCGGCGGCGTGCAATATACGCTGCAAAACGTGACGGCAAATGCCGCCGTGAGCGTGCGCTTCGCGCTCATCCCCCAGCACTATCAACCCGACCTGGCGATCAAATCGTCGGCTGATGGGGGATACACCGGTGACCATATTTACAGCACGGATGGTAAAAACGAGACGGCGGGTATACTGGACTCTCCCAGCAGCATCAACCCGCAGGGTAAAAACTATACCTACACCTTCTATCTGCGGAACGATGGCAGCACGGCGGATACCTTCATGCTGAATCTCGTCGATACCCATTCCTCGACGTGGAGCGTACAGATCAGTGATCCGGGCGGCAAGGATATTACCGCGGCGATCAAAACCGGCATCACGGTCGGGTCCTTGAATGCCGGTGAATTCACGCGTCCCTACACCATCACGATTGTGGTGCCGACCAAACAGTCCGGCTCAGCGCGACAGCTCATTACGGCCACGTCGTCGAAGGACAATACGAAAGTGGATGTGGTCATTGCCAATACATCGGTCACCTATCAATGATCGCTTACCATCTGGCGCGTGAGCGTCCTCGCAGCAGGGGTAGATCCTCTCCTGCTCGCGAGGACGTTCGCGCGCCACACGTAACGGCTTAAGCCGCCATTTGCCCCGTGCGTTGTCCGGGTTCTTCCGCGACGCGCAGGATGATTTTGCCATGCACGTGACCGCTTTCGCTCATTTGCTGGGCCTGCATGGCCGCGGTGAGCGGCAACACCGTCGTCACCATCGGTTGAACATGCCCCTGCACAATTAACTCGGCAATCTGCGTGAGCTCACCGCTATCCGTCCAACTGCGAAAGCCGGTCGCACGCACGCCGTGCGCTTCCGCTTCCTCGGGAGTGGTCAGACCGACCGTGGTGACCAGAAAGCCGCCGGCCTTCAATACGCTCCACGAGCGAGCCTGGGTGTCGCCGCCGATGGTATCCAGCACGACATCCGCATCGTGCACGATCTCTTCGAACCGCTGGGTCCGATAGTCGATGACTTCATCCGCTCCCAGGCTTTTCGCGAACGCGATGCCTTCGCCGGTGGCGGTGCCGATGACCTGCGCGCCTTTCCATTTGGCGAACTGCACGGCAAAACCGCCGACGCCACCCGCCGCGCCGTGAATGAGTATGGTCTGTTCGGACATCAATCCGGCTTTGTCGAAGAGTGCTTGCCAGGCGGTCAGTCCAGCAGTCGGAATCGCCGCGGCATCGACAAAGCTGAGACTATCCGGTTTGCGCGCCACGGTTGCGGCCTCGAGGACGGTATATTCCGCATAGCCGCCGTGCTCCCGCGTAGCTTTGCCAAAGACCGCATCGCCCGGTTGGAAATTTCGGACATCCGGTCCCAGCATATCCACCAGCCCGGCGACATCCAGTCCCAGCGTCATGGGCAGCGGGAGCTGGCCGGTCATACCGCGCCGGATCTTCCAATCCACCGGATTGACGCCGGCGGCTATGATCCGGATACGCATCTCGCCCGTCCCCGGCCGTGGTTCGGGTACGTCCTCATATTTCAACACATCCGCATCGCCGAAATTGTGAATCCGTATCGCCTTCATTCTCCACCTCCATGTTATTGGCTATCGGCTGTTGGTCTGCTGTTTCATCGCTGGAACACGAGATGCACGCGCCTCCAGGGGGTGAAGGGTTGAAAATCCGGTGTGCCTTCACCAGCATCGATAACCTGAATGACCATCCGGAGCATTATACCGGAGAAGGAGGAGCAGGATTTGTGCGGGCACGGCTCAGGGGTGTTGGGAGTTTTACTGCAAGGAGTCCACCAGCGCGGATTTGTTGCGCAGACTGCCGGGGAGGGTGAGACTTATAGGCGTCAACTTTAGGCAAGCGTCAATATCCAGCCTGCCGACGCGTAACCTAACCCCCCAGCCCCCTTCCCTGCGAGGGAAGGGGGAGTTGCGCTGAGGGGATTTATCGAAAAACCTGACGAAAATTCCCACTGGTGGCTCCCCCTTCCCTCGCAGGGAAGGGGGCTGGGGGGTTAGGTGACACGAGGGGACGGCGGGAAAAACGACCGAAAAATGTTGGCGGTTGCCTTAAGTTAACGCCTATGAGAGTGCGACTCCGTTTGAGCCTACGTTTTGGATTGGGCTCGAACGGAGTCGCGCCCTCCCGAACGTAAGGGAACTATCCCCGTCATATGGCACGGGTCGCCGACTACTGATGAAGTGTTATTCCTGCTCGGGAGTTGTAGTGGGGGGAAGGAAGTAGCACAGGATTTGCAGTTCCTGGGTCAAATCCACATTGCGGACGATGACCCCTTTCGGGACCGTCACGCGCGTGGGCGCGAAGTTCAGAATGACCAGCACCCCGCTGGCGACCATCCGATCCGCCACCGGTTGCGCCGCGCCGGCCGGAGTGGAGATGATGCCGATTTGCACGCCCATCTCGGCATTCAGCTCAGTCATCCGTTCGACATCGAGGATTTCCAGATCCCAGATGCGGCGCCCGATCTTGCTGAAGTTGTTATCGTAAATGGCCACGAGGTGAAAGCCTGATTCGTGCAGGCCGGTGTATCCGGTGAGGGCGGTGCCCAGATTGCCCGCGCCGACGAGCATCACCCGTTGTTCGCGGTCCAGCCGCATGATGCGCGCCAACCGATCGACCAATGGGGTGACGGCGTAACCCAGACCCGGTTTCCCGAATTCACCGAAATAGGACAGGTCTTTGCGCACCTGTCCCGAGCTGATGCCGGTGCGGGTCTCGATATCGGCGGAGGATAACGTGACGACGCCTTCACGCTGTGCGAGTCGCAAGCTGCGTAAATAGAGCGCGATTCTGGCGATAGTCGGCTCCGGCGCCGCACGGTTGATCGGCAAGGTCTGTTCCTCAATTCTGCGTGGGCACGGTCTCGACTTCCGATACCAAGCGCGGAAGGAGTCCGAGGCGCTCGACGATGTTCGTGACCATATCTTCCCACCGCACCGGCGGCTGGTGCCTACCGGCAATGTCGGGAAGCTGGCTAATAGCCTGCAGGTTACCCCGTTGTTAAAGTATCGACTAAAACAATTTCACAGTGATTGTCCGAGAATTGTGCCCGATTGTACGGCGCGGAAATGCCGGTGTCAAGGGCATCCATTACGGATCAGTGCGAAACGGTATGGCCGGCAACCCGAACCGATTAGACAGATTGCCCAGCGGATAACTGGCCCAACTGTAGCGGACGACTTGCGGTGCCGTCACTTCGGGGGCGGAGACCACGATGGTGTCGCCGTCGATGACGGCGTTGCCCCAGACAAACTGCTTATCCGCACCGGCAATGGCGAAGCCTGCCAATTTTCCCCCATCTTTGACTATCAATCCGCCACCCAGGTGATCGAAGAAGAGACGGATCGTTTTGCCTTCGACTTGCATGCGCTGATACATGGGACCGGAATATTCGTCGTTTTTTCCATAGGCAACGTTTTCAGCGATTACCGCCAGCCGATGGCCGACTTCCTGTTTGTTTTTCGGGTGAATATTATGCTCATCGCCGATATCGATTGCCAGGGCGATACCGGTATGGCGCACCCGTTTGGTCGTTAGCCACTGCGCTTCCCGCAGTTCCGCCCATCCCCCTTCACTCGGTCGCTGCTGTGCCGCCGTAAATCCGGCCAGCGAAACGATGAGAAAGGGAAAATCGCCGGCGCCGAAGCGCGCACGCCAATCGCCGATCAAGGCCGGCAAGAGCGTGCGGTATTGCGTGGCCCGCATGGCATTCGCTTCGCCCTGGTACCAGAGCGCGCCTTTCAATGCAAAGGGTGTCAGCGGGGCAATCATGCCGTTATACAACACGCTGACTTGGTTTGGGCCATCACCGGGGCATTGGGGGAGGGGAGTGGTGTTCGCCAGCGGGGTCGCCGCCTGATACTGCCACGCACCGGTCAGCGCGATCAGACCGGTGGTCGTTCCGGTTAATCCAAGATGTAGTTGCTCGGTTTTTCCATCGATGCCGCCATCGCCGCCGGTATCCAGCACGCGAACGGCGATGAGGTTTTTCCCGGCATGCACCAGCTTGCCGGGGATTTGATACTGACGGATGTCGGTCCAATTATCCATCCCCCCCACGCGTTCGCCATTGAAGAAGGTCGCATCGCAATCATCGATGGGACCGAGTGACAGGGTCAATTCTTTGCCGGCCCACGCGTCGGGGATGGTGACTTCGCGGCGGAACCAGACGATTCCGTCATAATCCGGCAGGCCGGCGATTTCCCAGCTCGCCGGCAACTGCATCGTCTTCCAGCCGTCGGCGTTGAAGGTCACCTGCGCCCACTTCGCCCCGCCGGCAGAGCCGGGATCATTTTGCTGATACCAGTTTTGCAGCTGTTTGGCGTAGAGCGCCTTGCCCAATGCGGCATTCTTTGCATATTGCGCTTGCGTCTCGATCGCCTGGGTGAAATCGGGCATGGTTTTTAGCGCTTCGACGCTGGTCCACGCTTCCGCGACGGTCCCCCCCCAGGCGGCTTCGATCAGACCGACAGGCACCTGTTCGGTCCGGGTAATCTCGCGTCCGAAGAAATAGCCCGCGGCGGTAAAATCGCTGACGGTCTGCGGCGTGCAGCAGACCCATTGTCCTTGCGGCACGCGCTGCGGAGTATAGGAGATGCTGTGCGGCTCGTGAAAGAAGCGCAAGTGCGGGTAATTCGCACCGGCGATCTCTTCTTGCGCGTTATTGACGCCGTTGACGCCCATCTCCATATTCGATTGCCCCGCACAGAGCCACACATCGCCGATCAATACATCGGTAATGGTCACCGTGGTCGGGCCGGCGATGGTGAGGGTATAGGGGCCACCCGCGAGAAACGGACCGATCTTCACCCGCCAGGCACCGTGGGTATCGGCGGTGGTTGTTTTGATTTTGCCGTTGAAGGTGACGGTTATCTTCGCGCCGGGCGTGCTCCACCCCCAGACCGGATCGACGCTCCCGCGCTGCAGTACCATATGGTCCTGAAACAGCGGATGCACGAACGGTAGACGCACGGCATCAGCCGCCAGCGCCACCCGTGGAAGCAGCAGCAGGCCCACAACACCTGCGATAGTCAGGTATCGGCACAAACGGATGATAGCTACACGCATAATCGCTCTCCGGTGGCAGTGATGGTAGCGTAGAAACTCAGACGGTCGCTAAGAATAATAATACCGCATGGATTGCTGCCTGTCCATTTATGTGTAGACGGAGTTCACCGTTAACTTTGACTACTAGTCTACTACTCTACTAGTCTACTACTTTACACTCCCAGCACAGCTCACCAACCACTTGACGAAATAGAGAATCAGCAGGTAAGCGCTCGTCAGCAACTTTCCCGATCAAACGCAGTCAAATCAGAGAGACAACTCTTAGCGATTCTTGTACAATGACACGGCTAACGGCTATCGCGGAAAACAACCTGCAATCAGTGGAGCTTCCATCATGTCTTTCGGGTATTTCGATGACGCGCGGCGGAGTTATGTGGTAACGGATCCAGTGCCGCCCAAACCATGGACGAACTATTTGACTAATCGCCGCTTGTCGGCGCTGATCAGCCACCAGGCGGGTGGGCTGGTCTGGTATAAGGAACCGCTCACACGTCGCATCTCGCGCTATCATTACATCCCCGCGCCCGCCGACCGCCCGGGATTTTATGTCTATGTCAGCGATCGAACCCATGGCACGCTGTGGAACCCGCACTTCGCTCCCACCTGCACCGCGCTCGATGAATACACCTGCCGGCACGAGCCGGGCGTCAGCAGCTTTTGCGGCGCGAAGGACGGCGTGCGCGTTGAGGCGGCCTATGCCATCCCGCCGGACGACGACGTGATGCTCTGGCAGGTAACGGTGGAAAACGCCGGGCCGTCGCCGGTCGAATTACAGTTGACCAGCTATCTGGAGTTCGGCCTGCTGGAATTTTTGCGCGAGATGTATTGGTGCTACCTGAAAGCGCATATCGGCTTCAGCTATGACGCGGCGTCACGCGCGATTCGCTATGATTACCATGCCTTCGAAGCGCCGTTCACCCCGCGCATGGCCTTCGGCTGCACGGCGGAGGTGGCCGGCTTCGAGTGCGCGCGCGACGAATTCATCGGTCGCGCCGGTTCGCTGGAGCGCCCGACCGGTTTGACCCGCGGTGTGCTGACGAATTCGCAGATTCCCACCGGCGGGCATGGCGCGGGCGTGCTGGCGGTCGAGATGGCGCTGGCGCCCGGTGAGCAGCGCGCGTTTGCCTATCGGCTGGCGGTGGCGGATAGCTGGGACGGCACCGACGATCTGCTCGCACGGTACGGTGACGCGCCGGCGGTGGCGCGCGGTCTGCAAGCGACGCGCGACTTCTGGGGGGCGCGGCTGGAAACACTGCAAGCCGAAACCGGCGATACGTCGGTGGATCGTTTCATCAATACCTGGACCCCCTACAATAGCCTGATTACCCTGCAATTGGCGCGTATCATTTCGGTAGACCACATGGGCCTGGATGGCTTGCGTTACCGCGACAGCACGCAGGACGCGATGGCCGGGGCGAATCTCGATCCGCAACTGGCAACCGAGCAACTGCGGAAAATCTTCGCGGTGCAAAAGCAAGACGGCGCCGGCTGTTTTGCCTTCTATCCGGACACCCCCAAGCCGCCGGCGGATGAGCCGGTGCGCTCGGACAATACCGTGTGGCAGATTTACTCGGTGAAAAACTTGCTGGCCGAGACGGGCGACTGGTCGTTCCTCGATGAGCGCATCCCCTATCGCGACGGCGGCGATGACACGGTCTATGGCCATATCCTCAACGGCCTGCAATTCATCGCCGGCCGGGGCGGCACGCATGGCTTGCCCATGCTCTACCATGCCGACTGGAACGATGGCCTGGCGCTGTTCGGCGACGAGCGCGCGGAAAGCGTGATGCTCGGGATGCAGATGGTCCACTCCTGCCGCGAATTCGCCACGCTGGCGACGCGATTGGGGCGCGATGACGATGCCGCCTGGTGTCTGCGGGTGGCCGGCGAGATGGGCGCGGTGTTGAACTCCGATCTTTGCTGGGATGGGCAATGGTACAAACGCCTGCTGATGAGCAACGGCACCGTGCTGGGCAGCGCGGCCAATCGCCAGGGACGCATCTTTCTCAATCCGCAATCCTGGGCGGTGATCTCCGGACTCGGCGAACTGGATGGGCGCGGGGTGACCAGTATGAACGCCGTGCAGTCGATGCTCGATACCGGCAGCGGGGTGGCGATACTCACCCCATCGTATATCGGTATCCCGGAACCGGAAGATCCTCCGCTGGGTTCCAGCCCGGGCACGAATGAAAACGGGAGTGTGTTCGTCCATGCCAATACCTGGGCCATTATCGCGGAATGCCTGCTCGGACGCGCTGATCTGGCGTATAAATACTACCGGCAACTGCTGCCGGAGGAAGTCATCGCGCGGGTAGGCTTGGAGCGCTATGGACGCGAGCCGTACGTCTATGTCTCCTCCATCGTCGGCCCGCAGAGCCCGCGTTTCGGCGAAGGCGGCATCAGTTGGCTGACCGGCACGGTGAGCTGGATGTATGTCGCCGCCACCCACCATCTACTCGGCGTGCAGCCCACGCTGGACGGCCTGCGCCTCCACCCCTGCCTGCCGGCTTCCCTGCCCACCGTGCACATCCGCCGCCACTACCGTGGCCGCCGCTACGATATCACCCTCGACAACGCCGGTCGCGACACCCAGCGGATTGAAGTCAACGGCAAGCCCCTCGACGGCGACCTGCTGCCGCTGTCGGATGAAAGCATAATCCAGGTAAAATGTTGGTGCTGAAAAGGTGTTAGTTCTTTAACCGCAGATTACGCAGATTTCGCAGATTAAAATAGGTATATTGTTTTTCTGCGAAATCTGCGTAATCTGCGGTTAAAGAACCTGACACTTGACACCTGAACCCCCAAAGGAGAACTCAATTGCCTTACGTGTTATTCCTGTTGTTGCTGCTGGTGTCCGTCGCGCATGGCGCTGATCAGCCCGCCGCGCCGCCGCCGGTGGAATATGAGACCGTCACCGCGGCGGACAAGGCGCTGGCGGCGCGCGCGGAAGATGTCATTGCGCGCATCGGCACCGGCGTTACTCCCGGGCGCGAATACGCCAATCGTCTGCGTGACGATTATTTCGTTCGCGTCTATCGCCAATTGAAGGGGGAGGAACCGGCGCGCAAGGGAGAACTGAACTGGCCGCGCCAGTCGATCAAACAGTGCTGCGATTTGGCCGAGTTAGGGCCCACCTGGCCGCTCCCACCGCTGGCCAAAGTTCCCCGCGCGTCGCATGCGCCGTCCATGAGCGGCAAACTGGACGATCCAGCGTGGAAAAACGCGCTCACCTACACCGGCATGTATGCCTTCAACGCGAAAGAACCGGCTGCCTCGCCGAAGATGACCTGGAAGATGATGTGGGACGACAAATACCTCTATGTCGGCTTCGACTGCGAAGACACCGACATCATCGCGCCGGTGATGAAGCGCGATGATCCCGTCTACAGCGCCGACTGCGTGGAAGTCTTCCTGCTGCCGGAATTTCGCTATCGCACCTACTGGGAGATCGAAGCCAGCCCGTCCGGCAGTATTTACGACTCGGTTCAGTGCAAAAATATCGACCGCTGGGGACTGACCACCGACCCCGCTCAGGATGTAAAAGGGCTGAAAGTGGCGCTCAATGTCGTCGGTAAATTCAACCACACCGCGCCCACCGACAAAGGCTACACGGTGGAGTTCGCCGTGCCGTTTTCCGAACTGCCGGAATATTCACGCGCCAAACCGCGCGCCGGCCAGAAACTCCACTTCATGCTGGTGCGCCTCGATAAGAACTCCGATAAAATGACCCCGTATGCTTACCAACCGCTGCTGGCCTGGGGACACAACATCTGGAACATGGCGGAGATGGAATTGGTGAAATGACGCGTGCTATTATAGATCACTGACTAAAAGGAGCGACCCATGCCTACTTCCAGTTCGACGCTGGCGATTCACGGCGGCACACCCGTGCGCAGCAAACCCTTCTCATCCTGGCCGATCTTCGACGAAACGGAAGAGCAGGCGCTGCTGGCGGTGTTGCACAGCGGTAAATGGTGGCAATTCGCTTATGGCGAAGGGGTGGAGTTAGCGGAAGATCTCCGCAAAGAGGTGTCAGAGACCACGCGCTTCCAGCGGGAATTCGCCGCCTACCATGACTGCGCGCACGGCATTGCCGCCGCCAACGGCACCGCGACGCTGGAGATTATCCTGCGCGCGCTGGATATCGGACCGGGCGACGAAGTGATCGTGCCGCCGTATACCTTCATCGCTTCCGCCACTTCGATTCTGCAAGTCGGCGCGGTGCCGATCTTTGTCGATATTTCGCCGGAGACGTTCAATCTCGATCCCGCGCGGATCGAGGAAGCGATCACGCCGCGCACGCGGGCCATCATGCCGGTCCATTTCGGCGGGCAGAGCGCGGATATGGATGCCATCAACGATATTGCTGCCCAATATGGCTTGAAGGTGGTCGAAGATGCCGCGCATGCCCATGGATCGGAATGGCGCGGACGCAAGTGCGGCGCGCTCGGTCATGCCGGTTCTTTCAGCTTCCAGAACTCGAAGAATATGACCGCCGGCGAAGGCGGCATTATCACCACCAACGACGATGCGCTGGCGCAGATGTGCCGCTCTTACCTGTGGGCGGGACGCGAACCCGGACGTCCTTGGTACGAGCACTACCGGCTGGGTTGGAATTACCGCATTACCGAATTCCAATCGGCCATCCTCCACGCACAATTCGCCCGCCTGCCGGAGCAAACCCGCCGGCGCGACGCCAATGGGCGCTATTTGGCCGAACGGCTAACCGCCGAGGTGCGCGGTTTTACCCCGGCGCGACTTGACGAACGCGCCAACCTGATTTCCTTCCACCTGTTCATCAGTCGCTATACCCCGGCGGCGTTCGGCGGGATGTCGCGGGATGAGTTCTGCCAGGTGTTGACCGCGGAAGGCATCCCCAGCTTCACGGGCTACAGTCAACCACTCTACCAGAACCCGATGTTTCTCAACAAGGATTTCTGGAAAGGCGGCTTCCCCTGCGTCGCGCCCTATGCGCGCGATTTCGACTACGCCGATTGCGCCGCGCTGTGCCCGGTCAGCGAGGCGCTGATCGGCGATTCGGTCTGGTTCACGCAGAATATGCTGCTGGGCACGCGCGAGGATATGGACGACATCGTGGAAGCGATCGCGAAGATACAACGGAGTTGCTGATGCCATTGCAGGTCGGATACGCTTACCGCGAAATCACGCCGGCGCCGGGGGTGACGCTGAGCGGTTTCGCCGCGCGTTGCAACCGTCCCTCGACCGGGGTAGACGATCCGTTGCACGTGCATGCGCTGGCGTGCGCGCAGGAGGGTCAAGCGGTGCTCTGGCTGGTCTTCGATCTGCTGGCGCTGGGCAGCGAGCTTACCGAACAATTGCACGTGGCGCTGGACGAAGCCATCGCTATCCCGCGCGCGAATCGTATCTTCTGTTGCACCCACACCCACAGCGCGCCGGCGACGATCACCCTTATCGGTTGCGGCATCCCGGACCCGCGTTACTGGGACCACCTGTGCTGTCTGGCCACCGATGCTGCGCGGGAAGCTGGTGGCGCCAGCAGGCCGGCGGAAATTCGCACCGCCGCCGTTTCCCTGCCGGATGCCAGCTATAACCGCTGCAGCATCCTCGACGACGGTCGTGTCGCCATGTCGATGCATCCGGATGCTCCCGTCGTCAAGTCCGGCCCCATCATCCCCATCATGCGGCTGATACGCTTTGACGAACCGGACGGTCGTCCCATCGCCGCGCTGGCGCAGTGGGCCGCGCATCCGGTCACCGTGTGCAGCCAACAAATCAGCGCGGATTATCCGGGTGAATTGTGCCGCCGCCTCTCCGCGCGGTTCGGGTTGCCGTTTCTTTACCTGCAAGGTGCGGCGGGCAATATCAATGTACCGTTCGAGCACATGACGCGCGAAGAAATGCTGCGCAATACCGATGGCATCATGGACCGTGTCGCCAATATCGAGTGGGGCAACGCGATCGCATCAACTCCTTTTACTTTCGCGACAAAGCAGGTCCCGCTCCGCTATGCGCCGTCGATGAAGCCGGCTGAACTTGCTGCGATGCGCGACGGGATGGGGCTGATTGCCGACACCGGACACGGTCCGGAAGCGACGGAGGCGATGCTGGCAAATATCCTTAACGTCGCGCCGGGCGAGCAACCGCCGTCTGATTTGCTGCGGCATATCGCCGGCAGCCTGCAGGAGTGGAGCGCGCGGACGCTGAACAAGATGGCGGAACGCCAGTCGGAGATTTACGAACTGCATACTGCCGTCCTGCGCGTCGGCAAGCTGGTCTGGTGCGTCGTCGCCGCCGAACCGTTTTCCGAAACGGCCATCGCCCTGCAGACCGCCGCACCGGATGACATCGTAATGCTGGTCGGGTATGCCGCACCGCTGGTCGGATACCTGCCCACCGCGGAAGCGTTGGCGGCGGGTGGGTATGAATCCGAATCTGCCTACCGTTTCTACGGCCATCCGGCGCCGTTTGCCACCGAATCCGAACAAATCGTGCGTGAAGCGTTACGCGAAATGGTTGCTTGTTCTGGCGCGCGCGCGTTGGGGGCGTAACGGGACTGTTGCCGATACGGTTCACAGCGAGAATTTAATTGCTGCTGAGCTAAGCGTCCAGCATGCTGCTGATTATTATTCAGGTTGGCGATGCTGCACTGTTTTTTGGATGGGATGCTAGATTTTTGCCGGTGATGCTATCAGCGGGGACGGGGCGCGACTGGCGTCGGCTTCCAAACGGTGCTAAGCGTCCAACATGATGCTGAATATAAGTGGCGTTCAATTGATTACAAAAACGTAGTGGGGCTTTTCCCCGTCATTTTATGCGAACAGTGAGGAATTCAATGGCTAATTTACCCTGGTTTGCCCGCCTGCTGCTGGCCGCTCTTACCCTCTTGCTGGTCGGGGCTGCCTTTGCGGAATCTGCTGCGCCGACGACTCCCGCTGAGCTTGCCGCGCGCTTGAAACAGCTTAAGCAATACTACGCGCCCTACTTACGGAGTCTGCCGAAGCCATTGCAGGTTCGGAAAAGCACCGACCTGTCCGGCGTTTGGCGGTGGAAATTTGAAAAGGAACAATTTCCCGGCGGGGCGCGACCACCGGCGCCGGACTGGTATCGGGTGGATTTCGACGATTCCGCCTGGGAGAAGACGACCGTGCCGGAATGGCGCTATGATGCCCCCGCGCCGTACGGCACCACGCCTAATCCGCAAACACGACCGGAAAACCGCATTGCCTGGTACCGCACGAGCTTTGCCGCCGTGCCGCCGGTCACCGGACAGCAAGTATTTCTCTCCTTCGCCGGCGTCGCCTGGGAAGCGGAAGTGTGGCTGAATGGGCAATTTTTGGGCCGCCACACGGCCTATTGGGAGCCATTTCGTTTCGATGTTACGCACCTGCTGCAGCCGAAAAACGTGCTGGCGGTGCGCACGTTTTCCGGTAGTAACCTCGGTGAGCCGACCTTTGGCTGGACGGTGCTGCCCTGTGCGCTGGCGGTGCAGCCGCGTCACGAACGCGACGCCGCGAAATCGGTGGTCGGCCAGCGGGAACTCTTCGGCTTTAAAAGCAGTTGTTTCCTGACCGGCTTCGGCGTGCACCGCGAAGTGCTGTTAGAGACGACGGGAGCGGCCAGCGTCTCGCGTTTATGGGTGCGTGCCGATCAGCATGCGGGGAATGCGCGGGTACGCATCGACACCGATGCTTCGCTAGGGAAAACCTATGCCGTCAGCGTGCAACTGCTTCCGGAGAATTTCCATGGGCATGACTATGCAATTACGCAAGACTGCCCTATCAAGCAAGGGCAAGACACAGTCTCATTGACGGTCCCCATGCCCGGCGCAAAGATGTGGCAACCCACCGACCCATGCCTGTATCGCTGCCGTGTCACCATCCGGGAAGGCCACAAAACCATCGACGCGCAGGATGTCCTGTTCGGCGTCCGTTCCTTCACGCTGACCGGCGCCGGCAACGTAGTGCCGAACCGACCGGATGGACAATTCCTGCTCAACGATCACCCGGTGTACCTGCGCGGCGCGGATGTCTCGCCGGCGCTGAACGCCTTCTGGTACTGGCGCCAACAGGATAAGCTGCTCGATGCCGTGTTGATGCTGAAGGCGGCAAATTTCAACGCGCTGCGCGCGTGCGAGCATATCCAATTTGCCGAAGTGCGCGAGTTGCTCGACCGGCTGGGCATGATGTCCGAGCAGGATATCGTCGGCGCGGGCTATTGCCCGGCACCGATGTCCGTGTTGGCGGACTTGAGCGCGCGTGCGGCGCGGGAATGCTATAACAATCCCGGCGTGGTGCTGCTCACCGCGGGGGGCAGCGAGACGAATTTCAATCCCAACGACACCGTGCCCGCCGTGCTGGCCGTCGATCCCGACCGCATCATCAAACCGATCAGCGGCCATATGGACAACTGGGGCACCGCCTATGAGCCGCCGCCCGGTTATCCGAAGCTACCGGACGCTGCCTGGAAAAACGTGGTCGATGATTTTCATTGCTACAACGGCTGGTATCGCCGCACCGTCGATATGTGGACGCTGTCGAAGCGTTACCCACCGGCGCGGCTGGTCACCGTCGGTGAATACGGTGCGGAAGGCCTCGATGCCTATACCACCATGCAGCGATATCCGACGGCGATGCTGCCACCGCCGATCACCGACAACGTGCTGTGGGGCGCGTCGCAGGTGAAGCGCGGCGATCCCAAGCTTACGGAGGGTTTCCGTGGTCGCCAACCGGCCAACCTGGGGGAATATATCGAGGCCAGCCAGCAATATCAGGCGGATGTGCTGGCGGAACAGGCGACCGGATTCCGGTTGTCACCCCGGCGCATCGGCGGGAACTTTGTCTTTCACTTCGTGGACGGCCTGCCGGCCGAGTGGCAAAAATCGATTGTCAGCTTCGACTTAACCCCGAAGAAAGGGTATTTCGCGCTGGCGCAAGTCAATCAACCGGTGGCGCCGTTGTTCCAAATCACCGAGCAGGCAAAGCAGCTTTTGCTCTGGGTCGCCAACGATTTGCCGGATGCCTTCCCGCACGCGCGCCTCGCCTGGCGCTTGACCGCCGGTGACAAGCTGCTATTGGCGGGGAACGAGGCCGTCAATGTGTTGCCGCTCGACGCCACGCAGGCGGCCACCATCGACCTGCTGCCGATCTTGCCGAAAACTTCGACCGTGACAGTGAGCCTGACGTTGAGCGACGAGAAAGGCAAGTTGATCTCTCAAACTCGGCGCGAGGTGTTTCTCACCGCCTGGCAACCGCCGCACTTTACCGAACAGCCGCCGTTACGCGCGCGTGTCTCACATCTCGCCGCTCCTGCTACTGCCGGTGACGCGCGGAACGTTGATTGGGCGCATGCCACCCAGTTGACCGCTTGGCGGCAATGCGAAGGCGGGCCGACGCTGCATACCGTGGATGCGCGCATCGCCCATGATGGCCAATATCTTTATCTGAAGCTCACGGAGTCGCTCAACGGCCCGCTGCACGGCGCGGACGATATCTGGTCCGGCGACGATTGGGAGCTGTTTTTCTCCGCGCAGCGGACCAAGCCGTACCGCCAGGTCGGGATGAATCCGCACGGTGCGCTGCTCGATCTGCCCAGCGACCCGAAGTTGCCGCTCTGCGGCGCGACCGGGGTATCCGACGTGCAGAAAGATCGTTGGACCATCTACCTGGCGCTGCCGCTCGATAAGCTGGTGCCGGGCGGGTTGAAATCCGGCAGCGTCTTCTACGGTAATTTCTTCCGGCAGGCGGGTGGGGGAGACACCTTCCGCGAATATCTCGCCTGGTCGCCGAATTACACGTCGAGCTTCCATATGCCGGAGCGCTTTGGCGAGTTGACGCTGGAGTAGGGATGCCATAACCATTCACCCATCCGGTATTTACCGAGATTATAGCTCAGGCCATTGATTTATGAAGATCAGATCGCGGATTTTCCGAGTTCCGGTCAGTGCGCCGAACGGTGGTTTCGATACGGCCATCCCTGGTCTACTCAACCACCGAAGCCGGCCACTTTGACGGCATGGAGCGAATCGCCTGCCTCAATAAGATAGATGTGAGGAATCTTATGGCCATTTCCCCCTGGTTGACTCATCTGCTGTTGGCAGCGCTGACGCTGTTGCTATTTGGCGCTGTTTCCGCTGAATCCGGCGCGGACGCTATGTCGGCGCCAACGTCGCCGGCAGAACTGCAAACACGGCTCCAGCAGCTTCTGCAGCACTATCAGCCTTACTTACAGAGTTTGCCGAAACCCTTCACGGTCCGCAAACGCGTTGAGTTGTCCGGCACCTGGCGCTCGAAGTATGAAGTGGATGATTTTACCTCGGGTCCCCGACCGGCGGCTCCCGACTGGTATCGAGCGGATCTCGACGATTCCACCTGGGAGAAGACGATGGTGCCGGAATGGCGGTTCGATCCCAGCGCACCGCACGGAACGGCTCCCGATCCGCATATCCATCGCGCCTACAGCCGCATTATCTGGTATCGCACCAGCTTTGCCGCCGCGCTGCCGGCTGCCGACCGTCGGGTATATCTGAATTTCGCGGGTGTTGCCTATGAGGCGGAAGTTTGGTTGAATGGTACCCGGCTGGGCAGTCACCAGGCATATTGGGAACCATTTTGCTTCGACGTGACTGCGTTGCTGCAAAAAACCAACGTGCTGGCGGTGCGCGTGCTTTATGGTGAGAAACTCGGTGAGCCGGTGTTTCCCGGCTGGTCGGTGTTGTCCGCCGGCTATTCCAACGACCCACGCCATGTCCGGGCGGCGACGCCGGCGGAAATAAACGCGCGACAGCTCTTCGGGTGTGGCTCCTTTGGCAGCGGATTGGGCATTCACCGTGAGGTGTATCTGGAAACCACCGGCACGGCGTCCGTGTCGGCGTTGTATATCCGTGGTCATTTGCCGAGTAATGAGGCCAACCTTCGCCTGGAGACGGTGTCAACGGCAGCAAAGGAACTGAGGGTCGCGATCGACTTGCTGCCGGAAAACTTCACGGGCCGTGCCTATCACCTGGTCGTGACGCGCCAGGTGCGGCAAGGCACTGAAGCACACCTGCTCACCATTCCCATGCCGGAGGCCCATTGCTGGCAACCGGCGGACCCGTGCCTGTATCGCTGCCGCGTGACGTTGAAAGAAGGGACGCGGGTGATCGACACCAAAGAGGTGTTGTTCGGCTATCGTTCGTTTGAAATGGTTTCCGCCTGTCATCTGCACCCCAATTTGCCGGAAGGTATGTTTCTGCTCAACGAGCAACCGGTCTATCTCCGGGGCGCGGATGTATCGCCGGCGCTGAATACCTTCTGGTATCAGCATAAAGAAGATAAACTGCTGCATGCCGTGCTGATGCTGAAGGCGGCGAATTTCAATGCCGTCCGCGCCTGCGAATATGTGCAATTTGCCGAAGTGCGCGAACTGTTGGATCGGTTGGGCATGCTCTCGGAGCAGGACGTGGTTGGTGGCGGTTATGCGTCCACGCCGATGACGGTGCTGGCCGACCAATGCGCGCGCCTGGCCCGCGAATGCTACAACAACCCCGGCGTGATACTGCTGAACGCGGGAGGAAGCGAGACCAGCTACGATCCCCGTGCGTGCGTGGAAGCGGTGCTGGCGGTGGATCCCGAGCGGATCATCAAACCGATCAGCGGACACATGGACAACTGGGGCACCGCCTATGATCCGCCGCCGGGCTATCCGACGTTTCCACCGGAGTTGTGGAACAATGTGGTCAACGATTTTCATTGCTACAACGGCTGGTATCGCCGGGGCGTCCAGCTATGGACGTTGTCGCGTTGCTATCCGCCGGGCCGCTTGATTACCGTCGGCGAGTATGGCGCCGAAGCCCTTGATTCCTATGCGACCATGCAGCGCTATCCCGCCTCCTACCAGCCGCCGTCGCTCACCGACAACATCCTGTGGGGTGCGTCGCAGGTGAAACGCGGCGACCCCAAGTTGACGGAGGGTTTCCGTGGCTGCCAACCGGCCAACCTGGGGGAATATATCGAAGCCAGCCAGCAATACCAGGCCGATGTATTGGCGGAACAGGCGACCGGCTTTCGGCTGTCACCGCGGCGCATCGGCGGGAACTTCGTCTTTCACTTCGTGGATGGCCTGCCGGACGAGTGGCCGAAATCGATCGTCGGCTTCGATTTAACCCCGAAGAAAGGCTACTTCGCGCTGGCGCAAATCAATCAACCGGTGGCGCCGTTGTTCCAAATCACCGAGCAGGCCAAACAATTAATACTCTGGGTCGCCAACGATCTGCCGGAGGCCTTCCCGCACGCGCACCTCGCCTGGCATCTGACCGCTGGTGACAAGCTGCTGTTGGCGGGGAACGAGGCTGTCAATGTGTTGCCGCTCGACGCCACGCCGGCGACCACTATCGAGCTGGCGCCGATCCTGGCGCAGGCATCAACCGTGACGGTGAGCCTGACGTTGAGCGACGAGAAAGGCAAGCTGATCTCTCAAACTCGGCGCGAGGTGTTTCTTCCTGCCTGGCAACCACCGCACTATACCGAGCAGTCGCCGTTACACGCGCGTGTCCTGCACATCGCTGCACCCACCATTGCCGGCGACGCGCGAAATGTTGATTGGACGCACGCCGCTCAGTTGAGCGATTGGCGGCAATGCGAAGGCGGGCCGACGCTGCATACCGTCGACGCGCGCATCGCGCATGATGGCAACTATCTCTATCTAAAGCTCTCCGAGTCGCTCAACGGTCCGTTGCACGGCGCGGACGACATCTGGTCCGGCGATGATTGGGAATTGTTTTTCTCCGCACAACGGGGAAAGCCATACCGCCAGGTCGGGATGAACCCACACGGTGCGTTGCTCGATCTGCCCAGCGATCCGAAATTGACGCTTTGCGGCGCGACCGGGGTATCCGATGTACAAAAGGATCGCTGGACCATCTACCTGGCGCTGCCGCTCGCTAAGCTGGTGCCGGGCGGACTGAAATCCGGCAGCGTCTTCTACGGTAATTTCTTCCGGCAAGCGGGTGGGGGAGACACCTTCCGCGAATATCTCGCCTGGTCGCCGAATTTTACCTCGAGCTTCCATATGCCCGAGCGCTTTGCCAAGTTGACACTGGAATGAGCTATCCGCTCTTAATTGCACAAGTGAGGTAATATGTACGGCTACTACTTCTTTTTCGGACGCGGTGACTGGGGGATGTCGCGCGACGGCAGCTTCGATCCGACCTTTGGCGGGAATGTGCCGACGCGATTGCTGGGCGATTGGGGCACGCATCGGCAAGGGACGCTGCTTGCCGACGCGCCGGAATGGACCTCGGCGTGGGATTACTCCACCTGGACGCGACGGATCGATTTCCTGGTCGACCGGCTGGAAGCTGACACGCTGCTGCTGCTGATGAATGGCTATGAACTGCCCTATCCGAGCGAGCGGTTTCCGGAAGCGGTGGAACGCGATCACGCGAATGTGCGGGAGGAGTTTCTCCAGTCGGCGCTCGATTACGCGTGCCGGCGCGGCCTGCGACCCTATGTGCAATTCTGCACTACCGGGCACGCGGTAGCCTACGCGACAGAGCATCCGGAATGCACCACTGTGGCCGAGGACGGCACGCGACACGCCACCAACCTCTGCCATCACCATCCGCTGGGACGGGCCTATGCGCGCGGCGTGATGGAGGAGGTGCTCACGCGTTATCACGGCTTCCGCGGCGTCTCCTTCCATCCGCCGGAGAACGCCGTACCGTGTTATTGTTCCTACTGCCGCACGGCATTCGAATCCGCCACCGGGACAGCGTTTGACCATGCCTCCCCGAAGGCCATCATGGATTTCTACTGGCGCTCCTGCCTGGCTTTTCAGCATGAATTAGAGCAGGCCGCGCAGGCGTATCTGCCGGCTGCACAAGTATTGGCCATCACCATTCCCGGACGTTTTGAAGAGGATTTTGCCGTCATCGCCCCGGAAATTCCGCTTTCGACCCTGATCATGCACTGGGATTACTGGAGTTTCGGTGAGTCGATTCCCGAGCTGGAAACCAGTTTGCGCACCTATCGCAGCCGCGGGCATCGCGTGGGCTTCATCCCCTCCTCTGGGTGGAACCTCGACAAATGCGGCGCGGAGTATGGGCGGCAGGTCATCGAGCAAATCACCCGCGTGCGGGCTATGGGCATCGACGACCTCTGCTATTTCGTCGGCGGCATCTGGAACGAAGCGACGTTGCTGGCGACCTCGTGGAAGGGACGAAACACAGATTTAAATAATTTGAAAGATTAGCACCCGTTCAGGCATCTCTGGCGCGCGAGCGTCCTCGCGAGCATCACGGGTGGTTTCGATACGACCATCCGGGCCTACTCAACCACCCGTGATGCTCGCGAGGACGCTCGCGCGCCAGAGATGTTTGAACGGTTATAATTCACCCACCAAGCAACTGCTGTGGATTCTTGCACAATATTTGATCGATGATCTCTCCGGACAGGCCGGCGGTGTGCAATTGCGGAACGATATTGGTCAGGATGTGGTCGTAACCGTGGCCGCCGTAGGCGTGCAGCATCGATTTCAGGCAGATATCGTTGCAGAGCAGCAGTTGTGCGGCATAGCCCTCCTCGACCAGTTCGCGAATGGTGGCCACACGTTCGCGGTCCATTGCGAAGCGACCGCCGGCGAAGCCGGAGGCACCGTCTTCGATGGGGAACTCTTTGCCGAAATTATCGAATTCGACGAACACTCCACATGCCAGTAGCTGGTGGATATAATCGCGCTGTAACGCGACATCGGTATGGCAGATAACGAGCTGTTCCGGCGCCACGCCGCGCGCGAGCAACCATGCCGCCACCGGCAGGCCGTGCGTTGCCCACGGGTAGGTATGCACGTAGATCGGCGCGGGGTATTGTGCGAAAGTCAGCGCCGCCGCCGTCAGCACTTTCCACTCATCCGGATGCACCGGGTTGCTGGTGCCTAACTCGCCGATGACGCCGGCGCGGATATCCGTGCCGTCCATCCCTTCGGTCAGGTCGCGCAGCATGACGGCGGCGATCTCGTCCGCCGACCAGGAGGCTAATTCCGCCGGATGGGTATCCGCCGTATAATATCCGCAACCGGCGATGACCGGCACCCCGGTGCGCCGCGAGAAGTCGCGCAACGCGCGCGGGTCGCGGTGGATGCCGATGCTGGTGCATTCGATGAGCGCACCGCCGCCTTGCCGGGTGAAGCAGGCAACCTCCTGCTCGATCAATTCCGCGGAATCCAGCAATAGATTATCGCGCACCGCGTAGGGATTGCGGCTGAGCCGGTCCAGGTGTTCCGTGCTGACCGGTTGCCGGCTGATGCGGGCTTCTTCCGGGTCGGCAAACTCGGTGAATTGGTTGCGTAGATCGATGAACAGATGCTCGTGCGGCAGGATCAACCCGATTTCCGCGATGCGGCACGGGCCATCGACCGTTTGCATGAATCCCGGCGTCTTTTCCATCGCTGCTAATCCTTTCAAGCTGTGAGTACCATTCTAGCCCGGATTATTCATAAGATGAGGAATTGGAGCACACTCTGTCGAAATAGGTAATCGCCAAACCACCTATAATAGAGGATGCTCCAGATGCAGAC
>Ga0118677_10000800_pt1 | contig 68294 bp, 85 predicted proteins | sample AliMusrvi5mmetaG_FD_86154 | JGI IMG/M metagenome (GOLD analysis project Ga0118677, IMG submission 86154) | reverse complement strand
TATTTTAACCACGAACTGCCAGAATTATCTGAATAATATTGATATAATACTCCAAGATTATCCGTAAAACATATCCACCAGCGACCAGACGGGTCAACATCAAACGAAAATTCACTTTCTGTAAGCATATCGCAAACAACAACTGGCGAGCCATCCCATCCTGCTCCATTATCGAAAAACGTCACATCAATAGAGCATGTGATACAGTTAGTGTCGCTTATAAAATGAGTATCATCCCAATACGCAATCGCTACTTGTCCGAATTGTGTAAAAACTTCACGGGTTGTTGCCATTAATGGAACCCTCCTTGAACATCACAAATAGCTAACCTCCATGATGCTCCTTCATTATCACTTATATAATGCGATGGAGTTAACCCGTCAATATTAACAACCAGTGATCCATTCACTTGTATAGTAATTTGTAATCCAGTCGCATAAATTGTTGCTTTTATTAAAGTTAACGACCCGATTAATATTGTATTATTTACATACAGCCCATGGTAAACTCCGGTTGACGTTACTTTAACGATATGCCTAAATCCAAATCTATCAAGAGCGCTATCTAAAGCATTCCCCATTCCATTCGGAGGGAGAGGAAGAGGAATAAAAGTAAACGTTTCAGTAACAGGGCGACTAAAATTAATAAGCCCTTGATATAATATTCCACTTGATAAAGCAGACACCGCGGCAATAGTTACAGGGCCGATATTATCAGCTACTAAAATTGAAGGATTCACTCCTCCTCCGAACGGCGGTGGATTTTGCCGCGGACCAGAGGAATAAGGAATAGTAGTCCCAACTGGAATAACTCCAGTATTCTCACTATCAAGAGGAGCATATGGAATGTATCCTTGATAATTAGAAGTAAGAGCAACCATCGCCCATATCCAACGAGTAGCATAATAATCAAGAATGGTTACATCAAAAGTATCAATTAAATTAAAATTTACATACCCGGAAGTACTCTGAAATACTTCTCCACTTGCAGGTACAATTGAAGGATTATGTGGCGTTCCTAAAGTGACATGCCATATATTGCACCCAGTAAACGGAATAACGATGGGAGTAGCATCGGCGAATGAAATTGCAAAAGTATATAAGGTAATATAATTACCTAAAAAATGGTCTATTTGTTCATTGTCCACTGTTGATGGAATTAGATATTGTATAAAACTCCATACATCCGCCGTACTCCCAGGAATAGGGCTATACTGAACATTCGCATAGCGGACAGGATAAACGAATGGAGCATACGGGGAAGGGACTGCTTGTTCGGGGAAAGGGATTAATGTTGCTGGTGAATCGTCTATCGCTGTAAATTTGATATCATCAACTGGAGGAGGGGTTCCTTGTAATTCCTTACAATTGTTATAATAACTTGTGCCTTCTCCTGGTCCTGAAGCAAAATTATATGGTAAAGTTATTATATCATCAGGTAATGTAGAAATATTTCCTGAAGACCAGGTCGGAGGAATGTTAAGAGACGAAAATAAAGGTTGCGTACCTCCGCTTGGAGTATATGGATCATCAAGTGAAATTACCGAATAGACAGGAGCGACAGGATTAGGATATTGATTGCGATTAAACCAGAACCCTGGTATAAAATATATGGAATTAAAACTTGGGGAGTAGTAAATATTCGTAGGTGGCACCCATATATTCATATCCCTAATAAAATCTTGTGGATTAGGAAAAGATAAAGATGCGATAGGCGAATAATAACAATCACTTACTTGATAAATACCTGGTATTGTACCATTAACAACAGTTTGCTGAACGTATGCTTGGAATGTAGCAAAGCTTACATTGCCAAGGATAACCCCTAATAATGATTGTGTATTGCCGTTTACAATAATGTTAGGATGATATATATTTGCTACAGGAGTGTTTTCCGGATAAACAAAACTTAATGTCCTAAAATCAGCAATAGTCATAGCAATATATCCTGCAACCGATCTTATAGTGGGCAAATAAATAATAGACGGAGTCTTTATTTGCCCATTGAATGGACCGCCTATGTATACAGCTTCAGCCCAAGCAGTATCAAAATCAGTTTCAGTAACATTTAAATCAACTATATCAACAGTACATCCATATCCAGCCTGCACCGAAAGGATGTTGACTGTCAACCCAGATCCCATGCCAGTTGTTCCTGTAATATCTATTGTTAATCCGCCTGCTGTTACCGGTTCCCAATAATTCCCTACTCCTACGGCGTAAACTGTTACTCCGGTTATAGTATTATATAATTTCCCCCCATTAGTTATTGCTATCGCAGTCGGGATCGATGCAGTAGTAACTGAAATAGTGTGAACCCGTAAGTTTACTCCACTTCCCGTAACCGCAGTTGTAAGATATTCTGTATTTAGAATACTTGTCCCTAAATTTTGTAAACTTATCGCAATTGGAACACCAGTATATGATCTATAATTACCCATCGCATCAGGGAAAATTCCAGAAGTAACAGCAGTTACTGTACCAGTCAACCCTACTGATGTTGTGAATGTGTCGCCTATATTATATCCATGGCCATATCTTCCTTGTCCTATAGTAATTATTAATCCAGTATATGGAATATCTAGCGTGACAGTTCTACTATTTATAACGCGCCCAGTTGCAAGTCCATTACCGCCACTGATTGTAAAACTGTCACCATTAAACCCCGTACCAGCATCCGCAATTGAAATTGTTGTTATTATTCCCCCAGAAGTCGCTACAGTTTCTACTCCATTTTCTATATTATAATCTGTTCCAGGAGTATCTAATACTAAGATAGGGGTATGCGATAACCGACTACCTGAACTAATATACAATCCTTGACCACTTCCGCTAGTTGTTGTAACGAATTTCCCAGAAGCAGACATTCCATGTTGAGGGTCAATACTTAAAACTACTCCATTAACCCATCCTGCTGCGATCCATATTCCACCTTCAAGTCGTGCAGGAAACCATAAATTATTTGTCTCGAGTACTGTTCCAGTTGCTCCATTAACTGTAGTGAAGGTGTCTGCTACCGCATAGCCATGTCCCAAGGCTTCAATGCCATTAAGTGAATTTCCACTCCATGGATAAGCATAATATTGTAAAGTATTAAGCACGGTATAATATTGACTACCACCCCAAAATTCTCCAGGGGACCCAGTGAGCAAAAGACCGGTCCCATTACCATTAGTTGTAGTCGGAATATTTGCTCCTAGTTCAACATAATAACCATGAGGTGGTTTATTTGTTAAATCAAAATTCCATACTACTCCAGATATAATTTGATCCCCAATATTTATATCTCGAACGGCTGTAATAATTCCGTTAACTTGGCCACTTCCGTCGTTCGCAGAAAATGTATCCCCAACTTTATACCCAGTTCCACAACCGACCGGCGGTAAAATATGGCAAGCATAAACATCATTAAACCCAGAAATATGCCCAGTAGCTAATGTCTCTGGACCGTTAATAGTAAAGGTATCGTTAGTAATATATCCAGAACCATTATTATTAACTGATATATTTAATATACCGCCATATGAAGTAGTAGCTATTTCTATTCCGCGTGAATACCCTAGTCCGGGAGTCGTTAAACTTAACGCAGTAATGACTCCCCCGCTAGAAACAGAATTCACAACACAAGTGGCTAATGTTGATCCAGTATCCACAGTAATTATGTCGCCAATGGTATAATTATGCCCACCTGCATGAAGTGTTAATATAGCAATACCTGTAGAATATGGAAGGACAATGGTGTTCGTTGGAGGATTTTCTGTAGTTACTCCAGTAATACTATTCGGATACCCGTATTTACAATATTGTTTTGTCTGGTCTGCTGGTGAAAGCGGATTAAACGGCAAGAGGTTGGAGTCCCCGCGGTATATATCGTTCACGACTTCAGTATTTGTGTGCAACCCATAAGGATAGGTAACTACTAACTCAAAAACTATTGTATTGGATATCGGCCAAAAATAACTACCAGGTAACCCAATAAATTCGTGCATTATATTAACATAGGATACTAATGTATCAAAAATATTAACCGCCATTGCTAAACATTGTGAAGGGGAAAGCGGTAAAGAATATCCTGTGAATGGTTGGCCAGTAGGAAGTGATTTATTATAAGCAGGGTAAAAATGCAATGTGCAATTCATCCTGCCCATAATAAAATTACCAGAATTAACAGAATTAGGTGAACTTTGTGCTCCGGATATCCAAGTTGCAAGCTCATTTCGCGTTGTAATCATTTCAACGCCCCAGACGGTTTAATACCGGAACCATGACAACGTTAACTTGTTTGTTAACTTCTGAGTCAACGAATACCTTAAGATTTTCCTTATCTAATGCTATTCGTAAAGTGATAGGAGCAACAGGAGCAGGAGGAACAACCGAAGGCAAATTTGAAATAGGGATGCTCGGTATATTTAATCCTTGAAAGCCTGCCATACTTGCAGTAGCCGGCGCCAGACCGTTTAACCCTCTCATTGCGGCATAGGCAAACATTCCACGCATTCCTTTTTCTACACCAGCTTGGAAGCGAGGATCATCCTCAACACTATGTTTTACCCCCCACATTACAGTCTCTTTGAATTGTTCTAATTTTGATTTTTCTAGTGTAAGTTCAACGGATATTTTCTTTCCTTGCAGCGTATTCCAAGCATTCGTCATTGCTTCATTAAGTTGTTGTTGCAATACATCGATATTCGCACCGGATTTAATTTTCTCAGCGTTAAACGTTGCTTCAGCATTAGCTTTTGTCTTGTAAAAATCAATATCAGCTTGATTTAATTCACTTTGGGCGTGCACTTGTGCTGAATATATTCCTCCAATAATGTCAGCATACATTTCTGCATACCCTGCTCGTCGTTTTTCGCCAAGTTCTTGCGCTACATATTGGGCCTCGATATTCGCATGAATTGTTGCGGCGTTAGCATCCCGCCTACGATCTTCTATAGCGAGTTGATGTAAATCAGCAGAAAGCTTATCGGCGTCTGCCTCTTTTTGCTTCGCAGCTACACCTTCAATACGAGCAAATTCCTCAGCTTGTAATTGATGTTGCATTTCTTTTGCTTGACCTTCAAGCATATTGTCGATATCAATTTGTTTTTTTACTCGAGCATTTCCGTGATCAATAATCGCTTGTTTTTCTATCATTGCTCGAGTTTGTATTTTTTGAACTTCCAAAGCGTGAGTAGCATTGATAATTGCTGATCGGTCATTAATAGAAAATGCTTCAGCATATCGATGTTTAATTGTTTCGGTATGCTGGGATAGTAATCCGGTGTCGATAGTAAACTGTAAAGCTATTGTCCGAAGAGACAAAGAACCTTTATAAACATCTTCTTGATGCTGAGCTACCCGCTCATTATGTAATGCTGCTGCTTCAGCATCCGTTTGCTCAATTGAGTGCCGGTTTTTCATATGAGCAAGAACAATATCATTTGCTTTTTGTAAATCAGCAACTTCTTCCGCACTCATTGTTTTATGAGCCAGAGCCATTTGTTTTTCGATATCTATTTGCTTAGCAGAAAGTTCAATAGCATTCTTTTTCTCGACCTCAAAAATATGAGTTGCTCCAGCAATGCGCACTTTTTCGACGTTATCTGCAGTATCAATAAGTTTCATTTGTTCATGCCGAATGCTTGATTCTGCGCTTATTTGTGCCGCACTGAATGTTACTGAGTCAACCATTACTTGACGCATTGCTTGACGGTATGCCGCAGCTCGTTCTATTTGTGCTTGCTTAATTTGAGCGTCATTCTGCATATCAGCTTGATGTTGTTGTTGATCCGCTTGCTTTTTTGCGATATTTACTTCAGCGGTTCGTTTTATTATCGCAATCATACGGGCATCAATATGACCTGCATGCTCCCGTTCTTGTTTATCAGCGGCGTCTTCCTGGTCTGCTTTATACTGCCCTAATTCTAACGCATCCGCAACTTTTTGTTGAGCTAATTTTGCCTGAGCTTGCAACCCATACTTATTCGCTTCGGTTAAAGTTGGGTCTCCAGCGATTTGCTGTATAACCCGCCCGTATTCTTTTGCGTTATTAGATGCTTCAATAGTTCCTTGTTGTACTTTTTGCCAAAACAAAGAACCCTTACCATAAAAATCTTCAATCCAAGGTGGAGGAATAATAGGCTGTTCCGCAGGAGTGTTACGTTGTAATTTCGCTTGGAAATCCTGAGCATCACGAAGTTGATATCGTTTATGCTCTGCATCTGGAGTTTTATCATCCTCAGGAATGTTATCAACATCTTTTTGGAATTGAATAACATCCGCTTTAGTTTTTTCAAGAGCGGCAGCAACTGCTTTCTGATCATTCATATCCACTTTAGGATGAACATAATAATCATGAAATGATTCATCTTTTGGAGCTTGACCAGCAATCCATTTGAAGAAATCCCCAAATTGTTGCCATTGATTGCCTTTATGAGACTTTTCAACAAATCGAGTATATTTACCAGCGGCTTCATCAATTAAAGCGCTAATACCTGCGAATGCTACTCCGATAGCTACTATCGCAAGAATAATAGGGCCAAGAGCTAAAGCAACTGCTCCAAAACTTACCGCGGCAGTTGCCGCCCCTTCAGCGGCTAATAAATCAGCCGCTGCTGATGCACGGGCGGCTGCTGCTTTATTTGTTAAAGCTAAGGCATCAGCTGTAGCAGTTTCTGCTTCAGCTGTCATAGCTGTTGCGTCAGTGGTTGCTGCTGCCGAATTACCAGTAGAAGCTAAAGCAGAAGCTGTAGCTGTTTCCGCGTCTAGGGTAAGGGCAGCAGCTTTTGCAGTTGCTGCTTCCGCTTCTAATGTCATGGCCGCGGCGTTTTTCACAGAAGTTTGAGCTGTTAATACTGCTTGAGGACCACCTTGTATAATACGAGTTCCTTCTACAAAAGGCGATGCAAGATTTTTACCAACTCCTCCAATACCCGCTGCCCATGCCCCTGCCATACCAACTTTTACTACAGAAATTAAACCAATCAGTGGAAGGAATGCCACTCGTATTGCTGTCAACCCTATAAGAATTTCTGCTGCCCATTTACCAACAGGAGTTTTTAAAAGACCGGTAAATGCTCCGACAATATTCCAAATAACTCCGGTTATCGGAGCAATTTGTTTTGCCATATTAGTGAATAATTCGCCTATTGGACGGATAGCAATTTCTGCTTTATGTAATTCAATAGTAAAGATCTCTCCAATATTAAGATCTTTTTTCATTGTGTCAACTATACCTGCACTCTTGCTAACTGCGTCAAGCATAGGGCCAGTATCAAATGCTCCTCGTGCTATTGCCGGGACTAACTCAGGAGCTCCTCGTTTAAAAAACCTTTCTGTCATTGCAAACGCATCTTGCGTTTGCCCAGTCTTTTGCAGTCTGCTAATTTCACTAATAATCGAGGCTATTTGTGGACCAGAGACTCCTTCAGTCATCATCGCTGACCTAATACCCATAATAGCTTTTGAACCTACGCCAAGTTTTTCAAAATTTGCCATTAAGGCAAGGGTCTGGTCAAATGAATATCCCAAATCTTTGAAAACAGCTCCGGACTGCTGCATTGTTGACATCAAATCATTAATACTTGCTCCGGACATTTTAGTTGCTATAGCAAATTTATCCATAGCTTCTGGTCCAGAAATGCCGAATAATTGAGAAATATTCGTCCCAATATCAGCAAGTTGTCCAGCACCAGTTCCAAAAATACGAGAAACAGCGAGGTATGAATCGGCTACTCTTGTCGCTGCTTGGCCGGCTAGTCCAGTTCTAGCTTCAATTTTGGCCATAACATTCCCGATAACATTTAATTCATCAGGAGTAGTAGAAGAAAGCTCATCAAGTTGATCTTTAAAAGTTTGTGTTGCAGAGGCGGCAAGATTTGTTTCACGAGTAAATTGACGAACAACATCATAGGTAGAACTATATGATTTAATAGCTGCAGTAGCTAATCCGGCAAAGCCAAGATCGACAATACGTAAATGTCCGACGAGACCTATTAAAGATCCGGCAACTTCGCCGTATCCTTCTACAATACGCGATACGGACTCCCCAAATTGTCCAGTTTCAAGACGATATTGGGCAACCACATCTCCATAGTTAATAGATTCGCCGGACATATATATTTATTCCTTTTCTTTTGCTGCGGTATTCATGGCGATCATCCATTCATCCAATTCGTGGTCAGTCATAGGTCGCCCAAGATTTGCCGGGGTCTCTTTTCTTGATAATTCATATTTTAAATTAGCAAGTCGACTGTCACTACTTAACCCTCCGATGAGGTCAAGGAATTGTCTCCAGGTAAGTTTTCCGGGGTCGTCAAGGTCAATCCGGTATTCTCTTCGGAAGTCGGCGTAAACAAGGGCAAAGTTTCCGAAGAGGTCAAAGGAGGAGTCTCCACTGTCCCCTCCGCCGGTAAGTTTTTTCCTTCTACAATCCTATCCGCAGCTGCTTCTACCCCAATAGTTTTGAATCCGGATAGTATATATGCAATCAATAATTGTAGATGGCTTTGTGTCCATTCCGGATTGTTTTCCCACTGAGAAAACCGTTCCGCGCCGAATACATGCTGCAACGCCTGTAAAACCAAGGCGTCCTGTTCTGCAGGAGGAAGAGATTGAACATCATTTAATGCTAAACCAAGTTGATAAGGCACTTCCTTAATATCAGAATGCTCTTCTCCAAATAATTTGATACTACGACGGTTCCCAATGCTGCCATATGCTGCATCGATATCTACCATATTAGGCATGGTTATTCTCCTCTATTTGAATTATATTAATGCCCTAATCTAAGCCAATATTTCTTAAATCAGGGCATTAATATTTAATCAATTGTGGTTAATCTTCCTACCACAATTATACGACTGGCGGTTGCCCGGTAATAGAACCAGCAAAAGTACTCGGAGCGCCACGGCGGTGTAAACTAAAGCTAAATGCGGCACTATTTTCTGTTGGCCCTTTAATCGAGACAATTTCCATCACATCGCAAACACATTGTTCTGTCATTCCATCGGGATCGACAATAACAAATGTTAACCGACGGTTAAGGCCAATTTTATTCTTAGTCGCCCGAAGAGCAGCTAGAGCACTATTGAGTGCAGGAGTTGCATCCGTAGTTTTGAACATTTTCGTCTCGACTTTATACGCCTTGCCAAGACCGTTAACTGTTCCACTTTCAAATGCTGTACCAGCATGATCGCCAGTACTTGGGACGTCTCCTGAGGAAAACCAAGTTTCCTCTTTTTCCACCGGAGTTTCATCGAAAGTAAGCGTCGGGATCATTACTGCAACTGGAGTTGCATCGTTCGACATATAGGCCAAAACTCGCGACGAATTGTGGAAGGTATCCTGTGTAGTATTTGACATGATATTCTCCTTTTGGACCTATACTAATAATTCGCTGTCGGTCCTATACAGCGTCACTAAAGTAATATTGAGCATTGCTTTAAAAAGTAATGCTCCTGTTATTTCGATAGAATCAACTACCCCAGAAAATTGACAACGGACTTGTTCCGAATGCCAATTATAAAACGTGTATCCAGGATTGATAGAGCTTTTACCGCGAAATTGTCGATAATAAGTATATGCTTCATGGCATCTTCGCCAAGTTTCATGCCTATTCGGATGGTAGATTGCAATTTGTATTGGGTAAAGATTAAAATGTGGAGCTTCGTCGTCATCAACTACTTCAAATTCTTGCAGAACGGTTTGGGGTTTCGCTCCAGACTGCCGTTCCATCGTCCACACATCATCCCCTGCTCCTAATCCCGCATCATTAAATGCTCTTGCAAAAGCTTGTGTTGCATAATTATATGGTATAATTAATGGTCCGCAAAATGTTGAACCAGCAGGATTTGTTATAACAATCATACCTGTTGTCGCGGATTTAGGTATTCTAAACGATATTCCAAATTCACCAGTTGCATATCCGCTGTCCAATGGCGTACCATTTACTGTTACTCCTGATCCCGGAAAATCTGCTAAACATGATGCCATGCCTATGCCTAATACTTGAACACCAGTAACGCCTGCTTGCCCAGTTTCCGGCGAAAATGAAGTAACCACTGGAGGCTGAATTGTCATAAAAGAAAGAGCGCTTGTTGCTGTTCCATCTGGATTAGTAATCGTTACAAAACCATAAGCATTCGATGGAGCTTGAACATGGCATAATGTATCACTAATTACCGTAAAATCAGCTTCAATACTTCCAACAGTAGCCGTGGTCGCATTCTTAAAACCAGTACCAATTACTATAATAGTACTAGATAGGTCACCGTATGTTGGAGATATTGAACTAATTGCAGGCACTGTCATATGCTAATCCTTGATTGAATCTAGAACTTTCTTGGCTGCCGCGGCAGCATTCAGTGCCTTTTCTTTCGCAGCGTCAAGCGACTTAAGTTCGTTTTGCACTTTTGAAATATTTTGCTTTCTTTCACTCTCAGCTTTAGAAGTAAATGCTCGTCCGCCTCCATGATCGCCTGTTCCACTAGCACTAACCTCACTAAACTGCAATGTAATAAGCTTATTTTGCTGATCACTAATAGCAATAACGACTGCTTGTAATTTGGCCTTCGCTTCGCCGTAGGCTTTCTGCGCTTCTTGTTTCGTCATGTTAATGTCCTCCCCAAACTCGTCTGTGCATCGCAGCAAGGTGCTCGTAGGCGTGCGCTGCTGCCCACCTAATACCGCGATAAATATAAAGTGGACCACGTTCACCACTAGGTTCTTGATTAATATGTTGATAATCAAGATTAGATTCTTGCGCTGCTGCATATTCAATTCCGCTTGTCCGAAGTGTAAAACCTAACCCATCGGGATGCACCTTCGACGCTTCAGTAATACTTGATTTTAGATTACCAGTATCGCCAAAAGGTGTGCGTTCTGTTGTCCATTTAATTGCAGGTGAAAGAATTGCTCCCATCGCTTTTTTACCTTCAACAGGGACAGCTGCAAAAGCCGCATTTAATTGCGCTCGAATTTCACCCATATTCGGAGGTATAACACTATGCTGAACCATTTGTTACCCTTTAATTGAATCTAGAACTTTCTTGGCTGCCGCGGCAGCATTCAGTGCCTTTTCTTTCGCAGCGTCAAGCGACTTAAGTTCGTTTTGCACTTTTGAAATATTTTGCTTTCTTTCACTCTCAGCTTTAGAAGTAAATGCTCGTCCGCCTCCATGATCGCCTGTTCCACTAGCACTAACCTCACTAAACTGCAATGTAATAAGCTTATTTTGCTGATCACTAATAGCAATAACGACTGCTTGTAATTTGGCCTTCGCTTCGCCGTAGGCTTTCTGCGCTTCTTGTTTCGTCATGAGTTACTCCAAACCTATTACTTGCTCAGCAATCCCTCCCCACGGGAAGGTTGTCTGGCTAACTAATTTAGGTCGATATTTAATCCCATTAATTATCACAAAACTTGTCGGGTCTGGTATTGGAACATTCACTGGTAAAAGCATTGTTCCTTGTAGCTGTGCCCAAGTACCATCCTTCAATAATTGTAATTTATTTTCGGCAGTAAAATGACATGAACTTGTTGTTGTCACTTGATTGATCCGTGTCTCTCCGTCATTACCAGGATTTGGATCACCTAAAGTTACAATCGTACAAGTATGTGGCATAAAACTATCGAATGGACTGCCTAACATATTATATTTATGCCCATATATAGCTTGAGTTAAACTCTAAATTCGTCTATATATTAGCACATCTTAACTGAAGATGGCCCGACACGACGTAAATATTTAAGTAAAGTCCATGCGAATGGATTACAGAATAATCCACCGAATAATTCTACTGGAGCAGTTTTAATGGAACTTTTTTGCAAGCTAATATCAGTTATTCCCTTTAATGACATCATTACAGTAGTAATATATCCAGCATCGCTATCAAGTAAATACAAATATATTGCTTCATGAGTTTGTGCAAGTTGCAATGTTTGTGGCATTAAACTAGCGTCATAAAAGAAACCAAAACCATAAACTGGACTATACCCCCATGCGTTTATCCGTAAATCCGGTACTGCAATTCGTGGCCATTGCAATTCCGAATTAATATTTGTTTTCCAACCAAGCCACATCCTGGGGTCAAGTGCCTCGATTTTCATACACGCTCGAATAACTGCTCCGTTCCATGCTGCGTCAGGGGATGTTATTGATAAAGCATTGATCGTTGGAATTTGAGGGTATATCATTTTAGCAAAAGCTAATGCTTGTCCAGGGTCAACATATGTGTTAACCCCGACTGTTGGGGTTATTGTATAATCAGCAATTTGTGTTCCACTCATTATAGCACCCTCCCTTATTTATTAGTTTATGGCATGTATTGCATGGCAAAATTCAAATGTTGCGCCCCATTCATACCAGAAGAACGATCAAAATGAATAACTCGCAAATTCATAAAGTGAGCTAACTCTCGTACTTCTGCTTCACTATAAATATACATATGAGTATCCTGTAAAACAATATCATTAGACGGCTTTAACATTTTATGATATGATATATATTTATTGCATATTCTCCACGACTGAATATCCGGAGTACTTAAATATAAATATCCGCCCGGTTTTAATACTTTGCATATATGATTAAATGTATAAACCGGATTAAAATTCAGATGCTCAAGAACTTCCGTAAAAATAATAACATCATATATATATTCCCATGGCGGTACTTCAAATTCAATATTCGTAGTAGCATATTCAATATTATATAAATCAAGTAAACTTTTTTGAAAATAATAATCAACAAAATCTGTACAACAAACATGCACCCCCCATAAAAGATGGGCGTAAAGAGCTAGTGTACCATAGCCACATCCGATATCAAGGCATTGTTCAACTGGGGTTATATAATTATCCGCGGCCATCCACTGATAAATATGCTCCCAATACGATATCTCACATAAACTATATACATCATTATAGTATGCGTTATTACTTATTGATTTTAATAATCCCTGTACTTTATTTATTGATATCATTATGTACTCTTTTTAATAATACCAGAATTATATAAAGTGTCAAAAACAGTTATAGCACGGGTGTCCCAACTATTATTTTTAGCAACTCGTCGGCGTTGCCCAGGAGTGCAATGTGAAGAAGAAGAGCGAATAGCATCTGCAAATTCTTGAGGGGATGATGCAATACTAACAACTTTATTCAATGCGATAGCCTCAGGAAGAGGAGTGCTAACAACAGGGACGCCTACCGCTAAATACTCCCAAAGTTTAATTGGATTAACACCATTTGTCATAGAGGTTATTTTAAATGGCACCATTGAAACATCAAACCCAGATATATATTTAGGCAAATCAGAATATGGACGATGGCCAAGGAAATGCACTTGCGGATTATTTGTTCCATGAATGCTTCCAAACCATGAACCGACATAAACAATCTCGTATTCAGGAAGTAAACTAGGCAATTCTTCAAGTAATGCCCAATCAAGCCAAGAAGCAAGCGCTCCAACAAAACCTAAAACTTTACGTCCTGTTTTCGGCATGTCATTAGCAAGCGTAGTTCGAGTTGAGAAATGCTTATAATCAGCCCCGTTTAATAATAATACACATTTATTATTATGAGTTGCTTTATTATAATCATAAAGAGCCTGTGATGAACAAAAAATTATGCTCGCGTTATTCTGTGCGGCAGCATATCCATGCTTCCACCCAGCGAATTCTCCTTCAGGCATATCAAGCGCATCAAAAATCATTGTATCCGGTGATAAAACAGTAAAAGAGGAATATGTTGGAGGATAACTAACCCACCCTATTAATGGTCGGGAGATTAATTGTGTGGCTTGGCTAATATCATTAATAACAAAAAGATTATCCTCAACTTCTTCGAATGGTGAATGAACATTATGAGATGTGTCAACAAATATTGACCTTGCTCCTTGCTTAGCTAAAGCTTTCATTATTTGTTGCGGCCGTTGGAACATTGTTCCCCATGGGATAGTAGGAGGATAGACAAACGTTGCAGGAATAGATTTATTAGATACGAATACTGAAGTAGATATTTTTTCAGTAAATTCATTAATAGATTCTTTGCTCCACGCCATTTGATAATCGGCTATTGCTTTAGGCAGCCGAGAAAGACTCATAATGTGAATACAAAGAGGAGTTGAATCAAGCCATATTGTAAATCCTGCTTTTCGCAATGCGGCGCAAAAACCTAAATCTTCTCCTTGATAATGAGCTAGTTCTGGATATGAGACACTAGAATTTAATATTTGTTTAGATAACAAATAAACTGCGCCTGTCATATGTACAAGAGTGCAACAGTTAGGAGAATAATGCGTCCAATGGTGGTAGTCGTTATCACTATTATTATTAAGATTCATTGCATTAATAGGACGACTATAAATAAATTCTTGTATACCATTATCGTTTGATTCAGTAACAGGAATAATGCTGCCGACGATATCTTTTTGCTGGGCGATAAGATGATTCAATAATTGCGGAGCAATCAATACATCACTATCAATACATAATGCGGCGTCAACTTTTAGTTCTCTCGCTCTATCAAGCAATCGTTGACGGATACGGGATAAATGTCCATAAAAAGCTATTTTATCCCCGAATAAAGCTGCGTCTCTGGAAGTGGTATTATCTCCCCAAAAATCAATTCCAGGTATCACTTCTATTGAAGCATATGTTTTAATGCGCTCATCTGTTTGAAAATATTCAAGAGCACGCTTGCTTGCTGTATCAGCAAAATCATCAAGGAAAATAATATGCAAACTTTCTTTTGGATATTCTAAACGAATGAGCGCATTAAAAAATGCTTCTGCCCGTTCGGCGAATGCTTTAACCGGTATCAGAATAGCAACAACCATCAAGAACCTCTTATTGCAATGTGTAGAACACAACAACCCGGCAAGAAGTTCCACTGGTGAATGGCGAGCCAGACACTCCATATGTCAAGCTAACGCCTACCGGTAATTCAATGCCGAAACCAACCCCAATATTCACGTTTGCGCTCGTGTCAGAAGCATTCTTCGCAACTGGAGTTGCTGCTCCATCATTCAACGCCGCAGTGAGAATTGTCCCTACAGGGACCGGGGTAGCTTCAGTATCGGCAAGAACAATACCTGCTCCTGTTGCAAAAATGCCGACCGGATAAGCTTTAAATCCTACGACTGTCAACTGCAAACCAGGGGGAGTAGCAATCGCAATTCCACCAGCGTTTATATTCGCTTCAGTCAAATTCAAAATCGCAGTTCGTACACTACCAGGAACGAGTGCCGAATTGATACCATCATGATCATGTCCACCAACCGTGGCGAACAAAGTGGTCAACGCCTCTGCGATAATAAACCCACCCGGCGGGACAGAAAACACACGGGCAATTGTTTCTTTAATATTGGCAAGTGTCATAATAGACTCCTTTATTTAATTTCAATTATCTGCCCTCCTGAATTAAATAAATAACCCAGGAGGACAATAAATCTTACAAATGGAATTCGTTACCTTGGAAGATTAACCCAAGAAACGCGCGGCCAAACGTTGATCCAGGGTAGCCGCTCCATAAAGGATGCCGATATTGCAAACATCTTGCTGGTAATTCACATCCCATCCAAAGGAAACGCGCAGCGATAATCCGGTCTCTTCATCCGTGATAATTTCGGATTTGATGCTTTCGGGCTGAGCAAGGTTACGAATGGCGAGCGTAAACGCATCACGATGGAAGGCTAAATTCGGAGTATGAGCTGCGAGCAAAGTGACAGCCGCCCCAGCGATATTACTGGCCAAATTGGGGTAAATAGGAACGGCGGAAAGAACGCCACCGGAAGCAGTATAAACTTCTGCTCCTGCCCCACCAGCATTCGGTCCGAGGACAACATATGTGCCAGTGCACCCAGCGAATGTCAAAATATCGCCATGTTTCAACGTGCCAGTGGCCAATCCAGAGGCAATGTTGATATATTGAGTGCCAGATGCTAAATCAGCAAGCGCTGTTCCAGTAGCAACCGGACTTGCTCCATTTGCGATCGTTCCAGGAGTAAAGGGGACGATAATTTGCGAACTGAACGGCTTCATGCCGTAAATGTCAACTGCAAGTTGATTACCTTCCAGGTTCGCATTGCTCCCACCAGAACCACCAGATAAAACAGTGAGCAATGGCTGAAGATTCATCGTCGCAACACCATCAAGAAACAGGGAGATCTTCTTGTCGATAAACGGCACTTTTTGCTGGAACAAAGTGTTCTTAATCCCTGCATAATCCGGCAAAGTAGCCGGAGTAGTTCCCGGCGTACCATAATATGTCGGAATGTCTTTGAAAAGTCCAAGCAAATCAGTTTCGACTGCAGTCACTAACTTCGTTACTGCAGGAGCCAATACGCGGTCGGAAAAAATCGGCAAAACCAAAGTTTTATCCTTGGCATTCAATGCGAAGGAAACATCCTTCCACTTGTTGATCTTCACCGGCACAGAGCCTTCTTTGACGGCTTGTACAACTGTTGCGTTATACGTACCATCGGTGGCAAGCATATCGTTTACAGAAAAGTCAGTCGGGCGGCGTACACTGATAGTATCACCAACGTTAACAAATTCCGCAGAATAATCAACGTTAACATTCAACAGCATAGCAAGAGCTGGGCGTAAAATTCGCAGAGCTTCCAACCCTACGATTTTAGGAGTAAGAAATTGATTTTGTGCCATAGTTTGGCTTCCCCCTTCGATTTATTTTCTTATTGGCTGACGACCACACTATGGCACGTCAGATTTAATTAGCGATTTCTGCCTTTACCGTACGTTTCTTCATGCCATTTCGCGTATTCTCGTGGCGATAAAGCTTCAATATCTTGCACGGATTGTAACCCCACACTTCGTGGGGAATTATGAGCTGTCCCCGATGGAATATAACTGTCACTATTTGATACGGCTTTTGTGAACAAACCAGGAGCGTCTTCTTTTAACAATTCGATATCAACTAAGACATCAATATCATCGCTAAAATCTGTTCCTTTTGCACGTAACAACGCCTCGACTTCTGCTGTTTTTGCCGGGCGAACACCACTTTCAATCATTGACATACGGCGTTCGCTTTCAATTTGCATATCGACTGCCCGATCGAACGCAAGATCTTGTCCTGTTCGTGCTCCTTCAAGGTCAGATCTTAATGCTTCAAGTTCAGCAACTGTAGTCGTCCTATCCTGCAGAGCGGCATCAAGTTGGGCTTGCAGTTCAGCCATTTTCGCTTCGGCGGCTTGTTCAGTGCCAGCAATCCTCGCAGCCGCTTCTCGTTGAGAGGCTGTTAACTTTGCTTCTGCATCCCGACGGGCGGCTGCCGTTTTGGCATTAATATCGAGTTCTGCAATGGCTGCTGTTCGGGCGGCGGCTGTTTGTGCACTTAACTCCTCATTCGTAAAAAGAGTTACTTGTTTTCCATCGATTTCAACTGTAGTTGGCATTATGCTTTCTCCTCACCTGCTGGAGTCAGGTTCATTCACTCCAGGCTTGAATAATTAATTATCCAAGCTATCAGTCCGTTATAATTCGTCGGACACCTGCCAGCGAGTCAGGTGAATTTTACGCTGGATACAGTCATTGCTGTACTTGTTTAGCCGTCGTCCTCTTTGTCGTCGTCATCCTCTTCTGTAATATCTATTGGATTAAGGTGGTTGATATTCGTCCGAAGATCATCATATTCAACAACTGTTTTATCAACCAAGCTTACATCAGAAGGAAGGCTAGAACGATTTTCCACAGAAATTCCTCCGCTACTAACCTCCACGTGAGTCCCATCGTTGTCTGTTACGATATCCAAAAAAGCGGTATTCCCCCGTGGTGTTGTAATTGAAGTTTTTGACTCGTTGTTATTCATACGCATGGTTTATATTTCCTTCCAGGAACTTATTAAGTATATTATACCACGTTCCTTTACAGAAGCAAACATATAATTTATGGCTTTATGATACATTTTTCATCAAAAATAAAAGATAATCTTTCAGCAGTAATTTCTGCTTCAGCTTTTGTATTCCCAGCTCCACATGGAAGTGATTGTCCATGACGAAAAATAAGGAATATCTGTCCGGTGTTAGGAGTAAATGTAAACCCATTATCCCCTGCCACTAAATGGTCATGAACAACCTTCCCCATAATAATGGCGTCAGAAATTCCATCAGGGAATGCTTTGCATGATAGTGGAGCCGCGTTTTTATTCCGAGAAAATAACGCACAATTCATACAAATAGGCGCTGGCCCAATCATATCATTCTCCTCCATATTTTCGGTCTTCTGCTTTTTGTCGTTGTTCCTTCTGATAATCATTAACCACGTTAATTTTATCCTGTTGTGTCATATTGTTTCGATAATATTGTACTTCCTGCTGGTATCCTGCCTCGCCGAAAGTATTCATCCACCAGACACAAAAGATTACAAAAAGGAGTATAATAAATAAACATCCACAACCTCCTTTAGCGGACATCGTATCTGAAAGCACAGGATTATTCATAGCCATCAGCTTTTCCTTTCCACTCATCGTCCACAATAAGCCCACGCTTGACTGCCGATAAGTAAACTGGTAATTTTTTGAATTGATCTAATGTTAACCCGCTTGCTACAAGTCCGGAATTGAATTCCGGAGATTTATAGGGAGGAAGGTTCCATTGTTGTTTTGTCCAATCAGCATTATTTGGATTATTATCAGGATATAACATATATTTATTATACCCATCTTTATGCTGTTTCAGTCACTTTCGTCATATAAATCTCGTTCATCTCCTCCAGCCTTAATATATTTTTCAAGAGCACCTCTGTATATTTTCTTTAATGTTGTTAAAATATTGGCACTTTTAATAGTAGAATCCTCTGTCATTTTAGATTCATGATCTGCAAGCATTTCTTTTTTCTGTTTAGCGTCTTTTCTTAAGCCTTCCAGTGATAATAAGTCTTTACCATAAAATGCTTCTTCAAGGTTTTCTATCGTATTATAAGTCACTAAACCAGGAGCAACCACTGTGGCGGCAATATGCCCGCCAAGTACAACCATTTCATCCTCATTTAGACACCCGGCACCAGTATTTGTATTCGATAAAATTTGGCTAACCGGGGCATGCACGCCAAGAACAATATCCTGCCCTTGATCGCCATGAAAATCTGTTGCAACCTTAAGACTATGAGCGAATGAAGACAATGGTCTTAAGAGGACATCTTCTTGCTGCGGAACATTTTTTTCTCTACTACCTTCTAACCCCATCCCGCGATATAAAATAACTTCCTTAATTTTATGCTCTTTAAACCATGCCTGAGTCTCGTCATATTGAGCACGAACGAATGCTTTTAGTGTTTCCCCGTTCTCTTTATAAATAGCCTCAGCTTGTATAAAACTTACCGCATTAGTAACATCATCCTGAGATAAATTATTTTTTATCGCATGAAAAGTTTGTACTTCCCGTTGAGCAAGTTCTTGTGCTTGATCCCGCAAATCATTTAATTCTTCAATTTGGGTTGATGATGTTATTCTCTGTTCTAATAACATTGTTTCAAGAGTCGTAATCCTTGCTTTTATTTTAGAATGAGCAATGAATGCTTCTTTATACCCGGAAGCGGCTAACATTTCTAACTGAGCTAAATGGCGCTTAGCTAATCCTGCATTCCTATCAATTTGTTGCCATTCCTCTTCTCCCATAGAAGGAGCAGTTACAGCATCATTTCTGGCTTTATCAGTTCTTTCTACTTCAGCTTTTGCAGTAACAATAGTTGCTGGCCGAAAGTCACCAGGGAATGCTGCCGAAGAAGCAAGATTGAATTCATCATGAGTAGCAAGCTGAATCGCAATAGACAGCGGAGCTTTGCCGCTTGTTATTGCCCATTGTTTCACCCCATCTGAGACAGCCTTTTCAGATTTAGCCGTCGCGGTTTTAGCAAGAAGTTTTTCTGCTTTTTCTTTAGCCTCATATTGAGCAGTTCTTGCGTCTTCATATGCGTCTACATCTGCTTTTTGTGCTTCTGAAATAGCAGTCCGCAATCTATACCCTTCTTCTTCTTCATAAGCGATTGCTTCATCCCACCCTTTTTTAGCTGCCAATGTATCCTCAACTAATTGGGCATACTCAGGAGCTCCATCAGTTTTTGCTTTATACATTGCTGATCGCATCCATTCAAATTTTTCCTTAAATTTAGCTGCCACTTTTTGAGCAGATTCAAATTCTGATATAGCTTTTCTTTTTATCTCTCTCGCCTGGATAACTTCAGGGTAATCAACGGGGGATATATCCGCAATCTTTTTTGCTTCCCTATATTGAATTTCTATAGCTTCACTCTCTGCGTCAATTCCGGCATACTCCCGCCATGCAGAATTTTTAATAAGTTTTTGCGAAAGGGTTCGCATAATGTGTGCTTTGCACTCTTTATCATTTGCACCACCCGGCCCTGCCCGCAATAATTCGTATAACTTTTTATCTTGCTTTTCCGCTTCTTTTTTAGTTATTGATCCTGGAATAAGCGGAGTAACACCTTTAGGAGCAGGCATCGATTTTTGCATTACTTCATCTGGCAATACAATATCTACCGTTCTTTCTACTTTCTTTCGTCGTTGTAATGGTTCTGCTAACCATTTTTTTACCTTTTCAGTATAATGCGCTGTCAAACATGCGACACCTTTAGGAGAATTTTTCAATGCGCAGAATGCTTCGGCAAACGCTTCATCAGCATTTGATGCGGCATATTCTGAAAGAGTCTTAATATCCTGAACATCCTCATTACCGAATAACGGTTGATCATATGGCTTAATTCCTCCAGGGATAGGAATATCGTTATACGCTTTCGCAATAACATGGCCAAATTCATGGTCAAAAATACTTGTAAAAGTATCACACCCTTCCGGGTGAAAACCTACAGCAACAGACCTGGCCAATTCTTCATGGAATTTTTGTGGGTCTTTATACCATTCCGAGGACAATCGCAGCAACGTCCCTTTACCGGGTTGCGTTATCGCTGAAGCAAACGCATAGGGGTCTATATCCGGCATGATCCCAGAAAATTCCTGTTCTGCCGCAGGGTACTGTTTGAACATTTCCTCCATTCTTTCGACAGTCGGCCCAACAGTATCAATGTGCATTTCCCATCGGCCCTTGCCAAAATCAAAAGTTTTGTCTGGCCATTTTTTCTGGCAGTATTGTTGAGCATCAGCAAGAGATTTGAATTTCCCTTCATACTTCGGGTATACTCCAGCAGGAGTAAAAGCGGCAGTCTCTGCTGGGGTCGTCGCCGTGATAATAGGAATTCGACCAATTGTTTTTGTATTAAATTCCTGTACTTTTGCTCCTGGTGTTTCATAATATTCAACAAGAGTAAATTCACTTTCCTTAGATATATTAACTAAGGCATCTAATTGTGCATGAGTAATCGGACCAGAAATTTGAACAGCTGTATAATCAGGTTGACTGTTCTTCACAGTTGTAGCAATCCGGATTGTGCCAGACTTATGCAAAAATCCGTCAAGATTTATTCCAATAGATTCATTAATATTATCTGATATGTCCGATGCAATATCCCAATGTCCATCTTGAAGAGGTTTTGTCACTGTCCCGTCTGGATACATAAAATGGCTTGTCGGTTCATTACCGCTATAGTCAATATAGTCAACAGAACCTAATTGCTTTTTCATTTCCTGAACATATTTATTCTGCATTGCAGGCATATCCGGAAGCGACATTGCTCCAAACCGTACCCGCCTTTTTTGTTCTGTTGGCGTCACCGGTGGAACAAGCCGAATATATTCGCTTGATTTCATAAATTGAGCAGTTTGACGAGACATCGCTGCGGCATACGTAAGTTTGGGGTCTTGAAGCATTGCTTCTACTGCATGATTTCGTCGCTTTTCAATTCCAGCATATCGATACCTTGGCCCACGAAGATCTTCTGATGCAACATCAGGATTAGCATTCCGCCAAGTTCTCACTTGATCCCGACTGGTAAATCCTCTTCGCGACATTTTATAATCGGAGTTATTAGATTCTTTGAATTGACGGAGCATCTCCCGCTTATCTCCTTGCAGGAATGCTTTCGGTGGTAACAAATCTTCTTTTTTATCAGGAAACATTTCCGGTACTAAAGAGTGTAAACAATTAGGGTGTAACGGGAAACGATATTTCCCTAATGGCGGATATCCTTGTTTCTCCCCTTCTTCGTCTAAAGCAAAACATTTTCCTTCAAGCGGTCGGCAAATATAGCACAAAGAACCTTGTTTACTCACTGAGGCAACATGAACACCCATATCAATAAAATTTTGCTGAGCTCCAACGGCGTATGCTGCCATTGTTCCTGTACGAGCGGCCATCTGCCCATAAGCCTGTAAACTATGGATAGATCCATCCGAATAGCGCACGCCAGTTGTTTGTACAATTCCGTCCGCAAGATCTTGAATAGCTCTGCCATTTCTGATTTGATTGATCGTTCCATTTCGGATAGCTGATCCAATTGCGTATGCAGACTTGCCAAGACCAAATCCTTCGGCTAATTCCCCAGAAGCAAGCGTCCGAAGATAATCATGTTGTTGCCGCAGGATATTCGATATCATTCCATCACGTTTACCAGCAACTTCTGATGCTAATAATTTTAATAATTCTGTAGGAATAGTATTAAAAGATTGTTGTTCAAACGATGAAATGCCCGTCGCTAATAATTCATCAGCGGCATATTGCTGACCTTGATGAAAACTTGCTCGAATAACATGCTCATCCCAAGTATCAGCCGCTCCCCGCAGTCTGCCAATCTCATTTTCCACTTGCCGCAGTCTATCCTGAGCAAGCGCATATTCATGAGGAGAAGTTGCCAATAATGACGCGGTCAGTTGTTCAGTTAATTGCGCCTCGATGCGTTGATACCAATCCAAAAGTTGTTGTGTTTCTGGGTCAACAGGAGGAGGGGATGCTGGCTTAATAACCTCAGGTTTCGGCTTTGGAAGAATATTTTCCGTATTCGTAGAAGGTTCGGATGCCCTTTTTTCTTTCTCCGGCAGAACAGCTTTTTGTGCAGCTTTTGCGGCTTTTTCTGCATTCTTTTTCTGCAAGTTTTCTGACCACCGTGCCAAGTCTGTAACATACGGAGTATAACGTGCAACGTCAGAGGCAGTTGGAGTATTTAAAACGACAAAAGATTCAGCGAACGCTTCACGATAATTTGTCATAGCATATTGCGAAATTCTTGAAATATCCGGATGGTTTGCGAAAAACTTCTCTTTGTTTCCTGACTCCGGAGGGATAAGATTATATGCTTCTTGAACACTATGCCCAAATTCATGGGTTAATATCGCGGCAATTGTTCCACATCCCTTCGGCCCAAATCCTATATTCGAGTCTTCAGTAAGTACCTTATTAAATAATTTAGGGTTACCATAATATTTAGGGTTCAAGAGTAAGGCTGACTCGCCAGAAGCTTGCGCATAAATATCCGCCGGCATTTTCTCTACACTAATCCGTTGTAATGACTTAGCGACTTTTGGATACTTTTGAGCAAGAATATGGAATTGTTCAATCGTAGGATTTAAACAATCAACATGCGCTTCCGAGAAACCAGTACAAATAATCTTTGGATAATGTTGCTTCATCCAGGCTTGCGCTTCTTTGATTGTTGCGAACTTTCCAGGTTGTAGGCCTTCCTCTGTTCCCTCCACATTCTTTACCACGTTAAGCTGGTCAACTTGAACTGGCTTATTGTAGAGGTTAGGTAGTCCCATTTCATTTGCGAGCTTTTCTGTTTCAGCTCCAGATAATGGGTCACGTTTTTTGACAACATTCAAGAGTGTCTGTTGCTGTTCAATATATCGTGTCTTTAGACAACCAGCCCCTGGAGGCGCATGGTGTATTGCAGCGAAACCTTCAGCGAATGCTTCATTAGGGTTTGTTTGAGAATAATGAGACAATGACGATGAGCCATACATTTTATCAGCGAATGCTCCTGCTAAAGCAGATCCTTCTCCAAGATTTGCATCCGGAGTCCGCATATAAGTTTCAACCGCATGGCCGAATTCATGAGAAAATACGCTTGCAAATGTATTACACCCTTCTGGGTGAAAATCCTCCGCAGCATCTTCTTGCAAGCATTGCTTAAATAACTCCGCATTTGAAAAGTATTTTTCATTCAAATGAATAGCATTCCCGGCATCATTTATTGAAGCATAACCCCCTTCACATTCACCATGCAACCCACGGCCGATCAATTTCATTTGATTCATAACTCCAGGATATTCAATAGCTAACTTATTGATTTGTGGGATTAATTGATCGAGTACTTCAAGCGACATTCCGCCAAAGTCAAAATGCACTGTAGGATATTTCCCTTCGCAGTACTTAATCGCCTGAAGTTGATTTTCAAAATGTATTGACATTAATTTACCTTATGATAAAGGAAAGTTATAATAAAAAAGACTGGCAGCGGAGAAGGCACGCCGCCAGTCACCGCCAATTCCTTTGGCAGTCTAAATTATTCCAAGAGTTTATTCCGTTTCAGTCTTCCGATTATTTTGCTCTTCCCGACTCATTGCTAATTCGGGACCGCCTACCACTCTCACTCCACCATTCCCAGCATGCGGCACCTTCATCGGGTCATTAGCGTATGCCGGAATTTCACGGCCCTTCGGTGTGCCGAAGACATCCTTCTTACTCATAACATACTCCTTATTAGATTAGACAGTTTGTTATTATCGACCACTTTCAATTATTGCAATTATCCCCCTTTTTCTAATTTAATTTCAGGGATAACTTCAGGAACAACTTCAGGCTTAATCTTTGACGGCAAATTCCCTAAATCCGGTTTTTCTACTCCTGCAGTTGCAATTGCGGAAGCTTCATCAAGTTCATCGTTTAATTGCTTCAATTCCGAGTCAACTTGATCTGGGGACCAGGTCGGGTTTGATATTGTTACCGCAGTTTTACGGCTTACCCATTTTTGGAACCCTTGACCGATGCGGGTAGTCAGGGTATCAGGATCTTCGGGAATGACCGTTGGCCACATAATGGCAATATCATTAATAGAATCGCCATATTTACCTTTTCCTAAAGACTGGTCAATTTGTGGGACAGCTCGCATCATCCACTCGAATACTGGGTCCCAATGTAAACGACGCATTTCAATTGCAGAAGTTGGCTTAATTAATCCTAGCATGCGAGCATATCCGGATTCACCACCGCCGCCAACTGCTTTCCCATCAATTGCTGGCGATAACCCGCTTAAGGCATAAAATGCTGCGTCATTCAATTCCCACTGTTTTGCCGACTCGTTTAAATTACCAGTCCAGTTATTAAAATTAATAGGAATAGTATTTTTAGGGTCTTCTCCAGGGTCGCTCATTGTCACCCAGATTTTGCCCAAGTCTAAAGTCCCATCCGGATTCAAACAATGAGCAGGTACATTTAAAGCAGGCATTTCATTAATCACAATAGCAATATCCCGTTGTGTTGCTAACCGTGCCATACTTTTTTGTAGGCTGATGAGCGATTCTGTATAATCAGTTGTCCCTAACCCTTCGCCGGTATTTTCAACAGGACATCCAGGTAAACAATCCATGTTCATCACGGCTTTATCTTTTGGAGTATTGTTAGGGTAGATAATATTAAGCGGTATATTTTCGTCTAAATTCACTCCGCCTAACTGGCTTGAAGGATCTTTTTCCGCGGCGAGGTTCCAAGGGTCAGTAAAGCTGCCAACACTTCCCATTGTAGACGAAACAAGATATGCTGAATTCGTCACCATAACTTGTTTCTTTTGCGGATCTAATTCAAATCGTTCACCGACTTTTACGCGAACATTTTCCCGCCCTTTATATTTAGCCAGCATTTCTTCTTTATAAAAAGTCACGGCCCACGGAGTGTGTCCTTCTAATTCCCACCAGGCAAATTCACCGATATTCTCCCCCCAACGACGAAGAATAGGCATACCTAATCGTTGGGACCAAGTGAGATATAAAGAAGCATAACCAGCATAACTTACGGCGTTTTGTGTATTTGCTGTGAGAGTACGAATAGCCGCATCTTTCAATATTGATTGTACATCATCTTGGCGATTTTTTTCTTCAGCTTTAATATAAGGGAATTGCCGCCAGCACATAGAAGTTAATGTATTTGTTAAGCGATCGCCCAGCCAGTTGTGTGTAACATAAATTGGAAGTTTCCATCCACCTTCGCGGTCATATAAGACGATACAATGCTTACCTTCATACAATGTCCTCATTTGTATGATTCTGCGGTATTCATCAGAATGCTTCTGCGTCCAGAATTTCTTTTTCTCATCTTCAGTAGGAATTGCCAACTTATTCCCTCCACACCAACTTCTCGCATTCTAATACTGATGTTGCTGCCGAACGACCGGTTGTTCGTTCGCCTTCTGTAATCATACAATCAAAAAATTCTCCTGGTCTATGATTATTGCAATGATAGCACATGGAGTCAATAGCGTCGAGCTGTTCAAGAGATAAATTCCGAGTACGATCATTCGCTAATAACCGAAGCACTTTTACATATTCAATACTCCACCGTGGGTCGGTTTCAGGAATATCGCAGACAACTCCTTGAAAAAGTGCCGCGATCGCAGTCCATTTTAGACTGAGCAAATTGAAATCTTTCGTCAATTGTTTAATGCTTACTTCCGCGTCAAAAGAAGCAGAAACAAGTCCATTATTCGCCTGGCAATATGCGGCAAATTTTGTTTGTTCTGATGGAGTCATTGAATCAGTTAATGATGGAGCTTCCATTTGTTACCTTTTAATAGAATCAAGTACTTTCTTGGCTGCAGTGGCTTTGCCCAGTGCCATGGTGAGACCTAAATCATGGGATCGCCCCATCCCAGATTTCGCTTCACGGATTTTATCCTTAGCATGAGCAATTTTGCCGGCAGATCCAGAACCCTTCAGATTTTGAAGTTCAGTTGTCCAGTCGTCAACCTCTGCCTGTAATTCTTTTTGCAATTCTGCATAGCCTTTTTCCGCACTAATAAGTTCCGCTTTCGCTTCATCATAAGCTTTCTGAGCTTCTGCTTTCGTCATGATTTACTCCTTTATATTTCAGGGACTTCTGTATATTATACCATATCCTGATAAAATACAAACCTATATTATCACCGTTAATATAGACAATTACATTCCACGAAGGCGAGCAAATTGACTTTGCGCTGTTTGAGGAATGACACCACGAGAAGATGATTTTGATATCGCAATGGTAGACCAAATTCCATACCGCATAGCATCACACGCATGGTCGTCCTTTTTCACCGGAGCGTCTTCTCCTCGTTCCGCCACTTTCGCATCCCAAGTATATCCGGGTAGTTCATTCAAAAGTTGTTCACATCGCTTATGAATAAGTAATTTATCGGCGCCGAATAATGATGCGACATGACGAATACCATCGACAACAGAATTGTTTGCAAGCGTTATAGGAAGGCGTTCCCGTTTCGCAGCAAGAATAAATGATTTTGCTGATGGGTCTGCATAAATACTTGCAATCGTTGGATCAATAACAGACGGTGATAATGGATTTGCAACAAACCGATGAAGATCCGCGACATATTGCGCATCCGTTTTTTCTGCCATTTCTTTTTGGCTATCCCAGTAATATTCATGTGTCACAATCCATTGCCCTGTATGCAATAATGCTAACTTTATGAAAGCGGAAGGCGCCCCTGTTCCATAGTCAAGACCGACATATCGACGATAGACTTGATTTTCTTGTGGATCAATTTCGGTAATATGTTTATCGGGATCAAACATATCATAAATTGCGTCTTCAGCCGCCGCCCACAACCCCAAAATTAATCGCTTATACCAAACCCCACGAAGTTCTGAACATAACTGTTCCCGAATATCATCAGTTAATGAAGGATTGTCAAGCAAGCCAAAGGATAAATGATATACTCCCCGAAGGTAATCCTTATGTCCAGGCGGCAATGTGCCGCGATCGATAAGATCAAGTTTGAATGTATGCCGTGGTCCTTCAGGATTTCCTGTAATATCAGCTTTTGCTCTAGGGTCAGTGAACCGGGTCTTAAGAAGTTGAATAAGAGGATGAGGAAGCGTCGGCCCTTCGTCAACGGCTGCATAACCGATCGTCTTGCCTCGAATTTTATCGACTGCCCGAATATTATCCCCGCCTAATATACTAAAGGATTTTCCGAATATCTTCGCTACTGTCACACCATTAATATTGCGGATACGTGAAATAAATTCCGGGCCTAATATATCTCTCATTGGCGATAAAATATTTGACTCAACATTGCTTTGAGTCTTCGCCATAAGAATATATAAACCCGGAATGTTTTCTTTCACGCGACGAGGAATAAGCATTTGCTGAACATACGATTTACCGGAACGAGTCGCTCCAATAAACAAATTCCATCGTTGATCCGCATTTGTCATTGCCTCTTTTTGTTTATCCGAAAGGATAATCGCCATGGTTAACCTTTTGCATCCCAGTGCTTCGCGGACGGTTTCATCATCACCGCTCCGCTTTCTGTGCTAAATTAGGTGGACAAATTCTAGGACGGCCAGCAGTTGTTTCTGCATCAAGTGCTTTGCGGACGGTTTCATCAATATCAGTTTATGCTTTGCCTGTAGTTAAATACTCCGCTTTCGCAGCATCATATACTTTTTGTACTTCTGCTTTCGTCATGATTTACTCCTTAACAGTTTTCTTAAGCAGTTAGTTGTAGTTATTGCCCAAACACTCCGGGGAAGCGGTTAGTTGTAGCTTTTGAGATAATCGCGTCAAGGGCACGCTTTGCTGCTATAATGTCATTCCATGCTTTTGAAATAACTTTCCCATCACTATGTGTGGATACTGCCATCTGGTATGCCGACTTCGCATCAGTCCATACCTTTCTCGCTTCAGCTTCCGTCATGATTTATTCCTTTATATTTCAGTGACCTCTGAGGACGTATTCACTCCAGAGGGAGGAGAAGGAACTTTGCCCATCGCGATATCTTGAGCATTGATTAATTCATTCAATTGTGCGCCAAAATCTTCTGTCCGGTCATTAGGTGTTGCATCAAGTCCAAGCATTTCAGAAATGCGCCGTTGAATTGCAATTTCAGAATGAATTGCCCGATCATCCCCCCTTTGAATCCGAGCGAAAATAGCTTGCTGTCCAGCGACTAATCGATCAATCAACCTGGCTTGCCATGCTGCACGGCCGATATTCTGTTCCTCTATCACTCGCCGAAGATATAAATTAACATCCTTTTGGATTGTTAGCGCCGGTACTCTGATATCATGTTCAGTATCTAATAACCGGTCCAGTTCAGCAGTATTATAAATTCCTCTACGACAATACTCCGCGACATATCCACGGCGCTCTCTTTGAATAGAACGATCCACTGGAGGGCGGAGTAAAGGTGTTCCATTTCTGTTGCGGCCATACGGCGCTTCAGGGTCAATTTCTTGTTCTTCTCCTTGTGGGATTTCGTCAGTCATAATTATTCTTGCATCCCTTGGAAGATTCTTCGTGCCGCGACAACCTGCTCATAGGTAACTTTTTTCGGCGTGCCTTTAGACTGAAGTTTTGCTGTCGCCGCAGCCAGTTCTGATTGCCAATATGCTACTTTATTTGGATCACTCTGACGAGCTAACGCAACTTGCTTTGTATTAAAATCGACATCTTTTTTTGCTTGGACATATGACTCATAATCGGACCACTGTTTATTCAAATTGTCATATATACTTTTTGCTTCAGATTTCGTCATCGCCTACTCCTTCATAGCATTCAAAACTTTCTTAGCATCAAGAACTTTCTGCCAAGCTTTATTAATAGCCGCAGTTTGCTGAACGTCTGCCCCTTCGCTTGTCTCAACTTCAAGCTTCGCATTTTTCCAATCTTGCACTGCTTTTTTATATGCAACCTCAGCTTCAGATTTTGTCATGGTTGCTCCTTGATAGCGTCAAGAACTTTCTTTGCGTCAACGACTTTCTGCCAGGCAGTTTTTATATTCGGTAAATTTTTACAATCGGATGTTGATAACCCGATTGTGGATGCCATGGTAGAATGAAATAAATTTTCATAATCGTCTTTAGCTTTTTTATAAGCATCACGAGCAAATTGTTTCGGTGTGCCAGTAATCCCCATCGCTCTGGTAAGCTGTGCTCCAGTATATCCATGTGGCATTTTGTCGCTCCTAAAATGTATTATCCGTCTCTCTAGATTGCCGCACCACTTCTTTATCTACGTAGGTGTCACTTCAGGTTATCTATCAGGTTTCCTCTGTTGCGCTCCAGGCATTGTCTTTGTCCTGTTACGAGAACAAAATTAGGCAATAGGAGACTTGATGTTATGCGCACTTTGGCCTTAGCCGGCTAGTAAAGGCATAGTTGGAAATTCAATCTTTTTCAATATATGGTTCAGCAACGCTATCCAAAACCTTTTTCGCGGCAACAGCAACTTTCAATTTGCTGTCCATATCCGCTTTATATGCGTCAATAGATTTTGCACCCCATTTCATTCCAGCGTTTGATGCACGAACCCATTCAGCTCGAGCAATATCATATTCATGTTTTGCTGTCATATAAGCTTTGCGAGCTTCAAATTCTGTCATAATACCCTCACAGGTTTTCAGTCATTCTCAGGTCGTCCATTTGACGCCGTGCGGCAGTCGCTTTCTTAAGTAAATCCGCCACCATTCCTTGGAGTCTTGCGAGTTCCCCAGTCTTACCAGTATGTATAGAAAGACGTTGCACTTTTTGTAGATTTTCTACTGCTCGTGCATACTCGTCTTTTGCATAATCATATTTATCTTTTGCTTCCTGATAAGTCATGATTTACTCTTTGATAGTTTTATTAAGAGGGACCATTAAATAAGCGAACGTCCCATCAAAAGCAACCCATAAAATACTCCCGGCGGCTTTTGCAGCAACTCCCCAGGCAAATGGCAATGGTGGATTAAAGGCTAATCCTTTACATAAAAAGCCGGCGAAGAGTAGTACCACTTCCCCGCCTTTGAAAAAACCTTTAATCGCATCGTTCATAAAGTTGCTCCCTATGATTGGGTATATATATTACTTATACCCAATCATAGGAAGAGTAAACGCTCCTTATTAAACTTTTTTAGTGATAATAAGAGCGAACTCCGGGATAAGCTTGAAAAGTTCCCCACTAAGAGACACCACCGCGGTTTCAATCGCCGGAATGTTTTTCGTCTTAATCACCTCAATAAGGGCAACCGCTTCAATGATTGCCGCCGCTACTTCAGGAATTTCGAGTTTCGCGCCTTCGATAATAATCTGCCCAGAAGCTTTTGCAACATCTTCCCATTGTTTATAATGAGCAAAAACCGCCACATCGCCAACGAACAATTCAATGGGATGAATTGACGGAGAAGCATCAACCCGCTCTTCAACCGCGACAATATCTTTATCTTCAATTGTGATAATCGGATGAAATAATCCGAGAATATTTTCCTCATGCTGCCAAGCAATACTATGCGGGTCGACGTGGCCTGTCGTCGGATCAACGACAATAATGTTCTGTGACATAATTTATATGCTCCTTTTTGCTGTTAAAGCTCCCGATGAGCTTTTCGCATGTTTTCCCATGCCGTCATTGTTCTACCTTCTGCAATAGGACGAAGTAACTCCGCTCGCATCTTGTTCCCCCGAGCTTGGGCTAATTCCGCTGCTGTTGTTGCATGGGCTATCGCCCTGTTATTGAAAATAATTTCCTCTCGAACTCTCTTCTCTTCCGCCACAGCATGTTCATATATCGCTTTCAATCGCAAAAATTCTGTCATTTTTTTTGCCTGTCATTGAACAAAATGAGGTCATCATTTAATACAGTGAGCTTATCATTAATAGAAGTTAGCGCCGTTTTTATTTCATTTTGATTTTCCGATAAAGCAAGAAGTTTCAAATGATCTGCCGCTGCCCGAAGTTCAGAATGCTCGCCATTATTCTTTTGAGTAATTTGAATAACAGGGAGATAACAGAGTTGAAGAGTATTTGAGATGAAGAGGATAACTGCCATCCATTTTGGCATTCCGAAAGGAATTGCTGACAACAAAACACAAAACCAGAACATCACTCCACTAGCTGACGCTCCAGCCAAGACAAAAATAATTTTATCATTCCACCCTTTACCAGCAAGATTTGCCGCATGTTCTTCATTCACATTCCGATGGAAAATATTATAAAAGGGCGTCATATCCATCACCCGTTCAACTCAAGTTGATATAGAGATTTTAATCGATCCAAACCCATTTCAAAGTGCATGGCATCCGGCGTTGAAAATCCTGCACCCCAATACCAGCCGACCGCATGGAAATATGGATACAAAGCAAGGAGACCCGAGGTAATTTGTGTTGCTCCCCGTTGGGTGAGAATGCCATTGATGGTTAAATCAACCGCATCGCCCCATGAATGATTTGATAATTCTGTTGTCGACCCACGGGTATGCCTGAAGCATAACATGCCCGCCGATCCTAAAGAAGCATACAATTTAGCGTCCTTCGCCGCGACATCTGCAAAGATCGTTCTGAGATCGGCAACCGCTAACCGATCACCTGTTACCCGAAACGGTCCAACAGAAACAGTAACAATTCTCTGCTTCATTACTGGATTTGTGACAGGCGCGCAATTATCCGAAGGATTTGCTCCCGGACTGCCGAATGTCTGCATGAGAAATGCAGCAGACATCGGACTGACTCCCGAGTTAATATCGCCCTTATCTGGAAGTGGAACAAGTGCTGAATAGCCTGCCATATTATTTCACCATAGCTTTCGCGGCTTTCCACTCTTTTTTTGCTTGTTCATATGCGGATTTGAATTGTTCAATGGTCATAATAGTTCGTCCTTTATCCGAGAAGTTTTTTCGCAGCAATCATCGTATCCCAAGCGGACTGACGGTCCCGAATAAGTTGCTCTTTTTTCTTTTCAAGTGCCTCAGTTTTCGTTGAGGATTTTGCACGGTAAAGGTAACCTGGTTTTGACTGGTCAACTGGAGAAGAAGACACGTTAACATCTGCTTGCCGTGAGTGAAGAATTTCTGCATCAAGTTTTTCAATCTCTTGAACAACTTCTGCATACACTTTCTTAGCCTCTGTATATTTTGTTAACTCAGCTACCATTGCCATGACCATCCTCCACCCAGATGAATATTATAGTTTACCCCAACGGGATGCTATCCAAACGCTACTCCGTACAATTCCGTTCACAATTTGCCAAAGTGGTTTGGCTGAGTAGGGCAGCGTCATAAGAATAAAGACCATCGCAATAAAGATAACCATGCTATTCCACCTTTCATCGTCTCATCAATACATTCTCCCCTCTTTCCCCTTCCTCCAAACGGCATTCTCCAAATAAGATCCGCACTCAACGCACATACGTTTTTAATACAAATACCCCCTTTTTGAACTCAAATATATATATATAAATATGTATAAGTATATGTATATAGTCACACACACCACTCAACAATTAAACATCTAGTGCATGCACGCCCAGGATAATCTATATATATAGTATGTAAGTGAAGAAAAATAAGAATTCCTCACAAATATTTTCACATACATACACAAGATGTTCAGTTGTTCAACGGTATGTGCATCCATACAAACACATGACAACAAATCTATCCATTATGCCTGTAATCCTTACTCGATTTCCTTCACTATTACTAAAATAAAACATGCGAAAAAGATATTAGTACAAAATATCACAAATAGCAAAAGTCACTTTTCCAAAACTTCGTCCGCGTAACACCCCCTACACCACAACAAAATTATACAAAATTATCACCTCCTTTTTTGAAACTAAAACTCTCATTTTGAAACCAAAATTCCCTTTTTGAAACCAAAACCTCCTTTTTGAAATCAAGAGCATATGTGTGTGTATAGTAATAGCAATTAAAATAAATATCCTCTGGATTCAAAACAAAAAGACTCTCTCGCGCGCATATATGCCCGTGCAATAAATACATGAATAAACAAAGAAAGAGGTTTATCCGCCTCCCAACAGGGTATAATACCTATACACTGCACACATACACAAAGGAAATATTATGAAAGCAATTCAGGATAATGAGTTATTCATGGCAGCGATCCGTCGTGATTTCAAAGGAAAATGTTCAAGAATTGACTCATGCGAGGACGGGCTGCGGCTACGGTGGACGAAGATTGGCGACATTTATATTACCTATGCTGGCCAAATTTTCAAACGATTTCCCGGGAAAACGCCACAACGCCCACTGGCTATTTTTGAAGAAATTCAATACTTAGCGAAGAACCCATTATTATGGGTAACACGGAAAGAAGTTGAACATGAATATTATGCGTTCGATGCCGTGGTCGTAGAAATTCCAGAAGGCTACTATCCAAAATGTTATACTCCTGAACAATATGCGGCATTTGATGCTCTCCGCCCAATGGATCGAATTATTGGCGGATCACAATTCGGTCGTCGTCTTGCCGAACAACTTGAACCGATGGGTGGGAATTTATGTATACGAGCGAATATGAACCTTCATTTATATACGCCGGAAATAAATGAATATTTGCAAGCGCTGCGGTTCCGGTCCCATGCCTCTGCTGACGCTCCTTTCAATCAGCCATGCGATGATTTAGCAAGGACAACATAAAATGTTGCTGTCTGAAATTAAACTCGGAATAATATATCAAGGCATTGATCAAAAACGAAAAGTTATGAATATTCATAAAAATGGGCACGGGAAAATCGTCGTTGAATATATTGTTTCATATATGCGGTATTCCCCAAGAAAATATATTTGCCTACTTTCTGTATTTGCCGCATGGGCGATTCACGTTGATCCAGAGCAAACATTGCCGATGAAAAAAATTCCAGCGATTCAAATCAAAAAATATCTTCAAGAGCAACAACGGCAGGCAATTATTGATGCGAACCCATTAGTCGTACTTGCACAAATGTCCAGGAGGAATATATCATGACACTAACCGAATTTGAAACAGCGGGCAAAGAACCGTGGCAGGTGACCCAGGCTGAATGGATACGAATACAAATAGAAGAACGCCGACGATTGAAACAGCCAGAAATTGGGGATAATCCAAATGCTCCCTATATTGAATTCAAAATGTATCATGAGGACGAAGTACGAAGAGCCATGAATACTGGAAAACAGGTACCACAGGAGGTAGTCGCGGATTATGTTACAGTCTGAAATTAAAATAGGCGGTATTTATACTAACCATATCTCAACACGGCAAGTTGTTGATATCGAACACCATTTCCGCTTACAAGGGAATACCCGAGTTATTGTTACCTATGTTATTATTAATAATGAACAATTACATACTTGCACATTGTGCACATTCGCCCACTGGGAGGGCATGAAGATATTGCAGTATTCTCCGCAGGAAAGATTATCCATATTACTCAGGGGGCACAGCGGATGTATTATGATCCGGCGGAATTGCGTCCGTCGGTGTAGCATGCGCACAATGTGGACGAGAATATATTGGAATTGACAGCGACCCACAATGGTTATTATATGCAGCATATCGGATAGCGAATGCAGAGATGAGGGAGTAATACCATGACACGATTAGAACTTGCGATTATATATTTGTTAGAGGATAACAAGTATCATAGTCCCGGCGACAACCCCCGAGTTTTTGACACAAACCGCGTGTTCAAAACGAATAATATTATTTTACATAAGCGGTTTATTCTCGAAGATAAAGGGCTGACCCTTTGTGACCGCTATGCTCATGAAACAGATTGGCACAAAATGCCGATTATGCCCTGGAACCAGATCGAAAGAATCGATCACGAAAACGACAAAATTAACCTCAAAAATGGCACCATTGTTTCTGTGTGAAGGAAGGAGAATAGCATGTTAATAGTATTACCGCGGTATGATATACTTACTCCCATCCGGGGGGATGAGCTGTATGATATCGAAATGGCTGGGCGAACGTGTTATAAATCGGAAGCAAAAATCACTTCGGATTCTGCACAAGCTTTCGTGAAAAAATTAATCCGTAGTGGTCATCATGCGATGATTGAACATAGTATATTATCTGTCAGGTTCATTACCGACCGCGCAACGGCAAATGCAATTACTCGGCATCGGAATTGTTCTTTTGCACAAGAAAGTTCGTATTTCTGCAACTACCATAACGCGGGCAATATTGAGGTAATTAAACCATTACGGTTATCTCTTAATGCCGAAAAGATATGGGAAGCAAGTACCCTCGCAGCAGAGTCAGCATATATGGAGATGATTGAACTTGGGGAATCCAGGCAAAATGCACGAGCAGTTCTCCCTTTATGCACAAAAACAGAATTAATTATGACAGCGAATTATAGAGAATGGCGGCATTTTTTAGCAATCAGAACAACGCCTGATAATCATTATCAAATGTTAGAGCTGATCACGCCATTGCTATTAGATTTGCAGCAATGTATTCCTATTATTTTCGACGATCTTTCAAACAGCTGAAGAGAATAAGTTATGCGTAACTATCTAAAAGCTGGGGTAGACGGTCCACCTGGGTCCATACAAGTCTTAAATATAATAGGGCTAACAGCAATAAATATTGTGAAGAGGTTATCTCAAGATAGCGTTGTCTTTGACATGCGCCTGCAAACAGCTAACACAAATGAGCATTGGGGATTGGCCACTAATAAGTTAGGTAGTTTCTTATATAAGAATAACTTTACATATTTATACCGTCCAGGGCTTTCAGCCCACCCGCCTCAATATCGGGATATTGATGAAGTTGCTCAGTATTATTTCATGGGAGAAAAAGTTGTCTTATTATATTGGGGAGATAACGATTGTCAAGAGACTATACAATATATTTATCAAGTCGCTTCTACATTTTAATATGTCTGTTGCTATTCACATCCTTGGGGCAAGGCACAGTATATATTGCGACAGCGTATTGTATTCATGGTAAAACAAAATGTGGACGACAAACAAAAAAGGGAATGATTGCTGTGGATCCGAAAGTTATCCCGCTGAAAAGTTTTGTTTATATCTCTGGCATCGGCCGATGTTATGCGGCAGATACTGGGCGAAGAATCAAGGGGAGATGAATTGACATCTTTATGTCCTCCCGAAGCGCATGCCGAAAATTCGGGAGAAGGCAAATCGAAGTATATAAAGTAAGGGGACATAATGGAACAAGTGCTTATCAGAAAAGACTTCCTCCGCGCAATACAAATTGAACTTGAAAAAGGGCATACTGCAATTATGCAACAACGGGAGAATGAAGAAATGTGTGGGGCGTCTCCAGCTATTCCAGATGATTATATTTATAAAAACATTAACCTAGTAATCGCTATTTTGTTAACTGAGGAAGGAATATAATAATGCGACATATTATACGCATAATAGGCAAAATTGTTTTCTTAATCGCTCTTGGAGCTTTTTTATATGCTGGTCTGCAGGACAACATCCCAGCAGTGACTGCCACGGCTGGTTGGATGTTAGGTGGGCTTGCTGTATATTGTATTGGAAGGTATCCAGTACAGAAAGAAGACGAATAATGTTATATACTTTTAACGGGAAAACTCAGCGTTTATGCGACTGGGCGCGAGAAGAATGTTGTCGAACAAATTATGCAAATTTAGGATTGCGGTTGTCTCACGGGTGGACATTTGAAGAAGCATTAACAACTCCACATTTGAAACACTACCGGCCAATAATAAATCTCGCCCGTGATAAAAATATTTGTGTAGACGCTAAAACACTTTCGCAAACAAGTCTTGCACGATATTATGGAATATCATGCCAACGAATTTCGCAAATTGTTGCAAATGGCAAGAAGAAAATTTAACGAAACAGGAGATAATTATGTGGCGGTTGTGGTGTAAAGCATTAGGCCCTAAAATAAGCGAAAGTAATCGCGAGTCGGATATTGTTGCGATTATTCGGACTTTGATTCTGTTAACTTATTTAATAACAAATAGTGTGATTGTGGCTGGTGTTATCCGTCATTGGAAAAACCCATAATATTGTTAACTAGCTTTATATATGAACACATAATATTGTTAACTAGCTTTTCTTTACGCCCAGTCGTCTAGCAGTAAGTGAGGGGAAGGTCCACTCTCAAGAAAATATTTTTCAAAATTATTCAAAATTATAGGTTATTGTGTTTAGATCGTCGGTCGGTGGGTATAATATATATAGAGCGGGAGCCAAGAGCCCCGACTCAGAAAGGGGTAATTAAAATGCCACGAACAGCTGAGACCTTCGGATTAAGTCAGAGCGAAATCGCAGCCAGAGCCCGCAGAGCACAACAGTCTCGCGAGTGCAGAGCACGAAGGGCCGCCCGCGAAGCCGGGATTGCAATCCCCTCCACTTCAAACAGAGCAACCCGTCGCTCCATCTTCAACCATAGCGTTCCGACGTCTGAATTGACAACCACACTCGGAACAAATGCCGCTGAGTGGTTTGACAACCGAACCTTCGGAATTGAAATTGAATGCTTACTTCCGCTCCAAAACTCCCGCCAAATTCTCATGAACGAAATGAGAATTCGTGGTTTGCATGTGGAAGACAACGGCTACAACCACAACGACTCCACAACCACTTGGAAGCTGGTCAGTGATTCTTCCGTTCGAGGAAGTGGTTCAACTGCTCTTTATTATGGTTGCGAAGTTGTGAGCCCCATCCTTCAAGGAGAAGACGGTCGTAGCCAACTCCGCAGAGCATGTGAAGCCCTTGTTGTTGTTAAAGCGAAAGTGAACACAACTTGCGGTCTGCATATTCACCACGGGACAACAGACTTCACGATCGATTCTTTCAAGAAGCTTGCAAAATACTATGCAAGTCATCAAGAAGAAATTGACATGATGCTCGCCCCGTCCCGTCGCTCAACTCGCAACCCCCAATACTGCGGCGGAATTAAGTGGATGTTAACTGCTTCTCGTCTTCAGAATGCTCAAACCATTCATGAATTCTGTCAAATAACCGGAACCCGTTATGCGTCAGTAAATTTCAGTGCATTCCTCCGCCATGGTACTATCGAATTCCGTCAGCATCAAGGTACTGTGAACTTCGATAAAATCGTTGAATGGTTAGGGTTCGGACAGTCGATGATGCGCTTCGCAGCGAATACTCAAACCGTCTCTTCAAGTTCAATGTGGAATGACCTGCACTGCACTGCCAAGCACCTCGCATTCTGGATGAAGAGAGTTGCTTCATTAAGGAGTGCTGCATAATGGTAACAATCACTTGGCCGGATGGTAAGCAAACGAAAGGGGCTACCATTAGTGTAGCCCTTGCAAAAGCGGATAGATTAGGATCCATTAATCTCGATGCTTATGTTGACGAGATCGCAAGAAGAGTAAAGTTATATAGTGGTCATAAACTCAAGCACGAAGACGCTGAGCAACTTATCCGCGGAATGGCTTTAATCGGTCTTGTAAAAATTGATGAAGGAAATGGTGAAGAATTATGAAACTTGTTGCATATCCCGGAAGCTTTTCCAAAAGCATAAAAAATATGTTGGCTGAAGTGAACGTCAATATCACTTGGATTTTAACCGAAAAAGATGCTCGAATTTGTAAGTTTGATCGCTTATTGTTATTAGGTGGAGCGGACATCTGGCAGGGGTTTTATACTCCGAATGAGAAAAAAATAGCTCCTTCCTTGCGAGATTGTATTGAAAGTCGCTTGCTCGTTCGTGCTCAAGAAGGGAATATTCCGACGCTTGGGATTTGCCGTGGGCATCAATTAATCGCTGCGATGAATGGAGCACAATTAATCCAGAATATTAATCGTGCTGCTCATGAGCATCCGATTATCCCATGCTATCATCAACTTGGATATATTGCTAAAAGGAATATTTTCACTATTCCCCCGCTTGTGAATAGTTTGCATCATCAAGCGGCGGCTGTTTGCCCATCCGGGTTTCGTGTTATGGCGAAGGCCCTCGATGGAACCATTGAAGCGATTGTATCAAATGATGAGCTAACTGCTGGCGTGCAGTTCCATCCGGAAGCAATGTATGACAGTATTATGGAAGCTGCTCCATTACTCTGGTTGCTCAGAGGACCCTCACAAACAGGAGGGGATTAAAATGAAAAAAATTATGCAATATTTGTGGGGAGATTGGGACCCAATAATTCTTCAACATTTTCAGCAGAACTGGGGCACAATGATTATCCGAATGTTCATTATTGTTGTCTTCTTGTATGCGATATGCGTTGTTGTTTGCCTATGTGCAAGAGGGTTATAATATCATGCTTACGTCTGAACGTATTCAACAAATAGAGGACTGGGGAGCATTAAGTATTACTTATGATGAACTCCCCGAATTACTCCAAGTATATTGTGAGAAGTTAGCAACTATCAAAGCGAAAGAAGCATCTCGAATACTTCACTTACGTGCTTTCGCAGAATCGAAAAAAACATTGTGTGGTAAAGAGTTTTATGAAGTAGGAAGTTCTATAGTCATGACATCGTGGAAGAGAACGGCCGCATCCGAAGGATGCTTTTGTGCAGAATGCCGGGAAGTGGAAGCGAGGATTAAATGAGTTTAATTAAGCCGGTTGTTGCAATCTGTGAGATTAATTCCATTCCTCGTTTTGAAGAACAGTGTGCTGAATTAATTAATCTTGAGTATATATTAATGTCCGTAAACTGCTCTTTTGATTCAAAAGATGGATGTTCTGTATACCAGGCTATTTTCGTCCGCCCGAGTGCTATGCCACCGAATAAAATGAAAAGGTAGGATAATATAATGAATACTATTGAAATATGCCAAATACTTGACCTGCATGCAAAATGGTTAATCAATATAGAAGGAGGTCGTAGAGCGGATCTTCGTGAAGCGGATCTTCGTGAAGCGGATCTTCGTAGAGCAAATCTTTGTGGAGCAAATCTTTGTAGAGCGGATCTTCGTGAAGCGGATCTTCGTGAAGCGGATCTTCGTAGAGCAAATCTTTGTGGAGCAAATCTTTGTAGAGCGGATCTTCGTGAAGCGGATCTTCGTGGAGCGGATCTTCGTGGAGCGGATCTTCGTGAAGCAAATCTTTGTGAAGCAAATCTTTGTGAAGCGGATCTTCGTGAAGCGGATCTTTGTGAAGCAAATCTTTGTAGAGCAAATCTTTGTAGAGCGGATCTTCGTGAAGCGGATCTTCGTGGAGCAGATCTTCGTAGAGCGGATCTTCGTGAAGCGGATCTTCGTAGAGCAAATCTTTGTGGAGCAAATCTTTGTAGAGCGGATCTTCGTGAAGCGGATCTTTGTAGAGCAAATCTTTGTGGAGCGGATCTTTGTGGAGCGGATCTTGATTATTCTTGCTGGCCATTATGGTGTGGAGGATCAAACTGTACTGTAGATATGAAATTAATAGCACAATTGCTTGCACATATTAGTACATTACAGTGTGATGATCCAGAATGGGCATTAATACAAAAAACTATTTTACCAATAGCTTTAAAAAGCCATCGAGCTGATGATTTACATGTTAAAGGAAGATAACATAATGACTGCATTAAAAGAACGCATTGAGCATTGTTATGAACTATCCGGACGACTTGCCTTAAATGACCAGAAATATACCCTTGTTCATGGAATTTTGACAAGCCCGTTGACTGAACAACAACTAGCTCATGCTTGGGTAGAATTTGAGAGCAAAGATGGTATAGGTATGTTAGTCTTTGATCCGGTTATGGACATAACTCTCCCGCAACAGGGTTACTATAATCTTTTCAAAGTCACACATAGGACAGTTTATTTAAATAGCGAAGCTATTGAAAATATGACACAACCAGGGCATTTCGGCCCTTGGCAAAAAGAGAAGGAGAATGGTCATGGCTAAACAGAAAAAACATCAACCTATTTCCGCATGGGTGAACACTCCAATTGTTCCGCAAGCGGAAATTATTCCGCCGGTTATTAAAGAGGTGAAAACATATATTGTTCACTATCTTGATGAAATAACCGGAGAAAAAAAGAAAACTCCCCCGTTTACAGATATTGTCGTGGCGAAGACATTACAAATTATGCGCGGCGGCACTATTCGTGACGCTAAAGGGCGCCTTGTGAAAGGGACGTCTTAATGACTCCAAATCCTTATCGTGATATTACTGTCATTATATTATATGCTATGCTGCTTTATTTAGTGTGCCGTATAATAAACTGGTAATATCATAAAATTGATTATTGCGATCCTTTTCAAATATGCTAATTTGAAAAGCAAGAAGGAGGTAGAAATATGAAGTAATATATTCGTTGTCTGCCCTTTAATAAATCAGGCATTACTCCATAGTGATCCGTCAATACGACTACGCTATGGAGCAACCCTATAACGAACAACAAGGAGATCATCATGAAAAAAATTGGAACTATTGGCCGCCAAAGTCATTTTTTACAACTCGCTGCAATTGCTGAAGTATTAGGGGTAAATCTTCCGCCTATCGGTGGTAATCATACTCCTGAATTACCTCGTAAAAAAGTAGAAGATTTGTCTCCATATTCCGGCGTTCCGATGCCGACTAAAGAAGCACTGACGACTGCTAAAATAGCCGGAAGAAAAAGTAAAAAAAATGTGCAAAATAACGTATAATTATACAAATATACGGGTATAATAACATTATATATTATAAGGAGAAGATATGGAAGAGCAACTTTTATCTACAGTTACACCCGTACTTATTATTGAAGGTGTCGATTATTATACGATTGACGATCTTGCATTTGCATTAAAAGTACCAGTACGGAATTTTATTGCAGCTATCCGTCGGGGAGAATTCGGCGGGCGTAAAATCGGAACAGTGTATCTTGTTACTGGGCCGACTTTCCGAGCCTGGATTGAATCTGGAAGACTTGTGTTTAAAACACGGGATTATACAAACCGCAAGAAAAAAGGATAAGGTATGAAGTGTTTTTATTGTGATGATCTTGACGGCAAAGCTTCTGCATTTGTCGTATATCAATGGGCGAAGATTGACAATGAAGCAGAATATCGCCGGATCGGAAAACCATTTCACCCTATTTATGCTTGCGACCGATTGCCATTTGAACAGATTGCTTTAGACGAACAAGTATACATTATTAATTATCCAATAACATCTGGTGATATACTACATTTGCATGACATCACTTCCAATATTACTTGGATTGATTACCACAAAACACGAGCAACCGATAATGTATTCCCATTCTCTATCGCTGGGTGGCGAGCAGAAGGCGCTTCAAGTTGTGTTGCAACATATAAATACTTATGCTGGCAAACAAATGGCGGAGAAGGTATTCCCCATAAAGTAATAAGTTTAGCTGTTAATCCTATACCAGCAATATTATTAATTATTGAGGATAACAATAATAAAATAAAACGATATGGAAATTTGACAAATTTGTTATGTTCAATAATAAAAGAATATGATACCCCCCCCCAAGCAGAATTCTGGGCGGATTGTCTTACTATCCCGCCTATCGCATTAGAGGTATATCAAAACATTGTCGATACCGGGGCAGAACTTTCTTATGATCCTAAAAACTTTCTTACCGCATATCTTCCATTTATGGAGGACGTGATTATATGAAACTTGGATTCAAAGACGGTTGGATTTACGCGTATGGTCGTATTAACGAAGTCGCGGATTTATCCCGAAGTGGAGCACATGTATTTAATAGTGAGACTGTCGCATTGCCGGCAACTCGTTTGAATTTTATGTGCGCCGAAGCAGTTTCTGTAATTACCGCAACATCAGAAGATTATAATATTGCAAGAAGTCAAATAATGGATATTCCGAATACTATTATTGAGACTATTAAAACTATTCTATCAAACGCACATCTTGACCCCGATCAATTCGCTCGGCATCAACTTCAGTCTATTGCTATTGGGTCCTCCCGCAGCGGGTTTTTTAATGGTTCTGAGCAGGGCACTGGGAAAACCAGGGCAGCATTAGCCACAATTAAAGCAGTAGGAGCATTCCGAACACTAATTGCTTGCCCCAAGTCCCTTGTCGGAGAATGGATTGCTGAAGCTGAACGTATCAATATGAACGTTAATATAATAGATATCGGCACTGGATCATCAGCCGAACGGCGTGATTTATTAATGACAACTGAACATGGATTCACACCCACAATTGTTATTATCAATTATGAAATGGCGAATAAATTAAAATTAGAGTTATTCGACTTTCATCCGAATATGCTTATTTTGGATGAAAGTTGGCGATTAAAAGATCCGCAAACATTAGCGTATAAAGCTATACTCCCCATCGCCCGCCAAGCATCATTTCGGTTAGCATTAACCGGTACTGCAATTGGCAATCATGTTGGAGATTTGTATTCGCAATTAACTCTTATCGATCCTACTTTGCGGCTTGGAAGTGCGCATGATTTTCTTGAAGCATTCGGCGAAATAGGAACAATTTATCGTCGTGGAATAGACGGGCCAACACAAATGATGAAAATTATTGGCGCAAAAAATGTCCCGATGCTTATGTCAATTATTGAGCCATTATGGTTCCGGGCTACAAAAACATCATGCCTTGATTTACCTGAGAAAGTTCCTTCTGTTAGAGTAAAGTTCGTTCTACCCCGCTCTGTAAGAGAGCTATATGATCGTGTGGCAGTTGATGGTGATTTAGCATTAGGTTCTTTATTATCTTTATCAGGGGAACGCGTGACAATGTTGCGGTTACAACAAATAGTCGGCGGGCATAAACCAATTGTCAGCGACGACCCTGAAGAGGATACTCGTCTGGAAGAATTGCCGTCGTATAAAATTGATTGGCTAAAACATTTCGCTGCGGATAGATTATTAGAATATCCGAATATCCGTTGTATTATCTGGTGTAAATTTACCGCCGAAATAATAAGATTACAACGAGAATTATCTGCAATTCTTAGAGCAGAAAAAGTTGTTATAGCAACTGGAAATACTTCTAATAGCGACCTTGATAATATAAAATTATCTTTCAATTCCAGAGATGAAAATGGTGTACAAGTTATTGTTGCTCAAATCAAGAAACTTGCTTGCGGGCATAATTTACAGGCTTGCGACTGGAATATTTATTATAGCCACTCGTGGTCATATCTTGAACGGTCGCAATCCGAGGATCGCTCCCATAGGATGGGAAGAATAGGTCCAGTACAATATATTGACTTAGTTTGCGAAAATACAATTGATGAACCAGTATTACAAGCTACCGATAACAAACGAGACTTAGCTATTCGTCTATCCCCAGGCACTGTAAAGCGAAAAGGAAATAATAGTCCGAATTCAAACTAAATATTCTTTAAAAGGTTTATAAGGTGTTCGCCCAGGGTATATATAATTTATGCTAAGACGCAGAGTCTAGCCAAGAAGGAGAGTCGCTATTATGCGCACTGTTGATTGCCCAATATGTGGGAAATCTGTTGAATTTTCTACTATTTTACCCCAACCTCGATGTTCTAATTGTAATGTTATCCTCAAAGAATGCCAAGATTGTCATGCTGTTTATGGTACATTCGGGGAAGCATTTAACCAATGCCATGTCTGCAGAACTTCTACTCCAAATGATCGCCGCCGACAGTCGGAATTGCAACTCCGTCGGAATGCCCAAACAATAAAAATAAGCCGGGTTAGCAATGGGTTTTTAATGACAAATGTTGGCAATGGGCAGACATTTATCGCTATTGATATTGATGCAGTATTCGATTTTGTTGAAGATTTTTTTAATCCAATTGAGGTTACTCCTAATGATAACACAGCCAATTAGTCTTGATACTCCTACAGAAGAATTCGTCCATATTTTAATATACGGTGGACCAGGAGTAGGTAAAACTGTTTTGGCTGGTGGGAGTCAACGGTTACGGACAGTGATTTTTGATGTTGACTCTGGAGCAGTTTCTCTTAAAACATGGCCGACAATTCAACGTCAACTTATCAAATTATGGCCAGTTGGCCCCGATAGTGGTAAGGTGGATTTTATGAGCGGCATGGAATGGCTTTATGCTCATCAAGGTAGTTTTGATCTTGTTGTAATAGATACCGCGACAGAATTACAAAAAGTTTTACTTGCTGAGATTACTAAAGCACATAAAATGGTCGCTCCTGACCAACAGTGTTGGGGGGAGATTTTACTCATGATGGAGAATATTACTCGCTTATTCAGAGTAATGAAAAAGCATGTAATATTCCTCGCTCATGAAGTAAAAGACCTTGATATGGCAACAAATCGTTTAATGTATATGCCTTCTTTTCAAGGGCAATACGGAACGCAATATGCTAAACACTTTGATGCACTCGGGCAATATGGAATTATTGATCAACAAGTAAAAGATCCTGCAACGAGTGTTATAAGTACAAAAGTTGTGCGCTTTATTAGATTTCAGCGCAATCAATTTTCCGATGCGAAAGATCGATTCAATGTTCTTGCGGAATATGAGACACCAGACATCGACTATCTTATCGGGAAAATGCTGAGCGCAATACGCGCCAGTAATTCGAAATAAGGAGAATATTATGGCTAAACGCGCCACCGGTACACCGACCCCTGGGACTGTTGCTTCGCCGACAGTTACCCCTTCAATTCCTGCAGTAAACGCACTGCCGGCTATTCATGTAATGACTGAAAAAGCCGGAACGATCACTTATGATCAATTTATTGCTTCCGGGTGGAAAGACGCGGACTTAATCGGGCAGGGATATATGCTCGCTCTTGCTCCTGTCATTCCACCAACCCCGCCGCCTGCTCCAGGCATTCCTGTCGCTCCAGGCATTCCACTCGTTCCGGGTGTACCTGCTGCAGTACCCGCAGCTATGCCTGCTGGAGTAATCGATCCTTTTGCAAATGTGCCAACAAATGCTCCACCAGCCGCTGATCTTGCAAATCTCGCTGCCCAATTTGCTGCGGCTGGAGCAGTTGCTCCACCGGATGCTGGAGGCAATTCTGACCCTGTTGACCTCGCGTCATATAACATGATGGGAGTGGAAACAAATAACTTCCGTCCGCTTCCGGAAAATCTTGTTTATGAAGCGATTATCACAAAAGTCGCAATCGGCCGTTCGAAAACTGACAAAACCGGTCTAGTCACTATTACCATGCGAACAACTTTCCCGGTGGAATTCGCGGGGGTTACTATCAACGACCCGATTTCCCTTAAAGATGCTGCATTATGGCGTTGGAAGTCATTGTGTGAAGCGACTGAATTGCTATCCCCTGATGGAGCGCGATATATCGGCGATGCTGCTGGCCAGGATTTTGTTGATAATATCGTGAAATTCGGCATCAAACACGACGATTATGGCGGACAAATCCGCAACAAAGTGAATGGTACATACTCCGTCGGCACGGATAGCCCAGAACTTGTCGGTTAATATCAATATTTAATTAACCGATACCGTCATCGCCCACCGGAATTACAGATAGTATTCCGGTGGGTATTTTTCTCTTCGATAACTCTTTCTTCAATTGAGGATTATCCCATTGAAAGCAGAATTAAAAGCAGTATTAGAACGCATCGGTTGGGATACGGTATACGAAGCATATATCCCTAACCTCGGAGCAGCTAATAATAGAGGAGAACGTCGAGCATGCTCCCCATTCCCTGATATATCAGATAGCAATCCTAGTTTTTCTGTTAATGTACAAAGTGGCCTCTGGCGATGTTTTAATAGTGAAAGAGGCGGCGATTTTATTGCATTTATGGCGATTATGCGAGCAGATGAATTCGACAGTGCAGGAAGAGCTATCCCAGATTATGGCAAAACAGAACGCGATCTTTGCCATGAATTTCATGTTTCAAAACCTATTTCAGTTGAGTGGCTTGACGCCTGTCGATTAACACTGCGAAATAGACAAGATATTCGTGATTGGATTTCAAGTATTAAACCATGGTCATTTGAAGTTGCGTATCAATTAAAAATTGGTTTTGATGAAGGAACTGGCCGCATTATTTTCCCAATTTATGATCAAAGTGGTACACTTATTAATGCGAGAATGTACCGTCCAAACATTTCCCCCAAGTTTATCTGGCGAGTGTCTGGAGAAGGTGGTAATTTTGTTTGGCCAAAAGAGGCATGGAATGAAGACCCAGTTATTTTATGCGAAGGCGAACCGGATGTAGTTTCCCTTCGGTCGCATGGTTTTGCTGCTGTATGCGGAACCCTTGGAGCGAATGTCCCTGTACCAGATTTACGTTGGGCGGCAGGGCGGCACATTTCTATTCTTATGGACATTGACAAACCTGGAGAAGATGCGGTTGCGAGATGTGTTTCTGAACTTACAAATATTGCCGCGCAAATAAATATAATACAATTACCAGTATGGGAAGGGCGACCAGATAATGCTGATATTAGCGATTATATAAGGTTCTTATATGTATCCGGTTCGTCCCCCACTCAGGTTATTACTGCCATTCATTACCTTATTGACAATGCGTCGTCTCCATCAGTGCCTACAATAAATAATGAACCAGAGGAGCGGACATTCAGGACAGCAATATGCGCTGAAAATTCTGGTAACCGCATTCAATTCATGGCGAGAGTAACTGCTCGATCTGTAAAAAGATATATATTACCGATAGAAATGCGAGTCACTTGCCAGGGGAGCGGAAGTACTTCTTGTCGTAGATGCCCTATGGTCACAACACTAGCTGGATCGACAGTATTGAATATTGATCCAACATCCTCTGATGTATTCCGAATGATAGAAGTCCCGGAAATAAAACAATTATCCTTCATTAAAAAATCATTAGGCATTTCTCCAGCATGCGAAATGGTGAATATTGAGCCTATTCAATCTGTTGACGTTGAGCCAATATTAATCTCAGAGCCGTTATCCGAACAACAAGATGGAGCTGAAAAGAATTATAGAGAAGCTTATTTTATTCTAGGAGAGGACAGAGTAGAGGAAGGCAGAGATTATATATTAAATGGTACTGTCTACCCTCATCCTGAAGAGCAACTTGGAGTTTTTCTAGCTGATGGTTATCATGGAGCACATAGAGCAACTTTCGCAGAATTAGCTACTCCTGAACTTCTTAATGAATTGAAAACATTCCAGCCTGCTTCTGGGCAAACTGCTTTTGAAAAGTTATGCGATGTAGCGGATGATTTAGCGGATAGCACAACATTTATTTATGGTCGGCGGGATTTGCATATGGCATATCGGACTATATGGCATTCACTTCTTTCATTCAATTTTGCAGAAGCATTAGTAACCCGTGGTTGGCTTGAAGCAATAGTTATCGGGGATACTCGTTGCGGCAAAACTATGACGTTCACTCGCTTAACAGAATTATATGGTTCTGGAGCACTTGTGGATTGTAAAATGCAATCAATTGCAGGAGTATTAGGCGGCATAGAAAAAACAAGTTCAGGAAAATTTTATGCTTTACCCGGAGTACTTCCTAATAATGACGGTGGAGTAATTTGTTTTGACGAGTTTAAATCGATAGGCGGCGGTGATTTAATGGCGGCAATGGCATTACCCCGTAGTGAGGGAATTGTCAAAATATCAAAAATAGTCGGAGCAGAATTTAGAGCACGAGTACGAGCTATTTGGTTGGCTAATCCTGGTAAAGGTTCCCTCGTTTCTCAACAGTCTCTTTCCGGTATAGAGTTAATTCAGGATATTATACCACAACCCGAAGAAATCGCTAGATTTGATTTTGGTATGATTGTAAGGCAAGAGGACGTTTCTCTTCATAATTTAACATCAGTCCATAAAGGAGAAAAAGCTCGGTATAGCAAAGCTGCTCATCAAGGGCTTATTGCTTGGGCGCATTCCACTCCAGCAGTAATGTTTACCCCACAAGCATACGAAATAATAAGTGCTCTTGCTTTGCGGATGTGCGACAAGTATTCGTCGACAATTCCAATTGTTGAACCAGCTGATCAAATACGAAGAATTGCAAGAGTCGCAGTTAGTATTGCTGTTCAATTATATTCTGCGGAAAACAATACGGTAATAGTTAAAGCAGAACATATTATTGCCGCAGAACAAATGTTTGCTATGTGGTATGAACATTCTGCAATGGGTTATCTCGAGTATACGGACACTGTACGAGATAATACAAGCGACGCTATTTCGCAGGATATGTCTATATTCTTACGCCAGTTTAATGCAGAGGATGCTTTATTTATTGCAAAAGAATTGACAAAATTAGAAGTAATTATGCCAACAGTATTGAATGCGATTATACCTGGTGGGCCATTAGCAGTTACCCAAGTTAATCCTATTGCAGTATTACAACGACTTGGATGTATTCGCCCTGCCGAACGTGGTCGCAAAATGGGATATGAAAAGACAGCGACTTTCGTACAATATCTGCGAGATTATATCGCAGAAAGGAGTGAATAATGAAAATAAATCGAAAAGATGAAGATATTCGTTGGGATATTTTGAATAAATATATCTGCGAGATTGCAGACCGTATGGGACTCGCACAGTGGAGATTTATACTCTCGCATAAACGACCGCCAAAGGATTCAGGGAGTATAGCTTATGTACGGTACTCATTTCAACAACGCTTTTTTACCCTCTATTTTTACGATGATTTCTTTACAGATACAGATATGGCATATCTGCGAGAGATTGTAGTACATGAATTGTGCCATGTAATAGAAGCTTCGCGATTAGGCGTGGTAGACGCACTCCGAGAAGAAGATATTATTAGCCAAGCATTCTGGAAGTCATGGTGGGGACATTACCATCGCGAACGCGAGTTAGCTATTGATGCTTTTTCTCGCCTTATTGCTCCACAAATGCCATTATTGGATTGGACAAGCATATCTTCAAGAAAAGGAAGATGTGCTACGAAAACGAAAGGAGTGAATAATGTGCTCCGCCTTTAATTATGATGCTGAAAGAACTAGAAAGCCGTCTTCTTATTTCAAGGTTAGCTGTATGCGCTGTGGTAAACTTGTTTCCAATATTAATATTCAACAGAGTACTAAATACTCGCCGTTATGCTATGATTGCCAAGTAGCATTAGGGAAAGAATTCCCGGATTCAATTCCTATTCTTTGAAATAATCTTAAATTAGCCAAAACTGCGTATAATTATATGTAATTAGGGTATAATAACAATATGAGTACTGGAAAATGGGTTTTTGTCAACGGAGCTTTTGTTAGAAGGGAACTTGTAGAACAAGTTCCTAAACTTCCTAAAGTTCTCAAAACAGCTGAATGTTGTGATAATGAAGAAAAAGTTCCCCGTCGTAGAAAATGCCGGGAACCAAAAATTATTATCAAAACATGTGGTACCTGTAATCACCTTGTATATTCCTATGTGATGAAGTTACGCCATATCAGCGGAATGTGTAGCAACTACGCTGAGTTAGGCGTTGCTAACCACCATGTTGCCGACGAACCTGCAGACGATTGTCCAGGATGGAGGCAACGGCTTGCTTCAAAATTAAAAAAAGATGAAGCGTACGCTTCAGAAATGCGGGCTTTTTTCGCGAATTATCGTGGGCCAGCAGGAAGAAAAAGAAGGTAATTATGGCGGTTGTTATTGATGCGAAATTTATGACAGATCAATTCCGGAATTTATTGTCTCCTATCCCGTATAACGTTCCTCAAAAATATGTGAATGCTTTTCGCATTGGGCAACTCGCGGCTTATCGGCAATGTTCATTGGAAGATAATCCGTATAAGAGATGTGGTCAAAAAATTTTTTGGCAGCAAGGATTTTTACGGCAAACAGATTTTCAAATCTGCGGAAGGTAAATAAATTATGATCCATTTGCACGGGCATCAAACGACATCTTTCCTTGACGGGTATGGCACGGCTGATCAAATTATTGACCGAATTGTTGAATTAGGCCAATCTTCTATAGCAGTAACTGATCATGGCAATGTATTCGGCCATGTACCAGTTGCTCGGGCAGCAAAGAAAAGAAATATCAAGCCGATTTATGGATGTGAATTTTATATTGTAGACGATATAACAAAACGAGAAAGATTTCAGGCATCCCTTGGCGTGAATGCTTTCCCTCATGTGACTGTCCTTGCTGCAAATGCAATAGGGTATGTAAACCTATTAAAATTAAGTCGGTTATCTTGGGAGAATGCGTATTATAAGCCCAGAATTGATTGGCGAACCTTATATAATAATCAAGAAGGGCTAATTGTATTAACTGGATGCGCAAGTGGCTATCCTACTCGATTATTACAATCTTCTGGGTACGATGCTACATGTGATTTTATTTATAATGTTTCAAAACATATTAAAGCATTATTTATTGAACTTGTTCCTCAGCCTGATTATGATGTAAGCCACCTGACAGCTGATGCTATAACACGGATTGCCGCCGATTTACAACTCCCTCTTGTGCTAACAGCTGATGCTCATTTCCCTCGCCCAACAGATTATGCTGCACAACAAATTATGTTACGTGCGGGAATGAGAAAAAAGATTACCGATATTGACATTGGAATACATATTCCTCCTTATCAATATTATTGTTCGGCAGAGGAATTATTTGATCGAGCGCAAGCAGTTTGTATAAATACTCCTCCCGAATGGTTAAGGCAAGCTATTATAAATACGGATATTATTGGAGAAATTTGTCGGGTGATAATACCGCAAGCCGAACCTGTCACTTTCCCTACAATTCCAGCGAACTTTGCAGATTCAGGAGCGTATCTTCTTGATTTAGCGCAACGAGGGATAGATACCCGTAAAATAGCTGGGCAGATACTCCCCGGAAAAGAATCTGCGTATGCTAACCGAATGTGGTATGAATGGGAAGTAATTTGCCGCCGCGGTTTTGCTGATTATTTACTCGTCGTAGAGGATATGGTCCGGCATGCTAAAGAGCGGAATACCGTCGCAGCTTGCCGTGGATCTGCCGGTGGTTGTTTGCTGCTCTGGCTAATAGGAGCAAGTGAAACTGACCCAATTGCCCATAATTTATCATTTGAAAGATTTTTTGATGATACCCGAGTAGACCCGCCTGATGTGGATATGGACTTTGAACGCGGAGCGAGGGATTCTGTTGTAGAATATGTTTTTAATAAATATGGTAGAACAAAATGTTCTCAAATCACGGCATTATCTCAGCTTCATGCTCGTCAAGCATTGCAAGATACAGCATTCGTTTTGAATATTCCACGAGCGGAATACGCAAAATTATCCGATACGCTTACTGCCGATAATGATAGCGAAGAACAGCTTGATGATACGATAAATGCGGATGCTATTTCTATTATATCAAAATATCCACAACTTGCAATATTCCCAAAACTTATCGGACAATATCGGCAGTCTTCTGTAAATGCCGCTGGTCTGCTTATTTCATCTCGGGATTTAGCAGATATGATTGGGGTTGTTATTAGCAAAGATGGTAAACCTGTTGCTGCAGTTGATAAACGAGGAGCGGCGGATTTAGGTTTCCTTAAGATGGATGTTTTATCGGTCAACGGACTTGACATTATTGGAAGAGCATTGCGAAATATTGGGAATGGAGAAGTAAATTGGATTTACCATATTCCGTTGAATGATCAAGCCGCTTTGCAAGAAGCAAGGGACGGACGCCTTGCTGGTATTTTCCAACTTGATGGGTCATCAGCAACCCGGGTTATAAGGGAAATTGGAGCAGACACATTTGAAGATTTAATTGCTGCATCAGCTTTATGCCGTCCTGGACCTGCAAAACTTGTACCTTTATACGCTTTACATAAACGGGATAATATAACCTTCCAAAGATACTTGAATCATATTGATCCTAAATGTCAAACGATTGTTTCAAGCACTTATGGAGCTATTATTTATCAAGAGCAAGTAATGAGGCTTGCTCGTGAAGTTGCAGGGTTTGAATGGAAAGATGTTCATGCTTTACGTAAAGCGATACAAGTTAAATCCGGGTTTAATTCGGAATGGGAGCAAAAATTCATAGCGGGTTGTATAGCGAATAATCTCTCTTCAGCCGAAGCAACATCATGGTGGGAGCAAATAGAAGAATGCGGCGGGTACTTATTTAATCTAGCTCATGGCACAACATATGCTCTTATAGGATATTGGATGCTTTATCTTAAAGCGCATTTTCCTGCACAATTTTATGAAGCATATCTTGCTCTTGATGATAATGAATGGACACAAAAACGGTTGATTAGAGAATTCATGGGTTTAGGTGGGCAAATTGATATATTAAATCCACAATATTCAGGAGCATCTTTCAGAGCAGTTACCGATAAATACTTTGTAGGAGGATATACTGGGATTAAAGGTATAGGGCAAAAAACAGCTGAAAAGTTGGCCACTGTTGCTCCATTCGCATCATGGGGAATAATGCTTGCCGCGATGCCAAAAGCTCCTAGAGAAGCATTAACTGCTGCTAAACCGACAGGTAATGCTCCGTATAATATCCAAAAACTTATACGGTTAGCTCCATGGGCACCAGTGCCTCATACAGATGAGGTGGAAAGAGAGAAACGAATTGCTAAACAATTATATCAACCTGGACAATTACCGTTCGGGTCTCCAATAAATGATATCGGCATTGCAGGATATGTTACTGTAAAAGAAGTTAGTAATGACAGAGCCTATATTGTTGTCGAAGACGAAACAGGAGTTATTTTGGCAAAAGTTGCGGCGAAAGATGCTCCTCGTTTACTGCCATTTTTCAAAGAAATTTTAGTCAGTGATTATGTTGCTGTTGCTGGCTGGTGGACAGGCGATTGTTTATTTGTCAGAGGGATAGAAGTGTTAAAACGATGAACAGCCAATACAGTTTAGTAAACATTGCACGCGAACAATGGGATGATAATGATATTGTTCCATTATTTACAGTGCTAGTCGAGAATAGCTTAGTAAGGTATGCCTGGTTATCCCCGGAGGGGGAATTATTCTGCTGTTCTCGTGAAGAACATATTCGACTACAGATCACTCTTGAACGTAGCCGTGGTATTACTGATTTAGAGCAAGCTGGTTGGATTAAATTATGAGATGAACCATGGGCATACGGTTCTGGGAAAGGAATATGGTGGGAAGGAGATAAAATTGCGACACAAGCACAAATAAATGTTATCTGCCAATGGTGTGATTCACATAATGAAGAGTTGCCAGAATGGTTAGATGAAATGTTGCATATTAATAACAAAATTGGCACTTTGTTATCACCGCCAATAATAAGAAAGGGGAGAAATGAAAAATAAACGTATTCATGAATTGCGCAAATTAGGGTATGGCCAAGTAACTCGTGAAGAGTTTTTCGAATTACTTGATATAGCTGAAGGTATACAAAATACTCCTGCTGAAGCAGAATTAGAAAAAACTAAAGATGCTTTAGCAAAGTTGACAATAGAAAATAAGCAAAATCAAGAAACAATAAAAAAATATAATAAAGAATTTTGGCATAATAATGCAAAATATGCTGACCTTGAACATAAATATGAAAGTCTTTTTCAAACTTATAAAAATATTGTTCAAGAACTTGCAAATTTACGATCGAAAAAATGGTGGGAATTTTGGAGGAAGACGAAGGGAACTGCCGATGTTTAATATTAGCAAACTACTCTGCAAATTGGGGTGGCATGATTATTGGTGGAGTACTGAGAAAAAAATGTTTTTTGTATGAGTTGTGGGAAAGCTAAAGGGAAGGGGGAATAACGTGTTAAAATGCGAGCGGTGTCAATGCAACTATATTTATTATATATGGAGTGATTGCACTCCATCTTTATGCCATGATTGCGTGGCAAATATGAGAAAAGAAGACATAAATTTGCAAACTAAAATTAGGGAGCTGGCGGCGGAACGGGACGCGGCGCGGGCAGAGGTAGAGGCGCTCAAGGCGTGGCAACTAAAAGTGTGCGACGATGTGACATCTATTGTAGATGACCTAGAAAAGGCGGCATCAAATTATGATTTTGAGAGTAGGGCATACAATGAGATATTTGAGCCTATGGCCGGACTCAACCGCATAATAGCGTTGTCATGTGTCTCCGATGCGCTTGCCACCTACCGGCGCCTACAACTCGCCAAAGAGGTCGCGGAATTTGTAGCAGACTTTCAAATTCTGGAGTTGACAGAATCGGAGACTATCAAATTTGCTCAACTTGTTGACGCATGGCGCAACCGCCAGTAGAAAAGGAGAATGGGAGATGAATCAATCTATAGCTGAATTAAAAGTCACTATTATCAGTAATCCGTCGACATTATTGCCGATGTATATTGCTGCTCGGACCTGTTATGCAAAGGGAGGAATTGAATCACTTATACACGATTCTGTGCATAAAAGTGAAGATGAAATGTATGCCTTTTTGCAAGAGAAGATCATCTCCACTGGACATTGGAGTATGCTCGAAAAACTGCAATTTGAGATTGGAATTATCGGAATTTCCCGAGCGTGTTCACATCAACTTGTTCGACATCGACTTGCAACATACGCTCAACGGTCCCAAAGGTATGTTGATGAAGGGGAGTTCTCTTATATTATACCAAAACAAATTCAGGGAAATCCTGAGGCATGTCTTTTATATAACGACACAGTCGGCATAATCCAAAACGCGTATAAACGACTAAGTATGATGCTTCAGGATAGCGGAGCTAACAAGCGGCAAGCTGGAGAGGATGCCCGTTATTTGCTGCCGAATGCGTGTGAGACACAAATTTGCATGACAGTAAATGCGCGTGAGTTAATATTAATATCACGGCAACGAATGTGCGGGCATGCTCAAGATGAAATTCGTCGCTTGTTTGAGGCTATTGAATATCAACTATCCGGGGATGGAGCATCATTAGCTTCCAATATGGTAGCGGAACTTATGGGGCCACCCTGCCAATTTAATGAATGTAAGCACCCTTGTGCGCTCCAGTATTGATTAGGGAGAATAATAAAATGACCTGCCAACGAATATCTATTCCTCCAGGAGGGGTGGATTTAGAAATTATATTAACCTTTCCATATAAAGGGCGTTATACTTTTTTACAGACCGTGGAAGGTAAGTGGTGTGTAAAAAAACGTCATTATGCGGGGGATTATATGTGGTTGACAAACAACGGGTGGCGACTCTTGTCTAAACCAGGTCCGTCAATAATTTATAAGCATGCTCGTCTATTTAATAGTTTTGCAATCACAGCGAGGACAGTACTACGATTGGCGAAATGTTATAAAGAGCGGTATAGGTTCCGAAAGGAAGTTAACGAATTCGTTAAAGCGAATAACTCAATAGGAGGATATTAACGTGAAAACACTAAACGACATCGATCATTTGAGTGCAAGCTCAATTGAATCATTTTACAAATGCCCACGAGGTTGGGCAGCACATTACCTGGAAGGTATTCCTGATACGTCGCCAAAATTATATGCGGATATCGGCACGGTTTGCCATGAGGTTTGTGAGCGGTTTATCACAGAAGGAACTGATCCGCTTTCTCATCCTACATTCAAATTAATTCCTATAAAAGAGCGACAAAAATTGCTTGATTATGTACAATTATTGAATGAATTAAAGGTCCGTCCGATGCAAACTGAACTAAAATTTTATGTAGATATTACTGGGGGGGCTGCTCCTCCAATTTTAGGGTATATCGATATCTATACAACCACGGCAGATGATGCTATTCTAATCATTGACCACAAGTCAAGCCGTATGCCAGAATCTTCTGAAGATTGGCAACAAAAAATACAACAACGACTATACCCCGCTGCAGTCCGGAAAATGATAGGCAATCCTTTCCAGCGGATTATTACTCGGATTGGCTACATTAACCTCGGATATTTTGTCGAATGGGAGTCGCTACCTTCTGAAGATATTGGGATTTCTAATGAAGTACGCAACATGTGGGAGCAAGTTACTGCAATGGAAGCACTAAGCAGTCTGCAAGGAGACTCATATAGTGGGTATCCAGAAACTGTTCATCAATATTGTGCCTCATGTCCACGGCATGAAATGTGCGGTGAATTTGAGAAACATTTTACAACATTCGCTGCTTCAAGTGCTGCAAAATTATTGCCTGAAGAGCCTATCGACCGTTGGGAAAGATTAAAAGCAATGGCGAAGGTTATCGCGGCATTAATTGATGAAACTGAGGAGCAGGTACGAGAAAAAATCACAAGCAATAAGGGGGAATATTCCCATGGCGATAAGGTGTTCACTCTTGAATTTGGGTTAACTCGTAAAGTAGAATTTTGGCCATTTTGGCAAATATTAACTACTGTTGCAGATGAATATGATCCGGAGCTTATGGACAAACTACAGAATATGTCAAGTGATCTCTTTACCGTAAAAGTTGGCGGTATAGATAAATTGCTTGCCGTGGTTCCAGAACTTAGGGAATTTATTAAGGATACTATTGTAAAAGTCCCTTCAGAAACTAGTTCTATTAAAGGGAAAAAGAAAAAATAAAAATATCAGAAAGTGTTTGGGTCTATCTGAAATTGGGTACATATATATATAGTTGACTGCTGGTGGCCATGAGCCACACTGTCCCGTAACTTGGCGGCAGTCAACTATAAAGGGTCAATGCCCCCTGCCCATTGGGTGACATAATAAAAAGGGGAGCTAACAAAAAGGAGTCTACCATGGCCAAAAGTAAGCGTATCATCCCTGTGGAGGATGCACTTTCCACCGCTCAAGGAGCGGAAGTAGAAGCAGAATTGGAAACTGCTCCAGAAGTTGAACCGGATATGGAATTGCTTTCCGAAGCAGATCGGTTAGCCGACCTGCAGGACGCTGAGCAAGAACTCCAGGCAGTAGAAGGTGAAGCAATCCCAACTCCTCCTCGTGCTCGTGCTCGCAGAAATGCGGCAATTATCACTCCGACGACTATTGGCGGTTCGGAAGATATCAACGTCGATATTATGCCAAATATGCCATGGAGTGATGTGACAAATCATCGTGTTGTTCATACATCATTGCTCGCTATTGAGGCTGGCGTAAATCAGGACAATCGTCTTGTTCTGACTACTCCGGAAGATGGTGTTGTCGGTGGGTTGACAAGCCGTAGTGCTATCGAATTCGGCTGGCTTGGCGTATTCCCAGCTGATTTTATCATGAAATTATCCCCTCGTTTGCAAGCAGAAGTGATTAACGAACGTATTCAGACTGCTCGCCCTATCCCTCTGAACCTCGTGATCGATGATCAAAATGTTCAGCACTTTACTCATGGTTCCCGGGACATCACTTCATATGCGGATTTGGCACAGACATTCTATAATGTTTTCGCCACGCATGATACTCCGACCATCAAACAGTTCCAGATCAATGATGACGGATTGCGGATTGTTCTGACTGGGCAACGTCAGCAAATGATTACCCCTGTTGTCGGCGATATTCTGCAAATGGGCGCATCACTGGTATTTGCTCCTGGCCGCAATATTGAGATTGCGTTATATGTGGAACGCCTTGTTTGCACGAATGGCATGGTCAGTAATCAAAATGTTTTCGGCTGGTCTCAGCGAACAGCAACTGGGCGCAACCATCAACTTCTCTGGACGAATGTCGCTACTGAAGAAGTGTTCAACCAGTTCGGAGCAATAGTTGACAAAAGCCGACAAATGGCTGCGATTGCTTTCGACGGAGACTATCATACTGTGCTTCGTGAACGGACTAAAGCAATGCGTCTTTCTGACCGTGCTTTCCCGCGGATTCTTGAGGCATTCGAGCAAGAGCCGGGTAATACCGAGTGGCATTTACTCAATGCCATTACCCGCTATGCAGCTCATGATGATACTGTCAGCGACAATCATAGTCGGGAAATTCAAGCGGCGGCAGGAGCATGGGCAGCAGGTTTTGATATGGTTAATGCCCGCATGCCTCGCCCGATTGCAACTCGAGTTGGAGCGACAATCCTCGAAGTTTAACTGCAGTAAAGTCGACTCCAATACGGAACAGAATCCTGAAGTATTTACATTATTAAAGGGTTCTGTTCCGTGCCAATTCTAAAATTATAGGTTATTGGTCTCTTACAGTATTAAAGCAACTAAGGCTGTAGTGCGCCTATAATTTTAAAATATCTTCGATATTATAAGGGGAATTATGGATAAACTTGAGCAAATTTTTATTATGCAAAAGAATCTTATTGATCGATACCGCAAAGACGGCATCGGCAATAATACTCCAGAAAAACGCCTTGAGCATTTGCAGCAAACCGCCCAAGCGATTATCATGGAAGGCGCAGAATTGCTTGACTGGCTACCGTGGAAGCACTGGTCAGTTAAATCAGGCAATAAACAGATAGAACCACAAGATTTTTTAACTGAGCGGCATATTGCCGAAATCAAAGTTGAAGTTGTCGACCTGATTCACTTCATCGTTGAAGAGGCAATAAATCTTGGCATGACAGCCGATGATTTTTATACGGCTTATATGGCAAAGCACGCTGAAAATCATGTGCGACAGGATACCGGCAAGTATTGAGTAGGAGGGGAGAATATCCATGGTCCATGATATCAAAAACAAATCGCAAATGCGTAAATTATATTATGCAAATGAATTTGGCAACCGTTGGCCAGCATGGTCATTATCCGAATATATTAGCGGCGGGTTAAATGATATAGTAGGGCTGATGTATAACGGCATCCCAGGAGAAGGGTCAAAATTCCCGCACTATTGTGAACCTTTTGGGCGGGAAGATATCATTAAACTCGCCACAGAATGGGTACGGCATGGAGCGAATTTTGATCTTATCACTGCTTCGGCATGTGATAATAATGTCTCCAGATTAGTGCAAGGTGAAATAACGCTCACTGGGCCATTATATCGTTTTCCTGTTGATATTGAATTATACATATCTGCGGTTAATAAAATAATGAAGCATGCTCTTGCTGAAGGTGGGTATACCGTAAACCGCCATGAAGCAAGCCAATTATTATTGGATGCTATGGACCGTGCATCATTCGCTAACCTTCGCCAATTATTCTTCCGTTGGCCGGATCATATTGTGGAATTCACATGTTATCCTGTGCCTGTCGGTATTCTTAGACTCAACACTGTGTTCTGGGAAGTCCGAAAATACTAAAGGAGTATTATGCCAACCGATAACGAATTCGAGTATAAAGACAACTATGAAGAATTTTGGGCGACCATAAAATCCCGAAGACGAATAGAGAACACAGAATTAACCGCGATGTTGGATAGTTTGGAACTTGAATTAAAATTAAAAGAACCTAACTATATATCCATTATAATAAGAGCAGGAACAATATTGCGGCAATTCCTTTATTATAACAGTATGCCAGAAGGTGATCGAACAATTCTTATTTATGATAGGATTATCGCAAGATGTCGAGAGGCGTTAAAGATATGACAGAACGAGATTTATATCCTGGAATTCTTGCTGGAGCAAAAGCTGATAATATTTTGCTTTGCCGTATTGCCGATGGACAGAATACTGGCAAAAAGCCATTTGATATATTCGGCATCGGGTGGGGAGGTATTGCGATCGCAATAGAGGTAAAAGTTTCAAAAGGAGTTTCGTTAACCGGAGAGCGAGCGATGAAACTCCTTTTGCCTCACCAACAAAATTGGATTAGGGCGTATGGCATTTGTGGTGGGTTGTCTATTGTTGCAGTATATTCTGAAATTACCCATAGAATTTATATATTCGGACATGATGAAGAATATAAATTTATGTTGTATAAGGAGAATAAAATATGGCGAGGATGGCCGGCTGCGATTAGCATTGCAAAAAAGTCGTCATACCGCAAAGACTATAATGTATTATCAATTGTTTAAATTAAAATTTAAACTTTAATACTCCGATAAGTTTCAATACCCATGCGGTTATTACTGACCCTCCTATAGCCCAGATAACTTTCCCTAAATTTTTTGTGCCTTTTCTTTGCTCTGATTCATTAGAAAGTACTTTGATATTTGCTGTGCACACTGCGCAGGCAGCAATGAAATCCTCCACTCTCGTTGTAATATTACCTAATTGCACGGCAAGTTCTGAAAGTTTTGTATTATTATCTTTTGCTGAATCAGTTAGTTTTTTTTCCATCAAAGCAAAACGTTCATCTCCTATTTTCAATCTATAAGCGATAACCCCAAGCGCTCCCTCAATCCCAATAGCTCCTAATTTCGCTGATTCATTTGCGTCTACTCGTTCTTCTTGTGCAATTTGCTTATCATTATGAGAAATAAGTTGATCATTATGGGCTATAAGTTGATCATTATGAGCAACCGTTCTTTTATATTTCCGTGTTGCTCTTTTCATTGTGATTTTAGGAGCCGTTATACTCATTATTGAATATGAATCCTTTCGAATAAATTATGATGCTTGTTGAACTGCAGTAATAATACCACCCGCCACAGTGATTGTCCCATTCTGTGATGTGCCAATACCTACAGTATACGTCCCATCAGTTATGGGAGTAATACTTGAATCTGCTGCGACCTTTGCTAGAGTAATTCCTGTTAAGTTTGAACCATCAATAGCTGGCAGTTTGCCATCAGTACCCGGTAATACAAGCTGTGGCCACGTTGAGCCATTGAAAACATAACATTTACCATCAGTTAAATTGCAAGCAATGACTCCCACATTAGGCCGCGAATACGCCCAGCCAATACCATTAGTATATGTTGCGATAGAATTTGATGTGGTAAATCCACTCCCTGCTGTTCCGTTGATCAGCACTTTCAACCCGTCTGATGGGGATGGGGCTGTCAACTGCACTGCTTCTACCATTATAGGTTGGCATTGATTTATGTCATAATCAATCAGTTCGATAATAGTTGTCAATGCCTCCCCAAGGCTTGTACAATCTTTAAGCTCAAACCCCTGGTCTGGATTATCATAGGTAATGGCGTCCACATCCATTGTAGTAGGGATATCTGCCGCTGCCGCGCGGCTCGTATCCGTAGGATGGACATGTCCAGCATCAGCGACTTTTCCTATGCTGCCCGCAGCTTGCGTCCCGTCCATTTGAATATCAGTGGCTGTCTGGTCGATAACCGGAATATCAGTTGTCGCTGCCCGACTTGTGTCTGTCGGATGCACATGTCCAGAGTCTGCCACTTTTCCTATGCTGCCCGCAGCTTGCGTCCCATCCATTTGAATATCAGTAGCTGTGGTATCAATCGGTGCAGTTATATAATAATAACCGTTTGACCCTCCTAGATTATAGTAATACACGAATTTGTTCAACGCTGTTAGAAAATAGATCCCAGCAACAGTCATATCTACTAAATTAGCTACAATAAAATACGGTGGTAATGCAGTTGTCGCAGCCCGACTAGTATCTGTCGGATGGACGTGCCCAGAGTCTGCTGCTAACCCTTGAGACCCGGCAGCTTGTGTACCATCCATTTGAATATGCGCTGCCGTCGTGTCCAACGTTACCCCACCTGGGACTAGGGCAATGATCTCCCCGAGCGTAGTGGATTTCTTCGCCCCGCTTGCAGCGCTATCCTCAATCAATACTACATCAGCATCAACGGGCGCGGCTTTTGCTGTGAATGAGGAATAATCCCCTGCAGCGCGTTTGAGTTGTGCATCATTAGTCACTGCGGTGAAGTTGGCTGCTTCTGCCCGACTTGTATCTGTCGGATGGACGTGGCCGGCATCAGCGACTTTCCCGGTGGACCCAGCCGCTTGCGTCCCGTTCATAGCAATGTCTGTAGATGTTACATCAATAACTGGGACATTCAAATGTTGCTCGTCGCACTGCACCACATAACTGATGTTCGTTCCATCGTTACACAACACCGCCGTGATGGTCATCATTACCCATCCGCCATACGGAACGGTCGTCATATCAAATGGCGTGCCCCCCACCCAGTCCCAGTTTCCCGCGGCATACCCATGTGTGGGGAAGGTGACGGCATAGGAATATTCGTCAATGATACGCAACGTCACCTGATCCCCCAGCGTGAAATTGGCGCAGATGAATGTGCGCCCCGGCCCATCAATGAAGACGGATTGCATACGCCCGATTGACGGCTTGATGGTAAATGTGCCGTCATTCCACGCCGGGGAACTGCTGCTCGCACCGGCATTGTCGTACCATTGCACACCTAGCGGCAGGTTTACCAGTTGCGACCCATCCGCTACCGGCAGTTTCGGCGTCGGTGAACTGCTGTCGAGTTGCACCAGTTGCCCGGCGCCGTTGAATGATGCCAATAAAGCAGCAAAAGCAGAAAGTAATCCATTTAAAGTAGTGATACCATTAAATCCGGAAGGTGGTGAATCACAAGCAATATCCGCGACATCAGGAACCCCCCAAACAGGAGCAGCAGATGCTGAGCCATCTCCTATTTGTTGTAAGAATTTTTTTGTAGTGGTTGTATTACCGGATAATTTCGCTATTGTTGCAGACGCAGAACCATAAACTAAATCTCCTAAAGCGGTGATGGTGGATAAGGTAAAAAATCTGTCAATAGCGCTTATCAAACTCGTAGCAAGATACCATACATTTAACGAACTTGGAATAGTCAAATCTGTACTACTCCCTGTGATAGTGGTATTACTCGCAGAGGATGTAGAAAGCAAATCAGTAGTAAGAAATTTGTTAATAGCAGAAATAGCAGAAGCAACAAACGATTGCACGGCGTTCTGTGAAGAGGTTATCGATGTTGAAGGTGAACTGCCTCCAAGAGCGGTATCGTCCGAAACAATTGGAATCGCTCCACCAGGTAAATGAGTCCAAATAAACCCAGCTCCGGATTGCACTGATACGCAAATATCAAGTACATTCCAATTCGTCCATCCGCCAATATTGTATGTTCCAGCGGCATTACAGCGATAGAAAACATCTCCGACTAATGGTGTAGCAATAATCGTACCACCAGAGGATGAATCTAATAATGTTATATTGCCAGTCTCGCCATTAAATGTTCCAAGTAATTGCCAATGCACATCCCCAGAATCCCCCGCATTCGCAGCAACATATTCTTGTATTGCCGACTGAGTAGCTGCGATTGTTGCTGATGGAGTAGATCCGCCTAATGTAGAGTCATTTGAGATAATAGGATCGTCTCCGTTAGGTTCATGAGTTGATGCATGATTTGAAGGGGTAAATGCACTCGGTTTATCAGAAATAGCACTCCATGCGAAAGATATGCCGCTTAATTGATTTTGAATTGCATACCAAACATTTAACAAAGTTGGCACATGGGAATCACTCACCAATGCACTGGTAATTGTTGTATCATTTGATACAGTCGCGTCAACATTATTTTTCGGAAAGAAAGTACTTAATGCGGAATTAAGAGCAGTTAATGCTCCTGATAATCCTCCTGTCCATCCTGATCCTGTTGGCACATTCGCATAAGGAATAACAGAAACGTCTACAGTAACATACCCTAAATTATTAGGATCTTCTCCATTAACTTGCGTAACACTACCAGAACTTTCTTCGGAATTAACTCCGATAATACTCATCCCTCCGTTTACAGCTAACGCTACTGGGGTAAGAGTGGAAAGAGTTAACGCGGATGAATTCCAAGATACTGTTGCAATTAACAAATAATTACTATTCGGAGTTGAGGCGAGCACAATTTGAGAAGTGCAAGCATTATCTAAATATAAATTATATAAGCCGGTGTCAACACTACTGTTGAACACCCAATTTGCTGGAGTTCCAATACGTATTCCATTAAGTAAAGCACCTTTAGATAATGGCCAAGTTAAATTAACGGTAGGAGTAGACTCCCCATTATTTGTTATTGCCAACCCAAGACCAGTGCCAACTGCGATCGGTTCAAAAAAACCACTTTCTAAAGAATGCCGTAACTCGAATTCTGCTTGCACTCCCGGGAAAATTGCATTGAATATAGCAGTAAAACCACCTCTGACCCCGGCACTCATTTGAGTTAATCCATCATACCACATTTTCTTAGCCATTATTCATACCTCGAACCGTCATCCACTGGTGTGACGTCTGCTATAAAAGCATCAGTAGCATCCTCTGCCCCAGCAAGGACTGAAGATACTGCTCTAATACCTTGTGAAGAGAATGATGCTATTGTTTGAATTCCTGTTTTAGTTTGGACACGGATTAATGCTTTTGTTAAAGCTTGTTGTACGTCTGAATTGCTAGTCATTTTATTCCTCATTAAACTTTAAATATATATACCCATTATTAGGCTATATATAAACTACAAATAGTTTAGAAAAAAGGATTAATTATTTATCCATTTCCAACTCCAGAACCACTACCAAAATCGTCGATAACAAGAACTTCGCCTGTTAATTCGATAGTATAACTATGTAAATGCCCAGGATAATGTTCGGCGGTGTGAGTTATACGGATAACTTCTGCTGCTTCGTGATTAGCTAAAGTATTTTCGAGAGTAACAAGTTGATTAGGAGAAATAAGCCAACCGGAATTAGTATGCGATGGGAATTTCCGAGTGGGAAATCCAGCTTTCCGCGCCCAATAATGTTGAGCACAAGCAAAATTAATTGCAGCCTGCGTATTTAAATTATCATCAGCAATCAATTCAACCACTGGATACCCAACATATAACGGAGTCCCAGGTACTGCAAGGCTGTCTATATCATACATGCAAGAAAAAATAGGACGCCCATACTGGTCTTTTCCTTGTACAACAACAGTGTTGATACATGATTGGCGATCTTCTTGTTCTTCTACATTCTCAACTGCAGCAAACATTGCTGCTCCTGGATCACGGGAAAATGCAAGCATATATGTAGTATTTAATCCAGAGCATATTTCTAAACGGCCCTCCCCATTGAATGCAACTATAAGGCCAAAACGCTCTGCAATTTGTTTAATAAATTCAGCGGCATTTGTCCCATTTTTGGGGTACCAAGTTGGCTGTGTCCAATCCCCATATAATTTTGTTGGGTCTCCAGCCGGTTCAGTTAAAATTGGGAAAGTATACCCAGGGTATTGTATGATAACATCTATTTGTGATGGAGCAACACCCGCCCATTGAGCAATAGTACTTATTGCTTGATCCGCAGTTAACCCTGCAACACATGGAGACCATAATAATGCTGTTCTTGAAAATCTTTCCCAACGGTCATGAATAGACCATGTTTTTGTTGGCACTCCGCCAACAGGGAAGTTCCCTGAATTCGTTGTTAATGAACCAGTTATTCGAGAAGATTGTGAGAATGTTTCATCATCATATACCATTCCAGTTTTAATTCGAATTGCATAATCCCCCGTTGGGGATATTCCTAGCCATTCCCATAATGTTTTCCCGTTTACAATCATGTCAGGGCGTACTTGTAGTGTTGCCTGCCGCATAACTGGCCCAATCCGAGATAATGTTGTTGATTCAGTAGAAGATTCTATTGTCGCATCAATAACCCATTCGGTAAAATCAAGCCAATTTTCTGAAGGGATAGCATACTGCGGAGGGAATTGCCACTGGAAAGCTTGTACCGTTGGAGTATGAAAACCATCTCCTCGAAGAGTAACTTGGAAACGTTTTGTTGTTGTTGTTGGGCTGTCATATACCTCCATTGATACGGTACAAGTACCTCCAAATATAGTATCAGGTGGTTGTAAATTATTGGGAGGAAAAGTTGCTGGTATCAAATCTTCGTCATTATAATTTTGCCATAATTGAATAGGGTCTGTAATAAACCATCCCATAAGTTCGTATGAAGCTTGGGTTAAATTAAACGCCATAAGTCCACCGGCAGTATACATTGAATACGGAGCAGAAGGAATAACCCCTACATATTTTACTGTCCATGTGTCAAAATTATCACATTCAATAACAATATCACCATATGGATTGCTAATCCTAAATCGTAGAAGGGTAGCATTCGCCCATTTTGTTTGTGATTCATCACCATTAATATAATGATGCCCAATAATAGCATCATTATAATATAAATATACATCAGGGCCAATTCCGAATTGCAGCATAAAGCCGTTGCCGAATGAAAATTCCCATTGTCGACTCTCTTTTGTCATGCCATAAGGCGGTGTTAAACACCTGTCTATACAAATTTGTATTGTCGGAGCAGCTACAAGAGTGCCTTTATAAGTTACTTCGCCTGGTGAAATATTAGATTCATTTAATGTCTGGTCATACAAAAATAAACAACTACTGCCGTTTATATCAGGACTTGCTTGCATAACAACATCTGGCGGATATGCTTCTATCCAGTTACCAGTATTAATAACAAAGTCTTCTGGATTCATACGGCTAAATGGGAAAAATTCTGATAATCCTGTAGTGCCAAGGACAACTCCTTTTAATAAATGGGATAAATTAACATTATTAAGTTCCCCCCCATCTCTGTAATCATCAAAACGAGTTAACCCATCATAAGTTTCAGTATGAGGAATTTCATAAAATGCGCATCCTGGAGTTGTCATTACTGGAAAATTTTCTGAGACTGCTCCTATCGCATATTGATTGTCAACAGATTTAAAATTTGGCATTATATTACCCTCCGTATTTTAACCACGAACTGCCAGAATTATCTGAATAATATTGATATAATACTCCAAGATTATCCGTAAAACATATCCACCAGCGACCAGACGGGTCAACATCAAACGAAAATTCACTTTCTG
>Ga0118677_10000797_pt1 | contig 68355 bp, 80 predicted proteins | sample AliMusrvi5mmetaG_FD_86154 | JGI IMG/M metagenome (GOLD analysis project Ga0118677, IMG submission 86154) | reverse complement strand
TCCCCACACCAGCGCAGTAGCCGACATAAATCTTGAGTTTACCCCGTTGCGACCGCTGGATGAGACGCAAAAAACTGTCGGCTCTGTTGTTGCTATCCATAGATCTCTATTCCCTTGATTAATTCGTTTACAGAATTATTTTTTCAATCGGTCAAGCGATCTGTTGAGTTGCAGAACATTCACAATCGACTCGTTCAATAAGGGAATGGTGACGTTTCCACTTGTCGGCTCATTGATCACTCTCATCACCTGATCGTCAGAAAGGCCCCTTGCATGAGCAACTCTTGATGCCTGAAATCGTGCTGACGCAATAGAAATATGCGGGTCAAGACCGCTGCCTGAAGCTGTAACAAGATCAGCAGGAACTTTTTCCCCTTTTTTCAGTGCAAAAACACCAAGCAGTTTCTCGCTCCTCTGGCGCATTGCCAGAGATGCAGGTGAAAGATTACTCCCACCTGCACCGGCAGCATTCCATGATACTGCCGAAGGACGAGGCCAGAAATATTCAGGTCGGCTAAACTGCTGGCCAATAAGTTCACTGCCGATAACCTTTCCGTTTTCAGAACGGATAAGAGAGCCCGTCGCAGAATAGGGGACAATCTGAGCAGCCAAAAGTACGATTACCGTATACAACCCGCTGCAGATCAACACAGTAACGGGAAGAATACGTAATGAGACCACAAATTGTCGCATGAGATCCCCAAATGATAGCGTTGTTTTCATGGTAGTAAAACGTTTGTTTATACAAGACCGGTTAAGGCTATAAGCATGTCAATAAACTTGATACCTACAAATGGTACCATTACTCCCCCCATACCGTAGATAATCAGATTTTTCCGGAGCGTAGCGTCGGCTCCCACCGGACGATATTGGACACCTTTTATCGCGACAGGTATCAACAATGGAATAATGATGGCATTAAAAATCAATGAGGACAGAATGGCGCTTTCCGGTGTCGCAAGATGCATAATGTTCAGGACAGCGAGTCCTGGTATTGCCAGAACAAACATTGCCGGAATAATGGCAAAGTACTTGGCAACATCGTTGGCAATGGAAAACGTCGTCAATGCACCCCGCGTCATAAGCAACTGCTTGCCAATCTCGATGATCTCAATAAGTTTTGTCGGATCACTGTCCAGATCGACCATATTGCCAGCCTCTTTGGCCGCCTGGGTACCGGAGTTCATGGCAACACCGATATCAGCCTGGGCAAGCGCTGGCGCATCATTGGTGCCATCCCCCATCATGGCAAGCAATCTTCCGCCCTGCTGTTCCTTGCGGATATAGGCCAGCTTGTCTTCAGGGCGTGCTTCAGCTATATAATCATCTACACCAGCCTGTGCAGCAATGGCTGCGGCAGTAAGCGGATTGTCACCTGTCACCATAACGACACGCAAGCCCATGGCACGAAGCCGGGCAAATCGTTCGGAGATGCCGGGCTTGAGAATATCAGACAAGGCAATAACACCCAGTAGTTCTTTGCCATCAGCAACCGCAATCGGGGTCATTCCTTTGCGGGCAACGTCATCAACCATTCCCTGCATCTTTTCAGAAACATCGCCTCCCAGATTTTTACAATAGCTTATAAGTGTATCCGGAGCACCCTTGCGAAGACTGTGGCCATCAGGGAGATCAATACCGCTGATTCGGGTTTGTGCGGAAAACGGCACAACTGTTCCATCACCATCCGCAGCTCCCTTTATACCAAGCGTTTTTTCAGCCAGGGCAATAATGGACTTGCCTTCAGGAGTCTGGTCGCCATATGAAGCCTTCATTGACACAGTCGCAAGACGTTCCCTGCTGATACCGGGCAGCGGCAAATAATCCGTTGCCTGACGGTTACCGATTGTAATAGTTCCGGTTTTGTCGAGCAGCAGGGTATCAATATCCCCGGCGAGTTCTACGGCTTTACCGCTCTTTGCCAGCACATTGGCCGACAGCGCACGGTCCATCCCTGCAATTCCTATGGCAGAAAGCAACGCGCCGATAGTTGTCGGAATAAGGCAGACAAGAAGAGCAACCAGAGTCGGTACCGGAAGCGTTATCCCAAAATATTTACCGATTGGCCATAGTGTACCGGTTACCAGCAAAAATGCCAGCGTCAGTCCGGCAAGAGTTACGGTCAGTGCTAGTTCATTCGGTGTTTTCTGCCGGATTGCTCCTTCAACAAGAGCGATCATTTTATCAAGAAAAGAGTTCCCGGCTGAAACGGAAATGCGCACAACGATCTGGTCTGAAAGAACCCTTGTTCCGCCAACTACTCCCGAACGGTCACCGCCAGCCTCTCTCACCACCGGTGCCGATTCACCGGTAATTGCCGATTCATCAACCATTGCAGCCCCTTCAACAACCTCTCCATCTCCAGGGATGGTTTCGCCTGTCAAAACAATCACCCGGTCACCTTCACTGAGCTCGTCAGAACTTACCGACTCCTCTTTACCATCTTTTACTCGTCTGGCAACCGTATTTTGTCGTGTTCGTTTGAGACTGTCAGTCTGAGCCTTGCCCCGAGCTTCCGCCAGGGCTTCAGCGAAGTTTGAAAACATAACCGTAAGCCACAGGATAACCATGACGGATACAGTATAGAGCTGGTGTCCGGCTCCTGACATCATATTTAAAACAGCAATAAGCATTGTCAGCACAGCTCCGGCTTCTGTAACAAACATAACAGGATTTTTTACCATAGCTCTTGGATCAAGCATCACTAATGATCGACCGAGAGCACTCAAAACAAGCTTTTTTTCAAAAATTGAGGATGTTCTTGACTGCCGGCGCTCAGATTTTGCCTGATCATGGACATTCGGCAAGGGATTCGTTTTCATCACGATGTAGTTATTGATTCTTAGAAAACTTCATGGTTCAATGAATGATTGCAGTAAGATGATCAGCGACCGGACCAAGAACGGCGACTGGTAAAAAGAGAAGTGCGCCGATTAAAACAACACTCCCTAAAATAATGAGTCCAAACAGCAGGGTATTAGTTCTGAGCGTTCCTGCTGTTACCGGAACTGGCTTCTTTGCCGCCAGCGAACCGGCAATAGCCAGAGGCAGAATAATCGGGATAAAGCGCGCCAGCAGCATTACAATACCGGTAGCAATGTTCCAGGGAATGCTGCTGTTGCCGAGCCCGGCGAAACCGGACCCGTTATTTGCTGCCGACGACGAAAACTCATAAAGAATTTCTGTAAAACCGTGTGCTCCGGGATTTCCTACAGTTGCAGCGCCTAAGGGTGTGGCTGCAAAGAGTGCCGTTCCGCCGAGAATCAGAGCAGGATGAACCAGCAGAGCAAGCAGCGCAAGCGTCATTTCAGGGGTCTCAACCTTTCGCCCGAAATATTCCGGTGTTCGGCCAACCATCATCCCGCAGATAAACACGCCGACAATGATAAACACAAACATATTGATCAGGCCAACCCCGACACCGCCAAAAACAACATTCAGCCACATCCCGACAAGTGGAACAAGACCGGTGAGCGGGTTAAGACTATCGTGCATGCAGTTAACCGAGCCATTGCTGGTCGCCGTCGTTACTGCTGCCCAGAGAGCGCCTGCACCGGAACCAAGGCGAAGCTCCTTGCCTTCAAGATTCGAAACCACCTCGACTGGCAGGCCGGAGAGCGCTGTTGCAGGAGCCCCTTCAAGCCAGACTGCCGTGCCGACTTTAAAAACAAGCAGTACCATCATGACTGAAAATATTACAGCAGCATCGCGCATACGCCCTGTTATGCGTCCAAACATCCACACACTTGCCATTGGGATCAGGATGATACTGGAGCACTCCAGAATATTGGTAAAGAAAGAAGGGTTTTCGAAAGGATGAGCTGAATTTGGCCCGAACCATCCACCGCCGTTTGTTCCGAGCTGTTTGATGGCCTCCATGGCAGCAACAGGTCCCCTGGCTATGGTTTGCGTTGCATGTTCAAGGGTATTGGCTATGGCAGCACCATCCATAGTCATCGGAACACCTCCGGCAAGAAGAAGAAGGGCAACAAAGAGTGCAAGTGGCAACAGAACAAAAAAAGTAGTCCGCATCAGGTCGCTGTAAAAATTGCCAACTGTTTTTTTCCCGCCCAGCGCTCTGGCAAGAGCCGCAAGGCAGGCAATCCCCGTCGCAGCGGAAACAAACTGCAGCCACATCAATCCGAAAAGCTGAGAAAAATAGCTCATGGATGCCTCTCCAGAGTAGTGCTGGAGATTGGTGTTTGTGACAAAGGATGCCGCAGTATTAAAAATAAGACTTGCCTCAAGCGCCCCCTTTCCGTCGGGATTGAGCGGCAGCCATTGCTGTAGGGCAAGGACAATCGTTACAAAAGCAAACATGACGGCATTGAATATCAGCATGGAAAACAGATAGCTCTTCCAGTTCTGTTCTTCAACGGCAGCCAGCCCACCTGTTTTGCTGAAGATCCCCGAAGTCCAGTGACCATAAGTTGAATTCTGACCAGGATCTATCAAGAGTGTCATCGCGCGTCCAAGAGGCCACGACAAAAAGGCAGGAACAATCAGTACCAATACATATAGTAATGACATAATGGGACAGGTTTAAAATTTCTCAGGATTGACAATGGCATAGACCAAATAAACCATGCAACCAAAAAATGTGAGCACGACAACGAAATCCATGTTAACCTCCGATATGAAAAATGAAGCCAATCAATCCAGCCACTCCAACAAGAATCAGAAAAATGAGTATTCCGAGATACAGGTGATGGTACACATTCATGATAGTCCCCCTTCTTCTGTTGAATACCCTGTAAACCTTTTTTATGCTTGGTCGGTTTGTCGAATGGGCAGAGTAAAATAAAATACCGCCCCCTTTCCTGAGACATTTTCAGCACCAACCGTTCCTCCATGAGCTTCAACAATCTCCTTCACAATCGAAAGCCCAAGGCCGATACCACTCGTTGCTTTTTGGCCCGGTACCCGGTAAAACCTTTCGAAAAGATGCTCCAGATGTTCAGATGCAATGCCGTTCCCGGTATCTTCAACGGAAAATCTGATCTTCTCATCCTCTTCAGAGGCGCTGATGGTTACTTGACCGCCCGGCGAGGTAAACCGTAAAGCATTCGAAAGAAGGTTTGCAAAAACATGCTGGATGCTTTCTGGATCTGCTATTACTTCAGGCAACCCCTCATGAATAGTATTGACAATTGAGACCCCCTGATCAGTTGCATGAACCATGAACGGCTCAATGCCTTCGCTACTGAGATGAAAAGGAGAAACCGCAACAATGTTCATGTGAGCTTTTCCCGATTCAATCCGGTTGAGCTCCAAAAGATCATCAAGCATACGCGCAAGCCGCTCACTCTCATCACGTGCAGCCAGCAGCAGATCGCCCTGTTGTTCATTGAGATGACCTATGCGTTCTTCGAGCAGAAGATGAACAGACATTCTCAACGAGGTAAGAGGGGTTCGCAACTGATGGGATACCGTCGCAATAACACTGCGCTTGAGCTCAAGCTGTTCGCGAAGCTGTGTCACATCCCGGAAGATCAGCGCTGTTCCGTCAAACTCCTGACGCTCATCACTAAAAAGAACAGGTACTGCCAAAGGCTGAAAAAAGTACTCGTTCCTCCCTTCAAAATGCTGAATGTAGTCGTTACCCTCATCCGACTCTGTTGCGGAACCCAATCGAACAGCTTTCTGCCATACTTCCTTCAGCCAGTCATGACCGATATCCTGAACATAAACACCTGCTTTCAACCCAAAATAGCGTTCCGCTGTGTCAGTGGATACTTCAACTTGTCCATTCGCATCCAGCACCGCTATCGGCAAGGGCAAAACCTTGAACACCTCCTGCGTTACCCGCCGACTACGATAAAGCATGTCCATATCGCTTTTGCGGATTTTACGGAGGGTTGCCGCCATGTCGTTAAATGATTGTGAAAGCAGTCCGATTTCATCCATTGACGTGGTATCAAGAACAAGATCAAGATTGCCGTTCCGAATCTCTTCGACTGATGCTGTCAGCTTTTTGATCGGCATGAGAATCCAGCGATGGGAGCGAAAGCTGAATAATATTGCAATAATTGCACTGGCAAAAATAGCCACCAGCATGGTATTGTGTGCCGATGCCGCCATCTGTCGAGCATTATCGTTTGCCGCCTGCATGTTTGCCTGGTTCATCTCCAGAACCTGGGATGAGAGTTGCTTTATTTGCTGAGAAAGCGGAAGAATGTCAGTAAAATATCGCCGCTGCCTTTCAGAAAAAGAAATCGATGAATTTGTAACCTGTTTAATAATAATGTAGTATCGAACAAAAAGAGTGTTGATCTGCATAGCTTTCTGATGTTCACCGGGAAGGGTGATATTGCCAAGCTCCACCTGCAGTGCATGGCGGAAGTTTTGTTCATTCTCCCGAATAGTGCTCATTCCTTCATCATAATGCCCTGCAAAGGTAAACAAGGCGCCACTGTCAATGCGCTCAAGAGACTCGGTCATTTTCTGACAAGCAACCACACTGCGGTAGTTTTGCCTGAGAATAACATCAATAGCCCCGCCAAGGGCATCAATGTGACGGATATTAAGCACGCCTATTGCAACAACAATGAGGAGCAGACCACCGAATCCCAGAACAAGCTTTTGTCGTATACCAATCATCGATAACCTCCTGAGATGTTCATGTTTATTAGTAATGCAAAAAGTGTACCAATAATTTAATCGCTTATAAATTAACAGAAAAGCCAGGCAGAGTAGCGGTTATCCCTTGAAATAATCAAGGGCGCACAAATTGAGAGCTTGCATTTTTCAAGCTGTCAGGGGTGGGTAAATCCAGAGCCTATATTTCGTACTGTTTGCGTTTTCTCCAGAGAGTGGCCTGATCAATACCAAGAAGGTCTGCTGCCTCTTGAAGAGATTTTGTTGAAGCAAGAATAAGACGGATGTGATTTTCCTCAATCACAGCAAGGGTTAATGGGTCACCAAGACGAGCAGAATGCCTTTTGGTCACAATGCTCTCAGGAAGAAGTTCAAGACCAATCCCACCTGTTTTGCTCAAAATAACAGCGCGTTCAATAACATTGCGCAATTCGCGAATATTGCCCGGCCACGTGTAGGTTCTGAGGACTTGCAAAGCCGTATCCGTAAATCCTTCAAGTTTTTTGTGATTCTGGGCCGCAAAAAACGTCAGCATACTCACTGCGAGCTGCTCAACATCATCAGGCCTAGCTGCAAGCGGTGGCAAATCAATCTGGATAACATTCAACCGATAAAAAAGGTCTTCACGAAAACGTCCCTCTCTTACCTCTTTGTCAAGCTCTTTATTGGTCGCAGCAATGATTCGGACATTTGCTTTGCGTGTTTGATGATCACCAATCCTTTCATACTCCCGATCCTGAATAAAACGAAGAAGTTTTGGCTGTATAGAAAGAGGCAGGTCTCCGATTTCATCAAGAAACAAAGTGCCTCCTTCGCAGGAAAAGACTCGTCCCGGATTATCCCTGACAGCTCCGGTAAATGAGCCCTTAGCATGGCCAAAAAGCTCGCTTTCAAGCAGCTCATGACTTAATGATGGACAGGAGATAACCCCGAATGGTTTGTCAGCCCTGCTGCTCCAGTTATGAAGAGTACGCGCAAGCACCGTTTTGCCGGTACCGCTCGGACCACATAAGAGAACAACAGCTTCAGACGAGGCAACCTGACGAGCCAACTCAACAACTCGCTGCATAGAGGTGTAGCGTGTTGTGAAAGTAATTTCCGGATGAATACGGCTCAAATCTTCCTGCAAAGTCGCAATTCGCTGCTCCATTTCACTCACTTCAGCAATACGCCTGGTAACAAGATCAAGTTGATTTGGTGTAAACGGCTTGGCAATATAGTCAGATGCACCCCGCTTGATAGCTTCGACAGCGCTCTCAATCGAAGCATAAGCAGTAATCACCACGACCTTGATCCATGGAAATGTATGTAGCATCAACTGCACCAGGTCAAGCCCACTCTCTGCTCCCAAACGCAAGTCAATAAAGGCAAGATCAAAAACCTGCCGCTCAGCCTCTGCCAATGCATCCCTGGAATTGCTCACCGATTTCACAAAATGCCCGCGCGATTCCATAAAAACCATAAGAGTCTTGCGAATGTTTATTTCATCATCAACAATGAGAACATTAAGCATAGCTTCAATAGAGTTATTGTTCCATTTACCATTAATCCAATAGTCCTCTTCACAGATGTTACGCACAGGCAGTATAAAAACAAAAAAGGCAGCACACCGAAATAATGTGTGCTGCCTTTTTTTCTGCTCCGCGGGCAGGACTCGAACCTGCAACCCTGCGATTAACAGTCGCATGCTCTACCATTGAGCTACCGCGGAATATTTTGTCGGCTAATATACACCTGTTTTTACAAAAAGCAAATCTTCACGAGCATTTTTTGCGCGTTTTGGCAAAACTTGTACTGCTGACGGCTTTCATTTTCCGTAATAATTTTTGTACATTGATTCTCTTTTATCGAAAAGATGGTATATGCACAAAGAGAAATCGCTGATAGAGATTCGAACCAGTACTCTTTCAGAAGGAATCAACAAGCTTGATTTTACCTGTCAAGCGAAGGATTTCGAAGGGAGACGGTTAGCTGAGGCAGGTTTTACGGCAGAAATTACCGTTACTGTCAGTGCCAAAAAGAGTGACGACGAAATAGCTGTCACCATCAGCACATCAGCAGTCGCCGATTCTACCTGCGACCGATGTCTTGCTCCGATAGCAAAGGTTCTGATCGGCTCGCTTGATCTTTTTTATACCTTTGGAACATCTCTTGACAGGGAACACGACGAGAATGATGAGTATCGTCAAATTGAGAAGAGTACTGAATATATTGACATTACCGAAGATGTTTGCGACACGTTAATCCTGTCGGTGCCAATGAAGATAACCTGTACAAACAACCCTGACTGTCGGCTGTTCAGCAGCCATGAACTCTCAGGAAACAGAGAAGAAAAAGAAAAACCTCAGGCCGGACAGCAGACGTCGTGGCAGGAGTCACTTGAAAAGCTGAAAGAAAAGTATCGTTAACTGATTTATAAATAAAGAGCAGCACCATGGCCAATCCTAAAGCCAAAATGTCGAAATCCCGCAGGGATAAAAGACGAGCCCAATTCAATGCCCGCACAAAACCGGCAACAACGGTCAATTGCCCTCACTGCGGCGAGCCAACCCTTCCGCACCGTGCGTGCCGCCATTGCGGATATTATCGTGGCAGAAGTGTCGTCAATAAATTAGCAAAGAGCTGATAACTAAAACAAGACAAAAACCCGATCATGTTGACCATTGTTGTTGACGCCATGGGTGGAGACAATGCGCCTGCCTGTGTGATAGAGGGAACTGTTCAGGCGTTGCAGGAAAGCGGCAACAGGTTTGAAATCGTGCTTATCGGCCAGTCAAGCAAAGTAGAACCCCTGCTTGCGGCCTTTGATACAAGCGCACTTAACCTGAGATTTCAGCACGCTCCCGAAGTGGTGACCATGGAAGATATACCGGCCACCGCCGTCAAGACAAAGCAGGACTCATCGCTTGTCAAGGGTTTGCAGCTCTGCAAGGCAAAACAGGCAGATGCCTTCGTCAGCGCAGGCAATACCGGCGCACAAATGGCAGCTTCGCTCTTTGTGCTTGGCCGACTTCCCGGTGTGCTTCGCCCGACAATCTATGCCTACTTTCCGCGCATCGAAGAGGGGCTGACCAATATTGTTGATGTCGGGGCAAATGTTGACTGCAAGCCTGATAACCTTGTGCAGTTCGCCGAAATGCTTACCATTTACCAGCGCTATGGTGCGGGAATAGAGAAACCGATTACCGGCCTGCTCAATATCGGAGAGGAGGAGGGCAAGGGATCGGAGGTACTCAAGCAAACATACCATCTTCTGAAAGAGGCAGACAGCAAGGGAAAAATAACATTTATCGGAAACATTGAAGGACACGATATTCTGAAGGGAGAGGCCACAATCGTTGTTTGCGACGGGCTTGTCGGCAACACCATCCTGAAATTCGGCGAAAGCATTCCTGAATTTCTGGGCAAACTGTTCAAGCGATCACTGGAAAAACTTGTCATCTCCGGTCAGTTCAGCCCGGATATTGCAGCGTTGACGACAGGCATGTTCAAGGGAATGTTTGAACCCTTTGATGTTGAAAAATTTGGCGGTGTGCCATTCCTCGGGGTTGACGGCATCTCTATCGTCGGCCATGGGCGCTCCTCGTCAAGGGCCATCAAGAACATGATCTATATGGCTGAACACATGATCGAAAAAAGAGTCAATGAGCATATCGCGGAAGTCCTGTCCGAACCATAGAATAACTGCATACCACTTATGAAAGCTGCAATTACGGCCACGGCCAACTATTTGCCTCCCGATATTCTGAGCAATCATGACCTTGAGCTCATGCTCGAGACCAACGACGAATGGATTCGTTCGAGAACAGGCATTGGCGAACGAAGAATACTCAAGGATCCCGAAAAAGCAACGTCGTACATGTGCGGTGAGGTAGGTAAGCGGCTTCTTGAAAAAAGAGAGATCGCGGCGAATGAAATAGAGTTGATCATTGTTGCCACCATGACTCCGGACATGCTCTTCCCTTCCACGGCATGTTTTACACAAAGCATTCTCGGAGCAACCAAAGCATGGGCATTTGATGTCAATGCCGCATGTTCCGGATTTCTTTACGCGCTGAACATCGGCGCCCGCTTTATTGAAAGTGGTGCACACAAAAAAGTGATGGTCATTGGCGCCGACAAGATGTCAGCAGTCACCGACTATACTGATCGCTCAACCGCCATTCTTTTTGGAGATGGAGCTGGCGGAGTCATCCTTGAGCCAGCAAAAGAGGAGGGATTCGGCATTCTTGATGCTCGTATGTACTCCGACGGAGCAAACGGCACAGCTCATCTTCTTATGTCTGGCGGCGGCAGTCGACATCCGGCAACGTACGAGACCATCGACAAGAGGATGCACTACATCCGCCAGGATGGCCGACAGGTTTTCAAGGCCGCTGTCACTTCCATGGCAGAGGTTGCCCAAGAGATCATGACTCGCAATAACCTCAAAGCTGATGATGTTGATTATCTCGTGCCTCACCAGGCCAATCAACGCATTATTGATGCAACTGCTGAGCGAATGGGTGTTGACGAGAAAAAAGTTGTTTCAAACGTAGCCCGGTACGGCAACACAACGGCAGGAACTATTCCAATCTGTCTGGCTGAACTTGATGAACAGCAGAAACTGCACTCAGGCTCAAATCTGGTACTCGTCAGTTTTGGCGCAGGATATACCTGGGGCGGCATCTACTTAAAATGGCAATAAAATCTTCATGAAAGCTTTTGTTTTTCCGGGACAGGGTTCCCAGTACTGCGGCATGGGCCGCGATATTTTCGACAACTTCCCGGCTGCCCGCTCCATGATGGAGAGAGCGAACGAGCTGCTCGGCTATTCAATAACCGATATCATGTTTTCAGGCAGCGAAGAGGAGTTGCGTCAGACAATGTATACACAGCCGGCTATCTTTCTTCATAGTATTGCAGCAGCAACACTTCTCGGCAGAAACGATATTGCCATGACTGCGGGCCACAGCCTTGGTGAATATACCGCACTCTGTTTTGCCGGATCTCTCAGTTTTGACAATGCCATGCGCATTGTTGCAAAACGGGGAGAGCTGATGCAGAATGCCGGTCAACAGAACCCCGGAACCATGGCCGCCATTATCGGCATGCCCGACAGCGCACTTGAAGGCCTTCTTGAAGAGGCGGGCACAGAGGGTATTGTTCAGGCCGCCAACTTCAACTCGCCCGGACAGATTGTCCTTTCAGGCGACATTGCCGCTGTGAAAAAAGCGGTAGCCCTTGCACCCTCCAAAGGGGCCCGCATGGCCAAAGAGCTGGTTGTTTCAGGTGCGTTTCACTCCCCTCTCATGAAACCAGCCGAAAAGGAGCTTGCCGCTGCTCTTGACCTTATGGAGATAAAGAATGCCGAGATTCCGGTCTGCATGAATGCCGTAGCCCGTCCGATAACTGACGCCGCAGAAATCCGCCAGAATCTTCTTCTCCAACTGACCAGCTCTGTGCTCTGGTCGCAGTCAATCGAGGCAATGGTGCAAGACGGGATAACGGAGTTTATAGAAGTCGGCCCGCAGAAAGTATTGCAGGGTCTAATCAAACGAATTGACAAGAATGTCGCAACCCGTGGCATTGATACCGCAACGGATATTCAGGCGCTGGTTTAATATTTAACATCAACCGACAGAAACTATGTTTGAAGGAAAAATCGCTGTTGTCACCGGATCAGCCAGAGGAATCGGGCAGGCTATTGCTTATAACCTGGCAGCTAGAGGCGCCGATATTGTACTATGCGACATCAAGGCTGAATGGCTGTCGGAGAGTGCCGAAGGAGTAAAAAAACTTGGAAGAAAGGCTTACTGTTTTGAGCTTGACGTCACCAACGCGACTGCCGTACAGAACGCGTTTAATGACATTACTGCAGAGACTGGCCGAATTGATATTCTCGTCAACAATGCCGGCATTACCAAGGACGGTCTGCTGATGAGAATGAGCGAAGAAGATTGGGATGCAGTGCTCACCGTCAACCTGAAAGGTACTTTTGCCTGCACCAAGGCAGTCAGCCGCATCATGATGAAGCAGCGTTCCGGCTCTATCATCAACATCGCTTCGGTCGTCGGACTTATGGGCAATGCAGGCCAGGCCAACTATGCCGCATCGAAAGGAGGCGTTATTGCCTTCACCAAATCCGTCGCCAAAGAGTTCGCCTCCCGCAACATAAGGGCAAACGCCGTCGCTCCAGGATTCATTTCATCGAAAATGACCGACGCACTCTCCGATGAAGTTCGCCAGAAAATGCTCGAAGCTATCCCGCTTGCCAGCTTTGGTACTCCAGAAGATGTAGCCAATGCAGTGGCATTTCTGGCCAGCGACCAATCCTCATACATCACCGGCCAAGTTATCAGCGTCAATGGCGGTATGGTTATGTGATTTGGGTAAGCATGTTTTCTTTGTATATTGACTGACATTTTTAAAATTTTTTATTCTAACAACCAACTCTTAATCTGGAGAACACACTATGACTCAGGCAGAAATTAAAGATAAAGTATACGATATTATCGTCAGCAAAATGGGCGTCAACAAGGATCAGATCAAGATGGAATCGAAGTTTTCTGATGATCTCGGCGCAGATTCGCTCGATACTGTTGAGTTGATCATGGAACTCGAAAACGAGTTTGGAGTACAGATTCCTGATGAAGATGCAGAGAAGATCGGCACCGTGCAGCAGGCAATCGATTACATCGTCAACAAGAAGTAAGAAGCATCCCTGTAAAGAAGGCAAACGGCAACAAGTTAAAATCAGAAGCAATGGCTCAGGAGCGCAAAAGAATCGTCATTACCGGAATAGGTGTCTTGACTCCCGTAGGTCTTTCCAAGGAGGAGTTCTGGGACTCCCTCTCTCATGGAAAGAGCGGTGCGGCGCCGATCACCTATTTCGATGCGACTGATTTTGCCACCACCTTTGCCTGCGAACTGAAAGGATTTACTGCGGCAGACCATATCGACAGAAAATCCGCTGACCGGATGGATCCCTACTGTCAGTATGCTGTTATCGCCGCAGATCAGGCATTGAAAGATTCAGAGCTTGATCTGAAAGAGATTGACCCGCTGAGAATCGGTGTTGTTCATGGCTCGGGCATAGGCGGGATGACCACGTATGAACAGCAGTTTAAGACCTTTCTTGAAAAAGGCCCAAGACGCATCAGCCCATTCTTTATTCCCATGCTCATTCCTGACATTGCTGCCGGACAGATCTCTATACGGCATGGGCTCATGGGGCCAAACTATGCAACTTCTTCCGCATGTGCAACATCACTTCATGCCATTATGGATGCCTACTTGCTGATTCAGGCAGGTATGGCCGATTATATGGTATGCGGCGGTTCAGAGGCGCCAATAACACAGATGAGTGTTGGTGGCTTTAACTCAGCCAGAGCGCTCTCTACGGCCAATGACCGACCGCAGCAGGCTTCCCGCCCTTACGACCGCGATCGTGACGGCTTTGTGATGGGTGAAGGAGGGGGATCCCTGATTCTTGAATCGCTTGAGTCAGCAAAAGCTCGTGGAGCAAAAATTTATGCTGAAATAGTTGGAGTTGGCGCGACCGCCGATGCCTATCACCTGACGGCTCCACATCCTGAAGGACTCGGTGCAGTCAATGCCATGAGAACCGCCATAAAGATGGCCGGTATTGCGCCCGAACAGATCGACTACATCAATACCCACGGCACATCGACACCCCTCGGTGACCTTGCGGAGGTTGCTGCCATTAAAACGCTTTTTGGCGAGCACGCCTACAACCTCAGTATCAGTGCAACCAAGTCAATGACGGGGCACCTTTTGGGCGCCGCAGGAGTTGTTGAGTCAATCGCTTGTCTTCTTGCTCTGCAGCACCAGACCGTTCCACCAACAATCAACCTCGACAATCTTGACCCTATGGTTGACCTGGATGTGACGCCGAACACGCCGAAACAACGGGCCATAGAGTACGCGCTCAACAATGGTTTCGGATTTGGCGGCCACAATGGATCCATCATTTTCAGGAACGGCTCTTCGCTCTGACAAAACCATTGCTGCCTGTGGAGCAATTTTGGCAAAAAATCACCTCATTTGCCTTTCACCGAACAGGCGAGAACACCGTTGAGGCAAAGACGACCATCCTTGCACAAGAATCCGTTGACTACCTGCAACAGCTTGTCGGGTCACCCGGCAACAACATGCTGCTCTACCAGACAGCTCTGACCCACCGCTCCGTGGTTCATGACCCTGCTACACCCGACCTCATCGAATCAAACCAGCGACTTGAATTTCTTGGTGATGCGGTGCTCGGTATGCTTGTTTCCGACTACCTTTTCCGGCATTTTCCTGCAAGCGCTGAAGGTGATCTCTCAAGCACCCGGGCAAAAATTGTCAACAGCAAATCCCTTGCCGGGTTTGCCCGCAGTATTAGCCTTGGCGAACACCTCCTCCTCGGCGAATCCGCCGACCACCATAACATCAGAGTAAGCGAATCAGCCCTTGCCGACGCCTTTGAGTCCCTCATAGGGGCAATTTACCTCGATAAAGGAGTAGAGCCAGCATACGATTTTGTTGTCCGCCATATCATCAACCATGCCAATTTCAAAAGCATCGTTGCTACAGAGTACAACTACAAAAGCCTCCTCATCGAGTATACACAATCGCTCCATTTGCCGCCACCCCTCTACACTGTTCTTGCTGAAGCCGGTGCAGAACATGCAAAAACCTTTACGGTTACCGTAACCTGCAAAGAAGAGCTCCTTGGAACAGGAACTGCTCGACGCAAAAAGGATGCGGAACAATTAGCGGCCAAAGAGGCTATGGAGCGAATTACCGAAAAAAGTGTTTCAGAAAACAATACTTTAACTTGTGGTTCTTGATGGGATTGGCAAGGTGACGCAGAACGAGCGGAACTCTACGGCAAAAGCTTGATCAATCGACTCTCTTCCGGTACAATATCGTTTTCAGATAATCCTCTGTTGCCTCAAATACCGGTTCTGCCTGATTGATTTTCCGCATGAGAGGAATAACCTTGGTTCGCACTCCCATACCTCTCGCATCGACATACCCATAGTCACGCAGAATTTCCATGATCAGGGTATTTCGGGGAGAGCGTTGTCCGGCAACCATTTTGCTGACTGTCATCGAATTCTGAAGTTTCCCTGGGCTGATAACCTCAAGCCGATCAGAGTAAATTGTCACTTCAATATCGACCGACCTTGTCCAGTCCCTGTGAGCAAGAGCATTGATAACTGTTTCGCGGATGGCTTCCCATGGATAATGCCAACTCTTTTCTCTCCGCATATTTTTATCAATCACGGATGCCTCCTGAGTGATAAAAGGCTCTATCAGAGAAGAAAACTTTTCAATCAAACCCTCATCAACCAACTCCTTTTGCCCTGATGGAGAGAGTTGCCATCGGCCTACCAACGGTGCGTCAAGCACCACATCGAGCAGCGCCTGATACTCTTTATCATCCCCCTGAAAAGCCATCACCCGCAATCCAACCTGACGAAGAAAACGGCGGGGCTTTATGCCAAAACAGATCAATCCGGCTATCGAGCATACCCTGTTTCCCATACCATCATCAGCCATCAACCCAAGACCAAGAAGACGTTCAACCCACTCTCCATCGGAGTTTGGTATCTCCGGATCCTTGATAATATCTCGCAAATAATAAGCAAGCCTGCTTTTGTCAATAGTGGACAATGAGGTTCCAGCAACCGGCAGCACCTCAACATGAAGTAACCCGCCGCTTTCAAACAGACGAAGTTGCTGCTCACGTGAGGCAAGTTCAGAGCGGTCACCCATACGGATATAGACCTCTTCGCGGTTGTTGTGGCGCATCACATAGGGTTTTGATATTCCGGCAACAATCGTTATCACCCCGATTCGCAACCCCATTTCAAGCTCTATCTCTTCATAATATGGAATGATTTGAGGGTGAACCTTGTCCCTGAACGCATTCAGAACCCACTCCTGGGCATGGGCACGCTGAAGCCCGGTAAACTCTCCATTATCCTCAACGCCAAGGAAAATCCGGCCACCCTGAAGATTAGCAAAAGCAACAATCTCTTTTGCCAACTGCTCTGGCCGGATATCATCCCGTTTAAATTCCACACCGGAATTTTCGCCATTGGCGACAATTTCGAATAATTCAGCTTTCAGCATAAGTGACCTAAAATCGCTCCATTATTTTCCATTGTTGATTGTGAGCTTGTACCCCATCTTCAGGAGAGAAATCAATATAATAAGTAATGTTGTCCCCCAGATATGTCCCGTTTCAGTAAAGAAAAATATTCAACCTTCAGAATATTTTACTTTCTTATCTTAACTTTCTTTTTCTATTCCCGGCAATAATAAAAGAGAAAAATAAAAGAAAATATTGAAACCATCTGTAACGTTCCTGCAAAGAGGAAATTGTCTTAACTATTTTATATATAATAATATAACGAGATTCACACCAAAGGTCATGAGAGAAAAACTTATTTTTGATCTTTCCCGCGAGGGACGCAAGGGATACAGCCTCTCCGGAAACGATTGTCCTGAACTCCCTCTTGAGAGTATCATCCCCTCCAAGTTTCTGCGCAAGGCACCGGCCGATCTGCCGGAGGTGCCGGAGAGCGAGGTGGTGCGCCACTTTGTACGGCTCTCGAACTTGAACCACCACGTTGACAAGAATATGTATCCTCTGGGAAGCTGTACCATGAAGTACAATCCCAAGATAAACGACTACACCTGCGACCTGCCGGGATTCAGCGCCCTTCACCCCTTGCAGCCTGCAGCAACCACGCAGGGGGCGTTGCAGCTCATGTACGAACTGGCGGAGATGCTTCGCGAAATTGCCGGTATGGCGGCCGTCACGCTGCAACCTGCCGCAGGTGCGCATGGAGAGCTGACCGGCATTCTGTTGATCAAAAAATATCACGAGGCACACGGGTCGAAACGGCACAAGCTGCTGGTGGTTGACTCGGCACACGGCACCAACCCCGCTTCAGCCGCGCTGGCGGGCTACGAGATTATCTCCGTCAAGGGCAATGCCGACGGGCGCACCGATCTGGAGGATTTGAAGAGCAAGCTTGATGGTGATGTGGCCGCGCTGATGCTGACCAACCCCAATACCATCGGCCTCTTTGAAAAAGATATTCAGCAGATGGCTAAAATGGTGCACGACAACGGCAGCCTGCTCTACATGGATGGCGCCAACATGAACGCCCTCCTCGGCATCACCCGCCCCGGTGACATGGGCTTTGATGTGATGCACTACAACCTCCACAAAACTTTTTCAGCACCCCATGGCGGAGGCGGCCCGGGCAGCGGCCCGGTCGGTGTCAGCGAAAAGCTGGTGCCGTACCTGCCGGTTCCGATTATCGAGAAGGAGGGCACAACCTATACACTCTCTTATGACCGCCCGGAGAGCATCGGCAGAATGATGAACTTCTACGGCAACTTTGCCGTGCTGGTGAGGGCCTACACCTACATCCGGATGCTCGGCCCCGACGGCCTGCGCCGTGTCTCGGAAAATGCCATCATCAACGCCAACTACCTGCTCAGCCTGCTGCTCGAAAGCTACGACCTGCCCTACCCGAAACCGGTCATGCACGAGTTCTGCCTCTCGGGGGACCGGCAGAAAAAAGCGCACGGTGTCAGAACGCTAGATATTGCAAAACGGCTGCTCGACTACGGCTTTCATGCTCCAACCATCTACTTCCCGCTCATTGTCAGCGAAGCGCTGATGATTGAGCCGACCGAGACCGAGTCAAAAGAGACGCTTGACATGTTTGCCGAAGCGCTGCTCAGCATTGCCCGGGAGGCTGCAACAACGCCGGAGATTGTGCTGGCTGCTCCGGTGACAACACCGGTGAAGCGACTTGATGAAGCGATGGCCTCAAGGCAGCTCAACATCTGCTGTTCACTGTAAGCTGGCCGCTGAAAAAATTAACTAAAACGTCACCAAACTTATTTTGCAGTACGAATCCATGCCACTATACTATAAAGAAACTTCAGGGTATGCTCTTACTTCACACAAAAGTTCTGGTACTCAATTGCAGCTATGAACCTTTAACTATTTGCAACGCCCAGAAAGCTGTTCTTTTACTCTTTGGAGGCAAAGCCGTGCCGGTAGCTCACCACCCGGAAAAGGTCATCAGCACGGTTGCCCGCAGCTATCCCCTACCGAGTATTGTTAGACTCACCTGTTTTGTCAGGGTCCCCTACAAGCAAATCATGCTCACCCGAAAAAACATTATCATCAGAGACAACTTCCAGTGCCAGTACTGCGGCAAAACTGATCTGCCCTTAACCATTGATCACATCGTACCACGATCCAGAGGCGGTGAGTATTCGTGGGAGAACCTCATTACAGCATGTCCGCGCTGCAACTCGAAAAAAGGAAACAGAACTCCCCAAGAAGCAGGCATGTACCCATTAAAAAAGGCAATCAGGCCCAATAAACTGATGTTAATGCAGCAACTGACAACAACGGTTTCCAATGAATGGAAACCATATCTCTTTATGAGCTGAGCTATTCCGGCTCAGGCCATAGACTCGTTCACAGCCATCAAAACACCACACAATTTCCTGAAAACAATGCCCCCTTTTGATTCCTGCAATAATGGATTGTCAGAATTTTTTTTACTTTTCAACAGATAACCCGATGCACTTCACCAAATAAACAGCGTGCCCGGAAATAAATACATATGAAAATAAGTTCCAGCCTCTCTCTCTTTTGCCTTTTTATCTTTCTGCTCATCACATCAGCAGCATCTACCGGATCGGCCACCTCAAAGCCGGGCAACGAGAAATGGTGCGCCCGGCAGATTTTCAGCCATACAGATTCCCGCGTCGAGATTACTCTGAACAGCATGACGCTGTCGGAAAAAGTCGGAGAGATGATTATCGCTCAAATTGAGCCCCACGATATCACTCTGCAGAACAAAGAGTACCAGCTCCTGAGCCGAATGGTGCAGGAGGGCAAGGTGGGAGGCATCATGCTGCTCAAGGGCGACGCGCTCACCGCCGCTGCCTCCATCAACTATTTTCAGTCGATAGCGCCCCATCCGCTCCTGATAAGCTCGGATATGGAGCGAGGGGTGGCCATGCGCCTCAGCGGAGCTACGGAGTTTCCGCCGAATATGGCGGTGGCTGCCACGCAGGATCCGGAACTTGCCGAGGAGATGGCGGAGGCTATTGCCGAAGAGGCCACCATGATCGGGATGCAGCAGAACTATGCCCCGACGGTTGACCTTAACATCAATCCGCTCAACCCCGTCATCAACACCCGCTCATTCGGCGACAGCGTGCCGCAGACCATCGCCATGTCGAACGCCATCATCAAGGGGCTCCAGTCGAACGGTATCATCGCAACGGCAAAGCACTTCCCCGGCCACGGCGATGTGTCGGTGGACAGCCATTTTTTACTGCCGGTGCTTCAGGCAGACCGAACGCAGCTTGATGCCTATGAGCTGCAACCCTTCAGGGCGGCCATTGAACGGGGGGTCATCAGCGTCATGGTGGGTCACCTCGCCGTACCGAAATTGACCGGAAGCATGGAGCCAGCCTCCCTTTCAAAACTCATTGTGACCGATCTGCTTCGCAAGGAGCTGGGTTTTCAGGGGTTGATTATTACCGATGCTTTGAACATGAAGGCGCTCTACAACGGCCAGAACGTGGCCGAGATTTCGGTCAAGGCGGTGCAGGCGGGCAATGATCTGCTGCTCTTCTCTCCCGATCCTGAGCTGACCCATAGCGCTGTGGTCAAGGCGGTCGAAAAGGGGGAGATTGCAATGGAGCAGATTGACAACTCCGTGCGCCGAATCCTGCAGGCCAAAGCATGGCTGGAGATAGAGAGGCGAAAAACTGCCGACCTGAAGCAGGTCAAGAGAGAGGTGAGCCCTCCGACGCATCAGCATCTCTCGAGAAGAATTGCATCACGCGCCATCACGCTGGTGAGCGACACCAACCACCTCCTGCCTCTCAAACCAACCGAGGGGATTGTGAATATTCTGGTGCAGGATAAAATAAACAATGAGACCGGCAAAGAGTATATCCGGCAGCTCGACAAGTTTTATTCGGTCAATCATATCAGAATCAACCCAGGCACCGATTCGCTTACCTATGCCAACGCTACCGAGCTGGCGAAAACGGCAAAAGCCGTCATTGTGACCTCCTACAGCCAGTCACTGAGCAGCTCCGGCGCCCTGAAACTTTCCGCCCAACAGCAGCAGTTCATTCACTCTCTCGTCGGGATTTTGCCGAAAGAGAGCCCGCTGATACTCCTGTCGCTTGGTACTCCGTATATCATCAACTATTTTCCTGAAATAAGCAGCTACCTCTGCACCTACTCGCCCACTGAAGATTGTGAGGAGTTGGCGGTCGAGGTGTTGCGGGGAGCACTGAAACCACGGGGAGTTCTGCCAGTGTCGCTGCAGGGGCACTCCCGCTGAACATCATAGCATTATCATCATGGGAAAAACCATTCGGGACGAATCAACCGCAAGCGCCTACTGGGCGGCAGTCAACACCTTCTGTTCACTGGTTGATGTCCACGTCATTGCCGATGCGCCGGTAGGCTGCTACAACCTGGTGGGGGTGGCGGTCATTGACTATACCGATGCCGTGCCCTATCTGGAGAACTTTACCCCGACCAGCCTCACTGAAAAGGAGATCGCCTCCTCAGGCAGCTCGGAGATTGTGAGGGAGACCATCGAAAAGCTTCAGGCACCGGGTCGGCAACTGATTCTGGTCTCCAGCGCCGAGAGCGAGATGATCGGCAGCGACCACAAGCGGATGCTGACGATGAAATACCCCGATGTCCGCTTTTTCCCCTCAAACTCCCTTGGCGAAGATGAGTGGCAGGGACGCGACCGTGCTCTGGTGTGGCTCAATGAGACGTTTGGCAACAGCAACCCCGCCGCCGTAAAGCCCGGAACGGTCTCCATTATTGGCCCCACCTACGGCTGCTTCAACAGCCCCTCTGATCTGGCAGAGATCAAGCGGCTCATTGCTGGAGTGGGAGGAGAGCTGCTGCATGTCTACCCCTTTGAAAGTTCGCTGCACGACGTTGCCGACCTGAAAAACTCCGATGTGCTGGTGGTGATGTACCACGAATTCGGCCACGCCCTGGCGGAACAACTTGGCCGCCCGGTGCTACAGGCCCCCTTCGGCATTGGCGAAACCAAAAACTTCATTCTCGACCTTGGTCGCCTGCTGAAGCGGGAGCAGGAGGCCGAAGCCTTTTTGCAGAGGGAGAAACGCACCACCCTCAAGCCACTCTGGGATCTCTGGCGCGGGCCACAGGCGGAGTGGTTCCCGACCATCCGGTTCGGCGCCACCGCTGCAAAAACCTACGCCCTCGGCCTCGAAACCTTTCTGGCGGGAGAGATGGGAATGCAGTGCCTCTTCAGCCACGATACCGCCAAAGCCGACAACACCCTCATCCGCGAGGAGATTCAGCAGAAACAGCCGCAGTTCCTCTTCGGCAGAATTGTCGATAAAATCTATCTGGCCGAACTCGACTCAAAAAGCCGATTCATCCCGGCAGGCTTCCCCGGCCCCATCGTGCGCCGCGCGCTCGGCACCCCCTTCATGGGCCACAGCGGAGCCATCTATCTCTTGCAGGAGATTGTCAACTCCCTCTACGACATGCTCTTCAACTTTCTTCCACTCAACCGCCGCACCGCCGTGGAGGAGCCTGCGCAGAAGGTTGCCTGGAGCAGCGAAGCCAATGCCCTTTTGAACGAGATGGTGAAAAAGGCCCCCTTCATCAGCCAGATCTCCTACGGACGTGAGCTGAAACGGAAAGCGGAGCTGCTCACCCTGAAACAGGGGAAAGAGTGCGTCACGCCGGAGCTGCTGCAAAGAGTCACCTGATTTGGAAGAGTTTGATTTTTTGCGTATCGTCCAAGTCCACATTACGGATCCGGGGAAACCACTCATAATGAAATTTAGAGAGTGAAACAGCCCCCCCGGCCCGACAGTACTAACGTAAAGAGGCTGCATTGATATTTTCATGGATTGGGCTTTTGCCCTTCCCGTGAAGCGAAACGACAGAAAAAAGAATGTCTGACAATCAGGAACCACTGGCTGTAGTAGCCCTTACCCTTCCGGACGGGAGTGTTAAAACATTTCCCACCGGCTCAACCGGCAATGACGTTGCGCTCTCTATCGGACGCAAACTTGCCCAGGATGCCCTGGCGCTCAAGGTTGATGGTGTTGCGATTGACCTCAACACCCCCATGACCCCCAATACCGCCAATGCGGCAATAGAAATTATCACCTTCAGCTCCCCCGACGGGCCGAATATCTTCTGGCACAGCTCAAGCCACCTTATGGCCCAGGCGATTGAGGAGCTTTACCCCGGCAGCAAATTCGGCGCTGGCCCCTCCATTGAGCAGGGGTTCTACTACGATGTCGCCTCTGAGCACCGTTTCCGCGAAGAGGATCTCCGCAAGATCGAAGAGAGGATGCTGGAGATCAGCAAATGCGATATACAGATCCGGCGTGAAGAGATGAGCCGCATCGATGCCATAGAGTTTTTCAAAACCGTTCGGAACGACCCCTACAAGGTTGAGATTCTTGAAGATACCCTGAAAAATGTCGAAAGGGTTTCGCTCTACCATCAGGATGGTTTTACCGACCTCTGCATCGGGCCGCACCTGCCATCAACCAGCAAAGTGAAGGCGGTTCTCCTCACCAACATCTCCTCCTCCTACTGGCGTGGAGATTCGGCACGGGAGAATATGCAGCGGATTTATGGCATCACCTTCCCCTCAGAGAAGTTGCTGAAAGAGCATGTTGCCCGACTGGAAGAGGCCAAACGACGCGATCACCGCAAACTTGGCACTGAACTGGAGCTTTTCATGCTCTCACCGGAGGTTGGCAGCGGTCTGCCGATCTGGCTGCCGAAAGGGGCCATTATCCGCAACGAGCTTGAAGCCTTCCTCAAGGAGGAGCAGCGCAAACGCGGTTATCTGCCTGTCTATACACCACATATCGGCAATATTGAACTTTACAAGCGTTCAGGCCACTATCCTTACTACAGCGATTCGCAGTTTCCGCCGCTCACCTATCATGATGAAGAGGGAAAGCAGGAGCAGTATCTTCTCAAACCGATGAACTGCCCGCACCACCACCTCATCTATAGTTCAAAGATGCGGAGTTATCGCGATCTGCCGCTCCGCTTGACGGAGTTCGGGACAGTCTACCGCCACGAGCAGTCTGGTGAACTCAACGGCCTGGTGCGTGCGCGAGGCTTCACGCAGGACGATTCGCACATCTACTGCCGCCCCGACCAACTGGTTGACGAGATCTGCAGCGCTATTGAGCTAACGCAGTTTGTCTTTGGAACCCTCGGCTTTTCAGAGGTGCAGACTCGCCTCTCGATGCACGACCCCGAAAACCAGGCGAAGTACGGTGGTACTGCCGAGGTGTGGGAGCAGGCGGAGAAGGATGTAAAAGAGGCTGCCGACCGCATGGGCATCGACTACTTTATCGGTGTTGGCGAAGCGAGCTTTTACGGGCCGAAAATTGATTTTATTGTGCGTGACGCCCTTGGCAGAAAGTGGCAGCTCGGCACCGTGCAGGTTGACTATGTGATGCCGGAACGGTTCGACCTCACCTACACAGGCAGTGACGGCCAGAAACATCGCCCTGTTGTGATTCATCGTGCCCCATTCGGCTCCATGGAGCGCTTTATCGGCGTTCTTATCGAGCACACCGCAGGGAACTTCCCGCTCTGGCTCGCACCGGTACAGGCCGTGGTGCTCCCGATTGCCGAAGATGTTCACGACTATGCAAAAAGCGTACACCAGGCGCTCCTCGAAGCAGGAATCCGCGCTGAACTTGACACCAGAAGTGAAAAAATCGGCAAGAAAATTCGTGACGCCGAAATCAGCAAGATCCCCTGTATGATTGTTATTGGACAGAAAGAGCAGGAGAGCGGCGAAGTTTCGCTGCGCCGTCATCGCATTGGTGATGAGGGGCGCTTCAGCGTCAGTGGACTGATCGACAAGCTCAAACAAGAGATCACCGGAAGAACCTGACTATCTAAACCAAACCTGAACGCATGAAGAAACAAAAGGTTACGACTCAAAAGCCAAAACTCACCTATCGAGTCAATGAGCAGATTCGTGTTCCGCAAGTCCGCATTATTTTTCCGGACGGAACACAGGAGGTGATGAACACCATTGACGCCAAGCGGGTTGCCGAAGAGCGGAATCAGGATCTGATTGAAGTACAGCCAAACGCCGAACCTCCGGTTTGCAAGTTCGACAACCTCGGCAGGCTGCTCTACAAGATGGACAAGAGGGACAAGGATCTCAAGAAAAAGCAGAAGACCACCACCCTCAAGGAGCTGCGGTTTCATCCGAACACCGACAAGCACGACTTTGACTTCAAGACCGCTCATCTTGAAGAGTTTCTGCGCAAGGGCAACCGTGTCAGGGCCACCATCGTTTTTCTGGGACGCTCCATTATCTACAAGGATAAGGGGCTGGAGCTGGCCGAGCGCCTGACCGAGCGGCTGAGCGTGGTGAGTACTCGTGACGGCGACCCGAAATTCGAGGGCAAAAAGCTCTTTGTCTATTTCGAGCCCGACAAGAAGAAGATTGATGCCTACGACCGCATCAGGGCAAAAACAAACCAGCCACCGGCAGCGCCGCTTGCGCCTCTGGCTCCTGAAGATCTGATAGAAGAGGAGTAATCACAGGAATTTGAACCATTTTTATATCAAAAAATAAAGGACGATCATGCCTAAAATGAAATCCCACCGTGGAGCATGCAAACGGTTTAAGACGACAGCATCCGGAAAAATCAAGCGTGAACGCATGAATGGATCGCACAACCTTGAGAAGAAGAACAGAAAGCGCTCACGCAGGCTCCACCAGAGCGCTCTGCTTTTGGGATTGAAGGCGAAGCAGATCAAGCGGATGATTCAGGCTTAAATTTTTAACATTAACTCGACACAACGATGCCTAAAGCAAATAACGCCGTTGCCTCAAAAGCACGGAGAAAAAGAGTCTTAAAAAAAGCCAAAGGGTTCTGGGGATCACGCGGCAATATTCTGACCGTCGTCAAGCACGCGGTCGATAAAGCAGAACAGTACGCCTACCGCGACCGTCGCGTCAAAAAACGCACCTTCCGTTCGCTCTGGATCATGCGTATCAATGCCGCAGCTCGCCTGAACGGCACCACCTACTCCCGCCTGGTTAACGCCATGCTGAAGAAGAATGTCGAAATCGACCGCAAGGCGCTCGCCGAGATTGCCGTCAAGGATCCGGCTGCCTTCTCTCAAATTGTCAAATCGGTTATCGAATAAGATTTACACTGGTACCATAATGGAAGAGAGCATTCGCAGGTTACAGCAGGAGATTGTTGAGTTTGAAATAAAAGCGCAGGCCGATCTTGAAGCCTTCCGCCTCAAATACACGGTTCGAAAAGGGCTCATTGCAGCTCTTTTCGGCCAGCTCAAGTCGGTTGACCCTGCTGACAAACCGCGAATCGGTCAGTTGCTGAACCAGCTCAAGCAGACGGCTGATGCAAAGCTCACCGAAGCCGAGGAGAGGCTTGCATCAACCGAAAGCAGCAGCAGCAGCAACAAAGGCATTGACCTCACCCTCCCCGGACGGCGCTATTTCACCGGCAGTGAACATCCGGTACAGAAGGTGCTTGGCGAGATGAAGCAGATCTTTTCAGCCATGGGATTCGGCATAGCTACCGGCCCCGAACTGGAGCTCGACAGCTACAACTTCGACATGCTGAACTTTCCGCCTGACCACCCGGCTCGCGACATGCAGGACACCTTTTTCGTCACCAGCGGCAACCCCGGCTCCGACGTGCTCCTCAGAACCCACACCTCCCCGGTGCAGGTGAGAGTCATGCTCGACCAGAAACCGCCCATACGGGTGATCTGCCCAGGAAAGGTCTACCGCAACGAAGCCATCAGCTCCCGAAGCTACTGCGTCTTCCACCAGCTCGAAGGGCTCTACATCGACAAGAAGGTCTCCTTCGCCGACCTCAAAGCCACCATCTACTCCTTCGCCAAACAGATGTTCGGCACCGACGTCAAACTCCGGTTCCGCCCAAGCTTTTTCCCCTTCACCGAACCATCAGCCGAGGTCGACGTCACCTGCTACCTCTGCGGCGGCAAGGGATGTAAAGTCTGCAAAAAATCAGGCTGGCTCGAAATCATGGGCTGCGGCATGGTACACCCCAATGTCATGCGCAACTGCGGCATAGACCCCGAAGAGTGGTCAGGCTACGCCTTTGGTATGGGCGTTGACCGGACGGTGCTGCTGAGGTACAAGATTGATGATATCAGGTTGCTGTTTGAGAATGATTTGCGGATGTTGCGGCAGTTTGGGGCGTAGAGAGTTTTGAGTGAACGGTTGACCAATAAAACTGGACTATCGAGACTTTTGACGGCTTATCACCTGAAACAATTGGCGCAAATATCTCGAATACGACTATAAGCGATTATCTTATACAACAAATCTTGGCGAGGAGAAAGAGAACTTTAGATACTGGTGATTATACAACAAAACATGAGAAAAGAAGGGGGCTTGTGTTCGCTGATATTGCTTGGAAAAATGGGATAACCGCAAAAATCAATTTTTCCACAACCAAGTGGTGTCGCTAATCGGGCTCACGTCCTAACAATGATGCAAAATTAGCATTTGCAGCAATAAGTATTGCTATTTTTATCTACATCATTTAAAACAGCAGATTGCATGAGGCCTTCTATAAATGCTAATAGCTCATATTCACAAAAATCGTCAACTCCATTTAAATCTCCCGTCAAATAATATGTTCTCGCTCTGCAACCTCCGCCACATAAAAGTCTTATTGGGCAGATAGTACAGTTTTCTCTTGTGTAAATGCTTTGTTGACGAATCTTTTTTAATACTGCGGATTGCGAGTAAATATTTGAAATATTTGACTCTCGAATATTCCCTGCATAAAACTCAGGGACATGAAGCATGTGGCATGGATAGACATCACCATTATGACTAATACTGATTTCTCCATTAGCAATAGCGCATGAAGTTGCTCCTCTTCCTCTAAGACGTTCTAATGAGCGGCCAAGGTCTCCCATTGGGGCAACACCTTTCGCATTGTTTAGTGCATGGAAATATTCTTCACCGGTTATTGCCATTTCAGAATTATTTCGGGCAGAACCAGCCATGAAAAGTGGTTGGAAGGTTAATCTGCTCCCATAAGATTTTGCCATTAACTCTATCTCTCCAATATTTTGCTTTGTCACTGTCATGGCTATCCGAATATTCGCGCCTGCTATTTCAAGCAAATTTATAGCCCTTACGGTTTTTTTATGTGAACCGGCTCCACGATAAAAATCATGAGTAGCTGACTTATAGCCATCAACTGAAATTCTGATTTCGTCAAAAGATGAGCTGATTTGCTTAGCGTTAGATTCATTGATCAGCGTAGCATTGGTAAGCAGGTAGGTATAGAATCCTTTTGATTTACAATACAGTGAAATATCACAAGCGTTGGCATTCATTAAAGGCTCACCACCAGTGATAGCCACAGTCATCGTTTTGTTCATTGACGCCAGCTCATCGATTATAACACGGTACTCTGCCAATGAAAGCGGGGGCCCTATTGCCTCTCGCTCATCCGCATAACAATACGAGCAATTAAGATTACAGTCGGAACTGATGTTAAGGTGAACTGAGTTAAGATTGGGCTGTTGGTTAGATTTTTTTAACTGCTTTTCATTCGATGGCTGAAAAAAGCCCTCCTTATCAAGTTTTTCAAGAAAGGTGGTCGCTGATAATGGGTCAGGGTGTATCGGTGATAGCAACTCCTTTATTTGTGCTATGCTTCTTTCCCCGTTACAAAGAGATAAGGCAATCGCTCCATTACGGTTGGTAACTACCCAATCAGGCTTTGATGGAATAAGAAACAAATATTTTTCACCTGCATCTTTGACAAATGTCTCTTCAGGCAACTTTGGTCTCAATTCATTAATCATTTATAATTGCATATCATACTATTCACGGAGTAGCAAAACTCCGTGAATAGTTTTATTATCGCAATGCATTGATTTGCTATTAGCTCCCTGCACATCCCGCACCAATACCGCACTGTCCTCCACCACCTGCACATCCCGCACCAATACCGCACTGTCCTCCGCCACCAGCGCATCCTGCACCAATACCGCACTGTCCTCCACCACCAGCGCATCCTGCACCAATACCACATGTAGCATTAGCCTCTGATAACCCGAGACCATATTTATGATCGCCAATTTTAAAACCAGTAGCTTTATCGACAGTCAGCACTGCAGCTGAAGCTATAAAAGCACCAAGAGAGGCTAATCCATACTTGAGAAATTTACGCCTTGATTGTTCATCCATGATAAGCTCCATTGTTAAATTAAGAGTTCGAACGATTAGAGTGATTCCTGATATCCTGTTATGTGCAAAGAATCTAAGGCACTTTGAGCACCATGAATATCCTGCTCAGCCGCAAGCTGAAACCATGTCGCGGCTTCGGCTTTGTTTCGTGGTACGCCTTTACCATTAGTGTACATCGAACCAAGACGATACTGAGCCTTTGCATATCCTTTCTCAGCCGCAAGCTGAGTCCAGCGAAATGCTTCAATGATGTTTTGTGCGACACCTTCACCATATTCATACATCACGCCGAGATTATTCTGAGCCCCTACCAATCCTTGATTAGCCGCAAGCTGAGTCCAGTGAAATGCTTCTGTGATGTCTTGTGCGACACCCTGCCCCGTCCTACATGCGTTCCCGAGATTACACTGAGCCTTTGCAAATCTTTGCTCAGCCGCAAGCTTAAACCATTTCACAGCTTCAGCATAGTCTTGTGCAACACCTTGACCAGTTAAGTAACACTCCCCAAGATGAAACTGAGCCTCTGCAAATCTTTGCTCAGCCGCAAGCTTAAACCATTTCACAGCTTCAGCATAGTCTTGTGCAACACCTTGACCAGTTAAGTAACACTCCCCAAGATGAAACTGAGCCTCTGCCGATCCCTTTTCAGCGGCAAGCCTGTGTGTTTGCATCTCATTACTGGGATCTTCTTTAAACATCTCTTTTAAAGATTAGAAGTTAAACGGAATCAATCTCGCGCAAAATAATTATTTGAATAAAATCACTGCTGAAAATTTTTCGTTTTTTTTGTCATAGGGATCTGATCCTTTTGAGGCAAGTTAACAACTTAAACCAATGTCTAAAAACCGGGGTCCACTATAGTAGCAGAGCAGGGGGTTTTCTTCGTCATGTTTCAGCTTGTCATACTTCAGGAAGATACGCTTTCCCTTGATTTTTTCGGTCAGATAGCCAACCGCTTTGTCGTGCGTGAAGGGTTCGCTCTTGATGCCGATCAGTTTTACCGTCAACCCGTTGGATAACCGCACTTTTTCCGGGCTGAGTATGTCCTTGACCGTGAAGAACTCTTCGCGCCCTGCCTCGCTCTCCTTCTCAATCCTGGAGCCAAAGGTGAATTTTCGGGGATCTGTTTTTTTGTCGAGCTTGTGCGGATCTTTGAACTGATAGGGCAACTGCTCAATGGCTGCGGCAACATCGCCCATGACCGTGTCGTGCAGAAACTCGTATTCCGTGCCCATAAAATCAGGCTGCCGGGTGTTGAGCTTCTGTTTGGCAATCTCGATAAACTCCGGATTGATTTCGTACCCGACCGAGTTTCGTTCGAGATTTTTTGCGGCAAGTGAGGTTGTCCCGCTGCCCATGAAGGGATCGAGCACGGTATCGCCACGGAAGGCGAACATTTTAATGAGCCGGTGCGGAAGCTCTTCGGGGAACATGGCAAGGTGCCCCTCCTGTTTTGCCCCGGCAAAGTTCCAGTGGCCCGAGAAGTAGGTGTTCCACTCTTCGGTGGTCATGGCTGAGATCTCTTTCTGCTCTTTGGTAGGCTTTGGTGCGTCGCCCTGTTTTTTGAAGATGAGAATGAACTCGTAGTCAAGCTTGAGAATGCCATTCCGGGGATAGGGAAAACTCCCCATAATCGAGGCGCCGCCGGTGGTGTTGGTTGTAGTGACCTTCTGCCAGATCACTGCGCCCATGTAGTCGAACCCGATGGTCTCGCAGAATTTGATGATCTCCGTCCGGATGGGAATGACCTTGTACCTGCCGTAGTAGACCGAGCGGGCAAACTGGTCGCCGATGTTGATGCAGAGACGGCAGCCGGGATGCAGCACCCTCTCGCATTCGTTCCAGACAAGGTTCAGGTTGTTGATGTAGCTCTCGTAACTTTCGTGAAAGCCGATCTGGTTCTCCGTCCCGTAGTCCTTGAGCTGCCAGTAGGGTGGCGAGGTGACAACAAGATGCACCGACCTGTCAGCGAGGAGGTTCATCTGTCGGCTGTCGCCGTGGATTATGGTGTGATGGCTCTTCAAGGTGCGGTTGGGTGTATGGGTTTTCTTGTTGGTGGAGAGGTTTCGGATGCTTGAGTGAAGTATAGAGAATTTCTTTTGATTTACACTGAATGGAGGGCTGGGGAAATAACAACTGATGCCGCAACACTCGTTAAGGTCTCAAGAGCATTCGATACATTTCAATGCTGCACAGTAATGCTTTGTCTCAACCAATACCGAGCATTAAAGCCTAGGTAATGCTCATAGTAATGCTCGCGAGCATTACTATGAGCATTACGGATTACCAGCATACTCATACTTGGCTAACTTCCCTTTTCCTGGCGATTTAATTTGAGGATTCTCTGAACGCAGCACCATCATGAGACGAAACGCTTGATTACGATCAAACCGAGTGATTTGCCTGATTTCCTGGTTGCTCAACCCATTTTCGCCACGTCGGGCTCGCTCCATGAGAACACTCAGTACACGAGTTTTAGCTGCTTCCCAGTCGATACGACGGTCGCGCTCAGGATGACCATCTTCAGACAGACGCCGATAGAGTTCCGGCCTTAAAACCCAATAAAAGCCACGTCCAGTGCCACCATGCTCAATGTACCCTGCCTTTTCCATGCCTGCCAAAGATTCACGCATTTGAACCTCATTGCGCTGGCAAAGAGATGCTGCCGCATGAGTTTCTATCTCGATATGCTTGACCAAATATTGCAAAACAAGTAGGTTATCAACATTAAGATCATGGCCAAGCTCGTTTTCTTCCGCCACAAACATGCGGAATGCTCTGGCAAGCTCACGCTTCATGAAGGAAAGAGTTACGGAATCACCAATTTCCTGAATGAGAGGTGGTTCTTTGCCCTCACGGAGTAATGATGAAAACATGCGACTCATACCCAAGTTGCTTCGGTTGACCAGGCGAAGACGCGTTAATGCATCCACAAGTAAAGGATTACGGGCAACTGGTTGATGGTGAAGGATATTCGCAGGATTGATTCCTCCAATAAAACCTCCATTATTACTGATCTCAAGACGATCATTATAATATTTGACCATGACCGGTCCCGCAATACGGAAATCAGCATGGCAGAATGCGTTCATCAGTGCCTCACGAAGGGCGATTTCGGGCCATGTACGGTATTCCAAATGAAACATTCCCTGCTCAATAGTGGTAATTGGGTTGAACGGCAAAAGCAACTCCTCAATCCGTCGTACTGAAACCGGTAGAGTGCTTACCCTGTCTTCCCTGATGCCATACCCAGTGTCCGACATCATCTGGAGGAAGGTCCAATTATAGCCAGGGACATATTCCCGCAGAGCATCTTCAGTTCCAGCAAGAAGAAGTGCGGCGCGAGTCCATTGACGGTTTTTCACCAGACCAAGAGCCGTAAGTAACTCTTTATCACTCAACTTGAGAAGATCTTCAGGTGCACGTTCTGCTTTTGCCTGACTGCGAAGAGTATCCACTGCTGTCGGGGAAAGCAATTCTGAAGAGACCGGCGCAACCGGTACAGCACTAAAATCGGTCTCGCCAGTTTCAACGGATATCTTGCGCCGCAAGGTGCCTGTCAATGGCTGGCAATCCTTCCCGATACGAATGGAACCAGTTCCCGATGTATCTGTGTATGGTGGCAACCCAGGATAGATCTGCATGATAAGCAATCGTCCAGTGCCCTCCGGTATACGCATCTCTTCATATACTGGCATAATTTTAGGATCGGTTTGGTCATAAACCGCCTTTTTGAGCAGATTGACATCTACCTCAAGCGGTACACCCTGAAGAGCTGTTGCCCGCCCCAACGATTTGTCAGCCACACCAAAAACAACAGTACCACCACCACCGTTCGCCATGCAAACTGCTGTACGAACCAGCATCTTGACTGATTTGTCCATGCTCTTTGTGTCCCACTGCTTGAAATCCAGATCCTGGTCTTCGAGTTCGTCGGCAATGCGACGGTCCAATTCATTCAGCAGTTCAGTGATTTCCTGTAACGTTCTCATACAATGATTGATACAGCCTTGTTGCGTCAAGTTAAGTTTGCTCTGCTTCCCATGAAGGAATTGAGCGGAGATATTGTGGCTACATAATTGGCCCATTTAGTGACATGGGCCAATTTATGGGCCAAGCGTCAGCTTTTGTTGAGTTCTTTGATCACTTCATCAAGAGGTACTGATGGTTGATCCTGTCCTGCAAACTTTGCTTCCCAAAGATCAATCAGATCCATACAATCTTCCATAAACTCCTCTATTGCTTGATATTCTTCATACATACTGTGCTTCCTTATCAATACGAGCCTTCAGAAACGGGTTCATTCTTTTCCAATACCTGATCAGATCAACTTTGCTGCCCAGCAGTTGCTCCAGCTCTTCCTTGAGCTGCACCCTGAGCAAAATATTCGGTTCCATTTCAACAACAATATCAATATCGCTGTCATCCCTGGCAGAATTTCTGGCGACGGAGCCGAAGATGCCCACTTTCTTCACGCCATAACGCTCCTCAAGCTCTGCTTTATGGCTGCTCAGCATGTGGAGTGCTTGATCTCGCTTCATGGTTTGGTTTGAAATTTTGAAATCAGAGCCCATACGCAATTTTTATATCATAATGTGAGCGCAACCTGCCCTCATCAACATCTTTCAGGCCACGAGCTATCCCGGATTTTTGCTCTTCAGTCAAGTCATGCCACCAATCATTTTGTGTTTCATTTGAATCTCTTTGCTCGTTGAGATAATCCAGGGTTTCACCGTCCTCAAGGTTAACTACCATTGAATCAATTCCAGTTTGATTGCTTCGTACCCCATCGTTGTTCGTATTGCCATATTTTTCAAGGTGCTGTTGGGTGACCGGGTTGTATTGTTGGTGGAGCGGCTTTGGATCTCTATCCGAATGATTATGACAACTCCCCTGCTAACACAAGAATCCGACGCTTCACAACATCAGAAACCCACATTCCTGCATCAGTCAAACGATCGACATACGGCTCAACCCTATTGACAAGTCCTTGCGCTTTCATTTCCAGTAGAACTTTAAGGGTACCCCAAACCTGTAAACCGGCAGCATGAGCTGTTCGACGGGCAAGCATATCATCAAGCAAAACAATACAATGCGAATTTTCTAAAGCAAGCGACATAGCCGCCAATTCTCCCGGACCAAGGTCTAATGAGAGCCATTCAGAGGGCTGTGCTTTTGGGTTTATGATCCTGATCCATGAAAAATCTGACAGGTTTGGAACATCATATCCACTCTTGTCGCCAACCATTAATTCAACCTTCACCGCTTCGGGAGTCCATATTTCTCCGAAAATTTCAGGAAGTCGATCAATCAATCCTATACGGTAAAGATAGAGTAAGGGAGAGGTATTGCTAATGGTTTGAAGCATGGTCGCGCTCTAAATCATCTAATTCGGAAGCCAGGGGAAAAACATTATAGCGACTGAGACTGAGTAAAAATTCAACGCGGCTCATCCCGGCAAGCTCTGAAGCACGACCAGATGACAACCGCCCCATCTCAAATAGCTTAACTGCCGCAAGAACCATCAGTTCCCGCCCGAAAGCAAGTACATCAGTCTTTTCTGCAAGCAGTATCTTTTCGGGGATATCAAGCGTAATGTGTTGAGCAGCCATGGTTCTCCTTTTCTTTTCTTCAATGCGATTCAAGCCTTGCCTGGTACATGCAAGCATTGTTGTAACAACACACGAAACATATCAAAAATTCGCTGTGCATCAAAGTAACCCAGCCTCATCATGTAGATCAGAGTACCGTGAAAGGAATTGCATGACTGCGATATCAATCAAACCGGATAATTTCTTTTTGCCGCCTCCTGTAAACCCATCCAAAAGAGAAAACGACATGGTACACCCCAACGTCATGCGCAACAGCGGCATAGACCCCGAAGAGTGGTCAGGCTATCCTTCGGCGTGGGTGTTGATCGCACGGTGTTGCTGAGGTACAAGATTGATGCAGGCTGCTGTTTGAGAATGATTTGTGGATGTTGAGGCAGTTTGGGGCGTAGTGGAAGTAACTAACTTCACTGTAGTCAGCCGCGCAATCTTGCCCTGATCCAGTCAGAATTTCTTCGGCAATCGAGCACAGCAATCACTAAAATCTCGTTTTCGGCGATTTCGTAATAAACGGCAAAAGGAAAGCGTCTGGCAAGAAGACGATAATGCCCAAAGACTTTACGATGTATACCTGCAAAAAAAATAAAAGCGAATCAATATCCGAATAGAGAGAATCAAGAAAGTAGATTCCCAAACCCTGAGATTGTCTTTCATAGAAATGGTAGCCATCTTCAAGATCTCTCTCGGCAGAATCAAAAATCCTCAACTGCATGACAGATTCCTTTTTATGCGCTCTTTGGCTTCTGCCCAGGCGGAGTGTTGCACCTTTCCGGCAGAAAAGGCTTCTCTCCGTTCGTTTAGAATGTTCTCATGCCATGCCGGAGATTCAAATGCCGTCTCATCCCTTGAAAGATCATCCCAGATTGTCTCCAGCAAATCCAGTTTTTCAGCATAAGTAAACTGTGACAAGGGTAATTCAATTTTTGCCATGATGTTTGTTCTCCTTCAGGATAATAAACGTAAGTGCGAAACAGTTTGCCTCTCCCCGCTCTTGTACGAATAGATGTAAAACACCTTGCCACCAAATTTCTCAGTAAATTGCCGATGCGTTTTCTCCTCTATCGATTTCTCCTTGAAAATCTCAGGAAGCTGTACCGTTCCTCCGCCAAACGTAATCGGCTTGATCTGAAGCCCGACAAATTTCTCCCCAACTTTGATAAAAAAGTCAACATTGAACAACCGATCCCACTCATCAGGTGCCGGTTCAATAGTTCCGCCAAGAAGCCGCTCCAACTGACCGTAAACCGTTTTGATTTCAGTCATATAGCCGTCAAAAGTACGGTCAATAACAAGCTGAATCATGTATGCAATACAATCCTCTTCCGTGACCGACGCTACTTCAGCCTCAATAACCTCTGTTATTTTGACATAGAGCTTCCTCCCCAACTCCGTGATATGCTCTTCAGGCTTGACGTTCGAGAAGTAATACTCGCGCCACTCATCAACGGTTTTTGGAGCACACTTCCTGATAGACTCGGAGGTTTGGCCGACATTTCTCTTGAAATTAAGCTGAAAGCGGTTCATCACGCTGTTCAGAATCCACTCTTTAGCCATTGACTTTTTCCAATAAGGTTAGAAACTTCACCTTCTGCTTGTACTCATAGCTCCCGTCAATCCCAACCAGCCCGCTTTTGATCAGATGCGCATTGACAAAGGTCTTGTTCTCCAGATAGAGGTAGCAGAGCAGGAGGTTTTCTTCGTCATGTTTAAGCTTGTCATATTTCAGGAAGATACGCTTTCCCTTGATTTGTTCGGTCAGATAGCCGACCGCTTTGTCGTGCGTGAAGGGTTCGCTCTTGATGCCGATCAATTTTACCGTCAACCCGTTGGATAACCTCACTTTTTCGGGGCTGAGTATCTCCTTGACGGTGAAAAACTCTTCGCGCTCTGCATCGCTCTCCTTCTCAATCCTGGAGCCAAAGGTGAGTTTTCGGGGATAGGGAAAGCTCCCCATGATCGAGGCGCCGCCGGTGGTGTTGGTTGTGGTGACCTTCTGCCAGATCACCGCGCCCATGTAGTCGAACCCGATGGTCTCGCAGAATTTGATGATCTCCGTCCGGATGGGAATGACCTTGTACCTGCCGTAGTAGACCGAGCGGGCAAACTGGTCGCCGATGTTGATGCAGAGACGGCAGCCGGGATGCAGCACCCTCTCGCATTCGTTCCAGACAAGGTTCAGGTTGTTGATGTAGCTCTCGTAACTCTCGTGAAAGCCGATCTGGTTCTCCGTCCCGTAGTCCTTGAGCTGCCAGTAGGGTGGTGAGGTGACAACAAGATGCACCGACCTGTCTGCGAGGAGGTTCATCTCTCGGCTGTCGCCGTGGATTATGGTGTGGTGGCTCTTCAAGGGGCAGTCTCATTCATTGCTTGTTATCGTGCTATACTATTTTTTCGATATCTTGTCTGTTATTAAAGAGATAGACTAAATAAATCATACGATCTGCTATCTCATAAAATATGGTCGTCTGCTTGCTCAATACAGCTTTTCGTAAGCGTGGATTATATTCAGACACCGGAAAGAGTCTCGGATTTGTCTCTATCAACTCAATTTGCTTCGCTAACTTTTTTTTGAAATTGTCTATCTCGCGCTGTGTCCATTGACTGTCAAGATAATCCATAATGGATTGAAGATTTTTAATGGCTTCGTCTGTCCAAAAAACCTTGAAATCAGAACCCATACTGAATTTTTATATCATTATGTGAGCGCACTCTCCCCTCATCAACATCTTTCAGACCACGAGCTATTCCAGATTTCTGCTCATCTGTCAAGTCATGCCACCAATCTTTTTGCGTTTCATTTGAATCTTTGAGCACTTTCAGATAATCAAGGGTTTCGTCGTCTTCAAGGTTAGCTAACCATTGAATCAATTCAAGTTTGATTGCTTCGTGTCCCATCGTTTCTTTTTTTTTATCAGATTTATAAAAAGTTTATCAGGACAAGTGCCTCGTGCATAACTGTTGAGTGTGCAATATAAGTGATTTTTGGCATCTATTCCTGCCAAGACATACACTGTTGGGTGTCCGGGTTTTGAGATAGTACAAAACGTTATAGCGTCCAATGCTCTCAAAAAAGTAAAGAATCAGACTAACTCAATCCTGAATTTTTTCCCAAGTACAGATGCCGCGCTGGAAAGGGTTGTCAGGGTAAGACTGGTATCAGTTGCATCAAGCAGACGGTTGAGTGCTGCCCGGCTGGTCTGCATTTTGCTTGCCATTGAAGATTTCGTCAGATTTTGTGCTTTCATTTCCTGAGCAATTTGCCAAGCAATAACACGCTTGACGGCCACCGCAGTTGCTTCGTCCAGAAGAGCCTCTTCTTCAAGAAATTCATCGAAACTGCTGCCAATATTTTTTTCATTCATCATGTATTCCTCATTCTGCTTTTTGCCAATTGCAGGTCAGACTTAGGAGTTGCCTGTGATTTGACAGAAGAGAACTCGCGTAACCAATCACGCACTGGCTCTGTACCACCATCAGTTAAAAAAAACCTGACTTCAAATGTTGGTATATTCATCAAAAAATGTATCAAAATAAGTACACTGTGACAAATTAGCGTTCAAGATTGAGGCGCCGATATCCATCCTGGATCTACTCCTTTTGCGTTCTTTGTGGTTTATGTTACATTCAGTCAAAGGATTGGGCTTTTCCCGGTCGACAAAATGGCTTTGGACATTATCTGGAGCCATTTCTTTTTTATGAACAAATCTTGTTTGCCAGCACCGTTCCCTTATTACGTTGCCCTTTGCGACAAAAAGCTTGAAAAATTAATTCAGACAGGGGCCTTCAATGCTGTAACATGTTATGAGTAAAGCTACAACATATAAAAGCGATCCCCTTGCGGCGGTTCATGAAACAGCTTCAGACATGTTCGAGGCTGGCGTGATTGACAAACAGATAATGCGTCACTTCGACGAATCTTGCTTGACACCCATGCATCCATTCAGCGCCAAAGAGATCAAGGCATTGCGTGAACACGGACAAAAGAAACTCTACAGTAATCCTCCACGAGCCTAAGCTGATTCCTTGTTTATTGAGGCTCGGCCCATTTTTCGCAGTCGCGCCAACTCATGATTGTGACACCGTTGCGCTCATAGGAATCGTCACCTCCATAGATCAGCCAGGGCTGAAGCGCCTCTTCTCCAGCAAATCGTGCGGCTTTGAGGCCTGCTCGGATAGAGTCACCGGTGATGGTCTGGCCTGATTTTATTTCCACTGGTTGCAGTTTTGTGCCACGTTCAAAAACAATATCCGCTTCAAGCCCATTATTGTCACGCCAGAAGTAGAGATCTGGAGGCAGCCCTCGGTTATAGCGGGATTTGAGAAACTCGCTGATGATGAATGATTCAAAAATTGCTCCCCTCATGGGATGTAGAGCAAGGTGTTCATGCGAACGAATGCCAAGCAGCCAGCAGGCAAGACCCTGATCCAAAAAATAGAGTTTCGGGGTTTTTACCAGCCGCTTTCCGAAGTTTCGAAAGTATGGCGGGAGCAGATGGACAATGTAGCTTGATTCCAGAACAGAGAGCCATGAACGGGCTGTTTTCTGGGAAACACCTGTTTCACCCGCCAGTGCATTAAGGTTCAGCAGTTGTCCGTTTCGCCCTGCACAGAGACGCACAAAGCGCTGGAATACCGATAAATCATGAACTCGTAACACCTGCCGGATATCCCGCTCGATATAGGTGGCGATGTAACTTGCAAACCAGTCTGCAGGCGATATATCCCTCACATGAAGAGCAGGATAAGAACCCTTTATGATCAGCGTGTCAAGCGATAGTGACGATTGCGATGCTGCCGGAAGTTCTGAAATGGACAAGGGAAGCAAAGCAGTCATGCCAACGCGACCGGCAAGTGACTGACTGACTCCGGCGAGCAGTCCGAATTGCTGTGAACCGGTCAGAATGAATTTTCCGGGAATCGGCTCTTCATCAACCATGCCCTGAAGGTATGAAAAGAGATCCGGCCATCGTTGAGCTTCATCGAAGATGGCTCCATCACGAAACCGGTGAAGGAACCCTTTGGCATCTTCAAAGGCAAAGGCACGTTCTGCAGGGTCTTCAAGGGTTATGTATGGCTTATCGGCAAAAACGGCTTTTGCCAACGTTGTTTTTCCTGACTGCCGAGGCCCGGTTATTGAGATAACAGAAAATGTTTTGGCCAACCGCTGAAGGGTTGCTGTTAGTTTGCGATAGATCATAGAATATTATACAAATTGCGAATCGAAATCGCAAATTGTATAACTTCTCCACTGAATCACATCAGGGTACGGACTCAACTACGCCCGCCATTCAGCATGAACGTCTCCCGGTAACCGGGCACGATCCCTATGATAATGTTGCTCTCAATATTCACACAGCACAAATCGGGCAGAAATGCTCAAGCCAACCTTTTTTTGACCGCACATCAATGGCAAGTGTAATCTGACGTTTGGAGAACTGTCTCTTTTTCTCATTCCAGGCATAGACACCAGCAATGACATCATCAACGGTCTGAACTTGTTCATTCTTTACCACCCAATGCACTGTCGCCAACAGCTCAAGACCGAACGGTGACTCGAAACCTTCAACAAGATTGCATACCTTGTCAAAATGTTCTTGTGTGTTGGAGGTATCTTTCGCCTTGAGAAACAAGAGAGCATCATCAAGAGCGCCAGGCACCAACGTCGGGGGGCCTTCAATACTGTAACATGTTATGAGTAAAGCTACAACATATAAAAGCGATGCCCTTGTGGCGGTTCATGAAACAGCTTCAGAGATGTTCGAGGCTGGCGTGATGGACAAACAGACAATGCGTCACTTCGACGAATCCTGCTTGACACCGATTCACCCATTCAGCCCGGAAGAGATCAAGGCATTGCGTGAACGCGAAGAGGTGAGCAAGAGAATTTTTGTTCACGACCTGAACACAGACAAAAGAAACCGTAACAGGTAAAGTATTTTCGTCTCCTTCTCTTTTAAGTCTTTTGGGATCAGAATTTGATATATCTCTTGATACCTATCAATATTATATTTAGATTGACAAAAGCTTTTTATCAAGGAGGATTACCTATGCCTGTTACTGCAAAGATTTTTATGTCAGGGCGAAGTCAAGCCGTCCGATTACCGAAGGAATTCCGTTTTGAGGGGAAAGAGGTGTTTATTCGTCGTGATGCAATTTCCGGTGATATCATTTTGTCACACCATCCCGATTCATGGTCAGGGCTGTTTGAGCTTGATACAACAACTGAAGTGCCTGCAGATTTTATGCAAGCTGACGATCGAACGCAGCCAGAGCAATTGCGAGATCCTTTTGAAGGGTGGACAGAATGAGCCTCTACATGCTGGATACGAATATTGCCAGTCATATTATCAAAGGTGACATTCCTCTTGTTCGTGAGAGGCTTGTTGCTGTACCAATACAACGTGTTTTGGTGTCATCGGTTACACATGCTGAATTACTCTATGGCTTGGCAAAACGCGCCTATCCAAAGGGTCTTGCAGCCCGAGTCCATGAGTTTTTGATCCGGGTAAAAATATTAGCCTGGGATAAAGAGGTTGCCCTCTTCTATGGTGATCTTCGAGTAAAATGTGAAACCGCAGGTGTGACACTCTCACCACTTGACCTTATGATTGCGGCTCATGCCCAGGCAGTCAATGCCGTTCTTGTCACGGGAGATAAAGTGTTTACCAGAGTCCCTGATCGGTTACCTATAGAAAATTGGACACTCTCTTGCTGATTGCTTTTATTCGGTGAGCGCTACCAACATGCCGCCCCTACGGGGCTTGAAGCCAAACTGATATAACCTGCGACTGAATGAAATGAAGAACATGGGGGAGATACAGACTCTCCCCCATGCGTCTTTCAACTTGCCCAACCTTACATGGAACCGGTAGTAAGGTAACGCTGATGCCAGCTTAATGCTTCGTCGAGCAGATGGGGTGTGTGTTTTCCGAAAGAATGGTCATAGGCACGCTTGTGATAATCCTGAAGTAATGGTTTGAAGTGCGGGTGGGCACAGTTTTCGATGATGACCTTGGCTCGCTGATTAGGAGAGAGACCACGGAGGTCAGCAAGGCCCTGCTCGGTAACCAGCACCTGAACATCATGTTCGGTATGGTCGACATGGGAGACCATAGGCACAATGCAGGAGATTTGACCATTCCTTGCCTGCGATGGGGTCATGAATATCGAGATGTAGGCATTGCGCGCAAAATCACCGGAACCTCCGATACCGTTCATGATGGCACTGCCCATGACATGGGTTGAATTGACATTGCCATACATATCGGCTTCTATCATGCCGTTCATGGAAATAACGCCAAGACGGCGGATCACTTCCGGATGATTACTGATTTCCTGGGGGCGCAGAATTATCTTGCTCTTGTATTCATCGAGATGGGCATAGAGTTCCGCCAGCGCCTTGTTGCTCAAAGAAAAGGCTGTCGCCGAAGCCGAAATCAGCTTGCCGGAGTGGATCATATCAAGCATACCATCCTGCAGTACTTCAGTATATGCTGTCAGGTTTTCGAAAGGGCCATGGTCCAGACCAGCCATGACGGCATTGGCAATATTTCCAACGCCTGATTGCAGGGGCAGCAGATTCTTTGGGAGTCGTCCTCTTTTTACTTCGTGTTCGAGGAATTCGAGAATATGGCCGGCAATCATGCGGGAATTTTCATCAGGCTCGGAAAATTCTGAATTCCGGTCCGGGCTATGAGTTTCGATGATGGCTATAATTTTATCAGGATCGCAATGCAGGTAAGGGTCGCCAATCCTGTCATGTGGATGCACCAGAGGTATCGGTAGGCGGTTTGGCGGCAGACTTGTGCCGTAATAAATGTCGTGCATTCCTTCCAGACGGGCATCCTGCCAGGAGTTAACTTCCAGAATGACCTTGTCCGCCTGATCCAGCCATGTCTTGTTGTTGCCAATCGACGTCGAAGGAATCAGGCGCCCGTCTTCGAGAATGCCTGCCACTTCAACGACAGCGATATTCAACTTTCCGAGAAATCCGAACCAGACAAACTGGGCTACATGAGAGAGATGAATGTCGAGATACTCCATCTCTCCCGCGTTGATTCGTTTGCGGCAAATGGGATCCGATTGGTAAGGGAGACGCATCTCCACGCCGTCGACCTTGGCCAGTGCGCCATCAAGTTCGGGGGCAGTGGATGCTCCGGTCCATACGCCAATCCTGAATTTCTGCCCCTTGCTATTGGCATCCTCAATGCGTTTGGCAAGCGCTGTTGGCACTGCCTTGGGATAACCGGAACCGGTAAATCCGCTCATTCCAACATTGTCTCCAGAGGAAATAAGGGCTGCGGCCTGTTCCGCTGACATGATTTTGCCTTGCAAGGCCTTGCAAAGGACGCGAGATGTTGTGTTCATTTCCTGCATAGCTCCATTTAAATAATATGTTGTACTGCTGCATAAGAAAACCGAAAATATTTACATCTCTGGTATACTGCTCTCTTACCGTTTCGGCAGTATAATTCTTTGGAGTAGAGGGAGAGAAACAACAGCTATGCAAACCTGTATAGCCATTCTGCCAAGGCTGGCATTGACCGTTGCCCATGAAGCCAAAACAAGACTCATTGAAAGGCTTGATGAGAAGGTCAAGAAATTTGTTTTCGTCTGTCTGGATGATGGTGAATATTTCTTTTTGACGTCGACGATGGTGAATTTTGAAGTGAGAACTTACACATTTTCCCGTTCCTTAAAGAACATTTCGGTAATTTTGTTCCCGCCGTGCTGCCGCTCATCCAGCTTTATCCGCCAATTTCAGATCTGCCGCTTCTCACCGATTCTTTGGCAAAAAGCATACTTTTTTAAGGTTTTCGGGGTGCCGCTTTGCGAAAAAGCCTGGCAGGAGTCTCGTGGATGGAATTGCTGCGAAGAAGTGAAGGAGTTCGAGCGAACTCCCTTGTTACCATCCGATATTTTCAAACGCTGAAAAGTTTTCTGTACTCGGCGTTGACCTCCTGATCAGCCGTTTTTATGATAATTTTTTCTGGAATACTTTTATAGACGTCCCGGAATTTTCTGATACAGAGTGATGATGAAAAGTATATCTCATCAATAAAGTCAAGGTCTATAGATTCATTCAGTTCAGGCATAGTATTCTCTGCGCCTTCAGCCTGCCTGCAGAAGAATTGTACCTTGATATACTCCTCAGAAGCATAGATGCCACAATCCTCATCCACAATCAGCACCTTTTTCTTTTTGGAGTACCAGTTATCCTCAATAAACTGGTTGATATTCTCTCCAAGAATCAGCAATGCCGGCGAATAGACCGCCTTTTCACTGTTTCTTAATTCACCCAGAGTTCCGGTAATAATCTTCTGATTGTACCTTGTCGCATTCTGAACGATAGCGACCATGGTCTTTTCATCCCTTCCTTTTTTCGCAACAGCATTCAGCACTTCCTGAACTGTCGATGCCACCATGTAATAGACAAGGGTATCGGCATCCGGCACCTGTATTTTGTTGACGGGATGACCGGTACAGAAGGCAACCGATGAGGAGATTTTTCTCATGGTCAGCGGTATTTCGGTGTAGGCGCTGGCGCCATGGGCGGCGGTAATACCGGGAATAATTTCATACCTGATACCATGTTGCCTCAGCACTTCGATCTCTTCGCCGCCACGACCAAAAATAAAGGGGTCGCCACCTTTTAGTCGTGCAACTTTTTTCCCTTGCAGGGCATGGCGAATAATCTCTTCATTGATGGCCTCCTGCTCAAAGTGATGGTGGTCTTTTCTTTTGCCGGTATAAATTTTCAGGGCTTTAAACCGGGCGACAAGCTCGCTGCTCACCAGATCATCATAAAGAATAACGTCGGCTTCATGAAGCACTCTTTCAGCCTTTATGGTCAGTAATTCCGGATCACCTGGCCCGGCGCCGATGATATAGACATATCCTTTCTTGTGCGGTTCGGAACTCTTTGTAAAGAAATCACCATGCTGGAGCATGGCTTTGATCCTGTTTCGCCACTCAACTGTTTTTTTTACATTTTCGCCATTTGAGGAGACGGCAATGGTCATCTCATCCTTCTTGATCACTGCGGGTGAAATGAAATCTGACAACTCCCGGTTATCGACCACATTGACCATAATTCCATAAGCCGCAGCATCGTTTTTTATCCTGCGGTTCACCTCAAGGTTGTTGGTGCAGGCATAGACAAGAAAAAATCCCTCAAGATCTGATGCTTCGTACTCTTTTCGAATCTCCTCGAAACCCATCTGATGCAACTCATCCTGAATTTCCGGTGATACGATTGAAATATTCCGGGTGTACTGCAGAACGGTCTTGATTTTGTGGAGCGCAATTTTACCGCCTCCGACAAAGAGAATTTTCTTGTTATCTATTCTGATATTCAGTGGCAGAAAGCTCTTCATAATTCACCCTTCTTATTGGCAATATCTCCCAAAACCTCTCGGCACCGGGGCATCTAAAAAAAATTGGCCCCCTGCATACCCGAAAAGCAGGGAGCCCTTGAGTAAAAGGTAACACAGAAAACAGGCAAAACCTGTACTAAGAGTTCACTGCTCTTTTTCCATCTTGACGGCGACGACCACCTTGAGCAAAAGTGTCAGCAGGAGAATACCGATACCCCATATTCCAAGGGTAACGAAAATTTCCGTTGCGGTGGGAGTGTACTGAACAATATCCTGCAGTGGCGAAGGGACAAATCCTCCCAAAATCAGGCCGACACCTTTGTCAATCCAGATGGAGAGGACAAGAGCTGAACAGGCACCAACAAGCCATGGCGTTGATTTTCTTAATGCCGGGACAAGAAGAACGATGATGGAAGCCACACCGGAAATCAGGGAAAACCACATCAAGGGGACGAACTGGCATTTCCCTTCAAGACCAAAAAAGAGGTATTGCAGACTCTCTTTATGGGCTGGCACGTTGCTGTAAAATGCGGTAAAGAATTCGGTGCCGAGAAAAAAGAAGTTGGCCAAACCGGTGTAGGTTGCCAGTACCGCAAGTTTGGTTCTTGCCTCATTGCCGGTGTCGAACCCTGTTGTTCGTTTCAGAATAAGGGAGACAAGAATAAGCAGCGCCGTCCCGGCGGCAAATGCTGAAGCGAGAAAGCGCGGGGCCAGGACTGCCGTTAACCACAGGTGGCGGCCCGGCATTCCTGCATAGAGAAATGCGGTAACGGTATGAACACTGAATGCCCAGGGAATGGAGAGGTAGATCAGAGGCTTGACCCAGGCTTTGGGCGGCACTCCCTTCCTTTCGGCACCGAGCATCGCCCAACTGCTGACCAGGTTCATGAGAAGATAGCCGGAAAGCACAAGCAGATCCCAGAAGACCATAGAGTGGGGGCTGGGGTATAACATAATGTTCAGAAGACGATCAGGCCTGCCCATATCAGCCAGAATGAACAGCATACTCATGAGAGTGGCCGATACCGCCATGAACTCACCAATGATCACTGTTTTGGCAAATTCCTTCTGATGATGCAAATAGTAAGGGAGTACCACCATAACAGCGGAGGCGGCGACACCGACAAGAAAGGTGAATTGCGCAATATAGAGGCCCCAACTGATATCCCGCCCCATTCCTGTAACCGTAAGCCCGAACCACCTCTGCTGGTCGTAGGCAGAGAGGCCGTTCGCTATAACAGCTATCAGGAAGGCTATCCAGATCCAGTAACTGCGGTTTCCTTTCAGAGCTTTCTCAATCATGGGAAATCGTTAAATAATGTAAAAGACTGAAGGTTTGGTACCCAACTCGGGCTTCCGCTGCATGGTTTCATTGGCTTCAAGAAGCAGACGGATATCGGAGCGGGGATCGTTCAGATCTCCGAAGGTCAACGCCTGTTCAGGACAAGCCTCTGTGCATGCTGGCTGCTGGCCTTTGACCAGACGGTCGGAACAGAAATTGCATTTTTCAACAACGCCCTGCTCCCTTGTGGGGTAGGTCGTGACCGGATCGTGGATGGCCGTGCGAGGATCCTGCCAGTTAAAGCTCCGGGAACCATAAGGGCAAGCCGCCATACAGAAACGGCATCCGATGCAGCGATGATAATCCATCGCCACAATACCGTCCCATCGTTTAAAGGTCGCTTCGGTCGGGCAGGCTTTTGTGCACGGCGATTCGGCGCAATGGTTGCAGAGGGCAAGGTAGGAGCGATCCTGAATCTCTTTGCTGACAAATTGCTGACTCGCTGTTGGAAAGACCTTCTGGTACGGGTTTTGCCATAGCCACTTGATCTCGTCTTTTTTGTTCCTGAAATCAGGGACGTTATGGGCGTGATGGCAGGCGGCTGCGCATTGCTGGCACCCCTCCTTGCATTTGCGCGTATCAATCAGCATCCCCCAACGTATTTTTCCCGGAACCGGTTTTTCATCCCAGACAGGAAGAACCGTTTTTTCCAGCGAAAAGGCGGGAACAAGCCCGGATGCAGCTCCGAGCCCGACAAGAACCCCTAATGCGGTTTTCTTGATAAATTCTCTTCTTTGTTCATTCATCATGGTGTTTCCATCGGAGACAGATGACAATTCCAGCACTTTGGTTTAACATTGGCATAGCTATGACAGTTGAAGCAAAAAAGCCTGTTGTTGGAGTGACAACCAAGACAGGTATTCAGGCTCTTCTCATACTTACTGCCATTTGAAGCGATGTAGACTCGATTCCCGGTTCGAACCGATGAATTCCGCCACTCATACAACACCTGCATGTGATTGGCACGCATGAACGATGCCGGTGCGATACATTTGCTACTGTCAATCGCCACGGACTTATGTACAGATAGTGGCGGTGGGGTTTCAGCCTCCCCTTTGCGGAAAACATTCAGTACAGCAAAGAGCATCATGGCTGTAACGGCAAAAATCCAAAGGAGTTTTTTACTCATCATCATCACCTCCATCCTCAAAACCTGCCATTGGATTCTCCCTTAAGTCGGTGGTTCTCTTTTTCTCTCCCTGCATGACAAGCGCATTGCCGACGAGTTCATGAAGACCATAAACAGATACTCCCGGATTCCAGTAATTCATCAGAGGAGGAAGACTGGCCCGATCGATGGCACAGATGGTCACAAGAGAGTTGACCTTGTGGCGATCTTTGACCTGCTTGACGGCATTGGCTCTCGGGAATCCACCCCTCATACGAATATCCATATACTCTTCAGCATTCAGCCCACTTCCGGAGCCGCAGCAGAAGGTCTTCTCCCGGATGGTATCCTCCGGCATTTCATGAAAACTGTTGCAGACGTTCCGGAGAATCGAGCGCGGTTCCTCGAACATGCCCATGCCTCTGGCGACGTTGCAGGAGTCATGAAAGGTTGTCCGCAGATGATCGTTCCGTTTCGGATCCAGTTTCAGTTTTTTATGATGAATCAAGTCAGCCGTAAATTCTGCAATGTGTACCATTTTGGTTGCGGCGGCATTGCTGAACCGTGTTCCTGTAATCGGAGAAACCGGCACTTCAAGAAAATCAGCCGGGCCGTTCATAGTGTTCATATACTGATGCACCACACGCCACATGTGCCCGCACTCACCACCGAGTATCCATTTCACACCAAGCCGTTTTGCTTCGTGATACATCTTGGCGTTCAGCTTCTTCATCATATCGTTCGAGGTGAACATGCCGAAGTTTCCGCCTTCAGAAGCATAAGTGCTTATCGTATAATCAAGACCAATATGCTTGAAGAGTAACAGGTAACCCATCATCGTATAGACACCGGGATCACCGAACACATCACCGGAAGGAGTAATGAAGAGCACCTCCGCACCTTTGCGGTTAAAGGTTGGATCCACGTTAACACCGGTATGATCTTCAATATCCTCGGCAAGTGACATGATATTCTGCACAAAGGTATGCGGTTCAATACCAAGATGGTTCCCGGTGCGGTTGCAATTTGAAACCGGCGCAAGAATCCAGTTGTTGTTCACGCCGATAAGGTTCAGCAGCTCCCTGACCAGCATAGTTATCTCCGCCGTATCGATCCCGAAGGGGCAGAAAACAGAGCAGCGGCGACATTCGGTACATTGGTTAAAATACATGTGCCACTCTTTGATCACCGCTTTCGTCAGCTTCCGTGAGCCTGAAAATCCTTTCAGAATCTTCTCGACAAGAGGAAAATCATTGCGATAGACCGAGCGAAGCAGCTCTGCACGGAGCACCGGCATATTCTTGGGATCACCGGTACCAAGAAAAAAATGGCATTTGTCGGCACAAGCTCCGCAACGAACGCAGGCATCAAGAAAAAGCTTCAGTGAACGGTACTTCTTCAGGCGGCTTTGCAATCCATCACTGATTGTTTTCTGCCAGTCTGCAGGCAGTTGCCAGTCCTCGTCGGTTGCCGCCCATTTCCTTGGATTGGCAAACCCAAGATCTGCAAGCACCTCCTGTTTGCCGGGGAAACACCAGTTTCCGTCACGGAACTCGACGGGTCTGTCCCACCACTCCTGGGCAGAATAGTCCCCTTTCAGTACACTGGGCTTTTCGTCGAACTCTTTTTTAAGCTCGGATAGTTTGGGAGCGTATTTCGACATAATTATTGCTTTTCAATCGGCAGCTTGGCCTTTTTCATCTTCTCGCGGTAATCATCCTCGTACTCGGAGTATGTTCTGAACTTGATCTCCGCATTCCAGGGATTGATATGCCGTTTTTGACGACTGTTATTGGTCAGATTGCGGGTCGGACTTAAAAAAATCGCTCCGGCATGCATCAGCTTGCTGAAGGGGAAGTAGATGGCAAGCACTGAAACCAGGAAGAGATGAACATAAAAGAGTGTGCCTATTTCTCCAGGATCATCAACACTGAAGTTGACAAGCCTCAGCATCTGGTCTTTGACCGGCATGATATCCAGCCTTACCACGTAGCGCATGAGAACTCCAACGACCACGATAGCCGCTATGAGAAAAAGCGGGAAGTAATCCGTCTGCAATGAAATGAGACGCATTTTTGCATCGTTCAGCCGGCGAAAGACAAGAAAGGTGATGGCCGCAAGAACCACCGCGTCGGTGATATAAAAGGTTGGAAGGGTGACATCAAGAAAACCGTCGGCATGATCCAGAAAATCGGTTAATCCGGGAACCATGACAAAAAAGAAACGGGAGTGGCGAAGTACAATAACAAGCAGTGACCAATGAAACGCCAGCCCTCCAAGCCAGAGCCATTTGTGTGATCCGTAGGCCAGATTAGCATCTTTATGAAGCTCGGCTTTGGTATTGCGGAAAAGAGAGCGAAAGAAAAACACTTCAGACAAAACCCTAGCTGCTGCTTCCCAGAAATGAGCTGGACTTTCCAGCCGGTCATACTTGATCCAATCGAGAGATTTCTCCTGTCCGCAGGTGGTTGGAATACGGAAGGGAACCGGTCTTCTGAACCAGTCGGCCAGACGCAGGAAAAAGCCAGCCAGCAAGACAACAATTGCCGTATAGGGAATGATAACACCGAACAGGTAAGATAAGCCTGCATATTGCACGCCCACAAAAGGGACAAGCGCAAGAAGTGCCACCATGACAAGCGGCATAAGCACTTTCTTCATGCCTCAGCCCTCCTCAACGCCATGTACATACGGCGGCTGCCCTCTTCAACTTTAAGCTGATATATTTTTTCCCGATGTCGCATATAACTGTCGAATGCCTCAAGAGTGAGTGCGTCAAGACGCGAATTGAATGCCTCCTGCATCAAGGTGTCTGCCACTGTGGTTTTCATCATGATGTCACGCAGAATGAGTTTCGGTTCCAAAAAAATTGACAATGCTTTTGACGGCGGAAAGTTCTGTACGGCTAAAATCCTTGTCACATCGTCAAGGGCCTCCTTACAATCGTTTTCACTCTTTCCGAGTGAGGAGAGAATCTTTTCCAGCGCTCCGGAAAACACCATGGCAATCGGAGTACTGTAACCCATTTTTTCGGGAAACAAGGCAAGCGCACAATCGAGCCATTGCTCAAGCATTGCTTTCTTGTTGGCCTCCAGAAATTCTGTCCATCCTCTCTTCATAACGTACTGAGTACCCATTTCAAAATGCTGCCATCAGTCTACAATTCAAAACCAACTGTTCACCTGGTGTTCTTCGACAAGGCCGACAAATCCTTCGTAATCAACGCTTTCAACACCGTCGGCAATATCGCCAATTCCCCGCGCATCCAGATCGGGCCCCAGGGCAAAAACAGGATTGGTTTTCAGAACCCGCTCAATCGTGGGTGAAAATTTGTTGCCTGACTGTACCGCATAAACGCCGTCTTCAATAAAGAGAACGGGATCTCCCGGCACAAGAAACCTGATGCAGGTCTCGAATGTAGTGGTTTCAAAAGGAGACTTATTGATAGTGTGTAACATGGGTCCTACGGATCAATGGTGAATAATGACATCCTGTTCCTGCATCAGCCGGCCTGTTTCTTCGGCATCAAGCACTTTGACATCCACGACAAGATCCTCTTCGGTCAAACCCCGTTCTTCCAGTGAGACTCTGTCGACATAAAGTTTTTCCACATCATAGCCATCCAGCGCCATGAAGGTACGGGAAAAACCCTTGATACTGATACCACTGGTATCCTGACCTTTTTTGAGGGCATAGACTCCGTCGCCAATAAAGACAACCGAAAGATCCTGCTCGTAGGCGGCCATGATCAAAATCATCTCCAGCCCCTCGTATGTATAGATGGTGCCGTGCGGCGCATGGCGCAGCACATGCATGATCTTCTTTACATTTTCATTTTCCATAGATACTTCAATCTCCAAAGGTTACCAGTCGGTCGTTACGGATGGCAATGTCAGTAAGGGTTCCAAGGCCGGTGATAGCGCTTCCCTCGACAAGAACGTCATCACTGATTCCCCGACGTTTGGAGGCTGCTATACATGCAAGGATCTCAACACCGTGTTTCTGGCTCAGTTCACTCCAGCGAGCAGCGATATTGCGATCGTCCTGTGGTGGATCCATGAGCTTTGTCACATTGGTGACACCATCATTGTACAGAAAGACCGCATCAACCGTATGTCCTTTTTTGATGGCGGCTTCAGCAAACTTGAAGGCTGTATCAGAGGCCTGGTGGTTATATGGTCCCTCCTTGAGCAAAATTCCTATTTTCACTACCGATCCGTTCGTTAAGAGTTTATGAAAAAAACAGACACTGCCGCGCGGTCACACCCCTGCACGTTTTTCTTTAAATGCCTCATAAAGCGGCAACCATGTTTTTGCATTTTCAGCAAATGGTTTTTCGATAAACTGGCAAAAATAGAGCGCGTTATCGGCGGCAGAAACGTTGCTGTTTTTCAGTGCATCCAGCGCCTTCTGGCCTGAATCAGCAGCATCATTTCCGGTAAGTTTCGCCTGATTCCAATAGTTAAGCGCCTCCAGCCGAAAAACAAAATTTTTCGGCAGTGACTGGGCCTGCTTGAGCGATGATACTTCTACATTTCGGGGACCAAAAGTAACCGGCCAGCCTGTTTCAGCCCACTTTCTGGAGCTTGCAATGGCCTCCTGAACCTGATGTATGACATCTTCTGACATGGATCCTGTATCTCCTCTTGTTTTCATGGTTTCTTTTCCCGGTGCCTAAAGGCCTTCACCCATCCCCATCTGGATATACCCGGAAGGGCAGACCAGTGAACAAAGATGGCATCCGACGCATTTGGAATAATTGGTATAGACCACTTCACCGGGAGGATTGTCCCTGAACCGGGTAACTGCTTCCTGGGGACAGAATGAGACGCACTGTTTGCAGTCGAAACAGAGCCCGCAACTCATGCAACGCTCTGACTCCGCCTTTACTTGACTCTCTGTCAGCGCTACAAGAAGTTCATCGTGGTTACCAACCACCTCAACCAGCTCAATGGTCTCGCGCTTTGCCTGTTCTGAATGCATAAAGTAAAGCACGTCCTGCTTCTGGACTTTTGTTATCTCCCGATAACCCTGCTCAGGAAGAGACTCCCCTTTAAGAAAAGCATCGATGGAATTGGCGGCCTTGCGTCCGTGACCAACGGCCGTGGTGATAAGATCGACTTTTATGGCGTCTCCACCTCCAAACATTTTTTCTTTGCCTTGCAGACGATAATATCGGTCAACCTTTAACCATGGGCTGGTGGCTGTAACGCTTTCAAAACCACGCATGTCGGCTGTCTGCCCGATGGCAGCAACAATCATATCAGCCTCAATGTCAAACGTTTCTTCAGTATTTTTATACCTGAAAAAGGGAATTGGTGAATTCCAGCCCTCTTCTCCTTTCACTTTTTTCACCATGCGTGCACAGCGCAGAGCCTGAACGCCATCTTTTCCCTTAATGACTTCAAGCGCCCCTGTAAGGAAGTACATGGTTGTGCCTTCCCTTGCTGCATCATCAAATTCGATCTGGAAGCAAGCCATCTCCTCTTTTGGAACACCGGCTACTACTGAAGCCTGGGAACCAAGCCGAAGCGCAAGACGCGCCACATCCATCGCGACGTTTCCATCGCCGATAATCAATACCTTTTTGCCTATACTGACGTCATCGCCCTGAACTTCGTAATTTCTCAGAAAATCAATGGCGTTGGTCACACCGGGAGTATCAGCGGAACCCGGGACAGGAAGAGAACGACCAACCTGTGCGCCTGGGGCCAGAAAAATCGCATCGTACTCTTGATCGAGTTGTTCAAGGGAGATATCCGTTCCAACACGTACTCCCATTTTGGTCTCAACCCCAAGGCTGATAATACGCTGAATTTCTGTTTCAAGGATTTTGCGATCGACCCTGTAGCCCATGATGCCATAGAGCACCATACCGCCAAGTTTTTCATTGGCATCGTAAATCGTTACGGCATGTCCTTTTCGACGAAGCTGGTATGCTGCGGAAAGTCCTGCCGGGCCGCCTCCTATAACAGCAACTCTCTTGCCTGTGTCAGGCCCTGCTCCTGGCAGTTGCAGGCCTGCTTCGATACCGTAATTGCCAATCGCCTGCTCAACGGCATTAATGGCCACACTTTCGTCGTGGTACTGGCGATTGCATGCGCTCTGGCAGGGATGAGGACAGATCCTGCCCATAACCGCAGGAAAAGGATTAGCATCGACAATCATCTCCCATGCGGCTTTCCACGCATTGTCGGATTTGTCGATACCGTTCAGCAACCGCTGATACCCCCTGATATTCTCCCCTGCCGGACATTCCGCCGAACATGGCGGAAGCTGGCTGACATAGACAGGACACTTGTGACTATGATCTCCAAAGGCAACAATTTTATCAGTTCCCGTCAGTTCACGGTATGGGGGGAACTCGTAAGATGTCGCAAAATCAAGGACTGGATTTGATTCTACCTTCATGAATTATCTCCTGTAAGTCTAAAAGCGGACATGAGCAGACTGATTGAATGTGGTTCTTGCATGACGGTAACTGTCAATCATGTCATCATCAAAAGTAAGTCCTGTTTCTTCAAAAAAGCGTTTCCATCCAATACGGTTAATCCACTCTCCGACTCGTTCCCAGGGACGTCCGCCCTCTTTGTATGCAGTCAGAATTTTACCGATAACATCGGTGACTTCAGGCCATCTTGGCGGATTGTTTGGCAGATTGTGTGCCACAATACTCATCGTTGATGGTTTGGAACGGGCATTGCTGTTTTTGCCACCGACCCAGATCGCAAATTTCGAGTGTTCAGGGTGGTTGATCTCCATGGCAGGGCAGGCACCAAAACAGGCGCCACAACAGATACACTTTTCTTCATCAACCATAAGCGATTTCTTGCCGTTGATCACGGTTGGCCGAATGGCCGCAACCGGACAGCGGGCAACCGCTTTCGGTAATTCACAGATGGTTGCGAGGTGATCGTGGTTGATTCTTGGGGGACGGGTGTGTTTGACAACCACGGCGATATCGGCCTGGCCGCCACAGTTGATTGCACAACAGGAGGTCGAGAGCCTGACCTTGTTCGGCATCTCCATCCCCCTGAATTCATTGTAAAGGGTATCCATCATCGACTTCACAACTCCTGAAGCATCAGTCGCCGGAATATCACAATGAAGCCACCCCTGGGTATGTGACACGGAGGAAACACACATTCCCGTGCCACCGACAGGAAAGCCCATCGCTTCGAGCTCGCGGATCATCGGCTCCACATTTGCTTCGTTGGGTGTCAGAAACTCAACGTTATTGCGCACCGTGAAGCGAAGATAACCATCGCAGTACTTGTCGGCAACATCACAAAGTCGTCTCAGCATATCAACGGTGTCCTGACGGGGGGTTCCTGCCCGAACCGTATAGATGGCGTCACCACTCTGTGCAACATGCTTCAAAACTCCAGGTTTTGGAATCTCGTGATATTTCCACTTCCCATAGTTCTTTCTTACAACCGGATGCAAGGCCTCCTCATAGCTGTGAGGCCCCGATTCCAGGGTTTTCCACTTTTTTTCAGGACTGCTCATATTGTTATTCCTTAAATTTTACCTTTCTCAACAAGGTGTATGACCACCTCATTGAGAGAGTTGAATTCGATCAAGAGAATCTGCCGTTCAAAGGAGCTCAGTACTTTGCCTTGAAATAAGGATTGTCACGAGGCCTTGTCACCATGTTGATGTTTGCTTCAAGACCGACGCCTTCAAGGAAGAGCTTCAGGCCAACACGCTCAATGGTTTCGCCGATACGTTCGTGATCGAGACCGTTGTCATCCCACCAGTCGATAATTCCTTCGACCAGCTCGATAAACTCATCCATATCCTCGTCACTCTCCATCTTCATGAAGGGCACTATCAGCGATCCCATGTTGACACCGACTTTCAGGGTGTTCTTTCCTCCCATCAGGAGGGAAATTCCCCTCTCATTGCCGGGAGAAAGCGCCTTGGGCATAACGTTCAGACAATGCATGCAGCGCACGCAATCCCTGCTGTCAATAACCATCTCACCATCTTTAAGCGATATGGCCTTTGTCGGACAAAGATTGATCACCTGGTTCACAACGGCATCAATACCATTTTTTTCTACCCAGGCCGTCACCTCTTCGGGTTCAATCTGGATTGCATCTTTCCATGTTCCTATAACAGCCAGATCGGAGCGCATGATGGCATTGGTGCAATCATTCGGACATCCTGAAAACTTCAGCTTGATTTTATAGTTCCACTCGGGACGATGAAGCGGCCCCACAAAATGTTTGAGCAGCTTGAGATGCGCTTTGAGATCATCGTAACAGGCATTTTCGCAGCGACCTGGTCCGATACAGGAAACCGCTGTACGCATACCCGCGCCAGCGCCGCCGAGATCCCAGCCAGCCTGGTTGAGCTCATCAAAGCACTCCTGAACTTTATCCTGTTCAATGCCTTGCAGCATGATATCACCGGTCTGTCCATGGAGGGTAATGATACCGCTGCCATACTTTTCCCAGGTATCACAAAGTCCGCGAAGCATCTCTGTGTTGTAGTGAAGTCCCGGGGCCGGCTGAATTCGCATCGTGTGAAATTCAGTCGCTTCCGGAAACTTGTCTTTTATCATTGAATAGCGCGTAATAACACCGGCGCCATAACCGTCGACCGTTACCAGACCACCTTTCCAGTACCCCATTTTGGTATTGTAGGAATACTCAAGCTGATCCATAACCCCACGCAACATGGGCTTTTCCGTTCTTTCGGCAAGTTCCTTGAACCCGGAAATAAAACTTGGCCATGGCCCTTTTTCCAGTTCATCGAGCATAGGGGTGGGGTTCAGAAACTTCCCGTTCCCACCGTTTTTGCCCTGTATTACTTCATCTGAAGCAGCCTTTTGAGCGCCTTCCATTATGACCTCCTTTGATTCACAGTAAAATTGGGATCAGCAAACCTCTCTTCTGTCGATTAAACGCAACCCGTAGGTTTCGGTAGTCCGGCAATTTTGCAGGCCTGTAAACCTGGCCCTTTTGGAAAAAGCCCGTACAGAAATTCGGATGCCGCTTTTTTATCCATATCCTTCTCTGTGGCAATGGCCTTGGTAAGCACCTTTACGGCTGGGGCAATCTGATATTCTTCATAATATCCTCTGAGAAAATTGATCATATCCCAATGCGCCTGAGTCATTTCGATCTCTTCGCCCTCTGCCAGCACCTTCGCAATATCCTCTGTCCAGTCTTCAAGATTAACGAGATATCCATTCTCATCAGTTTCAGCACGGACACCATTGACTTCAATTGCCATAATTTGCTCCTTTAAATTACTATAAAAATTATATGAGGTAAATTCTTTAAAACTATAAAAAACAGAAATTTAAGCAGGTATTGCCACCCAATAAAAAGAGAATTGGAAATCCAGCTCATGCAGCGAACTATGCCGGAAACCTGCCAAGCATACAACAGACAGATTATACAGTTATGTAATTAACAACTTGTTCGCAATTTTTCAAACTTTGAAACAAAATATTTTCACATTTTTAGCACTGATAATGAATGAGATTGTTGTTGCCGGGTATAGGTCCAGAAAAATTACCTGCTGATCATTGTCTCCAGTATTTTCCGCAGCTCGCTCATTTCAATCTTGTTGTTCTCTGCGATCGATTTTAACGGGGAGTCGGGTGTTGCTTCAATGCCTTTCTGCCGAAGCGCAAGCTGCAGTGACGTCGATGAAACACCACCCTCGTCGGCTATCTCCTGCAAGGTTTTTTTCCCGAAACCCTTCCCCTGTATGCTATGTTTTGCGGTTTTGGCCGGTGCAATATATTCATAGACTTCTTCGGCTGTCTTTCCATTCATGGTTGCTATTTCAGCAAGAGTTTTATTCCGGGCCGCACCTTTTAAACCCGCCTTTTCCAGCTTTTTTATTATCGCTTCCGGATCACCACCAAGTCCTGGTTGCTCTGCAAGTTGTTGAATGGTCATGAGCTCTGCATGTGGTACCGGGGCTTGCTTTTCCTGACGTTCCCAGGAGTTTGATATGGTATCGCCAAACTTGATGACTGCCGAGAATGGTTCGATGTCAAAGTATGTCCCTGTTCCGAATAAGGAGGAGAGAATTACTATAGTGAGCAGCTCCCCGGGGTTTTTAAGGCCTTCGCTGGTCTTTGATTTCAGGTAGGAAAGAAACGCTTTCCAGTTGATAAAAAACAAATGGAACACCGAGAGGATTAAAAAGGAAAAGCCGAAGATGATATGCTGGTTCTGCCATCCCCTTTTTGTAAGACCAATCATTCGCCAGTCAGTCCAGTTGGCAACTCTTCCTGGAGGCGAGAGATAAAGGATCACCCCTGAAACCAGCATCATAACTAACGCTATAAAAAGCCCGAAGCTTATAAAAACCCTCCAACTGAATGATTTTTTCATGGCTTTGTTACTGTTGGTTTCCATTGTTTTGTATCGTGGCATGATGAGCAGTTTGCCTTGGACTCGCGGTGCAGATTATCATCCGGCTGTTCACGTTTATGGCATCTGATACACTGCGCTGAAGGACTCAGCCTGCTATGGTCAAAGCTTGCGTGCTGTTCAGTGGTTGTCGCTGCATTAGCTACAGGACTGAACAGCACGGCTATAGTGATAAAAAACAATCTGAACAATCTGTTCATGGCATAAACAGGGGGATTAATCCTGAATTACTGATTCATTCCCCGGCCTCGGCCCATGCCCATACCCCTACCCATACCCATATTCGGGTTGTACTGATCCCATACCCATTCTGCTACGGTTCTCAATTCCGCATCCGGCAGAACCAGGGCAGGCATAAGGCCGAATCTGGTAATGGCTTGAGGATCAATCGCGTTGTCCTTGTTCGGTGATTTCAGGTATGTAACGAGGTGATTGACACCCTCTTTTTTTGTTTTGAATCTCTGATGGTATCGAGACGCAAGAGGAGTTATCGGTGGGGCGTTTTTTGGCGGTGGCATGACGGAATGGCAAACACTGCAATTCCTGGTAAAAATCTCTTGACCGCTCAATGTTTTAGCCGAGATGATGGATGGCGAAAACCCTGACACCAAACCGGACAGGATACACACGGACATAAATTTTTTCATCATTATTCTCCAGTTAGTGATTTACAACAATATACACATATTCGCTCTTATCAAGTTGGAGCGGTGCCCATCAATACCTATTATAAATTTCAACCATCCATACCGTCCTCCATTGCAATGAGCCCTTACAAAGGATGCGTCAGAAAACCAGTTCCACGCCAGAAGTGGTTGATGCCGAGTTGTAATGGTCAAACGCATCATTTGAGTCGTTCCAAATCTTCTGGTATTCTCCGTACAACCGTAACTGCGTTCCTTTGCCGGAAAGTAAAACAGCTTTTTCGATTCGCGCCCACAGTCGTCGGTAATTATCACTTCTTTCCGGATTTGTCAAGACCGGATTGCCAGAGATATCATGCGCCGTTTCAGTGTAATCTTTAATTGCTTGATCATATCCAACTCGTGCCGTAACGCCATAAAGAAGTATCCGTGATACCATCACGCCAAACTCCCTGCTTTCATAGCCATATCGGTCGTCGAAGAGGTCATTCTCTGAATAATGATCGGCTGACAATCCGCTGAGAAGGAGATTACTATCCCCAAAATTGATACGGTACTTTACGGAGAACCTGATTCCCGTCTTGTCATCGATCACCGGGCTTGATACGCTGAGGGAATTGACCCATTGTCCAACGTTAGTAAACTCTTTCTTTGTGCCTGTTGTAACAATATTTCTTCCTCGATATCCCTGCCTCACGATGGTCGTTCCCGTGTCGAGGGGTGACAGGTATTGCTTGTAGCCGAGTTCAGAGTAAACAGCAATAGTTGGCCCGCTTTCAAGAGGCATTTGCAATCCCCCGTACAACTGGTGTTCCAGATTGTCAAGTTCTTCAAGTTCATTATAGCGCCTGTTACTCAGGCTGTAACCGGCAAAAAGCGTCATAAGGTCGTTCCCTGGCAATTTTGCATCCACAAATCCCACAACTTCATGATAGTCATAGAGCGCATAGGTATCACTGTCTATCCTTGTTCGTGCTCGTAATCCGCTACGAACCCAACCTTTCTTTTCAAGATTAAGCTGAGCAGCCAGAGTGATTTGAGGTGATAGATAGTTACGCTCAGCATGATCAGCAAAATTGATATACTTGCCTTCGTATGATGCCAGCGCACTCCATTTCTCCCAATCCCACGCATACCCCATACGCAAATCCACCTCAGTAATCGCATCTTTTTCCGGCCTGCTGTTTCGAAAGACGTTGTCTTCCATACTGCCAGAAACTGAGGCTTTGGTCTGCCATTCTGCTGCTGCAACCATCGGCCATAGTGCAATAAACAAAAATAGACCAGCAAGATGCTTCATAGTGCTCATTTTTTATGGTTGTTACCTCCGTGAACCACCCCGGGGTGATCCTGAGCCTTTGCCAACTCCCCTGCCTGCAGGGCCATCCGTAAACAACCTGCTCTCTGACTGCTCACCAAAGCATGAACCATCAAAGATTTTTCTGTTTGTGTTTGAGAATCCTGCCCGTCCCTGAACTGCGTCATTGATCCCATCACCATCTTCATCGATAAATTGCAGCTTTTTCGGGTCTCTGTTCCCGGATTCAACTGCCGGGCTCATACTGGATGTCGGGTTGCTTGATGCTGCTTCTCCAGCCAGTACCGGTTGACAGAATCCGGAAACAAGGATCATGGTAAAAACGATTTGTTTTGAAATCATGGCTTATCATTTCTCGATTACCTGAAAAAGACAAAAGAGCGCCGAAGCGCTCCCTCATCCGACTGAACAAGCGGCAATCGCAGGAGTCTCTCAGCGACCTCTTCTTGCGCTTCCATTAGTACCTGTACCATCACAAACACCAGTTCCCGTTCCGGTGGTCAATGACGTTCCTGCTGTTGCCCCTCTACGGCTTCCGCTCCCGTCCTGAGGTCGGACGTAATTAGGATCCTGGCCGTTTGGAATGCCATCTCCGTTAGCATCCGGTGCGTTATCGTTGATGCCATCTCCATTCAGATCGACAAACCCGATTCCGAACATGTTGGCAAGCGGGTTCCCTGCAGCAAAAACCTGGGCTGATGGTGCAAAGCTGAAGATCATGCCTGCGACTGCAACTAAACGAATAAACTGTTTCATGGCTTTCTCCTTTAAAATAACGATATGTTCTTGTTAATTGATCGAAAGGGCTTTGTCCTCCAGAGTTCTAACCCATGCAATTAATATTACAATTAGCGTGCCACTCGTCGGATCAATATTATAAATGATTATATAAAAGTATTTTAAAGGAAGAAAGCATTTCTTTTTTCGGTTACTGATATCCAATAATGCCGACCATTTGGTCATTGCTTCGACCAAATGGTCGATGGTAAATCGTCCAGATCCCTACTTCATGCCATACTTTTTCAGCTTGTAACGCAGGTGCCGTTCACTGATACCGAGCAGTTCTGCGGCTCTCGTCTGCACTTGACCAGCCCCTCTGAGTGCATCAAGGATCAATGACCGTTCAAATGCTTCGACCTTTTCAGTAAAGGAGGCGCTCCCTGATTGCCATGAACCAGCATTCTGTATACCCTCATAAACCCTGACGGGAAGGTCGTTTACCATAATCGTTTCGCCACGGGAAAGCACGACTGATTGTTGAATGATGTTTTCCAGCTCGCGGACATTTCCAGGGTAAGAGTATTTCATCAAAGTATCCATGGCCTCTCTTGAAATTCCGGCAATCCGCTTGTTATTTTCTGATGCAAAACGACGGACAAAGAGTTCGGCAAGTGGAGGAATATCTTCACGTCGCTCTCTCAGTGGTGGAATCCTTATTGAAACAACATTCAGCCGATAGAACAGATCCTGACGAAATGTCCCCTCTCTGACCATTGCTTCGAGGTCACGGTTTGTTGCCGCGACAATGCGGGCATTTGCCTTGAGGGGAGTGTTGCTGCCAATCCGCTCAAAGGTTTTCTCCTGTAATACCCGCAGTAACTTGACCTGGAGGGAAAGGGGAATTTCGCCGACTTCATCAATGAACAGTGTGCCGCCATCCGCCGTCTCAAATCGACCTTTCCGCTGTCGGTCGGCACCGGTATACGCGCCCTTTTCATGACCAAACAGTTCACTTTCAAGCAGATTATCCGGTAGTGCAGCACAATTGACAGCGACAAAAGGTTGGTCATGCCGGGATCCTGAAAAATGAACACTTTTTGCGATGAGTTCCTTGCCTGTGCCGGTCTCGCCGGTAATCAGCACGGATGCATTGCTGTCGGCTACCCTGCCGGCAATATTCAGAACAAGGCTCATCCCGGAGGATTCCGATATTATGCCTTCAACACTGAAACGCTCTGAAAGCTGCTGGCGAAGCAGCCTGTTTTCGCTGACGAGTTGTTTTCGTTCGACAATGTTGCGTATCAGTACCTGAAGCCGGTAAAGATCAATCGGCTTGGTGATGTAGTCGGCAGCCCCCAGCTTCATGGCCTCTATTGCTGATTCCACGGTGCCATAAGCGGTCATGATAATGACCTGAACAGAAGGATTGATCTCCTTTATGGCTTCAAGAAGCTCAACGCCGCTCATACCGGGCATCTTGAAATCGGAGAGAACAATATCGACCGCATTTTCCCTGACAGTTTCGAGTGCGTTTTCAGGGTGAGCCGCCTTCAGAACCTGATAACCCTGTTTTGCCAAAAATCCGGCAAGGCTTTCCAGTTGTACCGTCTCATCTTCGACTACCAGAATCGTATAATCCATTGTGCCGTTCCTATATTTTGTTACTGCCAATAGCCCTTCACAACAGGGGCAGAACAATTCTGAAAACGCTGCCCGCCCCTTCACAGCTTTCGACTTCCAGAATTCCTCCATGAGCCTGAACGATCTGGTTGGCTATGCTTAGGCCCATTCCGGTACCATTGTCCTTTGAGGTAAAATAAAGATTGAATATCTGAGACAACATTTTTCCGGGAATCCCTTTCCCGGTGTCCGCAACCTCAATGAAGGCATTTCCAGAACGCTTGCCTGCGGTGACAGTCACTGTTCCGTTTGGTTGGGTGGCTTCTACCGCATTCCGGACAAGATTGAGCAATACCTGCTGCATCTGCTCCCTGTCGATAGAAACCTTGCTTTCCGAACAAGCTTTCACTATGAATTGTAATCCTTTCGCCTCGGCCTCACCCTCCAGAACAGGCCGGTATTGTTCTAACAATTCGTCAAGGTCAGAAGGCATCAGCATGAGCTGTGGAGGGCGGGCAAATTTCAGAAATCGCTGAATGATGGCATTTACTCTATGCACCTCAGAGACGATCGCTCGAACAAGATGATGATATTCCTGCTCGTCTTCGGTTGGCGAAAACTCCATGTCGAGCCGCTGCCCCAAAACGCCGATTGCATTGAGAGGATTGCGGATTTCATGCGCCACCCCGGAAGCAAGTTCGCCCATTGCGGTAAGTTTTTCCTGACGCTCGATCACTTTCTGCATTGACCGTTGCTCAGTCATATCCCTCAAGACGACAAAAGCCCCGTCCGAAAAGTTCTCAGTGCCAGTGATGAGGCTGAAGTGCCCTGAAAGTATGAGCCGACGGTTTTTGGTGATGCATTCGAACTCCTTTGTGTTTGAAGTCGTCGGACTGGCAATCAGCGCCATGAGGAATGTTCCACACTCAGGCAGAATCTCCCTGACTGGCTTGTCAATCACATCGGCACCTGTTATACTGAAAAGCTGTTCTGCTGCACTGTTGACCAGTGTGATGCGCCCCTCAGTGTTTACTGCTATAACCGCATCCGCCATATTTTCGAGGATAGAGGAGGAAAACAGCTTTTCACGAAGGTACGCCTCCTTGACCATCAATTCATTCCGTCGGGTGATAATAAGATTGAAGACCGCCAGCCCTCCTATAACTGCAAGGGCGAGAAGCAACAGAAGTCGAGTTTGAATTTTCTCTGATGCTTCCATAAAATGATCGATTTTCAGTCCGATACGAAGCAGGCCGACTTTGTTGCCTTGATAGAGAAACGGCTTGATGACTTCAAAAACGTCTCTGCCTCTGAATTTTGTAAACCTGGTGATTGACTTGTTCTGTTGAAGTGCCCTCGAAAGCGCCGGGTCGGATTGTATGGTTTCGGTTTCAGTCACATTGGGTGTTGCGGCAATGATGGCGGTCGTATCCTGCCAGATGATATAATCGATCCCCGCCGCATCGTGACCCGTGCGCTGGATAAGTCTTCCGGGTCCAATCTCCCGCTGCATGGCAAGAAGCCTTGATGCATCAACATTGCCGACAATGGCGCCGCCTCGCCTTCTGGCCACAGCAACCACCAACCGGACGCCTTTTCCGGAATCACTCTCCCTGATCCCGAGGTTGAGTATCTCTGTTTTTCCGGAAAGGATCGGCATGAGCTGACTGGAGGGATCGCAATTCCGGAGAAGAGGTGTATGATCTGGCGGTGAGTTCCATGCAATTCGCTTGCCGTCACGGTCAATAATGGTTATTCGATACATGCCGCTTTTACCGGCAATTTCAGAAAGATCATGGGATGTCAACGCTTTCTGAGAGTCCATACGCTCGATAAGCCGCAACTGGTCCGCCAATCCCCCGGTGACAAGAGCATTGATCTCATTATACCCGATAAGCGCTGTTTCGGCGCCTTCGGTAAGAAAATGAACAAGCAGTGAAGACTCCTCGTGCATCAGATTCTCAATCTCTTCCATTCGAGATTTATAATGCAGAAAAGCTGTAGCTGAGAATGCAATAACCAAAACAAAAAACATCCCGGCAAGATATTTCGGCGGGATGGGCAATGGACGCCATTGTGGCTTTTTATTGCTTTTCATAAGGCCTGGATATATATCCCGGTGATGGCATCAAGGGATTCAAGCATAAAACGCTTGAAAGCACAAAAAAACCTGCAATGGCAAAGACAGCACGATCAATATTCAGAGCAATGGGAGGTGAAGGTTAAAAAAATAGGATTATGGGCCTCTCTCATGATTTCTGTTTATGGGTATTGGTTAATCCTTCACGCATCGAACTGAAAATCCGGTATGTTTATTAGCCTTGCCTCTTCGCAATGCTGCATCAAAATAACCAAGGGATCGACTCCACGCGCTTTTTGCAGTAGATTCTGTCGCAGACCATAAGCGGCTGTATTCACCCGGTTGCATGAACTTCCCGTCACTATCCCGCCGTGCTCCTGCCGGGAAAGCTTCAAAACCGTTTTTGTTGTCACCCTCACTTTTCGGCTCTTTCCAGAGTCTTGATGCCTTGAGTGCGCCACCGGCATTTTCCGGTCCGCCGAGCACATCTCCAAGAGCACTCCATTCAGCATCGGTGGCTACATGCCAGCCTTTCGGAGCAAGATTCCTCGGATCGTTGACTGCATACCAGTTATAGAGCTTTCCATAGGTTGTGCCGTTTTCCTGCTTGTTCTCGTTATAACACCAGGCACCCGTTGTGAGGATTGCCCATTTTTCAGGATCCGAGACTTCAGGAATTGAATCACCATTCCGGTAGTGTGCAACATCAAGATTTTTTCCTGTCCAGATCATCGATCCAATCTGAATGGCCGTGTAACTGTTGCCGTCATGATCAACAACCTTTTCTGGTCGACCGCTGCACCCCGTTGCTGACAAAAACATGAGGGCCAGTACTCCAGTTATCAGGAGCCGATTTCCTCTATACATCATTTTTGAATTATTGGTTGGGTTTTTGTCGCGGTCACCAGAAATACTGGATATGGTGCGATGATGCCAGCCCTGTTTGTTTTGTTAAACGTGTAAATAGTCTCAAACGACGTTACCTGTAACCCTGCACCATTCAGCAAAGCGGCAAGCTCTCTGCGATCAAATCCATAATGCACCTTTTCAAGGGGGTCGTCATGAAACAAACCATCTTCCAGATCAAGATCCGCAAGGGCGAGAATGCCTCTAGGAGAGAGACGAGCGGAGATGCTGTTTAAAAAAGCTGCGGTATCATCAATATGGTGAAGCGTCATGCTGCTGTAAATCAGCTCAAACTGTTGTTCATTGAATGCGCTTTCGGTGGATGTTGAAAGATTGGTACAACTCGTTTCGATATTCGTTATGCCGGATCTGCTGATTTTCGCCTGGAGCACAGCAAGCATCTCCGGGGAGGTATCAACTGCTGAAAGCCTTTTCACAAGCGGCGCAATTTCCATGCTGACCAGACCGGTACCGCATCCAAACTCCAGAGCACGCATGGTTTTCTTTGGCGTCACAGCCGCAATAATTGCATGCGCAACACCGAGCGCAACCGCTCTTCGTTGCGGATTTTCATCCCATTGCGAAGCCTCACGATTGAATTTATCCGCACTGTTCCATGTATCAGTCATAGTAAAAAAAGTAAAACGTTCATTCAATACCATAAGCAGCAATCAGGGTTACAGCTCCGTCATGCAGCCACCCTTGCGTTTCAGTGAGGCGCCACACTGCGAGCAGCGCGTCTCCCTGCAAGGTTTTCCCTTGACGTGCGGAAACTCAAATCCACATTCAGGACAGACACAAATATCCGGACGGTCAGTTGGAAGAGAGTCACAAAGAGAGCGGATAACTCCCCCCTGGATGCAAAGCTGCTTGCCATCAACAATAGCTTCGGCTACCTTCTTGTGAGCAGAATCAAGAATACGACCAAAGGTAGGACGGGAGACATTCATCTGCAGAGCAGCAACAGCCTGGTATAAACCCTCCTTATCCGCAAGCCGAATTGCCTCCAGTTCATCAATCGTCAAGAGAACCGTCGTAAGCTCATTGTGAGGTATACCATCCGGCCTGAAACAGGTGATCTTTGGTAAATTCTCCACGCAGCGGCATAGTGTGGGCCTGCCGACCCGTTTATTTATCATCGCGCTGTAACAACAAATTCTGGCGGATTAAGGATGTGTTTTTTAACAGTACAGAGATTGGCTGCACTGATAACCGCTTCCTTGTATTTTTCCGGGAAATCTGGAGGGAGTTCAATGGCAAGCTCTATTTTCTCGACGCCATGACCTGACTCGTTGAAGAAATGGGACTGAACAAGACGTATACCCTCTGCAGGGATTCCCCTGCGCTGGCAGAATGTGGAGACAAAAATTCCTGCACAGGTGCCGATGGAGGCAAGAAAAAGGGTGAAAGGCTCAGGTGCAGAACCTTCTCCACCAGATTGAACTGACTGATCGGTATGAATGGCAAAACCATTGATTTCCGCATCGACCTTCTTCCCCTCCCCTATCGTGATGATCATTTCGCTTTTCATACAATCTGTATTCTCTCTAATGGCTTCTGTAAACATTGAGACAATTATAAGCACATGCTAATAACAAAACAAATCAATTATCTCTCTTTGTTATTTCTCACCTCCGACAGCCAGTGAACCCGAGCTGCGATAAGCTCAATTTCAAGATCAAGCATTTGTCAAAACATTATTTTATAATTTCAGTCAGCAACTCAAACCAAAGTTTCCTCCGTTTTCGACGTTGGGCGTGCTGGGCATTGTTTTTGTATCCATAACTCTCAAGGCAAAAACTATCTTTGCGCAACCGGACCTGCTCCCAAATCTGCTCCTGCCGCTGATTTGGATTTATACGATCAATTTTCTTATCAGCACCCTCATTGGCAAGGCACTGTTCAGACGAAGCGATGCTATTGCCCTTGTTTATGGCACGGTCATGCGAAATCTCTCTATTGCACTTGCAATCGCTTTGGGTGTGTTCGGCGCAAAGGGCGCAGACGCTGCGCTGCTGATTGCATTGGCCTATATCGTTCTAGTGCAGGCCGCAGCATGGTACGTAAAGTTTACCGATCGCCTGTTTGGAGACACGCTTTCCGGGTCGGTCATCGCATCCGAATCAGCAAAATCTGCCTGAACGAGGTAAAATAGCAATAGCGCCTCATTGGCAACTTTTCTTCCATGAGAATAAGTTAGGTTTTATATGAGCATATGCTTATAATGGTGACTTCAGTACCTTTTTGCTCATAGTTCAGCATCAAGCTTCTTTCGTTTTAATCACAGAATATCAAGGGTTATCAGAAACAGTGAAAACGTTCACAAAACAACCAATGGAGAAATCACAATGAAAATAATTGTCCCTTTACATGAACAAGCCGGTATGCACTCAACAGTGAGTGAGCATTTCGGGAGCGCCCCCTTTTTTGCTGTTGCAGACACGGAAGCAAATTCAGTTGAATTTATACCCAACGCTTCGATGCATCATGACCATGGTCAGTGCACCCCTGCTGATTTTTTTTCACAACTCGGGATCAACGTCGTGCTGTGTAACGGAATCGGGGCTGGAGCCATTGCAAAATTGCAGAGGATGGGCATTGATGTCTACATGGCGGAACAATCGCCGACTCTGGAGGAGGCTTTACTACGATTCAACAATAAAACCTTGACCAAGGCCACTACCCTGCATGCCTGTCAGGGTCATGGTTGCCATTAAACTGAAATTCTATTTCAACGCAAAAAAGGAGGACAAATTATGCGACAGACACTTTTAGAGGAGAAATATCCGGTCTATTCCATTGAACTTGATAAAAATGAAACAAACTGCAAGAGTGTTGATGAAATCTTAACGCACTTTAGGGCGATGATTGAGAGTAATCCCGTTGTCAAATTTATTGGGATCTTTGACCACTATGCCCATACAAGAGGTTTGCCCGACGGTTTTATTGCCCCGGAAATCAGAGATGCAAAAAATATTATTTTCTGCTTCGGCAAGGAAATCAAGAATCCAGGAGTAATGGCAGTAAGGCCTCGCTCAATCGGCGTTGTAGAACTCGAACACACTTTTGCCATCACCTTTCTTGAAGCCCCAAATCCTGCGGCAAACGCAGCAATGGAAAGCTGGACAAAAGCGCTGAAACGCGCATAGGGTTCTCTCTTTCTGCTAAAATCCTCAGGAGGTAAGGGACGCCGTCATTATAAAAATACCATTTTAGGCCTGATGCTTATATCCCACCAATGAAGGCTTGGTGAGCGCATCAGTCTTTTTTCCAGATTCTTTTTTTCCTTACCATAGAGCTTGAT
>Ga0118677_10000796_pt1 | contig 68391 bp, 39 predicted proteins | sample AliMusrvi5mmetaG_FD_86154 | JGI IMG/M metagenome (GOLD analysis project Ga0118677, IMG submission 86154) | reverse complement strand
GACAAAACCAGCAAGGTCTTGCACGTGACGGAAAAGTGTTTTAACGGTGAGTTGAATGGCGGTTGCGGGGTTGTTTGCTGTTTCGCAACCCCATCCAACACCCGTGGCCGCCATTCGCAAGCCTGTTGCTCTCAGCAAGCCCAGCGGGTTTTGCTCGGCAAAACCCATGCCGGCCTCTTTGCGGAGCCCGTAGCCGCCGTCAAGCGGGCGGGTGATATAAATCCCGGACAGATCCAGTCGCTCCCAAAGCAGCACGAATTTTATGCCACGCGCTCGCTTGACGGCGGCGAGGAGCGAGCATTACGATGACCGCAAGCAGATCGAATCATACCAAAATCAACACGAATTCTGCGGAGGATCCATAAGAAGATGCCTACTAAAACGGCCAAGGAAAAGAAACTCGCGAAGCAGGAAAAGAAGAAGAATAGGTGAGCGTGCTTTTACACTGCCGGAGGGATGCCGGAGTTGGCCTAGGAATGGGGGATTTCCGTTGGCTTAATCCCGGCGAATCTAGGTTCGTCTGAAGCTCTGTTGGAGCATCTGAGCAGCCGGATGGGCACGCGATGCCACCGCTATCTGTATATTTTCTGCGAATCAAGAGGCTGACAGAGGTGTGCAGGTCAAGTTGTGTTCTGGATGGGTGGCCGCTTTGCACATTGGGCTCGGGGGGGGGCTTTCTGCTAAGGGCTGCCGGGTTGCCGAACTGATGAGGTATTTGATAGTTGAAATCGGTTCTGTCGACGCGCGAGCAGCTTGGCAGACATGTGCCGGACGGGTGACAAGCGCAGGCTGGAGGGTGAATCTCTATCAGTAGATAGGAGTCGTATAATTTCGCCCGTGACTTGGTGTGTGAATTTTCCGCATCCGGGTCGAGAATTGTCAAATCGTGTGGATATTGAATTCATCGCGGGGCAGGTCATCGACTGTTCTTATGTGCTGGCGTAAGCTCACGGAGCAGTGAGTGGTTGGCCATTATCCCTTGGGCCGAGCTTTTCGAGGAAAGGGACGGCACTTTCCGCCCAACGGGCAGGGGAGGGGAAGCCTCCGGCGGAGTCACCAAAGCTGCGGCGCAGCATGTTTGTGTCGATAATACCGGGATTGAGCGGCACGGCGGCAAGTCCTGGGGGGAGGTCTAGAGCCAGTGCGCGGGTGAGTCCCTCTACTGCCCACTTGCCCGCGCAGTAGGGGGCCACATCCGGTGCCGTAGATCTCCCCCAACCTGACGATAAATTCACGATCACGCCACTGCCTCGGGTGATCATCGCGGGAAGAAATGCTTGGCAAATATAGTGGATGCCCTTGATATTGGTGTCGATCAGGCTAGAGAATTCCTCAATGGTTACCTTCCAGAGAGGGGCATTTTGGTTAACCACGGCGGCATTGTTGATAAGGAGATCTGGTGCGCCTGAGACTTTGAGTGTAGCGGTTGTGAACGCAGTCACAGCTACAGGATCGCTTACATCACAGCGTAACACGAGGTGCTTGCCTCCGAGTTCCTTGGAAAGGGCGTTGACGGCATCAGTATGGGTGCCGCAACCGGATACGGACCAGCCGCGGCGAGCGAATTCGCGGGCCATGGCGAGCCCGAGGCCGCGGGTGCAGCCGGTGATGACAACGGATTTTTTCATATTGGTAATATGGGTGTTGACATGACTTACCATGAGGGCAGGGATTATGGAAACCCCTATTCCTTGTGGTATGCGCCCCAAGAATCGAACCGGATTCTATGCTAGTCCTGGCGCAAGCCGTGACGACTGACTCCCAGCGGCCCTTGGTCGGGTGAATCATGAATATCGCTTGGCACATGGGTTTCTTCCTGCGAGAAACCCTTCCGCATTCAATTCGGAGACAAGCATTTGAAAAAACAAGGTAGCACAAATGAAATTCAAAAATTGGCAGGTGACGACATTGGTGGTTTGGGTTGCAACGTTTTCTCTTTCTATGGCGGCTGACTGGCCGAATTGGCGCGGACCTGAAGCTAACGGAATCAGCAGGGAAACCGGTTGGGATCCCTTTGCGGTGACCGCGCATAAGGTGTTATGGGAGACTAACGTTGGAGCCGGGTATTCAACAGTGGCGGTGGCGAATGGTAAAGTCTATACCTCTGGTAATTTTAACAAGGATACCGATGCTATTTCCTGCCTTGACGCATCTAGCGGGAAAACTCTATGGAAGCACGAGTATCCGGAGCAACTGGCCCCCAAGTATTATTCGGGTGGATGTAGTGCAACTCCGACTGTTCATGATGGCATGGTCTTTACTGTCAGCAAGAGCGGTAAAATTTTCTGCCTTAATGCTGACACCGGTAAGGTGATCTGGCAGAAGGACCTGGGGTTGAAGGTGCCCACGTGGGGATTTGCGAGTTCCGCACTGGTGCATGGCAATGCCGTGATCTTCAATGCGGGACATGCCGGTGTGGCTTATGATATGAACAACGGCGCGGTCCTCTGGAGCAGTGTAGATGATGAGTGCGGATATGCAACACCGGTCCCGTTCGAACAGGACGGCAAACGACGCATCGCGCTTTTTGCCAAGGACAATATTATTTCAGTGAACCCGGACGATGGCAAGGTCATCTGGACTTACCCCTGGAAAACCGAGCACGATGTCAACGCTGCGGATCCGGTTGTTTCCGGTAAGCAGGTTTTCATAACCTCTGGATACGGACGCGGTGCTTGTCTGGTGGATTTTTCTGGGTCCGAGCCGCAAAAGGTTTGGGAAAATAAAAACATGCGTTCTCATATGAGTGGACCAGTTCTGATAGGCGATTTTCTTTACGGATTCGATGATAACCGTCTTACATGCCTGGATTTGAAAACCGGTGAGAAAAAATGGGATGAAAAATCCCCGCAGAAGGGCGCGCTCGTGGCAGTCGACGACAAACTGATCGTGATCGGCGAGACTGGACGTCTGGCCATCGTTGAAGCCACACCGACTGCCTATAAGGAAATAGCTGCTACCAAGGTACTGGATGGACGTTGCTGGACGATGCCCGTTCTATCAAATAGTCGGATTTACATTCGTAATTCGGATGGGCATCTGGTATGCTTGAATGTTGGGAAATAGGCAGACGCGAGAATTTGGTCGTAAAAAAGCGCCGCGTTCCGCAAGTGGACGCGACGCTTGAAATTTGCCAGGCAGAGATTACTGACCTGACGGAGGAGCGGCGGGTGGATTAGCTGGCGGTGTGGGAGGGGGCCCTGGAGGGCCGCCTGGGCCATTTGGACCACGATGCAGAGGACGACCCGCTTTGAACTCTTCGAGGGTTAGCTTACCGTCGTTGTTGGTGTCCAACTTTTTGAAGATTTCCTCTGCCTTGGCGGGATCCTTCTTGCCCAAAGGGCCAGCTTTGAATTCCTCAAGGCTCAGGACACCGTCGTTGTTAGTGTCGAGCTTCTTGAAAAAATCTTCCGGTGTCGGGCGCGGTTTGTGCTCTCCGGGGGGCGGTCCTGCCGGTTTGTCTTGAGCAAACGACAGCGTTGAGGCCATAGCCAATACACTGAGGGCGGTTACGAATGGTTTCATGTGGTTTGTTTGGTTGGTTCGGTCGGCCGTACAGGGTTTGTCGGCGGACGACATGTTGTAAAACCCGCCACCGACAAAATTGTTGCGCGGGTCATGAAGTTTTTTAAAGTTTCCGGATCAGGTCAAAGTTGCAGATCGATCGTTGAATTCTGCCGTGACCGTCACGTAAGAGTATCCCGTCGGGGGTGACCGAGATGAGAAGGTGGTCCCCTCCAAGATTGAGCATTTCATATCCTGCACTGACGAGATCGGATGCGGTTTCATCCAGAATCGTCTGGTATTGGCAGTCATCTATGAGTTTGCAGTGGTGGGCTTGGGCGGCATCCATTGAGATGGTGATTGTGTAATGACCGTCAGCTTCCTTGTGAAGCGTTTGCATGTCGTCGTTGAAGGATAGTAGAAAATCGTATTTTCCAATGAACAGGTTGGAGATGTGGAGTTTTTCGAGCCTGACCTTGGTATTCTGCATAATGTCGGACGCCTCGTCTGCGTTGATCAGTTCATCGGTCAACGCCTGATTGATGGTGGTCAGCCCCCAGTGTGGCGTTCCAGGGAGATAACCTGTTTCAGGATCGATGCCCCGCCAGCAACCCCACAGCACGTAATAATCGTGATGGTCCGATAGAACATTCTCCGGCTTCTCCTCAGGGGTTATTAGGTGGGCAGCTGCCTCGTAGCGGCGGGGATCAAGGTCAAAACGCACCATGGTGGATCTCTGTCCGGTGCGGTAGATGGCACGGGGATGGGTGGCACCGATTCCGTGTTTCATCAGATCTTCGGAAATAGATACTTCTTCAAAGGGTGAGTTATATCCATGCCTCACTGCGGGTGATTTGTCTTCCTCCAGCGGGTTGCAATCCGGGAGTATTCCAACGCGTGATCGTTTGTATACGAGATGGATGTTGTCCGGGGTGACCGAGTGGTAAACCTCGTTTTTCGCTGACAGGCGGATACGGTCGCGGCTCCGCCATTTCTCCGGCAGAAAATAGTCGAAAAGCCGGTGGTTGTGGCCGACTACCCAGAGCTTACCTCCGTTTGGCGTGGTGCCAAAAACATAAGGAATGCCGCAGATGGTCATGCTCTTAAGCTCACTGGGAATCGTCTTAAGGTGGCTTTTATCAAAGCGTTCGTAGACGTGCCGCCAGTATTGTCGCCGCCTTGAAAGCCCGTAGTATCGCTCATGTTCGTCCGTTCTGCGCAAAAGTTCGTAGTCGATCAGCGCGTAGGGGTAGCGCCCGTTACGTGTGACCAGATTGCCTTTGCTGTCTATCCTCAGGATGATGTGAGCGTGCTTCGTATCCAGAACCTTGAATCCGTTGGGTATCATGTCCTCAAAGTATGCTTTCTCCGTGATGGCGTCGCACGTTTCCTTGCTGAGATAACCCTGCTTCAACAGATCGTCCAGACCGAGGCCCTTCACCCATGAATAGATCATGATGTACTGACGGCTGATATCCAGTTCAACAGGATCATGTTCGTCTGTGAGCGTGGGGTCCTTATCCATTACAGATTGGCCTATCCTGAAGCTGTGCGCACTCCGTCCCAGTTGCCAGTCAAGGCAAACCTCATCCGGAACAAAAATGCCGAGCGGTCGTTGAGTTAGAAATCTTGTTTTGGGGCCAAATACGCCCCTCCGCAGTTCCATGAGTTTGCCGAATTCCTCAAAGGGTCCATTCCAGCGTGCAGAAGCGAAATCATCGTCGGTGATGAACTTGGACCTCGGCGTCAGCAGCGGGTTCACATCCTCGCCGATGCGGCAGAATTTTATGACGATGTCGATCGTTCTGCCGAAAACTGGCCGAGTGGTTACCTTGTAAACCGAACTAGTTCCTAATAATCTAGTGCCCTTGCGATGAAAGTATCCTTTCTCATACCAGTTTTCAGGAAGAAGGCAGCGGAGTACAGCTGCACCGAAACCAGTGAGATATAGATCGCCGCCGTTGAGTGGCTTCAAGTGTTTATATTCAATTCCGAACGCTTTGTAGCGCTTGCCTGATAGAAATGATTCCAACCCGGTGATATCGTTCAAGGGGGTAGGTGGCGGAAAATCCAGCGGGATTGATGAGGTCTTCATGAAAGACGGATTTGTCATGTAGATTACCCGTTCACCGCGCAGAGCCAAGGATTTTTTGGTAATTCGGAGTTGCGCTGTCTGGCGAATGTGGGTTGGTTCGGGCCGTGCGAAATTTCTGCCAAGTATTGAAGCTGTGGCTGCCACCATTGATCTGGATGGTGGTGATTTTCTCCGCATCGGCCGATACAGCGTCAATGCAGCATTCCTCGCTCATTTTTGAGCCCTTGGTGCACTGGTTGTTTCCGCATATGAGTGATGTCCAAGTCGCCGACATTCATCATTATTTCCGGAAGAGTGCGCATATGGGAGAATACGGAGTGCTTGCGCTCTTGCTATGGATTGCAATCCGGCGCACCCGTGACAAAGTCCAGGGGCGCTGGCTTTGGTCCGATGCATGTCTGTCTCTTATCCTAGTTTTCCTTTATGCGGGCAGCGATGAATTTCATCAGACCTTTATCCCAAACCGCACAGGCCAGTTTTCAGACGTGCTTGTTGACACTGCAGGTGGGGCTGTAGGCTTGGCCTTCTTGTGGTTGGCTGGGAAGGTTTTCAGACGATGGTAGCAATTACATCGGGCGGGAAAAAGAAGTCGTCGGATACCGGGGTTGACTGGGCGAGATTCCTGTCTATAAGTCACTGGCATGAAAACGCTCTTCTCGCTGTTGCTTGTTTCTTCTCTGCTCACACCAGCCCGTGCGGCACTGGTGGAAAAAGTGGTCAGCTATCAACATGGAAACGTGACCTTGGAAGGGTTCCATGTTTTCGATGATACGGTAGTGGGCAAGCGTCCCGCCATTCTTGTAGTCCACCAGTGGACTGGTCTATCAGATTACGAAAAGCGCCGTAGCCGTGCGCTTGCGGAACTAGGATACAATGTTTTTGCCGCCGATGTATACGGCAAGGGCATCCGTCCACAGGCCCCAGATGCGGCAGGAAAGGAAGCGGCGAAATACAAGAACGACCGACTGCACTATAGAGCGCGGCTCAATGCCTCGTTGGATTGGCTCAAGACGGAAGAACATACAGATGCGACGAAGATCGCGGCGGTCGGATACTGCTTCGGCGGCACTGGAGTATTGGAACTCGTGCGGGGCGGGGCTCCCGTGTTGGGTGTGATTAGTTTCCACGGTGGGCTGGATGCGACCACCGGATTCACGGCCAAGATTGGGAAAAGCAAGGCGAAGGTACTGGTGCTTCATGGCGCGGATGATCCGATGGCACCTGCCGAACAAGTTGCCGCGTTCGAAAAGGAATTCTCCGCAGCCAAGCAGGACTGGCAACTTGTCCTCTACAGTGGTGCCGTCCATGCTTTTACCCAGAAAGAGGCAGGCAACGATAACAGCAAGGGTGTGGCCTACAACGCGGCCGCAGACCGTAGGTCTTGGGAGGCCGCCAAGGTATTCCTGACGGAATTATTCAAATAGTCCACCGCATGACTCTTGAAGTTTCCACACCGGCTCTATTGTTCCCGGCAGTCAGTCTGCTGTTTCTTTCCTATACCAATCGGTTTCTCCACCTTGCGGCGTTAATCAGGAGTCTGCATAACGACTGGCTGGAGAAAGGTGATGCGCTTCTGAGAGCTCAGATCAACAATCTGCGACGCAGGCTATCCCTGATTCGGGCAATGCAGATGTTCGGGGCTTTCAGCCTGTTGCTGTGCGTGCTCTCGATGGTAGGCGTAGTGACGGGTCACCAATGGATAGCGTTGTGCTCGTTCGGGCCCGCACTGGGCCTGATGGCAGTGTCACTCTGTTGCCTGGTTTACGAAGTCTGGATTTCAGGTGGAGCACTGCGAATCCTGCTCAACTCGGTGGATGGCAAGGACGCACCGTAAGAGTGAGGTGCCATGCGAGACGAGATCCGCTTGTGGCTAACGGTTTTAGTTTAGACGCCAGAGCGTAAAATTTAGGAAACTCGCGAAGGCGACCCATGCCAAATACGGCACCATCAACCATGCTGTGGTCTTGTTGCCCTGATGGAGATGCTGGCCAGTGGGGCACATATCGAAACCCGCCAAAGTTGCCAGCTGGCGGGGCATAGAAAGTATTCTACTCATGACTTGGTCACCCTAGCACCGGAATCCTGAAATACAAGCGTGGCAAATGGTGATAAACTGTCATCACCGCAGGGACTTCTGCGCGAAAATCGATATGTGTATACCGCTGGCCTAGCATCTGGAAAGGATGGTATCCTATCCGCCTTCCGATATTATTTCCCAGCGGGTCGAGACTTGCTGTCTGTCGATTTCAGAACTGCTTATGGTAAATCTTTTTGTATAAGGCTACCAATCACCTCAAATCCGTTAGGGTCGATCCAGACCTCGTGGGTTTTCGCTGCTCCTGCCATTTCCCAGCCGACTAGGCCTGCCGCGTTTACCGGGCGTTGGACCTGGGGCTTGGTCCGCCATGTGTTAAGGGCGAAGTGGTGATGATAGCCGTCTTGGGCCAGAAATAGCGCTCCCGGGTAGTCGGATTGAGTGATGTGCATACCAAGTCTATTCTGATAGGTTTCCGCCAGGTTGAGATTTGTCACTTGAAGGTGTAAATGACCGATGTAGAAAGAGCCGGAAGTCCGTGAGCGGGATGTTTGATCTAGCAGGATGGAGCGCAGCGGCAGTGGGCGTGTCACCATGCGGATATGGTCGCCGTGCCAAGGCCATTCTTGGGCGGGTTTGTCCCATGCAAGTTCAATGCCGTTACCATCTGGGTCTGCTAGATAGGCTGCCCAGCTCACGCCGTGGTCCGAGGCCCCGTAAGCTCCGTTTGCCAAATTAACCGCCCGCTTAACTGCGGCGCACCAATCTTCCACGTCAGGGAACAAAAATGCTGTATGGAAGAGACCGGGTGCGGGCGGTGGTGAAGGGCAGGCCCCCGGATCTTCGATCAGTGTCAGGAGCTCTGCGCCCGACAAAGGATGGGATAGCGATGTCAAGTGTGGGTTTGACGGATTTGGTTTAGGCACTAGACCTAACAAATTATGGTAAAACGCGGCTAGCTGGGAGGCGTTCTGAGTGCGCAGCACTACGCGTTGGATAACAGGGATGGACAAGGGGAGTGGAATCAAGGTGGCGGAAGGTTAATGATTAAGGGATATGCTGTGATGGATTGTGGCGGGGGGATACGGGCTTGAAAAAATTGCTGAGTCTCTATTTCCGATGCCCCATTTGCCGTGCCCCGTTATTTTTTCCCTGTTATAGGCGTTTTCATTTTCTGCTGAGGCTGCGGTCGAGAGACCAGCGTCCGCCGCCGGACATGATCAGTGCGAGTGAAATGCCGATGGCGAGCAGGAAGTATTCAATGCCTTCGCCCTTCTGCGTGCCCATCCAGTTCATAAAGAACCCGTTGTGGATGTGGACCATGAGCATGGCGGTGGTCATTACTGTGGCTATGCCGACTGCGGCCAACCGGGTGCAAACCCCGAACAATAGCATCAAAGGGGCGAAGAACTCAATCATGATAACGCCGAAGGCCAGCAACCAAGGCAGACCCATCTTGCCAGTGAAGAAACCTATTGTGCCTTGGAACCCATAACCACCAAACCAGCCAAGCAGCTTTTGAGCGCCGTGTGGAAAGAGGGCGGCAGACAGAGCTAGGCGCAGGACTACGGGCGCAGAGGCGTCGCTCGTTCTAATCAGTAAGGAGACGAAAGATTTGGACGGATTGTGGACAGATGATTCGATGTTGGATGTCGTGTTCATTGAATGTGTGTTGTTGGAGTTTCAAGTTTTGCCGGGAGTGTTCCTTGGCACGGCGTTACCATGGACCGGGCATACGGTGCTGCATAATGCTAAAATGTTCTTGCTGTTATGCGATTTCCGTATACCTTAATGCTCATGATTGAACTGCTCCGCTCTTTCTTTGTTGTCTTGGAGGAAGGCAGTCTGAACCGTGCAGCCACACACCTGCATGTCACTCAGCCATCTCTCACACGGCGGATGCAGGCGCTTGAGACTGAGATTGGCGGAAAACTGCTAGAGCGGCAAAGCAACGGCGTGCAACCCACCGCGCTTGGTCAAGCAGTGGTGGCTAGCATGCGTCCGCTCATGGAACAGTTTGAAAACACACGTGCCGACCTACGACGCCAGGCACGTGGCCAGCGGGCGGAACTTCGGATTGGTTACATAGGATCGGCTGCGCATGCCTATCTGAATCCAGCACTCACCGCACTACGCCACGAGCGCCCCGATGCAAAGGTAAGATTATTGGACCTGACCCCGGGAGAACAGATTGTTGCTCTAAATAAGGGTGAGATCGATTTGGCCCTGATTGGGCAGGAGGGGGCTTCATTGTCTCGGGATTTCTACACCTTAAAACTCGCCACGCTTGGCGTCTGTGTTGTGCTACCCAGCGACCATGCACTTTCCTCACGGCGTGAACTGCAACCCGCCGATCTCAAAGGGGAGGCTTTTATCGGGGCACCTGAAGTTGCAGTGCCTGGACGCAATCGATGGGTGGAACGCATCTGTCGCAAGGGTGGGTTCAAACCCCATTTTGTAGTCGAGGCCGCTAGTATTGGCGAATCGTTTTCCCTCGTCGCCAGTGAGGGTGCTGTTATGCTCCTGCCTGACTATTTCGCTCAGACCCCACCGCCTGGAACTGTGCTGCTTCCATTGATCGATGAAGCCGCGACTTGGGATCTGCTTCTGATCCGGCAGCGGGGGCGTGCGCCAGCTGTGTTGAAGGTGATGGTTGGGCTGATGGCCCAGATTGCCCTCCAACGACCGGTCGGCTAAAAAAATTTGCCCCCTTTCTGGGAAGGCTATTGACATTTTACGCGTAGATGTTTAGTTCATGAACTAAATGAATGTTTGGCATCCAAAATCCCTGCCTAGTCGTTCCTTGGAGGTTATGCCACCCGAAGGTACTTTGCTGCGCTTAATTTACACCATGGGTCAGTTGCGCCACATCATGGAGCCTTTCTTTGCACGGTTTGGCCTCAATAGCCCGCAATGGGGGATTCTGCGCATCCTGCAGCGCGCGGAAGAGGGTGGGGAAAATGCATTGCCGCAAAAGGAAATCGGTCGGAGGATGTTGATGCAGCCTCCTTCAGTCACGGCACTGGTTGATCGTTTGGAGCGCATGGAGCTGGTGGATCGCAGTGCATCAGATGACCTGCGTGTGCGGATGGTTGCGCTTACCGATGCTGGGCGGCAGCAGATTTCTGAAGTCCTTGAGGAGCACCCGGCACGGGTGCATGCCCTGTTTTCCGGGCTATCTTCAGGTGAGCTGGACACCCTCCACGAACTGCTAGGCAAACTGTGCTCTCATCTCGCGTCATTTGGGGATACTCCCGAGGATTCTTCTCATTTTTTTGCCAAGGAGGCGAAAGTTCTGCCGCGTGCCCAACGTTCTTCTGACTTCAAATGAAACGGTTTCTTCGTATTTTCCTGATTTTTCTCGGTGTTACTGTCGTTGTTTTCACCGTCTGGCGAGTGTTTTTCAAAAAGACCGTTGACCTGCCAGACTTGCAAACCGTGGCGGTGAAACGCGGAGATGTGTTTGCCACCATTAGTTCCACCGGTACGGTGGAACCCGAGCAAGTGGTGGATATCGGTGCCCAAGTTACCGGTCGGATCATTTCTTTTGGCAAGGACACGGAAGGCAAGACCATCGACTACGGTTCCCAAGTGGAAGAGGGGGCATTGTTGGCTAAAATCGACGACTCGGTTTATTCCATCAACAAACAGCAGGCGGAGGCTCAGCTGTTGCAAGCTCGCTCAGCCGTGCTTTCCGCACAGGCCGGACTGCTGGAGAACAAAGCTAAGCTGGAACAGGCCAGAGCCCAAGCCAATCAAGCGGAAAAAGATTGGAGACGTGCCGAGAAACTCGGACCCTCGAATTCCCTTTCGCAATCGGCATTTGACACCTATCAGGGAGCTTATGACTCTGCGAAGGCCAATGTCGCTGCTGCTGAGGCCGCCTGCGAGGTATCCACCGCCCAGATCGCCACGAGCAATGCCGCTGTTGCGCTGGCTGAAGCGTCAGTGCAGCTTGCCGACCGAAACCTAGGCTACTGCACGATATTGTCACCTGTTAAGGGTGTGGTTATTGACCGTCGGGTGGATGTGGGACAAACCGTGGTTTCCAATATGAGCGTCTCCAGCCTTTTCCTGCTGGCCAAGGACTTGAAAAAGATGGAGGTGTGGGTCTCTGTTAACGAAGCGGATATCGGGAACATACACAAGGGACAGTCCGTCACATTCACAGTGGATGCATACCCAGGGACCATTTTTCAAGGCACAGTTAACAAGGTCCGCCTCAATGCCACCATGTCGCAGAACGTGGTGACCTATACTGTGGAGATCAACACTGATAATGCTGATGGCAAACTGCTACCATATCTAACGGCAAGCGTGAAATTCGAAGTCGATCTCAAACAGAACGTGCTGACCGTTCCCAATGCGGCGTTGCGTTGGCGACCCAACGATAATCAACTCGCACCCGGCGCGGAAAACCCGTTCAGCGTGAAAGCTGCCAAGCCCAGCAAAAAGGAGGGCACCAAGGATGGATCAAAAATAGCCGATAAAAAGAAAGGTAAGCCCGGCATCCTATGGGTGTGCGACACAGAAAATCCCGATGTCGTCAGGCCCCTCAAGGTGCGCACCGGCATCAGTGATGGCGCGGTAACGGAAGTCTCACCGATGGACGATAAAACAAAGCTAGAAGATGTGCAGGTGGTCATCAACGAATTGCACGAGGCCGATGCGGCAAGCACGGAAACCACTAATCCCTTCGCCCCCAAATTCCCGGGTCGCCCACCAGGAAAATAGGAGATCTATTGGATTCCACACGAGCCCATGAATCTCATTGAACTGCGAGACATCCGTAAGACTTTCTATCTGGGAGAGGTAGTCTTGCCTGTGCTCAAGGGCATCAGTCTGAACATCTCCAAAGGCGAGTTGGTAGCGCTCACCGGGGCTTCCGGTTCGGGCAAAAGCACGCTCATGAATACGCTTGGCTGTCTTGATCGCCCGACATCAGGTGAATATTGGCTGGATAGCGAGGAGGTTTCCCGCCTCAGTAATGACGAGCGCGCCCTAATCCGTAATCGCAAGATGGGATTCGTGTTCCAGAACTTCAATCTGCTGGCCCGAACGACGGCACTCGTCCAGGTTACGATGCCCCTGCTATACGGCAGGGCTAATGTCTCACAGAAAGAGGCCAACAGCCGAGCTGCTACGATGCTAGCCCGCGTGGGTTTGGCGGATCGCATGGACCACCAACCCTCCCAGCTCTCCGGTGGCCAGCAACAGCGGGTGGCTCTAGCCCGTGCCTTGATCAACGAACCGCCATTTTTGTTGGCAGACGAACCCACAGGAAATCTTGACACCACAACTACCCGTGAGGTGCTCGCGCTTTTCAAAAAACTTAACGAGGAGGACGGTATTACAATCCTACTGGTCACCCATGATCCCAAGGTCGCTGCCAGTTGTAGGCGCGTGATCCGCATGGCCGATGGGCTGATCGAAGCTGACGATGTTACCCCAGGAGGTGTCTTATGAAAACCCTGCGTATTCTGTCTGCTTCACTAACGGCATTGCGGCGCAATGTGATGCGCTCTGCTCTGACCACGCTAGGTATCGTTATTGGCGTGGGCGCAGTGATTGCCATGATGGAGATAGGTAACGGTTCTTCAGCTGCAATACAGAAAACTATTGCTAGCATGGGAGCTAACATGCTGATGGTGTTTCCAGGTGCTGCCGCCAGTGGTGGAGTTTCCTTCGGCGCGGGTACCACCATGAGTCTGACTCCTGAAGACTGTGTGGCTATTCTCAATGAATGCCCGTCAGTCCGCGCTGTTGCCCCCGTAGTTCGCTCCAAAAATGCACCGGTTATCTTCGGCAATAAGAATTGGGTGCCTATGGAAATCGACGGCAGTACTCCAGATTTTTTGATAGTGCGCGGTTGGCCACTCACTGAGGGCATGCCCTTTGATGATGTCGATGTGCGAAAAGCCGCTCGAGTCTGCCTTATCGGCCAGACACTTGCCCGGGAGTTATTCCCAGGGCAATCACCAGTAGGGCAGGAGGTGCGCCTGCAGAATGTCTCGCTACGCGTGGTTGGTGTATTGGACAAAAAAGGCGCTAATATGATGGGGCGCGACCAAGATGATATCCTAGTAGCTCCGTGGACCACCATAAAATTCCGGGTGTCCGGTACTAGTACTGCCAATACTAACACCGCATCCAACACCACCAGTGCAACCAGCACGCCGCATGGACAGGTATATCCCGGGTCGAGCAGCGGAATCTATGCCGCCCGTTCAGCCACTCAGACTAACAATAGCCCAATGCCAGTGCGCCTCATAACGGTGGATCAAATCCTCGCTGGGGCCACCAGCAGCGCGGAAACCAAGGATGCTCTCGCAGAAATAACCGCCTTGTTGCGGGAACGCCACCACTTGGCTGAGGGAGCAGTGGACGATTTCAACATCCGCGATATGGCCGAGATTTCCAAGGCACTCTCCACCACCACCATGATGATGACCAACCTTCTGTTGGTAGTGGCTATGATCTCGCTGATTGTGGGTGGGGTGGGTATTATGAATATCATGCTTGTCTCGGTAACCGAGCGCACCAAGGAGATTGGCCTGCGCATGGCAGTGGGAGCGCGCGGTACTGACATTTTGCGGCAGTTCCTCACAGAGTCTGTCATGTTGTGCCTGGCGGGCGGTGCTATGGGAATCCTGTTGGGTCGCGGTAGTTCTTATCTGGTAGCAAAAATTCTCCACTGGCCCACGTTGCCATCGATTGGCGCGATCATTGCGTCCGTGCTCGTTTCGGCAACGGTGGGTATTGTCTTTGGTTACTATCCCGCATGGAAGGCCTCCCGCCTAGATCCGATCGAAGCTCTCCGTTACGAATGACAACTGCTGTGCATTTGAAAAATTCCCGTTCATGATATTCTCCAAATCCATTCTAGTTTTACCTCTGCTTTGGCTGATGGCGGGTTGCATGGTTGGTCCTGATTACCAGCGGCCAGATACCCATCTTCCATCAAAATGGAGTTTCGCCAAACAACCTGATGGGGCTGCAAACTCAGCCGATCTCGCCCGCTGGTGGCGGCGTTTCCACGATTCCAAACTGAACTCGCTGGTCGAGCAGGCGGTAGTGGTAAACCTCGATATCAAACAAGCCATCGCCCGGCTTCAGCAAGCGCGTGCAGAACGACTGGCCGCCTCCGCCTCATTCTGGCCATGGATCAACGGATCGGGCAGCTTGCAGGATATTGATAGTAACGGCTCTGGACCCACTTCGGGTCACTCCCGAAGCTATCAGGGCGGTGCGAGTGCCTCATGGGAAATCGATTTCTTCGGTGGCAACCGACGCAAAATGGAATCTACGGATGCCGCGGTTACTGCTGCCGCCGCCGATCTCGATGCAATGCGTCTGAGCATGGCTGCCGAAGTTGCTCTCACGTATTGCCAGTTGCGTTCGTTTCAGGATCTTTTGTCCGTCGCTCATGAAAATCTGACAACGCAGGAGGAGAGTGCCAAGATCACCCGAGACCGTCGGTCTGCTGGATTTGCCAGCGATCTGGATGTGGCCAACGCCGCCGCACTTGTTGCCACGACCAAGGCGGCAATCCCTAGTTTGGAAACATCCGTGGCGCAATCCACGCACGCCATCTCTGTATTATTAGCCCGACCGCCCGCTGATCTGACAGCCTTTCTGTCTGACCGCCACCCAGTGCCCTCCGACGTGTCCGCTGTGCCTACAGGAGTTCCGTCAGACCTACTGCGTCGCCGCCCTGACGTTCGTAGCGCCGAGGCCAACGCCCATGCCGCCACCGCCCAAATTGGCGTGGCGGTGGCCGATCTATTTCCCAAGTTTTCTCTCAACGGTTCAGTCAATCAACAAAGCGCCAATCTATCCAACTGGCTATCGCCCTCCGCCCGTGTGACAAGCTACGGCCCGTCCTTCAACTGGGCCTTGTTCCAAGGGGGTGCTATCCAGGCGAACATCCGCGTGCAGCAGGCGCTACGCGCCCAATCCGTCCTTGCCTACCGCAAGACCGTGCTCACCGCCCTGCAAGAAGTGGAGGACGCGATGATTGCCAGCACCAATGCACGCAAGCGCCACACGGCCTTAGCCGATGCTGTCAGTGCCAACCGTAGTGCAGTGGAAATCTCTCTCAAACTCTACACTAACGGACAGATAGAGTTCATCAACGTGCTCAACGCCCAGCGCTCTCTGCTGCAATCACAAAGCGACTTTTCCCAGAATAAGCTCGCGCTGGCATCCAACTTGATTTCGCTTTACAAGGCGCTTGGCGGAGGTTGGTGAGTTAGTCTTTCAAATTTAGCAAACGTTATGAAACGTGTATCCATATTCCTACTGAGCCTTGCAATAATACTGACGGCCCGTGCCGAGAAAACGGTACGTCCAGACCTCGACACCCGAGGGTGGGCACCGAGCGGGGCGGAAGTGCTGAAGGACAAGCAGGGAACGGCTTTTGTCCATCTGGAATTGCGAAAGGACGCGGCGTGCGTGCAGCTTAGCAATTCCCCGGCGTTAGAGGCGGAGCGCGATTATGAACTTATTGTTGAATTCAAATCCAACAATAAACAGTCCGCTCGCGACCATGGCTCGTGGGTGTATATTTCATTCCGCGACGACAAGAATCAGGGGACGGGTGAACAAACGGCCTTGTTCGAGCCGACCGATGTGTGGAAAGTTAAGACCATCACCATCAAAACGCCGTTAGGAACAACCCAGGCATATCTTAGTTTCCGCCAACAGCAGGCTGTGGGGGCTTTCGACATCAGGAATATCACCTTGAAGTCTTCGAGCGCGGCCAAACCTCCGCAGATTGATTTCTCCCCAAGTGTGGTCAGGGCGCTGTATTGGATCAGCACTCCCGGAGAAAAACTCAGCCCCGAGGGAGTAAGTCCTCCGGCTCAAGGAAACATTTTCCAACCGTTCCTCAGTAAGGTCCCGGTCATTGTTAAGGAGCTCGGCACTGAAACTGTTAAGGATGGAGTCACCGTGCGCAAGGTGGTCTTCCGTTCGCTGCTTGTGGATGGCGAATCGCAGGATGTTTATGCCGTTATTGCCCGTCCGCCAGGTGATGGGCCCTTTCCGGCGATCGTTTGGCTGCACGGTGGTCATGGCTGTGCGCAAATCCCGGTTGTTACGTGGTTCGCCCAGTGCGGCTATGTGGCGATTTCACCTGACCTTCCGGGGATTGCTGACCCCAAGAACTGTCTAAACTCAACCGGCCCGTGGCAGGAACGTTGGGGAAAGCAGGGTGCATATCCACTCAGTCCCAATGTCACCGCAAACCCATACTTCGACGCCATTGTCTCAGGCTTGCAGGCATTTAATTTAGTAGGCGCACAACCGGGAGTGAACAAGGAACGCATCGGCCTCACGGGAATTTCTATGGGTGCATACAGTACTACGTTGATCACAGGTTTATTAGGAAAGCGGGTGCGTGCTGCATGGGCGTTATACGGCTGCGGCCATTTTGAGCTGGGCAGCGAGTGGTCGGACGGCCTGGCTGAGTTGCCCGATGATGAACGCGAAATTTGGCTGCGCAACTTTGACGGCGGACGGCAGGCTCTAAAGATCCAGTCGCCATTCTTCATCGCCGCTGCCGTGCGTGATCATTTTTTCTGGCCCCCGGCTGTCAATGCCACCCTGCGCGACGTTCCTGCTGGATCTAACCATTTGTATGCACCGGCAGAGAGTCATTCGCTAAAGGGAATTCCCGAGGTTTCCCGTGGTTGGGATATTCTGTATTTCAATTACTGGCTGAAAGGGGAGGGACAGCCCTATCCGGAAGTCTTGATCGACAGTTGTGCGGCACAACCGGACGGCGGACGCTTGGTCACTTTCTCAGTTAAGGCCCCGGTGCCCATGAAGGAAGCCACCCTGTTTGTTTCCTCTGATAAGTTGAAGTGGGAGGACCGCACATGGGCCTCAATTCCTGCCGAAGCAGCTGGTTCCAACCGATATAAGGTAGTCATCCCGGCCGACAAGGTGGGCAAGCGAGGGGCATGGTATGTGACTGTCTCTGACACTCGCCCGGCCACAGCCAGTAGCATGGTCTATGACATGGAAGCTACTGGCAGTGGCGTCAGTCTCTTGCCTGTAGGAGTCACTGCCAAAGGGAAGTAGCAGTTTAGATTTAACTGTGAGTTTGTCGGGGAATTCGCTCCCGAGAGCGGATTCCAAGTGCTTTTCACATCACGCTTCAGTAATTCCGCGGGGATATCAAGGAGATCTATCATTCCAAAGGCGGGGAATTTAATCTGGCCACGGACGGAGGAAAGTTTTTCCATCTTTGATCGCCTGATAGGCATGAGATGTTATATCAGGGATTGAGTTGTTTCTTCAACTCCTGCAATTGCAGCAACGTCATTTCCCCAATGAAACCTTCCTGGAAGATTCCCACGTTCAGAGTCACAGCCGCTCCAATTTGGGTGTAATCTTTCACAAATTTCACCAATTCCTCGTTCGTGTAAGCCGGTGGTTCCATGCCATCGGCCGAGGACTCGTGGAGTTGCTTAAACGGGATGTTTGCCCAAGCGGGTAGTCCGCCCCAGCCATGACCCCAGTCTGCGTCTATCGGTAACAACGTGTGATTGAGACACTGCGTGCCTTCCACGTAGGCGGTTGCGGGCATGTATAGCTGAAAGCCCTCCTTTTTGTAACCCAGACGCAGTTTTCCGTCGACGATTGCAGATTGCTCGCCTGACAAATAATCATGTTCAGGAACAATGGGCTTGATACTGGACACCAGGTAAGACCCATCATTGAACGCCAGCACAGCGTTGTCATTGCCTGCGCGAGCGGCAGAATACCATGCACTCCATTGCATGTGCTTGTTGTCGAAAATCGGGTCGTTTGTGTAACAGCCATCGAACCACCATCCATCGAGATTCTTCCCGAAACGCACTGACCATTCTTTGACTGCCTGTAGGTAAAGTTTTTGGAACGCTGCTTGGTCGGTATTAGGTTTGGCGTTCCACGTAAAGCCCTTATGCAGCGAGATGTTTTTCCGGATCTCGCAGGGCAAATAGGCAATGAAATGTTTGCCACGCTGTTTGATCTCCTTGGCTATTTCCAACACCAGATCGCGCTGTGGTGTGTGCCCGGGACCAGCTAAGGAATCAATCACCGAATTCGGACTGGCATAAGTCCCCGAATTTTGTCCAATGGTGAAGATCAACCATTCTGCCCCAGATTTATCGAAGTCCTGCATGAACCGATGGACATCAAAACCATTCACCGCATCGTTCAGGTCCTTCTTATATTCGCCATGCCGGGGCATTGGGGTGGTGTTTGGCTTAGTTTTGTCGAAATTGGGCGATAGCCAATGCACCATTAGCCCATACTTGCCCCTCATCCATTGACTGCGCGGGGGCGGTGAAGCGTTGTCCTGCGCCTCTGCCAGTGTGGGTAGCACAGACAATACGATTCCCAGGAGGGCAGTGGTCTTTCTCATGGTACATACATTCGTCCTTGCACGTTCAGTTCTTTCAAAAAACAGCAGGCGCCAGGATCTCAATATTGTTTCATAGCGTGCATAAAGAACTCTTCATCCAACTCATCAAGAGAGTATCGTTGCATTTACTATACACTAACTGACCAGCCCGTGAAGTGCCAATCGTCTCCTCTGGACCGCACACTACTGTTGAAAAAAATGCAACAGTGGTTGTAAGCGAACCGGAATCAGAAAGTCACTGTTTGACAGGAACGGGTGTTCGCTATGGGACCGAAGGGGACGTGGCCGTTTGTCCGGCGATGAGCTGGGCGAGTAATCCGCCACCCTGCGGCAGGTGGGTCAGACGTGCGCCGCTGGCAACAATTTTCTGAGTTTCCAGAATCTCGAACATGGCTTCTGCCACGTCGTTGTCTTCAGAGATTAGCTGTAGAGCCTCTCCTACAATTTCCGGGCGAATCGCGGCCGCCTTGGCGAACTCCACCGCCGCTTGGCGATCGGCAGTGCTGGTGATGATACTCACTTGGTTGGCTCCGTCCTGTTTGATAGAAGAAGTCACTTGGCGTAGGCGGTTGACCACCTTGCTCTCGATCTGGCGGATCATGCCTACATCGCGGAAGTGAACCTTACGAATATAGATCGAGCCTAGTTTATATCCCCATTCATGTGACTTCGGGGATACTTCGCTGCGCACGTTGTCGCTCATCGAGTGACGGTTGACCATCATAGTCGCCAAAGGCATATTGCTAAGGCAACGCACGGCAGAGTTACTGACGTTGGCTGAAAGAGAGCCTCGTGGATCGCTGTTTTTAAACAAATATGCGACCGGATCACTAATGAACATCTCGTGCCAGATACCGATGCCCATTGGCGCGCCTTCCTCAGAGTTTACCGGCTGGCTACGCAGGTATTCCTGGTCAAGCCGCATGTCCAGTACGTGGCATTTGCCCAGCCAGTTGACGATAAAGGCAGCGGGGCCCAGCTTGAACGGTAGGATGTGCAGGCCAGGTTCGTCGATGGTCGCGAGCACCTTGCCAAAGAGCACATAGACGTTGCACTGACGCTCACGGATAATGGCATAAAGTCCTAATATCCGGGCGATGCCGAAAAGGATAGGGAAGGCGATAAAACACCCAATGAAGGTGATTACTGCGCCCATGAGGAAGTGATGAAACGCGTTCATTTGCTTGATTGGAGGAATACTTGTTGGGCCTTCTCAAAGAGGGCGAGACGGACATTGCGGACATAGGTGCGCAGCGCCTCCTGACCGCGACTTTTCAGATCTGTGAGCTGGGCGGCAAGACGGACGAGTGGCTCGACTTCTGCTTGGGCTCGCAGCGTTTCAATTTCCACAGCGCGTTTCGACTGCACGATTTTCTGGTCGGCGGACGCCTGGGCAAGACTGATATCTGAAGATACCTGATTGTAGGCGGTGTTGATAGCGGCCAGCGCACTCTCGACTTCCGGCGGCGGGTCGATGCCAGTGATTAGTGTGGCATCCAGCACCATGCCGTAACGGGCTGCGGAGGAAGCACACTCGCTGTCCATGTGTTCGTTGATATCGCGAAGGTTTTTGCGGAGGTCGTTGATGGAAATGCCGATGATGACAGAAGCTTCAGGCGAGCTTTCCGCAGACTCTTCAGGCGGAGCTTCGAAGTTAGCGATGCGCTCTCGAAGGACGGAAACGAAATAGCCCATGACGTGAGCAAAGGGATTCTTAATGCCGAAGAGAAAGGCATAGAGGTTGCGATCTGCAACGCGGTAGCGGATCTGCCCAGTGAGCCCGGTATTGAGTTGGTCCTTAGTGACGGCCTCCAGCAGGGTACCTTCACAGTTGGCTGAAGAATCCTCAGGATCCCAGGCCATGTTCACGGTTCCAGTGGCGATGGTAACTTTGTGAATCTGTTCCCAAGGCCACTTGAAATACGGACCACCTGGTTGTATAACCCGTACCTGCGGATAAGAGTAACGCTCCTTCTGTTGGGGGGTGAGCGTATCGGAGATGGGATCGTCAAGTGTCGTTAGGTTGCCAATGCGAGTGGCGCGACCGAAACTGGTCTTCACTGCGCGCTCATTCTGATCGACAGTGTAAATCCCAGCCACGAGATAGCGCACAAGAAACCAACCGACAAAACCGAAAACGCAGCCTATGATAGTTGACATGACAATGAGCTCTGAATTGGCAGAATTCTTCCCTAAATAACTCACTTGTCAATAGCCGCTTGGTGTGGGCTTTTACGATAAGTGTAATTTTAGCTGTTTCATCGACGTAGAATGCGCGAATGCGTGCGTGCCACATCTTTGGAATTCAGTTGACGGTTCTGGTAATCGCCAACTGTTTGCTGGTGAGTGGTTTGCAGCTACTTGAGGCTGCTGGGGGGTGCCATTTGTGGGAGGGGTCGTCATGGCTGCACAAGACGCCAGCTGCAGCGGCCAGCATAGCCCGGAATGCGGATACCGTTGATTTTGGGGCTGGGGATTACCCGGAAACGGTTGGTGGTTTCCAGCCCACACCTGATTTTAATATTCTGCCGCCAGCCTGCGGTAAACAGCGTCTCAAGAACGAAAGTCTGAATATCGGTCCGTGCCCGGTTGATAATAGGAAAATAGACCACTCACTCGAATTCTCAAAGTTATCCCAAATAAAATGAAACAACGAATTGCCGCAATCGCCCTTCTTGTATGGACTGCAAGTTTGTCTCCTCAGCTCCAGGCAGAGGCGGTCAGCTATCATTTCGACTCGGTGGAGGAAATTGCCAAATACTATCCAAATGTGAAAGATCCGGCAGCATTGTTGGAAACGGGCAAAACCGCTGCCGGCGCTGGTGCCCTGAAGATGGAATATTTTAGCACTAACTTCCCCAACGACTGGCCGCAGGGTGTCATGACTTTTTGGCTGTACGACGATCAGTTTGAAGAGGTGACGGACGGGAAATTCCGCCAGATCGGCGTCACTCTCATCGGGGAAGTGGACGGTAAGAAACAGAACTTTGGGATGAATTTCCGTCGTTACTGTGAGGGTTGGAGAATTGCATTACCAGGAGAGACACCGACATCCCTTCATTTTGCTCTCAATGACGCACCGAACCATGGAGGGTGGACGCGTTTTGATATTGTAAACCCTGCGGGCACAGGCCCCAAGCCATTTAAAGTGTATATTGACGGTCACTTTGTATTTCAAACCCCGGACAAGTATTTGTCGATTGGCACCGTGGGGACCGGGAATATCCCTTACGCCGACGAGGTTTCCTATGACTCCAATCCGGATAACTTCCGCCCCAATCCCGTTCAGTCGATTATGCCTCTTCAGCCTTATGGTCAGGTTGTCATGAGCAGCGGACAGAAACTCAAGGTCGACATGCAACTTGACCCGAAGGGAGCACGCGCTGCGACGGGAGACCTTGAAGTCGTTTTGTTGGATGGGCGTTGTGAGAGGCTCGTATCTGCCAAGTCCACGATTGACTGGAAAAGAACCGATGCTGGCAAGTTTAGCATCGACCTTCCAACCCCGCCACGTTCGGGGACGTTCTGGATAGAGACGCGCTATCATGAAGCCGCTGGCCCCACTGACATTACACGGCGCAAGATCGACCTGCAATTCACTACCCCAGCTTTTGCCCAGAGCGATCAGAGTCCTTTAGATCTTTTCCGTAAACCTTGGGATTTCATCCCGATTGGTAACAACGTGATCGATATCGCGGCAGCACGTTCCATCGCACCAACAAAAGAGGATCTCGCGGTTCCGTCCGCACCTCCTGCCGACTGGTCGCAGGCCACCTCGCTAAGTGGTGTATGGCTGGATTTCACCTCCTACTTCAATGTGGGTCGGACCTATCAAGCTGGTTGGTATCACCAGCGTGTTGAAGTGCCTGCCAGCTGGCGACAACGAAAAATCATGCTCGAAATAGAGTCCCCGGAGACCATAGCGACCGTCTTTGCAAACGGTAAGCCTGCCGGATCGCTTGAATGGCCTGGTGGCAATCTAGACCTGAGCCATTTTGTGAAAGCTGGTTCTACGCTTGATCTTGCGATTCACGTCCAAGGAGCTCCCATTTCCGGCTACAATAGGCTTGGAAAGGAAATCATAGGCGACAAGTTTCAAGCGCCACTGGTGCGCGAGGTGCGGGGACTCGCGGGTGACGTCCGTCTTTTTTCCGTGGCAGATGGGCCGCGTCTCGATGGAGTGGTAATCAGGACGTCAGTGGCGAGAAAGAATCTAACCGCCGATTTTGAGCTGGTCAACTTGATTCCTGGGAAGACCTATCAAATCAAGGCAGTTGCCAGTGCCGCAGGGCAGGTCGCAAGGGCTCTCCCAGAGACTCTTTTTACCGCCAAGAAAGCTAATGACATTGTGGAAATTTCAACTGGTTGGGAGAATCCAGTTCTCTGGGATCTTCACGCCCCATACCTTTACGATCTGGATGCTGTGTTGCTGGATGTAGCTGGAAAGCCGCTGGACCTTCTCTGGCCTGAGCGTTTTGGTTTCAGGGAGGTTACAGGCTCTGGTCCTGACTTGTCTATCAACGGTCGGCCCGTGACCTTGTTCATCACCTCTGGCGCTATCTCCGCCCCACCAGAGCAAAGCCGCTGGTGCGAGAAATTTGGATATAACGCCTTCTACGATGGAGAAGGCAAGGAGAACGCCCGCAGGCTTGATGAGGCTGGTCAGACTGCCACCGGGGGGCGTGGTCACATGGAAGCGGTGCAGCGGGCCCCTTTTGATATGGCTAAGAACGGTAAAGAGTCAGACTCTAAGTTCTGGGCAGGCGTTATAAACCTGCTGGAAACGGCAAACAAAGTCCGGCGTAACCATCCTGGTGTGTTTTTTCAACGCGGTGTGCTTGGTGGTGGTGAGAACGGCAATGGCGGTATGTATAACCCGTATTTTCAGAACGGCACCTGGGTGAACGAGCCGACCGGCAATGAAGTTTCGATGAAAGCCGCTGCGGCTGGACATCGGATCATAGATCTAATGCACCGGTTGGATCCTTCCCGCCTGGTGAGCGCCCAAGATTCTGGCAGTGTGAATGACACCATGCACATTACAGAGTATGCGGGATTCCTGCCCATACAGGAAATGATAGAGAGAACTGCGTATTGGCGGGATCACGGCAGCAAGCCTTTCCTTATTGAAGAACAGGCCGCCCCATTTTTTGTGAACTGGACGGACGCATGTTCTCAGAATGAGGGTTGGAATGGTGTGCCCTGTTTTGCCGAGTGGGCCGCCATCACTCGTGGTGACGATGCATTTATCCGCACACCGTTTGATGAGAAATACCTCACCGAGCTCGAGAAGACAGTATCTATGCAGCGCAAACAGGCTTCGGATGCGGCGAGAACACAGCTAGAGCGGGACGAGGCAATTTCCAAAATCCGCATGTCAACGAGTTGTCTCAGTAGCTATCTTGGCAGGGATGAAGCTCTTCACAACATCATTTGGAAGGAACGAATTCGGGATGAAGTGCTTAACTGGCGAGCCAACCACATTGGCATGCTCGGTATATTCTTTAGCAATGGTGGGCCTAGAATGGACCGATGCTATCAGGAATATCAGGCGCCGGTTACCGGGTTTCTTGCCGGGACACGCGAAAAACCAACTTTAAAGACGCATATCTTCGCGCCGGGCGAGACCCTTGAACGTGGAGCACTACTACTCAATAATTCCAATAAGCCCGCGGAATTAACCTGCCAATGGAAACTTGAGTTGGGTGGTGTTGGCGTAGCCGCAGGATCAAATGCTGAAACTATTCCAGCGGGAGGCGTGATTTTTGTGCCCATTCAAGCCATCATTCCCCCGGGTGGTGACAGGGCAGGAAACCTCATCGTGGAATTTCGCAGAGATGGAAAAACATTGCGAACCGACACATGCGACATCGATGTGATCGCCCCACAGCTTTGTGCCACTCAGGGCCGGGTGGCGCTGATCGATCCTGAGGGGGATTCGGCATGTGCGCTGCAAGCGGTCGGTATCGGATTCCAGCCCGTGTGTTTCGATGAGGATCTGTCGTCCTTTGATACGATTGTTTTTGGTCGTCGTGCATTCAACTATGAATTCAATCTTCTACCCGACGGACTCGACTTGTCCAAGCTCACTCGCATGGGCAAACGCATCCTCATCCTTGAGCAGGATGAGGCTACCCTGCGCAACCGCTTTAAATTGAGAACTGAGTATGTTTCGCCGCGTGATGTTTACGGACGGATTGGTGGAAGAATTCTGCTAGACGGATTGCCAGACCGGTGTCTGAAATACTGGCGTGGTTCTTCCACCCTGACCGATGGTTATGCCCCCGCGCGGGAGAAAATGAAACCTAAAACACAAGGATTGGATGAGTTTGGCAATGGTGGAACCTGGTTATACACATGGAACGACGGAGAGTTACATACCAGGCCCATGAAATGGGGCAATACACATAATGTAGCCACTGTGGTTGTTATCAAACCTGACATCGGGAACTTCAGGACTTTGTTGGATTGCGAGTATGGCAATAACTATGCGGCAGCGTGGGAACTAGAGAGTGAAAATGGCACGATCATTTTCAACCAAGTCGACGTGAGTGGACGTAGTGAATCGGGCCCAGAGGTAACGCGCTATTTGAGTAATCTGATGCGCTATGCCAGCACGTTGCCAAAACCGGCCTGGCGTCAGGTGGTATATCTAGGTAGTGAAGAAGGGGCGGCATTGCTCAAGCAATTGGCTATTCCGACCCGAACAGTGGCATCTCCATCTGATGCGCAACCCGGGCGGGATCTCCTGGTATTGGGTGGGTGCACGGCGGAAAAACTCAAGAGTTGGAAGGACGTCATTGCGTCCTTTGCTCAGGCAGGAGGCAATGTTTTCTGTTTGCCACGAACTGAGATGGATTTTGCTGCGGGATGGACGCCATTTGCAGTCAAAACGACCAAGCGTATGGTCAACCACACATTGGTTGGTAAACCAACTGTACGCTTGCTTGCTGGTCTGGGAAATAGTGATTTGTATTGGAAGGGTAATGTCGAAATAGTCAGCCTGCAAAGCGTGGAAGGTGCGGACTTTTTGCCAGATACTGGCGTTCTTGCTAGTGTTCCGTGGGGCAAAGGTGGGTATGTTTTCTGCCAAGTCGAACCGGCAGCCTTCGGAGATATCAAGCTCAACCATTGGCTTAAGGATTCACAGCGTCACACCGAACGCTTGATCCGCACTATGCTGACAAATATGGGTGCGGTAATGGAGAGTCCGAAATTACTAGCCAGCCCGAAAGCCAGAGAGGAATTAGATCATATGCAGGACCTGACCGGAGAGTGGAAAGTATGCCCTGTACAGCCCGGGGGGGAAGTTTGTCCTGATAAAAACGATCAGGTCTGGCGCAAGATTCAACTCCCGGGCTCGCCTCAACTCGCGTATCCTGACTGGAAGGGGGACAAAGGTGGTTTCTGGTTTTACCGGGAACTTGAAGTAGACAAGGAACTGCAGAGTGAAGTTCCCGTGCGAGTGATCATAGGGTGTATTAGCGGGGCGAATGTTTTGTACGTCAATGGTGCCAAAGTCGCCCGCACGGACCTGGAAACCGACGTTAATTCAGTTGCAACCACAGTCCGGGATTATGTGTTGCCTGGCACCGCCTTCAAAAAGGGGCTCAATGAAGTGGCCATACGCGTTGATTACGAAACCAATGCGGCACTGGGCATGCGGGGGAGTACTGGTGAAGTTGCCTCGCCAATGGAATTGAGAGTCTATAAGAGCAAACCGAAAGTCACAATGCCAGAGCCTCTTGACCTTGAAAGCAGATACGAATGTTGGGGATTGCCGGTGCAGGACCCAAGTGCCCCCTGTCCGGATTTTAACCGCACATCAGCCACTCTGCCTTGGCACCGAGTAGGCGTGCCGGGCTACATCCAAACTCAGCAGGCCGAGTGGGCGAATCTATCAGAATACTACTTTTGGTACTGGAAACCGATCACATTGAAGGAGCCCCTGCCGGAAAATGCACAACCTGTCCTGGTTATGGGTGCGGTGGACGATGAGGATACTACGTATTTTAACGGTGTTAAGATAGGGCATACAGGCAAGGACACTAATCCCAAAGACTACTGGATGGTACGGCGCAGTTATCCCATCCCTAAAGAATTATTCCGTATGGGACCCAATGCCAACCTGATACAGGTACAGCTCCATGATCTGAATGATAGCGGTGGTATTTGTGCAGGGCCATTTAGCATCACATTTGAGGATCCCGAGATCACCCGGAAACGCAAGCTGGCCGATCGACCGTACCTTTACGCTGTAGGCAGAAAGGACGATCCTTACTGGCACCACGGATTTTAACAGAAAACATCAGTCCGATTTATCTCATTGTTACGCTGTTGCCTTATGTGGTCGATTCTTGGATTATTAGGAAGCGGCGCACCGTCTGTTTATTCCGAAGTTTTGGGTGATTTTAGGTGCATGAGCAGCACCCGACCTTCGAGTATGCAAGGCAGAGCTATGGTGGATGTCTTGGGATCGTAGAAAAAATCCGCCGGTCCACCGGGCGGGCCTTTGGGGATGTCGAGCGAGCTTATTTGCATCGGATCACCCTCCCCCCTGAATAAGCAGAAGAGTTTGCCGACTGGTTTGATATCCACCCAGTCTGAATATAACAGCCCTGTAGTTGCACCCTTTGTATTATACATCAGCGATACTCCGTCGAGATAGCCGCTTTTCATGCGTGGGTCTTCTGGCATAGCATCGTAGGAGCCCCTCAGCAGGGTATCGTCGAGGCTGTAGCCCTTTATCTTCCCGTTCGGTTTGTTATCGCTGCCCCACTCAACCACGACTAGAAAGGCATCATTTCCATCCTTCCAGAAAACCAAACCGTTTGGGCCATTGGGAGCCACATTAAGTGAGACTTCTTTTGCTGATTTCCCAGCCACGTCCACCAGATAGATCTTGTTTTTATCGGCTGCTGAGACGAAGAGCCTGCCGTCACCTGCATAGCAGACATCTTTGAGGAAGGTTACGCCATCCTTGGCAAAGGAAACTTCGAAGGTTTTCTTCTTCGTTTCAAGATTGAAACCTAATAGAGAATCGATATCGCAGACGTAAAGGGTGTTTTTTACGACTAGCAGCCCTTTGGGGGCGTTGAGCTTGGTGATGAAATCGGACTCCAAGTTCTCTCCCCTGGAGTCCATGCGGGAGATGGAGCCATCACCGTCTTTTTCGGTGGGTTTCATTTCCTTGCCTATGTCGGAGACGTAATAATAAGAACCGTCCCAGGCTACGCTTGCTGGGTGGGAAAAGCCTTTGACTTCAGCGATGAGATCCAGAGACGGATTGTCTCCAGCCATGAGTTGTAGCGGTGCAATCAGGGCAAGCAGGCAAGCGGTTTTCATGGGTTTCGGTGGAAATACGCTAAGCTGTGGGCATTAAGGGATGTAATGCGGATGCTCGCGGCGTGGATTTCAGTAGATCATCGAGTTGTGATCTTTGCGTGGCCATTGTGCGTTGTGGAAGACACAGATGCGGGCTGAGAGGGAGAAATCATACCCGAGAGAGATGCAATAACGGCTTTCTGCATGGGAGGACTTGCGAGATTTCCAAGATGCCCGCCATCTGGGAAAACCTTGAGTTGTGACGGTGGGAACGTGACTTGCAGCCACGCAAGGTCGCCAGGCGGTAGTAGAAAATCGTTACGGTTTACCAATACGCGGATTTTGGATTGTTTGCGCAGCTGGCTTTCGTGAGTTCTGAGATTGGCTTCGCGTGTCAACTGCTTGAGGCCGATGCCCTGTTTCTGATAGTAAGGCACTGCGAATTTGAGGAAATAGTCCCTGTAGGAAAAGCCCATGATTTCTTGATAGCACGGTTCCCTGCGCAATGATGAGAGTGGCGTTTGGAGCACTCCCAAGTTATTTCGCATCTGGCTGCTGTAGATGACGTCACGTAGGCCTATGCGGAAGGTAAGTCCTATCAGGTATTCCGATTCTGTTTTATCAAACGCAGGAACATTACTCGCAGCGGAAGTCAGCGCTCCGATTGAGGCCACCTTGTGAAGCGCATTGTTCGCGCGCGCCTGACGGGTGGCCTCGGGCCATGCCTTTGGCGCATCCTGGAATGCATCCAAACAGTCTGCTCCGTGGATCAGGTCCACCGGAGCATCGATGGCTACATAGCGGTCGAAGCGGAGCAGTTCTGGTGATGCCTGGTTTTCATAAGCGCCTAGGCGCATGGTCATGAAACCGCCCATGGAACAGCCCACCAGCGCACGCTTTTGAAACCTTCCAGGATATTTTGCGGTCAGCGCGCGATCCGCTTCGGTGAGAGCAACGAGCAAGTCCCTGCTGTCGACAGGCGGATAGATGGGCAACGCGGCTGACGAGGCGTTTTCCATGAATTCAGGGTGGAATACGCTGGTAGTGGTAACCACCGAGAACCCGTTGTTGTGCAGGTGTTCGGCCAATGACAGGGTTGATGCCGAGAGCCGGTGTGAACTCAGGCCTGGTAATATATAGACGAGCGGGGCGGGACCTGGTTGGAGCCAGTAGTCGAACTTCAATTTTCGTCCGGTAGTGGGGATGCGGACACTGATTTCGTGGCCATGGTCGAGGAAGGCAGGGTCCTGATAGGTTATGCTGATAAGGCTAAGGGTTTGCAGGGTGGGCACGTCCACGGGGCCTTTGATGCTCCAATCTGGCTGTTCGTCTTTGCTTCCGTATGACCATGCGTATTTGACCAACTCATAGGAATCCGGTTCAGCTTGTGAGATCCGCCGGGCTTCTTCGGTAATGTCAGTAGCCTGATTGTAGACGGAGGCGTAAGAGGCTATTGTGTAGGGATACGCATAGTTCCATGGCTCAACCGCCTTGTCCGCTGCTAGGCCGATGGCGTGGCGGTCATCGCTGGGACCATAAAACGGCAGCACGATGTAGGACTGGGGTTTCCAGCCCCACTTGCCGAAGGTTTGGCTGAAGTTCGCATCGGACTTGGGAATTCTCCATTTGCTGGCTACATCGAAAAAGCCGCCAATGCCAACAGTAGTGTTGCAGCAGAAACGCAATGTTTCGTCACCCGCGCCGGACCAGCGGCCCTGCAGCACGTGATTTATGAAGCGTCCAGGCCAGGTGATATTGCGGGAAAAATCCTTGATCGAGCCACGCACTGGCATGGGTACCAACCCGCGGTAAACCCTACCAGTGGGTTGCATCACAAGGTTGTTAAAACCCTTGTTCACTTCCCAAATGCTGCGGTTCACGGGTTCGCAGGGATCGTGCAGGAACTCTGGAAGGAGTGTGAGGGGATGGCCGGTGGGGCTCGAGGCCTGAGCGGAGTGTTTGTCCGTATCGACTATTTTGCTTTCAGATAAGGTACATGCAGTGAGGGCTGCTGCCGCGAGTATGCACGACCCAATCCATGGTGTGCGTATCAGACTACGGTTTGATACGGAGGCTTGTGGGAATACGGGCGGCATTTGAGATGCCGTGATTTTAGACCGTGATCCAGTCACGGTAAAGGGCTGATGTCTGTCAATCCGCAGATGGGGGGAAACTCACCGGGATGGAGTGGGCGGCCCCCGTAAGACGGTGTTGGTTTCTGTGGGTGACGCGGGGGCACCCTGTAGGTCACGGGTGATTACGAAGCCTGACGGCAATATGCCGCTTGTTCCTAGGCTGAAATCGAAAGGATTGGTTCCCGCTGCGCAGTTTTCCGGCAGGCTCCCGACGAAGACGGGCTTATCGCTTGCTTGAGTCGTAACCCAGAGATTGTAAACTTGGTTTGCAGCTGCAGGTGGAAGATTGCTGACGACCAGCGTGCCAGCATCACGCGCTGCGTCGTAGATGGGGATGGCTGCAGGGTGATCAGGTAACGATGTGTGGGCACCCACCTGTCCAGCGGCTGAGTCGTTGGCTATGGCTCCGGTCAATGTGGTCAGGGCATCTCCCAGCAGGGTGGTGAGGGGGGAATGTTCATCGATTCTTGTGACGGGGGCGGAATCTTCCAGCGCTATTCCCGGAGGACTCATCGCCATAACAATAGGCAAGGCCGTGCCAGGAACAGCCTCAAAGATAGCCCGGTCGCGGTTTTGGATTTTTTCCAGATTGTCACGCAGCACATCTATCTCCTGATTGAGCCGCTTGGTTTCCACCTTGATGGGGGTTTCGCCTGCCATGTCCTTGACGGCAGGGGGTGTTTCCGGGGTGCTGGTGGCAACACGGAGAGGTGTGGTGGAGGCTATAGGGCTTGGAGATCCCCGCTGACCTATGGAGCCTGTGAGGTGGAGTGTTAGGAGGGTTCCCAGCACCGCCGCAACGGTCCAACCCGCTACTGCCGCCCGGAAGTGGGTGCGGTGGGTGGGAATAAGTCCCAGACGCGACTGGAGGCGTTCGAGTTGTCCGGGCTTTGGTTCGACCGGTTGAGCAAGGGTTGACGCTATTGCCGCAGAGAGGCGGTCCATTTCCATAGTGGCGCTATGCAAGGCGGGATCATCACGCATGGTATCGTCGAAAGTGGAAGACTCTTCCGCATCCAGCATGTTAAAAGTCCGCCACGCGGCGCTGTCAAATGGATCAGAGTTCATAGCGTGATAGGTGGTTGCGCATTTTTTTAAGAGCTTGGCGCAAGCGGTTTTTTACACCGCTCATGGAAGTATCTGCTTGATCTGGTGACTCTATGGAGTGGCATCCTAGGAAGACCGCGATTTCCATGCAACTCCTCTCATCTGGAGACAAATGGTCCAAGGCGGCTCTAACCCGCCTGAAGTCATCCAAGGGCATCACACGCGGGTTCTCATGTTTATCGAAGTGGATTTGGGTGGCAGGCGGGGGATTCTTCCTTTTGCGGGACCGACGGCGTAGTGTTTCAATGCAATAGGCTCGCATTATGGCGAAGGCCCAAACAAAGGGCGGCGACCGATGGGGATCGTATTCCGAGGCGCGGCGCCACAGCCGGATGAAGGTTTCTTGCACAGCGTTATCAGCCTCCTGCACGTCACCGAGCATGCGCTGTGCAGAACCTAACAATATAGGGCACCACATGCCGTACAATTCGACTAGGGCCGCCGGATCAAGGTTGGCCATGCGTCTGATCAGCCCCCTAGCCTCGCCGCTCGTGTCTTCGCAAAGACCCGACGGCAGAATATGGATTGGACTGAGTTCGGTTTCGACCATTTACGGGAGATTAACATAAAAAGCCCCCATGGATGCAATCACTATTAGGAATTACCGGCTGCAATCGTGAAAACCTTGGGCTCTTGTGATAAGGAGCGGAACCAAGCTGTAAGTCTGATTTTCCCGGATTAATGAATTCAGGGAGAGCTTACCACCTTGAGTCGTATGAAGCGGTTCGCACTTGCACCAATCTTTTGTGCATCCCTGACAACCATCTGGGTGGACGTTTCGCTTACTACCACAGTATCCACGCCTGGCACGGATGCCCACGAGGATGTGGTTAGGTCGCTGCAAGTTTCAGCAGTGTAAGTCAAATTGGTGGCGCTAGGGTTTTTGGGCACGGTGATTTGTAGGTATTGGTCACCATTGACGTTGACCACGGTGCTGCTGATTGGATTGATCGCTGGGGTGCTCGGGTCGAGACCCAGCGCATATTTAATGAGGTTGGACAAGCCGTCGTGGGCTGCCTGGTCGGTAGCTGCGTTGCTTCCCGGGTTGGCGTTGCCGAAATGGGTGATTTCCCATGCATCAAGAATTCCATTGCCATTGGAATCCGGATTGGAGGATATAACGATGATTTGCAAGGTAGCATCTGCGCTTAGCCCGCTATTGTCGTATACGCGTACGGTGAACGTGTTCATTCCGAAGTCACTGAGGGTCGGAGTGCCTGTTAGGTATCCATCGGCTGAAACATTGAGCCACGCGGGCCCAGAGATCTTGGCGAAGGTCAGGGTATTGCCAGTGTCCACGTCTGTCGCTGTCCCGGCGAGGGTGCCAAGATAGGCGGTTCCCACCGTGGCAATGGACCCGGTGATAGGATTGGAGGTGAAAGCGGGGGCGTGATCTGAGTTGAGGGTGGTGCCCACTTGGAGCTGGCCGGAACCCGTGATAAGTCCTCCGGTGTTAGAGTTGCCATAGAGTCCATTGGGTTGTGACACGCCATTGAGGGTGAGCGAACCTACAATATTGGTGCCGGTGAAAGCCAGATTAAGGACCGCACCGGCGGCAATGGTCACCCCAGCGGTGTTGTTAAGGCTAGCTTGGGCCAGCGAGAGGGTGCCGCTACTCACAGTGGTTGCCCCTGTGTAAGTGTTGGCACCATTGAGAGTGAGGGTGCCACTGCCCACCTTGGTCAGGCTGTTGCCAAATGCACCTATGAGAGCGCCATTGAAAGTCGTGAATTGATTGTTGGAGCCCACGCTGAGATTGGCATTGGCCAGATCAAAGTCGTTGGATCCTTTGAGTCCTCCTAGGTAGTAAGTGCCGTTGGTAGTCAGATTCACACTGGCACCTGCGGCACCTCCTGTATTCAAAGTGCTGTTCTGCAGTGCGTTGACGTTGGCCAAAACGAGCATGCCACCACTGACCAGAGTGTCTCCGGAATAGGTGTTGGCTCCCTGAAGGGAAAGTGTGCCAACACCCACTTTGGTTAGTCCACCTGTTCCGTTGATGACGCCTGTGTAGGTGTCAGAATAGCCGGTGGCCCCGATGCTCAGGGTGTTGGCCCCTATAGCTAGTGCCAGAGATCCCCTGAGACTGCCCAGGTTATATGTGCCTGTGCCAGCAGTGAATCCGAGTGTTCCTGAGGACCCAGAAATAGGTGCCAAGGTGCTGTATTGCGCCGAGTTGAAGTCACCAAGAGCGAGCGTTCCATTCTGCAGGTCGATGACGCCTGTGTGAGTATTAGAGCTGGCGAGCGTCAGGATGCCCCCTCCGTTCTTGGTAAGCTTACCCGAGCCGGTCATGATGCCTGTGACTGTCAGGTTCCCTCCGCTGTCAACCCTCAGGGTGCCACCTGCCGGGGAAACTGTGACACCGCGGCTGACATTGAGGGCGACGTTACTCGCACCCACATTAAGTGTGCCACCTGCCAGGGTGAGTTGATCTGCCACAGGGTTGGAGGGAGCCGTGCCAAGGCAGGCGTCTGCATTAATGCTGACAAATGATCCGTTGGTGTTGGTTCCAAGGTAGGTTTTGCCCGTGTAAGTGTTGGCGCTGGAGAGTTGGATGCCGCCAGATCCACCGCTCCCGCTGCCGGAGGTTTCCACAGACACGCTTCCCGTTCCGTTGTCAGTAATCATTCCCGTCCAGATCCAACTGTTGGGTGTGTTGTTGATCAAATAGAGCGTGCCGGGGGTGTTATCGCCGACCCCTGCCGTGATGGCTCCCTGGGATTCGTTGCCGAGGTGCAGGGAGGAACTGCTGATTGCAGCGAGCACCCCACCGGATCCTATGCGCAGCACCTGGTTGGAGTTGATGCGGATTTGGGCATCAATGTTAGATCCGGTGGACAATAGCGAGTATATTTCGGTGGTTCCAGTGGAGGCCGGGTAAGTGTATCCGGAAGTGCCACTGTTGATGCTCAGGTTGGTGCTGGGGCTGTTGGCTATGGTCGATCCCCTTGCCTGATTGGTGTATCCGGTATAGGCGACGATATTTCCGCTGGAATTGCATGCCCAATCACTGCCGACGGTGGCCCAGCCGCCAAGAATGCCATTGATATTAGCTGAGCTGGTAATGATGCCGTTGGTGGAGCTTTGAGTTCCTGAAGGCAGTGTGAAATTGACCATGCCACCGGGGTATTGGGTAATGGCGCCCAGATTCAAGGCAGTACCGGCTGCGCCGTTGGCACTGACGTTTACGCCTGAGTATCCAGAATTTAGAGTTAGGCTTTGGAATGTCTGGCTGGACGATGGGGCTGTTGTTCCGCCGAATGTTGCGAGTGTGCCTGCCGCCGTGGTGGCCTTGCTTATGGTCGCCTGCCAACTGTTGTTGCCACCGTTATTGTAGACGCTGACCACGTAGGTGCCGGACGGAATTCCAGTGCCGGTGACTGATTGGCCAGGAACAATTCCCAAAGCGTTGAAGTCAGTGTAGTTGGGGAAAATAATGGTGGTCCACCCGCTGTTCCACCATGTGCCTGTGGGAGTGGAGGCTGTTCCATTTGCGCGTCCCTTGAGTTGGAAGGTGCCACCGCCAAGAACCAGCGGGCTGGAGGTTGATAGATAGTTGACCGGCGCGGTGATGACGCCGAGTGTGTCATAGGCTCTTCCAAAGTTTTCGATGAGGGTGCCGCCGTTGACAGTGTAGGTGCCGGTGGTGTCGCTGATGCCGCTCAGTGTCTGCCAACCGGTGTCTATCTTTGTGAGTGACACAGATCCGGTGAGCTTCCCGTCGAAGGAGGCGGAAGCATCATTGGTATTGGGGGCACCGACAGTCAGAGTCGCGGGAGAGCTGGATGAGGCAATCGTTGGTGTTAGTGAAGTGTCGCCCGCAGAGACAAGTATATAAACGTTCTGATTGATGCCGTTGAGATCGGTGATTGACGAGTTACCCACGCTAAGTCTTGTTCCATAGGAAAACGCGTTGGGAGCGTTTAGCTCGAGTGAAGAGGCCCATAATCCCATGCTGGCATTGTAGGGATTGGCGTCACTGGTTATATTGCCGGTCACGTTGAGATTGAGAATGCCTCCCTGATCGATAGTGAAGGCACCGGGATTGATGAAGGGCTTGCCGGAGACTGTCATGGTGCCACCTCCGGGGTTGAAGATGAAGTAGCTACCCACGGTGGTTGTGGAAATTCCGCCGGTAAAATTGAACGAGCGCCCTAATCCTAACCGGACCCCGCCACTGAGGCGAATCGGTCCCGCCAAGGTGATTGCGGAAGACCCACCGGTTGTCGTGCCAATTCTGTTGCCGTCTGTTCCATCAAGGTAAATAGGTTCGTAGTAGGTTTGAGCGGCAGTTGAGTTGAACAGCAAGGCGGCGTTGTCGTGGACATATGTTCCGGCCAAGGGGGATCCGAGCGCACTGCTGCTAGTTACGATTAGGTAACCTGCGTTCACTGTGGTGGTTCCATTATAAGTGTTGCTTCCCGCTAAGGCTGTGCTGCCGGTTCCTCCGCCTATGATGAGTGGGGAGGAGCCGCTAATATTACCAGAAACTGTTAGTGATTTATTGGCCGCGACATTCCACGTCTGTCCGGACGATCCCGAGAGGTTCAAGTTAGAGCTGACGGTCATGTTTTGGGTGGAGGAGCTCATATCTATGCCCGAGCCGCCAAGTGTAAGTGCGTTGCCAACGTCCAAGGTCACAAGTCCGCCAGGGTTGAGGATGCGGATGCCCTGCCAGCTTGAATCTGCTCCCAGCAGCACGGTGTTGGCCGATGTCACGGTGCTGTCCCATACGGCCACGTCAGAAATGGTTGGCGGAACGGTAGTCCAACTGGATGCAAGGTTGAGCGTGTTGGTGTTGTTCTGCTTATAGCGGCTGCCAGCGGCCAGCACATTGATGTTGAGAGTTGCCGTGGCAAATGTGCCGGCCTGATCGGTGACTCTGATGACAAAGCTGTTAGCGCCAACGTCGGCGAGTTGGGGGGTGCCGGAAAGAGTGCCGTCGACAGCCACAGTGAGCCATGTGGGTCCGGATACCTTCGAGTAGGTCAGAGTGTCTCCGTCGGGGTCGTTGGCGCTGCCCGTGAGTGTGCCTGTGTAAGGAGCGCCCTGGGTGGCAGAGGGCATGCTGACAGGGTTGATATTGAAAGCGGGCGGTGAGGCCGCATTGATGACTGTGACATTGAGCGTTGCTGTAGTTGCAGCTCCGTAGGAGTCGACGGCTTGTACGACGAAGGTGTTGAGCCCGACGTTTGGATAGAGCGGCGTGCCACTAAGCGCGCCTACTGATGAAATGCCCAGCCAGGCTGGCCCTGACAAGATCGAATAGGTGAGGGTGTCTCCCGGATCAGTGGCTGATATACTGCCAGTAAAGAGCGTGCCGCGGGTGGCTGACATGGCCATGGGATTGGTGGGGAAAACCGGCGGGGCATTGACATAGACGGATACAGTAGCATTGGCAGTCGCATTGGCAGCGTCGGTCACCTGCACTGTGAATGTGTTAGTACCTGAGTCTGTGCTGGAAGGGGTGCCTCCCAGTAAACCGCCTGGTGACACCGTGAGCCATGAGGGTCCAGAGAGTATCGAATAGGATTGTGTGTCACCCACATCAGGATCGAGGGCTGTCAGTTGTCCGGAGAAAGCCACACCTGTAGTGGCGTTCATCAGGATAGGATTGACAGGGAAGTATGGCGGATCGTTGACGTTGGCCACTGCGATATTGAGAGTGGCTGTGGCCGTGGCACCATAGGAGTCGGTGACCTGCACGGTGAAGGTGTTGAGTCCTACATCGGCATTGCGTGGGGTGCCGCTCAGGGCTCCGGCGCCTGAGGCGCTTAACCATGCGGGTCCAGAGATTTTAGCGTAGGTGTGCGTGTCGCCAGTGTCTGGATCATAGGCTGAGAGTTGTCCATTGAAGGCCGAGTCCTGCGTGGCAGAGGCTGTGATGGGATTGGGTGAGAACACAGGGGGAGTGTTGACTGTGACATTGAGGGTGGCTGTGTTACTGGCGCCCAGAGAATCAGTCGACTGGATGACAAATGCGTTAAGTCCCACGTTGCCACTGGAGGGAGTTCCGCTCAGGTTTCCGCTGCTGTCGATAGTTAGCCATGAAGGGCCGGACACCTTGGTGAAGGTGAGCGTCTGCCCTTCCCAATCAGTCGCATAGGAGGCAATAGAACCAGAGATTGCACTACCCGGGGCAATATTGGAGACGGTGAAAGGATTGGTCACAAAATAGGGGGCAGCATCGGCTGTAGGAGCCGAGCCGATTTCCACCGAGTAATCCTCAACCTCACCGTTGCTGAAAGTACCTGTCGGGCTGCTAGGAACTGTGGTTCTTGCCATTGCCACGCGCAGACGTGTGATGCCGGGGGTTGCCGAGGACGGGACGGTGAAAGTTCCGGTTCTGGCAGAGGAATTGGCAGTGGTCAGTTTCACGGCGGCTTCCCCAGTGTCGGTGAAGACGCCGTTGTGGTTATAGTCTATCCAGACGACCCAGGTTTCATTGTGTGTTGAACTACTAAAGCCGGGAGTCAGAGTGTACGAGTAAGTCTGGCCCGGCGTGAGTTGGACAGTGGTGTGCGATGTGAAGTCATTGTACCCGCTGTTCTTGCCCGATGTGTAGTCGAGATTAGCGATCTGAACGCGGCTGATGTACTCGCTGGTGTTGGTACCAGTGAGTGTCCCGAAGCCAGTGAGGGGGCCGACTTGGATGCTGACCAGGCCCACCTGTGAGCCACCCCAGCCATCTGACACCATCACGATGAAATAATCATTGAATCCTGCTTCGCTGAGCGGTGGAGTTCCCGATAGCGCTCCGTTTGAGGCAATGGTCAGCCAAGAGGGGCCTGAGAGTTTTTGGAAGGTGAGGGTGTCGCCATTTGGGTCGGTGGCATCGCCGGAAAGAGAGCCACTGTATGCGCTGCCGGGTGTGGCCTGGGCTTTGATGACGTGATTGCTGGAAAATGAAGGTGGGCTATTAGGACGCGCTGTGACGCTGATTTGCAGTGTGGTCTGGGCAAAGCTCAGGCTGGGATTGGTGGCCTGCACGATGAAGGAATTTACGCCTATGTCAGATACAGCTGGAGTGCCTGTCAAGGTGCCGTCAGAGGCCACCGTTAGCCATGAAGGGCCGCTGACTTTTGAGTAAGAGAGCGTGGTACCATTAGGATCAGATGCCGTTCCTGCCAGGGTTCCAGAATAGGCGAATCTCCCATACACACCTGCGCCGATTATGGGATTGGTGGTGAATTGAGGCGTGGTAGCATTGTTGAAAATGGTTACATTGAGAGCGGCGGTGGTTGAGGCGTTGAGAGAGTCGGTTGCGCGGACTGTGAAGGCTTCAATGCCGACGTCGGAAAGAGTAGGTGTCCCGGTTACAGTTCCATCATTTGCCACGTTGAGCCATGCCGGGCCGGACACTTTCGAAAAAGTGATCGTGTTGCCAAGGTCCGGGTCGGTGGCGGAAAGAGAGCCAGTCAGAGCTGTGCCCGCCGTAGCAGACATGGCCATGGGAATGGTTGTGAAGGAGGGTGGAGTATCGGTGCGATTGTGAGCGAGATTTGCGATTTCACTCCAGAGAAGTGTGCGTGAATAGGCGCGCACATCATCAAGTTGACCGTTGAGTGTCCCGGAGCCCACGCGCATTCCTAGCGAGGTGCTCACATCTCCAAAACCGACCGGTATGGTCGTGACGGAACTTTGCACGCCGTTAAGATACCCGGTGACAGTTAAGTTTGTGGGATCCACCACAAAGGCCACATGGTTCCATTGCCCGGGTGGGACGGACTGCGCCAGCCAAAGTTCCGGGCCGGTTAGGTTGGCCTGTAACATGCGGAATCCGACGTTGAAGCTCGTGGCGGGTGATGTTTTGGACACCTCGATTTGCCAGCCCTTCTGGGTGCCACCGTCATTATTATTAGAGGCGAGAGTGCAGGTGTTGCTTGCGGTGCCGAGGTCGTTGAACTTCACCCACGTGGCGATGGTAAAGGGCGTGGACGGACCGGAGGGCACGGTGGTGGGTGTCTCCACATAACCATTGTTGCCGCTGAAGGATAGCATGCCGCCACCCCAGACGGTGGCCGGGTTCATGTTGGTGAGCACGCCGCTGTTGAAATAATCCGAGGAGTCCCACGCGATTGCGGAACCGGAGGAATCAGTCAATTGCAGGTGGAGCAACATGGTCGAGTCAGGGGTGGCCAAAGCCGAAACCTGGGATGCTGACAGTGCACCATCATCCACACGGGATTCGTCCAACAGGCCCTTGAAGGTTGGGTCTCCCACCATGGTGCCGTTGGAGGTATCCACATTGGTAAATCCTCCGGGGATGGTGGTGGGAGTGCCTGCTACGCCATTCAGGTATCCAGTGACCGTTCCATTCACACGGTCGACCACAAAGGCGACATGTGACCAGACTCCAGGAGCGACTGCGGAAGGCAGTGGAGCTGCCAATCCGGCAGTGTCAGACCACATGTACAAATTGAGATAGAAGTTCGTGTCGGTGCCGGTGCGCGAACACTTGATCTGCCAACCTTTGGCTACCCATGCGCCATTATTGTCAGACATGATGGTTGGATAGGCCGGATTAGTGACCGATCCGTCGAATTTAACCCAAGTGGAGACAGTAAATGATCCCAAGGAAGTAGCGGGAACGGCGCCCGGGACGTTCACATAGGCGCCTGTGCCATTGTAGCTTGTGGCGTTTCCGCGTAGACCGGGGACCCATGTCACTCCGCCGTTTAGTGTCCCGTTTCTGCTGTTGGGACTGGCATCCTGGGCTGTGGTGCCACTGGACTCGTTGAAGGGAAGGAGAAAGGAGGGCGTAGGCAGGGTGGTGCTGGCAGATGTGTCGACCATCGGTTCCACGCAGAAGTCGTCTGCGTAGACGGGATTGCCGCCCGTGGGAACCGTGACATTCAGGTAGATCTCGGCGGATGTGCTGGTGGGTCCGGTGTAGAACGCCTGATTGTACATTGTCCATGTGGAGCCATCATTGTTAGTATCAACTGGGGGAGGGGTATTGATGTTGGTGGCTGTTTGTTGGAGGTAATTCGATCCATTCCCGAAATTCCTGACGCCGAGGTTGACGGTGCTGTTGTTGTCGATCCGGCGGACGCCGCCATAAACTTTGTAACGTGTGTTAGGAAGTAACCCGGTCACCACTTGCTTCACCTGCGTGGTGCCGTCGGTGAATTTCAGGGCGAAAGCGCCGGAGCGGGTGTCGTAGTCCTGCCATGAATTCCAGTATGGGCCTACGTTGACCGTGACACCGGTACCTACGACGGTCCACGGTGAGTAGAGTGGTCCCGGGACGCTGTCTTCAAAACTGCTGTTTTGGACTTGGTTGGCGAATGTCATTGCCGGCATGCTGAATGTGGGCAGCAGGTCCGAAGGATTGAGTGTGTTGCCGACTGAGGAGGTCCAGTCGATGCCACCCGCTTCCAGGGCGCCAATATCGGGAGACCCGTCGGTCACAGGATAGAGTGCACCGGTTCCGGAAGTGATTCCTGGGATGTAGATGCCCTGGTTGACGGCGCTGCTGTTTGTGATGGCCGTGTTATTATAGATATTGTTCCGCACATCGGCCAGGGTAGGGAAGCCGTAGAGCGGATAGTTGAAGAGGTTATTGATGACATGTGATCCGGATTCCTCATTCATGGGAAAACTGGATATCAGTGAATTGCCCGAGTTCCAGCAGGTGTTATTATAAATATGATTGAAATTGTAGCGGCAGTTGTCCTGCATGGCCGCACCTTGGATATTCCAGATGATGTTGTGGTGGATGATCCAGTCGCTATTCTGGCAATCCAGATAGAACCCCATCACCAAACCCCTGATGGTTCCGGTTCCAGATTTCGTGGACTGCGCGTCATGCAGCATGTTGTATCTGAAAATGGTGCCTCCTGCCTCTCCGCTCGTATAGAACACCCCACCGTCATTGGTGACCTTCATGGCATTGCTCATGTCATTGAATTCAATGATGCTTTTCCTGCCGATGCCTCCCATTAGGCCGCGTCCCGCGTTTTTCAAGGTGTTATGGCTAAATAGGTTTTGTTCGGCGACTCCCTCGGAATACATACCCTCGCCACCCCCGGCCATGTATCCCACGTCGTGGAAGTAGTTATTGACCACGCGGATCCCGCTGCCATCGAAGCGGAGCAGGGCGGTGGGGTCCCATGCTAGTTCGCTGTTGCGCAACACGTCATTGTTGCGCAGGACCAGGCCGGGGTTTGTGTTGCCATCCATGATGTCAGTATGGCTAAGATAGGTCATCTTGAGCCCATTATAGGTGTTTTTGTTGGATATGCTGTCCGACAGGATGGAGCAGGCGAAGAACTGAACGCCCACGATATTGATGTTGGATTTTCCAGAGACGTCAAAACCGTAGCTGCGTCTTTTGGCAGACACTCCCGCGGGGGCTGTGGTTGAGTAGATGGAGAGTTTGGACACTGCGGGGTCATAAAACCATTCACCCGGGCTGTCCATCTCGCCCTTGATGCCTGTAATATAGTATTCGCAGTTAGGGGCGATAGCGTAAGCGTTGCTCACAGGGCCGCCGGCATTATTGGTGGTGATCGTTTTAGTGGCATCGTTATAGCCGGTTACGGTGGTGGACATCATGCCCCATGCCGCAGAAGAAACCATGTTGATGGTGGCTCCGTTCCAATAGCCGTTGGGGCGGGATGGAAGCTGGGCATCTGTTAACCACCCGTTCTGGTTGTTGGAGTCGTATCCGGCGGAATCCACGTAGGACCATCCGCCCACTACGTCGTTGACAGAAGTGACCAGCGTGCTGTCCTGCCATGGGAAGGTGGAGTTTGCATTTGGCCAGCGGGCCTCAGGAACCATGGTGTTGGAAATAAACACCTGATTGCAGACCCCCAGAGTCCAGCTCATAGGTGTTTCCCAGATGTTGCCGCCAACGCTAGTCCAACTGGTCAGAGGGTCCGAGCCGTCTATGATGACGGTTTCATTGTTGTAGGCTTTGAATGTGATAGGTGCAGTGCTGCTGCCGGAGTTTGGGACGGTCACTGTTTCGCGGTAAGTGCCGGTGCGGATGTAGCAGGTGTTGCCGGGTTGCATCACGCTGGCCGCTTTACTGATGGTGGCGAAGGGGGCGTTGGCGGATTGGCCGTTGTTGGCAGTGTCGCTGCCGCTGGGTGAGACATAAAAGGCCGGGACGGAGATGAGTGTAGCCTGCGTGGAGGTATATGTCACCGCGTATCCGTCTGGCACGGTGGCAAAAGCCCCGGTTAGTGGGGAGCCTTGGGCTATTACATAGGATGACTGGGTCCAGCCACTGCCGATAAGCGTTATGCTCAGCGAGGCCTCGGTGAGATTGAGCGCTCCAGTGGATAGTAGTTTGTCATTGGATGTGCCGTTAATCTCCACAGCTAGATTACCACCTGTGGCAAAGGTGCCGGAGCCCACTGTCAGGGTGCCGGTTGTGCCGGTGCCTGCGGGGGAGATTGTGCCTGAGATCGACACTCCATTGGTGATGGTGCCGGTGCCGGCAAGAGTGGCTCCGGAACTAACGGTCACCGCGCTGGAGGCCAGTGACCCGTTTACGGTAAGGGTGCCGCTTGTGACAGAAGTGGTGCCTGTGTAGCTCTTGGAACCGGTGAAAATGGCACTTCCCGGTCCTTCCTTGATAATTCCGCTAGATCCAGAGATGTCTCCCGAGAAATTCAGATCGCCGCCAGCCAGGGCACTAAGTGTGAGATTGTTATTCAGGGTAACGGTTCCGCTGATGTTGACGATCTCGCCGGTATTGTTCTGGAAGGCGATCCTTGAATTTGCGGGGGTGGCTTGTGGTATGGTGAAGGAGGCGCTGTAGGTTCCGGCCCCTATCTGGCAGCTGTCACCCGCCTGAAGGGAAGATGCGGCATGTGCGATGGTCGCAAACGGTGCGCTTTGCGTCAGGCCGTTGTTAAGTGAGTCGCTGCCCGTGGGTGAGACATAATAGTAAGCGGTCAGTGAGCGGAGGACTGCTTGTGTGGTGGTGTAGGTTACGGCATAGCCGGTGGGCACACTGGAGAATGTGCCGGATAGGGGTGATCCTTGGGCAATCACATATGAGGGTTCTGCCCATCCGAGACCGGAGAGAGTAACAGTCAGTGCCCCATTGAGATTAAGCGCGCCGGATGTTACCAGTTGGGTTGAGCCGTATCCATTGACGGTTATTGCCAAGGTGGAACCCGAGGAAAACGAAGCGGATCCGGCGGTCAGAGTGCTGCCGCCGCCGCTGCCCGGTGTCAGTGTGCCGGAAATAGAAACACCATTGGAAATGGTGCCAGTTCCTTGCAGTGTGCCTCCGCTGTTCACGCTCACCGCGCTGGACGCTAGAGTGTTGTCTACTTCCAAGGTTCCTGACGTGACGGTGGTGGTGCCGGTGTAACTTTTTGCTGAGTTGAACACAACTGTGCCTGCCCCTTGCGTCGTTACGTTGTTAGTGCCGGTAATATCACCGGAGAAGGAGACTGTCCCTCCGGCTGCTGCGGTGAGATTCAGGTTTTTGTTCAGGCTGATCGTTCCGCTAAATGTGGAGGCATTGGCGGAGTTGCCGCCCAGAATGCTCTGACCTGTACTCAGGTTGTTGGTGACGTTGATATTGCGGCTGATGTTCAGCGCAGCATCCGTCAGAATGGCTACGTTCGTGTTGGATGTGGCATCCGGATTGAACAGGAACATGCCGCTGCTGCTGCTGTTGCTGGTGTCACCCAGGACAGGTGATGGGAACTGTGGCGTGACAAGTCCGGTGTACAGATAGAAATTTTGACCCGCATTGATCGTGCCGGAGGTGACATGGATGCGCAGGCCTGTGACATAGGCACTGGCCGTATTCAAATCAGAGGAACGGGTCCAGTGTGTGGAGTCGGTAACTGTATAGACGCCGGTTCGCTCTGGATTCCACTGGATGTCCTTGTAGAGCACGCGGTTACCGGTGCTGAGCGTGACCCCATCCAATGTGGTAACGGCAGAACTAAAGGTCAGCACACCCGCAGTGAGACCGCTGACCGGCAACTGACTGTTGGTGGTGGCAGCGACAACGTCCCCACCGGCTGGTGCAACCACTGCATCGCCCAAGGAAACAGTTGTGGTTGTCTCTAAGGTCTGATTACCCATGGCTGTGTTGTTGCCAAGCAAGAGTGTCCCGCCACGGACTGAGGTAGTGCCGTTGTAGTTATTGCTGCCGCTCAGTTTCACAGTCCCGCCGCCCAAAACTGTTACCGGAACGAATGACAAGCCGCCTGTATTTGAGCTGGCATCAGCGATTTGCCCGCTGAAAATGGCTGTGCCTCCTGAGGGTGCCGTCAGTTTCAGGTGCTGTACGGATTGGCCAAACGAGGAGCTTTGGTCCTCAAGGGTAATGGTGCTTGAGAAGGTCACGCTGCCAGAGCCACTGAGACCCAGTTCAACGACTGGGTTGTGCTGATTGCTGCCGTTTATCACGGAGCGTAGGTCTATGTGGCCACAGACGTTATGACCGCTGGTGGCCAGCAAGCCGCAATAGTAGTTGGTGACCGAATTGGCATTTGCGCCGACAAAAAACGACAGGTCGTTGCCGGTCCCCATGGCGTTGGAGTTATCAAGGACGACCACTCCACCTGCAATGTGCAGGTTGCCATAAGTCCAGTCATTTGGGTAATAGGGGACCAACCCGGAGCCATCGCCTTGGAAAACGATTCGAAAACGATCGTCTGAAGTCATGAGATTGCTGACCTGAGGGTTGATGAAGCCCACGCCGTTTGTGGCGCCGCCCGCAATGCCACCGGATAGGCTCCCTGTGAAGGTTAGTATTGTGCCAGCGTCCACTGAGCCATTGCCATAGTTGATGCTTAGCGCTGAGTTGCTGCCGCTTAGCCCGCCGACGAGGCTGATGTTATTGGCAAAAGTGCCGGAGGCAGTATCATAGAATGCCAGAAATTTCCTCGCATTCTGGGCGTCTGTGATGGTTAGGGGATTGGTTCCAAGGCGCCCGTACTGGGAAGTGTGGTTGAATGAAAAACCGCCGCCAGCCAAGACGAATGCACCAGTGCCGTTGGTCGTGGTGGTGCCGACATCAAATATGACGGTGGTGGGATTATACGTGTTCCCACTGAACCATCCTGTAGGTGGCGTGGTGATAGTTGACGCGTTGCTGTTTTTAGTGATCACCACTCCATTGTTCAGGGTGAGATTGCCACCAATAGTTAGCCCTCCCGTGTAGTTGCCGGAGAAATTGTTGATATTCCATGCCTGAGAGGCAGTGGCGATGACGGGCGCTGAGATGTATGGAGTGGTCAACATGTTTTGCACGATGCCACCGGCTCCAATGCTTAATGTGGCCGAGGTGGCTCCGTTCACGGTTACAGCGTCCCAGTCTGTCTGAGTGCCGCTGTTGATAAAAGTCAGGCTGTTGATAGACCAGTTGTTGGTGGAAGGAGTCAGTGCTGCTGGGTTCACTGTATAGTTGGGCCATCCTTGGTGGCACAGGGTGATGATGACATCCGCCGTGCCAATGTTGGAGGGAACACCGTTCGTGTCCCACTTGGTCGAATCACTCCAGTTGCCTCCTCCGTAAGTGCCACCGGGAGGGGTGAGACCCACATCAGTCCAGGTGTAGGTGGTGGCATGGCCGGAGGACATCAGAGCGCTGGTGGCGACCACAACAAGTACAAGGGTACGGTACGGAGACATAACGTTTGGTTTTACGTAATCTGCTAGTCGTGTGGGTCGGTCAGACGATTGGCCGTTAGTATCCCACTCGGTCGACAGAATAGGCGTTTTATTACGCTGGTAAAGCTAATTGTAGGGTGCGTAATTGGCAGATCCCATCAGGGGTAATATTGCTTAACCTATTGCTGCTTTCAATGACCTGTTGAGCAAGCGATGCACAGTCGGCTCCGCATTTCCTACTATACTTATGCGTCCTGCCTTGTATGTCGGCTGCGTTAAAAGATGGCTTTGTGACCGAACAATGCAGTTCAGAACACTCCTTCCATGGGCGGAATCCGAGGATTGGGAGGCCGCTATGACTTGGGTTGATGGGACAGTGTGTGACTAAAGTTCCCAGCCCGTCCTGCGGGGCATGCGGATCAGTGCCGCAGCCTCCGGCCGGTTGGTGGCTTTACACGCTGCTGCATCCCACTCGATTTTTCCACCTAGGTGGATGGCAAGGTTGCCGAGGTGGGTAAGTTCGGTGAGACCAGCGGCGTAGGCGAAATCCGAGGAAACCGGGCCTTGTCCCTTGCATGCGGCCACCCAGATGGCTTCGTGGCTCCCACGCAGTTCAGGCAGGGAGGCAGGAACCTTGTGGGCTTCCTCCATCAGGGTTTGTGGATACAAGGCAACGTGTGCGGCTGGATAAACCCCGTGGCCGATCATGCCCCGGCTACCAATAATGAGAGCACCGCCTTCGTCCTCGCCGACTTTCTTGCCTGCCAGTTCATCCACTTCCGGCGGGCGACTTCCTGAATACCAATCGAGTTGCAGAGGCGGGAGTTTGCTGCGGGAGGGGAATAGGTATCGGACAAGGGCCTTGTCTGGATGGACGTATTCGTTGGCTCCCTCGATGGATATCAGCTCGATGCTGGAGGGGGCAGCCAGATCCAAAGCCCAATTGGCGGCATCCAAAGTGTGTACACCACGGTCACCCATCATGCCATTGCCGAAATCCCACCAGCCACGCCAGCGTACGGGATGATATGTGGGGTGATACGGGCGGGCTTTGGCCGGTCCAAGCCACAGATCCCATGCGAGTGTCTCGGGAACTGGTGGATTTTCCGTGGGTGGCGTGCCAACCAGCGGGCCCCATGGAGAACTGCCGTATGGCTTATAGTTCATGCTGCACCATGCGATGACTTTTTTCACATCTCCGATGACGCCCGCACGTATCCACTCGACGATTTTGCGCGCGCCAGTGGAAGAATGGTATTGGTTGCCCATGACTGCCACGCATCCCTTGGCGGCAGCTGCCGCTTTGGCGAGTTCCCGGGCCTCATAGATGTCGTGGGTGAGAGGTTTTTGGCAATAGACATGCTTGCCTGCCTTGAGTGCCGCCATGGCAATGATGGCGTGGGTATGGTCGGGTGTGGCGATGATCACCGCTTCGATCTCCGGCTGTTTTTCGAGCATTTCGCGGAAATCCTTCCAGCGTTTTGCTCCCGGGTATTTATTGAAAATCGGGGCTGCATACGCGTGGTCTACGTCACAGAGCGCAACGATGTCCTGGTCTGCGACGTTGGCCAAATTGCTGCCACCCATGCCTCCAAAACCGATGCCAGCAATGCGGAGTTTTCTATCAGCCTTAGGGGTTTGGGCGAATAATCCGGAACTTAGCGCTGTGGCCAGCCCGGCCTTCAGAAAATAGCGTCTGGAATGTGACATAAGTGTTACATACGGCAGCATCGGCTGGTTCTTTCATCTTTTTTTAGATATTTGATTTGTGGGAAAATGACCTCAAACATGAGGTTTTTGAAATAATGAAAGATAGTGAATGGAAGACTCGTAACGTTGGTAGAATGAAAACACATTACAAACATATCCAATTCAGCTTGCGGCTGCTTGAGATGAATGTTGCGATGGTCGCAATCGTTCTGACGTTCCTATTCCAGAATCAGGTGACCGGGCAGACACCCTATCGGACCCAGCAGGGAGATATGGCATTATATGAATCGGGCGCAGCAAGCGGCATCGTGGAGAAAGTTAGATCTGGGGCACAGGGAGTGATTGTGGATGTCTTGGTCAAGCCAGGAGATTCGGTGAAAAAGGGACAGATTCTGGCGCACACGGAACTCGACTCCACCAAGTATCAACTTGACCTTGCCCAGCATGCTTTCGAATCCAAGGCTTCAGTGGATGCCGCGCGCGACCAGGCGGAAGCGTGGACCGCTACCCGCGCGGAGACCGAGGTGGATGTGCGCCAACACAAGGTGGATAGAACGCATCTGGACTGGGCGCTTGCCATGGAGAAGATGTATCACGCTGTCTATGACCAGCAGATGGAGACCAAGGACACCCAACAGATCCAGTATGCGTACTGGAAGGACCAATACGAGAAACGTTTCTTTCGTGCACCGGTGGATGGAGTGATTTCCGAGGTGCTTGTAGATATTGGCAAACCCGTCAACATTGGAACTCATGCATTCACGATCCGCAATGATGGCGGTTATGCCCTCCCAGTTCCTGCGCCTGCGCTGCTAGCTGATGCGGCAGCTTCTCGGGGCTCGGTTCCAGTGCGTGCGGCTGATGGAAAAACCGTGACCCGTGCGACCGTGGACGGCGTGAGCGATGATCCGGTCAAGGCTGGCTGGAAAATTATCCGGCTGCTCATCCAGACATCGGATTTCCCGGCGACTATCCGCGCGAAACTTGATGGCATGAAGTTTGACGTCCTGCTGCCTTCGGTTGTGCAGCAGACGGGACGTTAGACATCTTCTTCCCAGACCGGGTAATCCAGATAACCCTTCTCGTCGCCGCCATAGAATGTTTGGGCGTCGAATGGGTTCCATGGTGCCCCGTGGCGTATTCTATCCGCCAGATTGGGGTTGGCGATGGCCGCCTTGCCGAAGGCAACGGCATCCGCGCTGCCTAAAGAGATGGCTTCCCGGGCACTTTCTGCTGTGAATCCCTCGTTGGCGATGAAGACGCCACCGAAGGCAGTCTTGAGGGCGGTACCAAGTGCGGATTTATCGTGTGACTCACGTGCGCAAAGAAATGCGATCCCGCGTTTCCCGAGTTCGCGCGCTACATGGGTGAAAAGTGCGGTCGGATTGGAGTCTCCCATGCCGTGTGAATCCCCGCGTGGGGCGAGGTGTACACCCACGCGGTCGGCACCCCAGACCTGGATGATGGCGTCAGTAACTTCCAATAAAAACCGCGTACGGTTTTCAACAGCTCCTCCGTATTCATCCGTGCGGTGGTTGCTGCCATCCTGAAGGAACTGGTCAATAAGGTAACCGTTGGCGGCATGGATCTCTACACCGTCGGAGCCAGCAGCTTTCGCATTTTCAGCACCCTTCCTGTAGTCTTCAACAATCGCGGCGATTTCCGTGATTTCAAGCGCGCGGGGTGTGACGTAGGGCTTGAGCGGACGCAGGAGGCTGACGTGTCCCTCGGGCTGGATGGCGCTGGGAGCTACTGGCAGCTGGCCGTCCAAATAGACAGGATCAGAGATGCGCCCGACGTGCCAGAGTTGGAGTACGATCAGTCCGCCCGCGTCATGCACGGCGCGCGTGATGTGCTGCCATCCTTCGATTTGCTCGTCTGACCAGATGCCGGGTGTGTCAGGGTAACCGACGCCCATTGGTGAAATAGCGGTGGCCTCTGACAGAATGAGACCGAAGGAGGCGCGTTGCGCGTAGTACTCTGCCATCAACTTATTAGGCACACGTCCTGCAGATGCCCGGCAGCGGGTGAGAGGTGCCATGACGATACGGTTGGGCAGGAGCAGGGCTCCGGCACGGAGGGGCTGAAATAATGGATCTGACATAAGTGTGAGTTGGAACGAGTGGTTGGGGTCTAACGGAAATGCTAATGTATCACCGCAGTTTCAGCACGTCGGGCTGGCTGGTGTTGCCGAAGCGATCGATTGCAGTCACTGCGATGGTGTCTGCTTTGGCAATGGTTGTTTGGCCACTGCGGGCAGATGTGATCTTGACTGTTTTCCAGGTCCCTCCGCTGCGTGCCTGCACGGCGATTTTGGCCACGCTGCCGCCCGGGACCCAATGGACGACGGTTTTGTTATCTTGAAGTGAAGCACCTGCGCCAGGGGCTTCCGGGTGATTGCTGCTTATCCACGGCATGGGCGGCACCAAGGCAGGCTGGGTGTACACAGACGTCAGTTTATTGGAAATACCGCCACGGTTGGTAACGAGACTCTTGGCACTCCAGTGGATGTGGCCGTTCCAGTTGCTTCCAATCCTGCGTGAGAGTTCGATCTGGTTCGTGATCTCTGATGCCGGGCGACCGGGGTCATCATGCGAATTGATGCGTTCCGTGGCAATGCCGGGCCATACTGGACGGCTTCCTTGTTGTCGCCACCATTCTAACAATTTTTGAAAGCTTTGTTTGCGCGGGGCTATGCGCCAGTAGAGCTGGGGTGCCAAGTAATCGACCCAGCCGTTTTTCAGCCACTTGCGCGAGTCTCCCGCGAGTTGCTCGTAGCTGTCCAGACCAGCCTCGATGCCTGCGGGTACTCCCGGTCGCCAGATGCCGAAGGGGCTGATGCCTACGCGCACCCACGGCTTGCGGGCCTTCACTGACGAGTAGAGGTTGCTGACAAAACCATCCACGTAGGAGCGCCTTTGTGCCGGGCTCCTGCCGTCATTGAAAGCCTGCCCTCCCTTGGGATAGGGATAGAAATAATCATCCAAGTGGACGCCGTCGATGTCATAACGATTGACTACGTCCATGATTGCGTTGAGAGCCCGGGCGCGGGTGTTTGGGCTTGCTGGATCGCACCAGGTCATCGACCCATAGTGTTTGGTGATGCCAGGTTCGGTGTGAGATACGTGGTTAGAGGCTGCGGATTCGGAATTGCTGCAAAGAGCGCGGAACGGATTGAACCACGCATGCACCTCAATGCCGCGTGCATGGGCCTCGCGGATGCAAAATGCGAGGGGATCGTACCCGGGCGAGTGCCCCATGGTGCCGGTGAGCCATGCGCTCCATGGTTCCAGGGAGGATTGGTAGAGCGCATCGCATTCAGGGCGCACTTGGAAGATGACGGCGTTCATTTTAAGTGCGGACATCTTATCGAGAATTTTGCACAGTTCGGCTTTTTGGGATTCTGCGCTGAGTCCTTTGGCGCTTGGCCAGTCGAGATTGTAGACCGACGCTACCCATACACCGCGGAATTCCCGGGCGAGGGGAGGGGGGCGGTCACTGCCAGAGACATAAGACTGCGCGTGGGCGAGGGACGCCAGAGCAAGAAGCATCATCATCAAGCGAATCATGGTCGGAAGTTTGGCGCATTCCCGGATGATCCGCAAGCCCGAGCCCGACTATTGGCCTGATCCCGCACCTTTTTCCAAAAATTCACGCCTTATTTACGGGGAAAACTGGCAGACGCTTTTTCGACCATCCTTGTTCTTGCCAAGTTGCCGGGCCTTGTCTAGAAGTCCTCTCCGCCGTGCAAGGCGAATGGTCCCGTGGTCCAATGGATAGGACGATGGCCTCCGAAGCCGTAGGTCCAGGTTCGATTCCTGGCGGGACCACTTCTTGAAAATGCTCACAAGAGCTTTTGAATAAAGGATTTGTGGTTGCCACTAGAGGCGTGTTCTCCAGTTGAAGCGCGGTCCACCTCAAGTGATGCGCAAAATCATAGATTATCGCTACCCAACAGCTTTGGCGGTATGGCCAAACTCACGCTGAGAGCGAAGATAGAGTGCCCGCTGCCAGGGATAGTAGAACAACATGCATGCGGACCAGACGCAGGCAACTGGAATGATACCAAGAAAAAACGCAGGCACTAGGGCGACAATCGCTGGCCAACGGAGTGCTAAAAACTCCCGTCGATTGCGCAGATAATACGGCGGAGTCGTGAAAGCGGTGTACCACCTGTCTGTATGGCGGTAATCAAATATGAGTTGGAAAATATGCCACGGAACGACCCACAAAGCTGCCAGTCCGTAAGGACGCAATGATCCACCCCAGAGTGTGCCTCCTAGGAAAAAGAAATCGATCACTGCTATGGCTAACGGGATTAGCGGCATGAAAAGTAGACCGGTGGGATGGTATGCGACTGAGAGTGGCTTTCGCTCGTTCACGACATTTTTTCTATTGGTTGAGGCAGTAGGCGTCAATTGGATAAGCACGAAAGCGATTGCCAAAATGGCCGGTACGGAAGCTAGGCCTCCGGGCCGGAATCGGAAGCGGGATTCCTCACTAGCCGCATAATTATTGCTCTGGAAGCAAATTGTCGCTGACACCGCAGTGACCTATAAGTAAGCACTCTTAGCGCAGATCACACAGATACCATGATGACACGACGCGATCGATTGATGCGCACTTTGCGCGGTGAGACGGTGGACAGGCCTGCGGTCAGTTTTTACGAGGTAGGTGGGTTCAAAATCGATCCGCTCGACTCCGATCCGTTCAACATCTACAACGACCCATCGTGGCAGCCACTGCTGGAACTGACAGTAGAGCAGACGGACCTGATACGGATGTGCCCGCCAAGGGTGCGATGTGCGCATAATCCATATCAGAAGAGAGAGGTTTTTGAAAAGGGTGGCTCCCGGTTCACTCGCACCACCCTGGAGACCGGAGGCCGGACACTCACGTCCCTAACAAGACACGATCCGGACGTGAATACCATTTGGACACTGGAACATCTGCTGAAGGATGTGGACGATCTGGAGGCGTTTTTGAAACTGCCCGACGAGGTTTTGGGCGAGGAAGTGGACGTGAGCAATCTTGAAGAAGAGGATAGGCTGATAGAGGAACGCGGGATTGTGATGGTGGATACGGAGGACCCCTTGTGTGCAGCGGCGGGTTTGTTCTCAATGGAGAATTACACCATGATCGCGTTTTCTGAGCCGGAGACATTTCACCAGCTACTGGAAAAGCTTGCACGTGTCGTGCACCGCCGCACAGAGATCGTGGCTAGGGAGTTTCCTGGCCACCTTTGGCGGATCTATGGGCCGGAATATGCCTCTGCCCCGTTTCTTCCCACCCGCATGTTTGAAGAATACGTCGTGCGTTATACCGGCCCTATGGTGCGCATGATCCAAGCTCATGGCGGTTTTGCGCGGATTCACTGCCATGGACGCATCCGTGATCTTCTGCCGCATTTTGTGGGTATGGGTGCGGATGCCACCGATCCCATAGAACCGCCGCCCCAGGGCGATATTGAACTAGCGGAAGTGCGGCGCGATTACGGACGACAACTGGTCCTGTTCGGCAACATAGAAATCACCGATATTGAAAACCTGCCACCCGCCCAGTTTGAGAAGGTGGTGGCACGCACCCTGCGCGATGGCACGGCGGGAGAGGGGAGGGGGTTTGTCATGCTGCCATCGGCCGCCCCATATGGACGCACCATCACTCCCCGTACACTGGAGAATTACCAGACCATGGTGCGCCTGGCAAATAGCGGGATTTGATCTAGCACACGTTCCACGTTACGGCATTTGCCCGGTTGCTCCATACGGTTGCCTGATAACTCACCGCATGCTGGTGCCGCTCCTGATGCCCTCCTTATTGTGGCGGCCTATATCGACTCTCCTGTTCACTCTCTTCATTGCTCCACGGGCCTTTGGTGTCAATGAACCAACGTTTGGCGACAACTTGTTTGCCAATGTCGGTGGCCGGGCAGCGACTTTCGATGGCGTCGTAAAAGCGGTCCGCTTGTTTCTCATGTTTTACCTTTAGCCATTTGCCAGCGGTGTTGAGAACGTCCGCAGCCTCTTCAGAATTATTAGGAAGTAGGGCGGCGGCTTTCCAAGCGAGGCCTGCAGCGACGAGGCGGTAGTGGAAGCGGCGCTCGACAACAAGCTTGGTGGCCTTGAGGCGGTCTTTTTCCTTTCGCGTTACTGGCAAGGCGTAGTCGATCAATTTGTTAGTGTTGCTATACTCCCCTGCATGATCGTCATCCTCAATTGCGGGCTCTTTGCCGTTCAGTCTGGCCATCGCCAGATCACCTTCGTTGAACGCTCCCTCATTGATACTGTTGTCTGGGCCTATTTCCGTGCCCATCAGTTCCATTCCATAGAACCGTGCGATACATGCAGCGTGAAACAATGCCCGGGCTTGTTCATTTTTGGTCTTTGACGCATCCATGCCCTTGGTCAGGGCGGCGGAGTATTCATCCAGTATTTTGATTTTCTCGGGCGTGAAAAACTCTCTGGCGGTTTGATAGTCATCCTCGCGGACCATGCGCCGCCCGACGAGGTCGCGGAAACGTAGAGGTGAAATAGCATAGTGGAAGTACTCATTGTTCATTGTGTTCCAACCAGTTGATTCCGCTTTAGATGGTGTTTTAGACGAAACATCGGCGAACTGCTGCTTGCGTGTATATTCTAGCAACTCGGCTTTAGTGAGGCAGCGTTCGGCGACGTAGGCGGCGTCAGCCCAAAAACCGGAGGCGATAAATGCGTCGAGAGCTTGGATGAAATCGGCTTGGGCAAGATGCAGAATGCCGAGTTCCCCGGATGCTATCTGGGCCGGAGCGCTGTAGCGGTCATCAAGAACTGAGTTTTCCAACACGGCATGAGGCATGGGGAATGCCCGCAGTGCTTGGGATAGGAGCTTAGTGGCATCGGCGGTCTTGCCATCGCGCAGGGCGAGTTTTGCTTGCAACCAAAGGGCGGCGGCAGAAGTGCAGGTCGACTTTGCGAGCCAGCGTTTCGCATCGCTGTATTTGCCCGTGCTGTAGGCGACCCATCCGATATATTCCGCGTCGGGGGTGTCTTTCACGCCAGCTTGGTCAAGTGCTGCTAGCCATTTCTTCTGAGGTGTGGTGCTGTCCTCTGGGCTGAGAGCGGCAATATACATACACCTTGTAGTGGCCAGTATATGGGCGGAAACAAGGCGGCGTAAAAGCGGGCTTTGCGCCGCGGCGAGCATAGCTTTGGGCCCGCGCGGGACACTGGCGACTGGCTCCTTATCGTTGTCGGCAGTATCACTTGGTTGTTCGGTGTTTACCCCTGGCTTGGCGTCTTCCGAGTCTTTCACGGTAAGTCCCCAATCTGGGATGAACCATTTAAGCGAACCCACAGCTGAAGGGTCTCCGCTAGCAAGTTGTGTTAGATAGAGCCGGGCAGACGCTTCGGAATGTCCGATGTCCAATTCGCATCGCCCTTCCCAACCATAACTTTCTGCTGCCAGTCCGAGTGAATCGACAAAACCGTCTTTGGCAAGTTCGCGGGTCTGTTTGAAATAATCGACCGCTTGGGCGAACTTATGGTCGTCGAGCAAGCAACGTCCGAGCATGTAGGCGGCCCAAGTGGACCTGTATTTGCGTTCGGCGGCGGGCTTGGCAAGAATGCCTTTCCATGCAGCGAGTGCTTCGGCGTAATGCTTGGTTTTGTACGCGAGCGCCCCCTTGTGATATTCAGCGAACTCACCGGGCGTTTCCTCAGGGAGTTGACCTTCGGCGCGGGTGAGACTTGCTTGATTCACCACTACCCGGGCGGCGGTGTGAGTCGCGGTGGCCTTGGCCGCATCTGCGGGTTTGAGAGTGCCGTCGGCCAGCGCGGTCTTGAAATCTGCTAGGTCCTTTGCGGTGGTGAATTCCTCGCGAGAGTCGGACGGTACAGTCCCACCATCATCGGTCGGGACCTTGACTGGGGTGATGGATACGACACGTTTTTCCGGAGGGACAAACTCCAGAGCGATGCGCTTGCATTCCAGTTCCCAGAAAAATTCCGGTGTGCCCATGACCTCTTTGCCTCCGTCGGATAATATTGTCGGTGTGCTAAAGTCACCAGTGGCATACGCATGCCCACAGCACATGGCAATGAAGAGAAGGCCGCAAATTGCCCGGAGAAGTCCGAAATTGATATGACGAGCTAAACGGGCGCGTGATAGGCGATTCCTGCCATGCAGACAATATCTAACGAGCTTCTGAAACGATTTTGACATGGATCCTTGCGGGGTTCTCAAACCGCAGCCAACCCATCTCACAAATTGCACCCAAAGGCAAGCGGGCTGAGCTGTTCACCGGGAGAAATGTAACCTCGTGATCGTCACGGTTGATCCGCCAGCCAGCAAGAGGTTCTACCAGTGCGAGCTTATCGGACGCGCTCCAGTTCACGGTAATTCCGCCAACGGTGATTTCATCGGTTTCGCCGGTGTTGACCAAGGACAGGTCCGCTAGAGACAGGGCATCCTGCGGGTCTGGGGCTTGGCCATTAACTCGGACATCGCACGAGCGGATCGGAGCCCGGCCTTTTGTCAGCGCGCGCAATGCTGGCCATGAGCAGTTCTGATGATCACCATCAACTGGCAGCCGGTACCAGAACAGGCCGGTGCAATGCGCTGGAGGATGTGCTTGCCAGGCTGCGACCAGTGCAGCCATGGCATCAAGGTCTGTGGCATATTGGTGGGTTATGGTTCCGGGTGGCCAAGCTGGACGGACGGCATCCGAATAAGAACCCAGTTTGTGGCCTTCTGGATCGTAGCCCGAAATCATGCGGTAGGTGGGCAGGGAAATCCCAAACGGGATTCCGATGGCCGAAGCTTTGTTAGTCCATAGGCGGGCGAGAGCCGGATCACAAACCATGGCATGCTCCGGGCCCAGCGGAGAGACCACGGAATGGACCTGCAGGACATACCCGGATGCGGAGCTCACCAGCGCTGGAAATTCGGGTTCATCTAACCAGCACGGCAGGGCGGTGATGACCAATGGCAATGGGGAAATTGATTGGCGGAGGGCCCGCACCCACTTGGTATAACCAGCGAGTTGCTTCTGAGGGCAGTCAAAATCCAACTGGAGTTCAGACGGTTCGATGCCGGCAGCGCGAATGACTGTGAGCCTTTGCCTGGCGGTTTCGCATAGGAAGCGTGTGGTCGCATCATCCCCTGCCACGGGATCAGGCCTGGGCATCACGCGGATTGCCGGGGATACGGGTATTCCACGGTCCCGTAGGGTTGACCATGCGACGGGTGGAATGATCTGCCGGGGACTTTTGCCATGCCACTCGATTTCACAGGCGAGGATGACATACCCCGCCAGGTCAGCATGGCTGCGCTCTATCGCGTCGGTTACTGCCGGGTTCCAGTCACGCTGCCAGACGTAGGCACGTTGGGGTAAGGGGGCAACCGTGGCAGGTGCGCGCTTGCAGGAGGGTGCGTAGAGCAGAACAGTGGTCAAGCACAGGGCGGCCGTGCATGCGGATTGCAGTCGGTGCCATTCGAGCATTTCCACAAGTTGATAGACTTTCTGTCTCAATGGGAAGGGTGGTGTGTCACTGCCATGCATGTAGCCGCATGGAAAAACAGTGGCTGTCACCTGTTTTTTCTGCGTGGTACTGCACATGACCTACAATGCCATAGTCATGTTCTATAGCTGACAAGGGTCACTCCCACTCGATACTTGCAGGCGGCTTGGTGGAGATGTCGTATAGCACGCGATTCACACCTTTGACCTTGTTGAGGATCTGGTGGCTGGTTTCGCGGAGAAGCTGATAGGGGAGATCCACCCAGTCCGCAGTCATGGCATCCTCTGAAATCACGGCGCGCAGAGAGATAGCCCATTCGTAGCTGCGCTCGTCGCCTTTGACGCCCACGGTTTTCACCGGGATGAGGGCGGCATAGGCCTGCCACACACGGTCATACCAGTTGTGTTCCTTGAGCTTCCCGATGAAGATGGCATCGCACTCGCGGATGATGCGCAGGCGGTCCGGCGTGATCACTCCGGGGCAACGCACAGCCAGGCCGGGTCCGGGGAACGGATGGCGGTGGAGAATATCGTGTGGGATACCTAGTGACGCCCCGAGAGCGCGGACCTCATCCTTGAAAAATTCTGCCAGAGGTTCCAGAACTTTCCCTTCTGCTTGCAATTCGAGAATGCGATCCACGCGGTTGTGGTGGGTCTTGATCTTGGACGCCTTGGAATTGGCATTGGACGCGCTTTCGATCACGTCTGGATAGAGCGTGCCTTGGGCCAGCATCTCCGCATCGCCCACCGAATCCCAGAAGACATCGATGAACAAATTGCCGATGATGACGCGTTTTTTCTCGGGGTCATCCACACCATCGAGTGCGGATAGAAAACGTTCTGCGCAGTCCACCGTTTCGATGGGCACTCCCATGCGGTGGAAGTTGCTGCGCACCTCTTCGCCCTCGTCTTTGCGCATTAGCCCGTGATCGACGAATATCGCCCGGACCTTGGCTCCAGCCTCATGCAGCAGCACGGCGAGCACGGTGCTGTCCACCCCGCCGGAAACGCCGCAGACGATCTGCTTGCCACCCACTTTTTTACGGATGCCTTCGATGATCTCGCGTTTCAGGTCGTCGATTCGGAAGGGCAGGAGGTTTTTCGCTTCTAACAAGAAATTGTGAAGAATCCGCATGCCCTCGTGGCTGTGAGTGACTTCCGGGTGGAATTGGATGCCGAAAAAGCGATCGTTCCACTTCAGCGAGACCGGTGTGCCGTGTTGGTTGGCGGCAATGACTTTTGCGCCGGGTGGCAGCACCTTGACTGTGTCCGAGTGGCTCATCCAGACTTGGGACGAGGCGGAGACTCCCTCATAGAGTCCTGCGCATTCGGAGGGGAAGAGGTTGGCAGGTCCGTATTCACGACGGTCGCTGGCCTCCACTGTGCCGCCGAATTTGATGTTGAGGAGTTGCATACCGTAGCAGACGCCTAGCACAGGCACTCCGAAGTCCTTGAGCTTTTCAAAATCAAGATCCGGCGCGTCCACCTCGCTGGTGCTGCGTGGTCCGCCTGACAGGATGATGGCTCCGGGTTTCCCGATGTTCGGGTAGTCCTCAAGGGCATACAGCTTCGCGAAAAATCCCAACTCGCGCACCCGGCGGACGATTAGCTGGGTGTATTGGGAGCCGAAGTCAATGACGGCAACGTGGTTCTGGTCGTGCATGTGATAAAAATGAAAAGTGGATGAGTGGATGGATGTCAGATGTCACAGGTCATAATCTGACGGGTTGTTTGCGGGCGTGTGCCTAGGGCAATTATAGGCCCATGGTGTACGACCCATAGTCACTAACCGAGTGGTTGATAGTTGGTGGGTTCCTCTGTCATGACGATGTCATGGACGTGGCTCTCACGCAGGCCGCCAGCGGTGACCCGGACAAAGCTGGCGCGCTCGCGGAGCTCTGCTAGATTGGACGCGCCCACATACCCCATGCCGGATTTGAGTCCGCCCATGAGTTGGAAGATCACATCGGAGAGCGGGCCCTTGTATGGCACACGGCCTTCCACTCCCTCTGCCACGAGTTTTCCCGAGCTGTTCTGGCCGTAGCGGTCGCCGGAGCCTTTCTGCATGGCTCCGATAGAACCCATTCCACGGTAAGTTTTGAATCGCCGTCCCTGGAGGTGCACCGTCTGGCCGGGGCTCTCGTGGGTGCCAGCGAGCAGCGAGCCCAGCATCACCAGGTCCGCGCCAGCGGCGAGGGCTTTGACGATGTCCCCAGAGTAACGGATACCGCCATCGGCTATGACTTTCACGCCATGTTCCCTGCAGATGTCTGCCACATTGCGGATGGCGGTGAATTGCGGCATGCCCACGCCGGAAATCACGCGTGTGGTGCAGATGGATCCGGGACCCACCCCGACTTTCACGGCGCTGGCACCGGCGGTTACCAGATCGCGCGCGCCCTGTTCAGTGACCACATTGCCGGCCACCACTGGCACGCTGGATAGTGCGCGGAGTTTTCCTATCACATCCATCACATGGTGGGTGTGGCCAGTGGCTGCATCGATGAATAATGCGTCCGCACCGGCAGCGATCAACTCCCGTCCGCGGTCGATGCAGTCCGGTCCCACTCCCACGGCGGCACCGCAGCGGAGTTGGCCGTTGTTATCCTTGGCGGCATTGGTGAAGGTGATGCGTTTTTCAATGTCGGATCCGGTGATCAATCCGGCCAGGCGACCGTCCGGGTGAATGAGTGGGAGTTTTTCGATGCGGTTTTGATAGAGAATGCGCCGTGCTTCCTCCAGGCTGGTGCTGGGCGGTGCTGTGATGAGTTTTGCCAGAGGCGTCATCACTTCCGCCACCGTGGCGTCCTGCCGGTCCAGATAGCGGACATCCCGGCCCGTGACCATGCCTTCCAGATGCCCATCGGCGTCGATCACCGGGAAGCCGGAGAAACCGTTTCTCGCCATGATTTCACGCACAAGATTGACGGTGTCCTCTTTTCTCACCGTGTGGGGCTTGAGGATCACGGCGTTCTCCGAGCGTTTCACCCGGGAAACCATCATTACCTGCTCGTCGATCGTGCAGGCCCTGTGGATCACGCCCATGCCACCTTCGCGAGCCAGAGCGATGGCCAAATCGTGCTCGGAAACCGTGTCCATGGCCGCCGAAATGACCGGTAGAAACAGCGGTATGCCTTCCGTAACCAGCGTGGAAAGGTCTGCTTCACCGGGCAGAACCGAGCTCAGTGTCGGCAACAGCAGCACGTCATCAAATGAAAGTCCTAGAGAAATCTCCGCCATGGGGGAATCAATAGAAGTGGCCCGCCCGGTGCAAGCCCGAATCCGGGGAACCCCCGAAAAAATGTCCCCATTTGGCCTTCCGGCAGCCTGTTACGGCTGCGTGACCTTGAGGCGACCAAATATATTCGTGTTGGTACCTTGTGGAATGGTCACTGTCACAGACTGAACGCCATTGGAGTCCGTAGCCCCCAGCGTCACTCTGGAGTCGGTCGGAGATGTGATCATCACATCGATCCACTGATTCAGGTCTGTGCTGTATTGGAAGACTTGGGTGGTATCTTGTGCAGATGTCACCCGTCGGCTGAAATTAAAGACAAAGTTGCCAGCAACTTTGGAAACAATCGGCAAAATCGCTGATGATGGAATGCCCGGATTTCCGTTGAGCACATATTCTAGTAAATTTGGAATGCCGTCATGGTCGGGGTCGCCTAGGGCCAATGCATCAGGCAGTCCAGGGTAAGTGCCGATCCAAGCGGAATATCCGCTAAGGCCAGCGGTGGCAATAGAAACGTTCAGCCTGCCGAACATGGAGGCATACCTCCCTGCCGGGATGGTGACGGTAACAGTTTGAACGCCATAGGAGTCAGGGATCCCCAAAGATACCATGCCATTGGTCGGAGATGTGATCATCACATCCGTCCAGTGGCTCAGGTCTGTGCTGTATTGGAAGATTTGGGTGGTGTCTTGTGCGGATACAGCAAGGCGGTTGAAAGTGAAGACGAAGTTGCCAGCGACTTTTGTCACTGTCGGCAGGATGGCTGGGGAAGCTATACCAGGATTTCCACTGAGCACATATTCTAGCAAGTTTGGGATGCCGTCGTGATCGGGGTCGCCAGAGGGTGTTGTGTCACTCAGACCGGGGTAGGTACCGAGCCACGAGGAGAATGAATTGAAGAGCGTGACTGTTACCGTGTAGGTCTTGGTGGTCACTCCATCCGGGGCGGTGACGACGATGGTGATTACATTGCCGCCCACAGCCAAAGGAATTGCCTGGCTCGCAAGGCCTGAGGTGACTGGTGAACCATTGATGCTGATAGAAGCACAGTTGACTGCTGAGGTGGGGGTTACCGTAATGGTTGATACAATGTTAGACACACTTGCGCTATAGGCTGTGGTGGCTGGATCGAAGGACGGACTCAAGTTGCCTGAACTCAAGGACAAGCCAGATAGATCAGGAGAATTTGGAACGCTCGCCAGAGCCAGGCTGTGCTGGCTTCCTGCTGCCACTGCAACCACGGATTTGCCCGCAAGCACCCCGCTTTGTGTCACTAGAACCGGCACATTGCTGTACCAATCCGTGCTGTCGTTGCCGAGTTGTCCCTTGCCGTTGTCTCCCCAAGCCGTCACCGTGCCGTCCGAGCACAAGGCCAGGCTGTGATACTGACCCGCCGCTATGGAAACCACGGATTTGCCCGCAAGCACCCCGCTTTGTGTCACAAGCACCGGCACATTGCTGCTAGTCGTGCTATTGTTACCGAGTTGGCCAGTTCCCCAAGCCGCCACTGTGCCGTCCGAGCATAGGGCCAGACTGTAGTAATATCCTGCCGCCACGGAAACCACGGTTTTGCCTGCAAGAGTCCCGCTTTGTGTCACCAGAACTGGAATGCTGCTACACGTCGTGCTGTTGTTGCCGAGTTCACCCTCGTAATTCCAACCCCAAGCCGCCACCGTGCCGTCCGAGCACAGGACCAGACTGTGATGCTGACGCGCTGACACGGAAACCACAATCTTGCCCGCAAGGACACCGCTTTGATTCACCAGAACCGGAACACTGCTGTTCGTCGTGCTGTTGTTGCCGAGTTGCCCGACAGAGTTGAATCCCCAAGCCGCCACCGTCCCGTCCGAGCACAGCGCCAAACTGTGGGAGGCTCCCGCTGCCACTGAAACCACAGTTTTGCCTGCGAGTGCTCCGCTTTGCGTCACTAGAACCGGAACATTGCTTTGGTTCGTGCTGTTGTTGCCGAGTTCGCCGTCATAGTTCCATCCCCAAGCCGCCACCGTCCCGTCCGAGCACAGGGCCAGGCTGTGGGACGCTCCCGCCGCAACGGAAACCACGGTTTTGCCCGCAAGCACCCCGCTTTGCGTCACCAGAACCGGCACATTGCTGTACCGATCCGTGCTTTCGTTGCCGAGTTGACCAAATTGGTTGGATCCCCAAGCTGCCACCGTGCCGTCAGAACACAGCGCCAAGTTATGATACTCTCCCGCAGCAACGGCAACAACGGTTTTGCCGACCAGCACCCCGCCTTGACTCACAAAAATAGGAACGCTACTTTGGATCGTAAAGTTGTGGCCGAGTTGTCCGTTGGAGTTATCACCCCAAGCCGCCACCGTGCCGTCCGAGCACAGGGCCAGGCTACAAGAATCTCCTGCCGCCACGGAGACTACGGTTTTGCCCGTCAGCACCCCGCTTTGCGTCACAAGCACCGGCACGCTGCTTTCAGTCCAACTGCCGTTGCCGAGTTGGCAGCAGTCGTTATCCCCCCATGCCGCCACCGTGCCGTCCGAGCAGAGGGCTAGGCTGTGAGAGACTCCCGCCGCCATGGAAACCACGGTTTTGCCTTCTAGCACACCGTCTTGCGTCACCAACACGGGAACACTGCTGTCCGTCGTGCTATTGTTGCCGAGTTGGCCTTTGAAGTTTTCTCCCCAAGCCGCTAACGTGCCGTCCGAGCACAAAGCCAGGCTGTGGGACTCTCCCGCTGCAACTGACACCACGGTTTTTCCCGTTAGTACCCCGCTTTGCGTCACCAGAACTGGCACATTGCTGTCCCAATCCGTGCTGTCGTTGCCGAGTTGGCCGAAGTTGCTCAAACCCCAAGCCGCCACCGTGCCGTCTGAGCACAGGGCCAAGCAGTGTGAGCTACCAGCCGCCACGGACACTACGGTTTTTCCCGCAAGCACCCCGCTTTGCGTCACAAGCACCGGCACGCTGCTGTCTGTCGTATCGTTGTTGCCGAGTTCGCCTTCCCAGTTGTAACCCCAAGCCGCCACCGTGCCGTCCGAGCACAGGGCCAAGCTGTGTCCGTAACCAGCCGCCACGGACACCACGGTTTTGCCCGTTAGCACCCCGCTTTGCGTCACTAGAACCGGCACATTGCTGCAGTAATCCGTGCTGCCGTTGCCGAGTTGCCCATAGCTGTTATCTCCCCAAGCCGCCACCGTGCCGTCTGAGCATAGGGCCAGGCAGTGTAAGAAGCCAGACGCCACGGACACTACGGTTTTTCCCGCAAGCACCCCGCTTTGTGTCACAAGCACCAGCACATTACTGTTAGTCATGTTGCCGTTGCCAAGTTGTCCGCTGCCGTTCCATCCCCAAGCTGCCACCGTGCCGTCCGAACAAAGGGCCAGGCTGTGCAGGTCCCCTGCCGCCACGGACACTACGGTTTTTCCCGCAAGCACCCCGCCTTGCGTCACCAGCACCGGCACGTTGCTGTACCAATCCATGCTGCCATTGCCGAGTTGTCCATAGTATTTGTCTCCCCAAGACGTTAGATCCTGATAAGCCCATTGTAGAACCAGATCATTTCCCGTGCCTCCGTAGTAGTTGGCTACAAAACGATAGGATTTGCCCCCATAGGACAGATCCACCACCTGGCCCTGCGCCAGATTACAGAACTGCCCCGTGATGAAACCAATGCCAGTGTTATTCACCACTGTTAAATTGGTCCCGGTAGGCGGTGCAAAACCCAGAGACAGGTTCACCGTGTTGCCCGTGGCGTCATAACAGGAGGATGAGACAGGCACCATACCCGCAGAGGTATAGTTTGCATTGATCGCTCCCGGACGAAGCACTGTGACGGTGTAAGTGTGGGTCGTGGTCCCATCCTGTGCGGTGACCATGGTGGTGATCATGGTGGTTCCAACTGTAAGCGAGATTGCCCCGCTGGCATTTCCAGAAGTGACTGCAATCCCGTTCACTGTGATTGTCGTTGTGGCATCAGTCACTGTCGGCGTAACCGTAACTGAGGTTGTGGCAGAGGGGACGCATGCCGCGTAGGAGAAGGTCGCCGCGTCAAATGCAGGGTTCAAGCTGCCGGAACTCAGAACAAGGGCGGACAACGAGGGCATGCGCGACACTGTCACCGTGTAGGTCTTGGTGCTTACACCATCCGGCGCAGTAACGGCGATGGTGATGGCATTGGCACCCACGCCCAACGGAATAGCCTGGCTGGTTAGGCCTGATGTGACAGGAGAACCATTGATGCTGATAGAAGCGCTGTTGGTTGCTGTCGTGGGGGCCACTGTTATAGATGTAATTGCATTAGGCACACTTGCGCTGTAAACAGTGGTGGCTGCATCGAAGGATGGACTCAGGGTGCCAGGGTCCAAAGATAAGCTAGATAAATCAGGAGAATTTGGAACGCTCGCCAGAGCCAGGCTGTGATAGTTTCCCGCAGCCACTGCAACCACGGCTTTGCCCGCAAGCACTCCGCTTTGTGTTACTAACACTGGAACACTGCTATTAGTTGTGCTGTTATTGCCGAGTTCTCCGCTGTAGTTGCCTCCCCAAGCCGCCACCGTGCCGTCCGAGCACAGGGCCAGACTGTGATGCTGGCCCGCTGACACGGAAACCACAGTCTTGCCCACAATTACACCGCTTTGATTCACCAGAACCGGAACACTGCTGTTCGTCGTGCTGTTGTTTCCGAGTTGGCCGTAGCTGTTATCTCCCCAAGCCGCCACCGTGCCGTCTGAGCATAGGGCCAGGCAGTGTGAGATACCAGCCACCACGGACACTACGGTTTTACCCGCAAGCACCCCGCTTTGCGTCACTAGCACAGGTACACTGCTGTTCGTCGTGCTGTTGTTTCCGAGTTGGCCGCAGTAGTTGTCACCCCAAGCCGCCACCGTGCCGTCCGAGCACAGGGCCAAACTGTGATACTGACCCGCTGACACGGAAACCACAGTCTTGCCCGCAAGTACACCGCTTTGATTCACCAGAACCGGAACACTGCTGTTCGTCGTGCTGTTGTTGTCGAGTTGCCCGTAGCTGTTATCTCCCCATGCCGCTACCGTGCCGTCTGAGCATAGGGCCAGGCAGTGTGAGATACCAGCCGCCACGGACACTACGGTTTTACCCGCAAGCACCCCGCTTTGCGTCACCAAAACCGGCACGTTGCTGTACCAATCCATGCTGCCGTTGCCGAGTTGGCCGGAGTAATTGTATCCCCAAGCCGCCACCGTGCCGTCTGAGCACAGGGCCAAGTTATGATACTCTCCCGCTATCACAGAAACCACGGTTTTGCCCGCAAGCACCCCGCTTTGCGTCACCAAAACCGGAACATTGCTTGGGTCTGTACTGTTGTTGCCGAGCTGGCCAAAGGCGTTCCATCCCCAAGCCGCCACCGTGCCGTCAGAACACATAGCCAAGTTATGATACTCTCCCGCAGCAACGGATATTACGGTTTTGCCCGTAAGCACTCCGCATTGATTCACAAAAATAGGAACGCTACTTTGGATCGTAAAGTTGTGGCCGAGTTGTCCGTTGGAGTTGTTACCCCAAGCGGCCACCGTGCCGTCAAAGCAAAGGGCCACACTGTGATACTGACCCGCCGCCACGGACACCACGGTTTTGCCCGCAAGCACCCCACTTTGCGTCACAAGCACCGGCACACTGCTTTCAGTCCAACTGCCGTTGCCGAGTTGGCAGAAGTCGTTATCCCCCCATGCCGCCGCCGTGCCGTCCGAGCAGAGAGCAAGGCTGTGAGAGACTCCCGCTGCGACGGAAACCACGGTTTTGATCGCAAGCACGCCGTCTTGCATCAGCAACACGGGAGCACTGCTGTTTGTCGTGCTGTTGTTACCTAACTGGCCGTGGCCATTGTCCCCCCATGCCGCCACCGTGCCGTCCGAGCACAAGGCCAGGCTGTGGGACTCTCCGGCCGCCACGGACACCACAGTTTTGTCCGCAAGTATCCCGCTTTGCGTCACCAACACGGGAACACTGCTGTTCGTCGTGCTGTTGTTGCCGAGTTGGCCGCTGGAGTTGTATCCCCAAGCCGCCACCGTGCCGTCTGAGCATAGGGCCAAGCTGTGGTAGCCATTTGTCGCCACAGAAACCACGGTTTTACCCGTAAGCACTCCGCTTTGTGTCACTAACACGGGAACACGGCTATTAGATGTGCTGTTGTTGCCGAGTTCTCCGTCACCGTTGCATCCCCAAGCCGCCACCGTGCCGTCCGAGCATAAGGCCAGACTATGACCCCCTCCCGCCTCCACGGAAACCACGGTTTTTCCCGCAAGCACTCCGCTTTGCGTCACCAACACTGGAACGCGACTTTTGGTCTTGCTGCCGTTGCCGAGTTGCCCGTAGCTGTTATCTCCCCAAGCCGCCACCGTGCCGTCTGAGCATAGGGCCAGACAGTGTGAGATACCAGCCGCCACGGACACTACGGTTTTACCCGCAAGCACCCCGCTTTGCGTCACCAACACCGGCACGTTGCTGTTAGTCAGGCTGCCGTTGCCGAGTTGGCCGTTGCCGTTGTCACCCCAAGCCGCCACCGTGCCGTCCGAGCACAGGGCTAGGCCGTAGATGTATCCGGCCGCCACGGAAACTACGGTTTTACCCGCCAGCACCCCGCTTTGCGTCACCAACACCGGCACGTTACTGTACCAATCCATGCTGCCGTTGCCGAGTTGTCCATAGTATTTGTCTCCCCAGGACGTTAGATCCTGAAACGCCCATTGGAGAACCAGATCATTTCCCGTGCCTCCGTAGTAATTGGCTACAAAACGGTAGGAAGTGCCGCCATAGGTAAGATCCACCACTTGGCCCTGTGTCAGATTACTGAACTGCCCCGTGATGAAACCGATGCCAGTGTTATTCACCACCGTCAAATTGGTTCCGGTGGGCGGCGTGAAACCAAGGGCTATGGAAATATTACCTCCATAGGTATTGAAGCTGGTAGCATTGACGGGAACATCTGTTGCCGAATTGTAAGTAAATAATGACGACCGTTCGACCGTTAGAGTGTAAGTGGAAGTTGTGATTCCATCCTGTGCAGTTACCACCGTTGTGATCGTGTTGGTTCCCACGGAAAGCGGGATTGCGCCGCTGGCTGAACCAGACGCGACAGCCGTTCCGTTAACGGTGACAGTGGCTGTGGCCTCAGTCACTGACAGCGTCACTGTGATGGAAGTAGTCGGGTTGCTAACCACGGCGGTGTAACTGGTGGTCGTGGAAACAAATGAAGGACTCAAAGAACCACTGTTTGATGACAAGCGGGATAGAGTGGAAACTGAAGAGGCTGGTAAGCGGGTGACTGAGAGCGCGTAGGTCTTGGTAGTTAGTCCATCCGGGGCGGTGACGACGATGGTGATGGTATTGGCACCCGCAACCAAAGGAATTGCTTGGCTCAAAGCCCCTGAAGTGACTGAAGAACCATTGACGCTGATTGATGCGCAATTGACTGCTGAAGTGGGGGTCACAGAAATGGATGAAGCCGCATATGGCACACTGGCAGAGTAAGAGGTGGTGGCTGGATCGAATGACGGACTCAAGGTGCCGGTATTCAATGTCAAACCGGATAAATCAGGCGAGTTGGGAACACTTGCGAGGGCTAGACTGTGGTAACTATCGCTACCTGCCACCGCAGAGATCGGCGCGAGAGTGTAAGGAATTTTGTGTAAGTGGTCTTTCGCTGAAGGCTGGTTAGTTGTTGGGCATGCGGTTTGCGAATTCAATGGTGAAATGGCTCAGGGCGCTTGGCCAGTTATGGACCGCCA
>Ga0118677_10000794_pt1 | contig 68438 bp, 68 predicted proteins | sample AliMusrvi5mmetaG_FD_86154 | JGI IMG/M metagenome (GOLD analysis project Ga0118677, IMG submission 86154) | reverse complement strand
TGGTTGACGCCTGCGCCCCCCCGCATGATACGATAAGAGTAAGAAAAATATTAGCGCAGTCAGCCATAAAAGCCTACGACACTTTTTGCCCCAAAGAGAGCGCCCGGCAGATTGATGCATGGGCAAAAAACCGGCCAAATCTCATCAATTATCTCAACCCGGAAAATAAAAAGCCATGAACAATGAACCTGGAGCGAACATCAGCAGATCGCAGGCATTTGTGCAGTTTATCATTGCCTTGATTGCAAAGAACAAGGGTGTTGCTGCAACTCTAAAGCGGGCCGACAATCCTGCAACTGAATACCAGTGCTGGGAATATCTGGCAGCCTTCAACATTGATCTGGAAAAGCCATGGGAACGTCTTCCATTTGCAACAGTTGCAGCAGCAATAGCCAAGGAAAAAAGTGCTCACAATGGCAGTGAAGGTATTGGCAAGGCCATTGCCAAATGTTATGACGATGGTAATCAAAGCGATCAGGCAAAAGCAAAACTGCGTCGCCTTCTTGCCTGTGACTCAGTTGAAGAGGCATGCAGAATTCTTCGCCCTCTTTTCGGCCTGATTGCTTCAAGAGGGAACTCATCGATAGACTATGCCCGTCTGCTTGAGCAGTTGCTGAAATTCCATTGGGAGAGCGAAAGAATAAAAAGCAAGTGGGCACAGGAGTTCTATAATCAAGGTCCATCAGTGGCAAAACAGGAGGCGGTATGATTGCAAGCATACTCCGACTCGGCCCTAAAGATATCAAAACAATGCGTGTCACTGATGACTACTCGCTGCACAGGGTTGTTTACAGCCTTTTTGAAGACCGGAGAAGTGAAACGGAGAAAAATGCGAGCGTCCCCAGCGGTTTTCTCTATGCCGACAAAGGAGGCGATAGCAATGGCCGGTTGATACTCCTGCTTTCAGATAGGGAGCCTCGTAAACCTGAGCACGGAGTTCTGGAATCAAAGCTGGTTGATAATAAATTTCTGACCTTTGATCGTTATCGGTTTGAGGTGGTCATCAATCCTACCAAACGCGACAACAAAAGCCGCAAAATTATAGCCCTTCGAGATCGTGATGAGATTGCGAGTTGGTTTATCTACAAAGCACCTGCTTCCTGGGGATTCACGGTCCATTCTCCCACACTCCAAGTCAAAAATCTGCAGGTCAAACAATTCTTCAAACAAACTCACAGTGTTACACATGGTGGAGCGGAGTTGTCCGGCGAACTTGAAGTAGTTGATCGTTCACTTTTCATTAAAAGTTTTCAACAAGGCATCGGTCGAGGCCGTGCCTTCGGTTTTGGCTTGCTTCAGATCGCCCCATTAAAAGTTTTAACCAATAACTAACCACCTAATCTTCATGAGCAGCACGAATCCGTTCAGAAATACCCGCATCGAATACCACATTCTGCAGTCTTTCCCAGTTACCTGCCTGAACCGAGATGACGTAGGAGCCCCTAAAACTGCAATCATCGGGGGGAACACCCGTGCCCGTGTCAGCTCTCAATGCTGGAAACGCCAGGTACGACTTGCCATGCAGAACTTTGATATCAAGCTCGGCATCCGCACGAAAAAGATAGCTGATTTCGTGGTTAAAGCCTGCATTGAAAGAGGTGCCTCAGAAGAACAAGGAACCGAATGCGGTAAAGTGATTTCCGATGCGTTCAGCAAGGATACCCTTTTCTTTTTCAGTGAATCCGAGGCACAAGCTTTTGCTGACTACGCTCAGGAAAAAAGTTTTATCAGCACAAAACTCAACAACAAGGAACTCCAGAAAGTAGCAAAGAAAACTCTTAACCCAGCTATTGACGGGCTTGACATTGCCCTGTTCGGTCGCATGGTTGCTCAAGCAAGTGAGCTTGATGTCGAGGCGGCTGCATCGTTCTCTCACGCCATCTCAACGCATAAAGTGAGCAACGAGGTGGAATTTTTTACAGCTCTTGATGACCTCAGTGAAGAACAGGGTTCTGCGCACATGGGAAGCCTGGAGTTCAATTCAGCAACATATTACCGTTATATCAGCCTTGATCTTGGCCAACTTTGGAACTCCCTCTCTGGTGACGGTCTCGAAAAAGCAATTGAGGCGTTTACCAAAGCTCTTTTTGTTGCCGTACCAAGTGCGCGTCAAACCACCCAGTCAGGGGCTTCACCATGGGAGTTTGCAAAAATCTTTATCCGCAAAGGGCAACGGCTGCAGGTACCATTTGAGACAGCGGTTAAAGCAAAAGAAGGAGGATATTTGCAGCCAAGCATAACAGCTCTTTCCGACTATCTGACAAAAAAAGAAGCATTAGCAGGTTCATTATTCGGAAAGCAACGGGATTTTACTTTCGGAGAAGATGCTGGTTTCAGTATCGATACTCTAATCGAGGAATTGGTAAAATATGTAGCGGAGGTTCAATGAGTAACGCCTATCTCTTACTATGGCTTGAAGCGCCATTGCAGTCATGGGGTGCTGACTCAAGATTCGGCCGCAGGGGAACGCTCGATTTTCCGACAAAATCAGGTGTTCTTGGTCTACTATGCTGTGCACTTGGCGCTGGTGGTGAACAAAAAGAACTGTTGATGGAAATGGGATCGCTCAACCAGACCGTACTTTCTTTCCGTAGATCGAAAGAGAGAGAAGCTTTATTAAGAGATTTCCAGATGGTTGGCAGTGGCTATGACGACCAAAACCCCTGGGAATCTCTCCTGATTCCAAAAAAAAGCGATGGTAAGTCGGCTGTTGGTGGAGGTTCGAAAATAACCTATAGGTACTACCTGCAGGATGCTGCATTTGCTGCTATTCTGGAAGTGCCACACGGCAAGATAGCTCTTTTTACTGATGCTCTGGAGAGTCCCTGCTGGGATATCTATTTCGGGCGAAAATGCTGTGCTCCTACAGATTTTATTTATCGAGGATCCTTTTCCACTGAATCTTCCGCTATTGAAAAGTCAAAGGAAATTGCCAAGAGTAAAAAGCTGGTTGAGGATTTTAGAGTATTGGACGGGGAGCACTATGGAGAAACCATGATTCTGAATGATGTACCAATCCAATTTGGTGAAAACAAGGTGTACAGGGAACGCAGGGTAACAATAATTACCATTGACGAACATGTCTAAATTGTCGGAAAATGAGAGCGCCACTCAGCGGTTGTTGATAAAAATTACGCGCGACACATTGCCACAGGTCAAGGATAAATACCCGTTTATCTATCTGGAGCGCGGGCGGCTTGAAATCGATGACAGCAGCATCAAGTGGATAGACTGCGATGGAAATGTAGTCAGGTTACCCGTAGCGATGCTCAATTGTTTGCTTCTTGGTCCAGGCACTACCGTAACCCATGAGGCCGTGAAAGTCATGGCTGCATCAAATTGCGGGTTATGCTGGGTTGGTGAAGACAGCCTTATTTTTTATGCAGCAGGGCAAACACCAACAAGTGACACTAGGAATTTTCGTCAACAAATGTTACTCTCAGCTGACCCGGATAAATCACTGAAGGTTGCGACACGTATGTTTAAACGCAGGTTTCCGGGAGAAAAGCTTGAAAATAAAACCCTTCATCAATTGATGGGGATGGAGGGGTTACGCGTTCGTCAACTCTATGAAAAAAAAGCTATAGAGTACAAAGTTGGCTGGAAAGGGCGACAATTTACCCCAGGAAAGTTTGAGATGGGAGATGTAACCAATAGAATCCTGACATCAGCCAATGCAGCACTCTACGGTATTATTTGCTCTGCAGTTCACAGTATGGGATATTCACCACATATTGGTTTTATACACTCCGGCAGTCCCTTGCCATTTGTCTATGATATGGCAGATTTATACAAAGAAGAACTTTCAATTGATCTTGCTTTTTCATTGACAGCTCCTATGGCAGGGTTCTATGACAGGCATAAGACGGCTACTGAGTTTCGCCGTAGAGTGATCGACATGGACCTGCTCGCTTGTATTGGGCCGGATATTGAAGAAATGCTTGGGAGGCAATGATGCTTGTTGTAATCGCTAATGATCTACCACCCGCTGTTCGTGGGCGAATGAAACTCTGGTTTGTAGAGCCTCGGGCCAATATGTTTGTATCCGGCATCAAGGATTCTGTAGCCAAAAAAGTTGTTGAATACTTGTACAAACATTGTCCACAAGAATCTGGGTTGATGGTTTTCAAGAGTAGCAATACTCCTCCCGGTTATGAAATTTATGGACTAGGAGATACTCGAAGGGACTTGATTGAGATATCAGGAATGCAACTGGTAATTGAAAAGAATTCAGCACTTATTCAACCATCAAAAACGTCAAAAGAATCCTGAGAGCCCAGTAAATTCCAGTGTCTTCCCCATGCACGTGGGGGTGTTTCCTTAGCTGCAGCAGGGAACGAGACAGCACAGGCGTCTTCCCCATGCACGTGGGGGTGTTTCCCCACTGTTGTTATAGCTGGCGACCATGCGCAAGTCTTCCCCATGCACGTGGGGGTGTTTCACATGCCGAGTGTTGACTTGATTTCATCCACTGGTCTTCCCCATGCACGTGGGGGTGTTTCTGGGAGCTTGCTGTACGTTCTTGGCTCTGACACGTCTTCCCCATGCACGTGGGGGTGTTTCCAGCATACGGTCACAAGTGTCAAGTCTTTTGAGGTCTTCCCCATGCACGTGGGGGTGTTTCTCAGTTTGTAATGCGGCAGCGCGACGATGCTTAGTCTTCCCCATGCACGTGGGGGTGTTTCTAAACCGTCCTGTAGTCTCGTCGATTCGACCTGGTCTTCCCCATGCACGTGGGGGTGTTTCCACCGCCCTACCATAACGCTGCCAATCACGGCCGTCTTCCCCATGCACGTGGGGGTGTTTCCGCTGTGTCGTAGTGGGAATCCGCTGTACTCATGTCTTCCCCATGCACGTGGGGGTGTTTCTCTGTGAGATCAAAGGGATAACCGCTCCGCCTGGTCTTCCCCATGCACGTGGGGGTGTTTCTAAGTGCGCCCATCATCCTGCACTGCGGCTTCAGTCTTCCCCATGCACGTGGGGGTGTTTCTCACTCATGAATGGACTCCGAGAGAAGAATTTCGTCTTCCCCATGCACGTGGGGGTGTTTCTAGACCAGTTCAAAGTTCTTGCTCAGGGCGCAAGTCTTCCCCATGCACGTGGGGGTGTTTCTATCACTGCCGCTTTATCTCCAGATGTGCGGACGTCTTCCCCATGCACGTGGGGGTGTTTCCAGGGCGTACTGGCCCTTGATGCTTGCTTTTGCGTCTTCCCCATGCACGTGGGGGTGTTTCTTTAGCTGAGTATGAAAACGACTGGGTTCTGCCGTCTTCCCCATGCACGTGGGGGTGTTTCTCCAGAAAGACAACGGGAGAGTTTGAGTCCGGTGTCTTCCCCATGCACGTGGGGGTGTTTCTGAGCCGTGTGAAGACGCAGTGCATTGCTCATGGTCTTCCCCATGCACGTGGGGGTGTTTCTGGAAATCATGCTTGTCGAGTCACGGAATGACCGTCTTCCCCATGCACGTGGGGGTGTTTCTGAGTACCGGGTGAGAAGAAAGGATTTGGACGTGTCTTCCCCATGCACGTGGGGTCCTGTTTCAAATGAGCGCAATGCAAAGCTTATGCTGGCCATGGATGCAGTTGACCAGCGGTACGGACGTGGTGCAGTGCATCTTCCTTCAGAAAATGCAGAGAGCTGGAAGCCAAATCAGGAGCGGCTTTCGCCCCGTTACACCACGCCGTGAAGCGATATTATTGAGGTGAAGGTGTGATTAATATTGTGTTGAGAAAAGATCAAAAAAACTCAATCAAGCTGAAACCTGATAGGCACGGTAAACCAGACCTTGATCGGGCTGCCATTCTGAATACCGGGATAGTATCTGGATTCCATAACGGACTTGATAGCAACAGCATCAAACACATCGCAGTCAGCAGGGATACGTTTCATAACCTTTGCCTTGACTGGATGACCATCCTCTCCAATAAGGACACTGACAAACACTTTCCCGGTAATGCCGGCAATTCTCGCCATTTCCGGGTAGGCAGGTTTTTTCTGATCAAGAAATCCGGGCATTTTTTCACAGGGAACAAACATCGGTACTTCATCCCCCGATGAAGCACTTCCACTTCCTGAACCGGTACCCTGTGTCTGAATAGCCTGTTTCAGCTCTTTCTGTGTTGCGACAGTCTGTTCGTGAGGTGCTTCCTCCTCATTGACCTTTTTAATTTTCCCTACATTCGGTGGCGCCACAGCAGATGAAGGAGTCACAGGAGGAGGCTCGGCGGGTGCTGCGAGAGGCGGCGGCGGTGGAAGCTGCGTCACACTGGTTACAACTTCATAGCACTCGACCATCGGGTGAGTATCTTTGTCAAATAACCCTGTCAATGAAGCAATTCTCTGCCAGTTAGCAGTAATAACCCAGAAAAAAGAGAGCAGGGCAATTGCCGTGACAACCCCATGACTGAGAAAAAGATGAGCCTGACGGCGAAGAAAAAGATTGCCGTAATGCAACTTTCTTAACCTGTCAGTATCAAGAAACTCTTCACTGAATGACCATGAAAGAGCTTTTTTACGAAAAGTTTCCTGATGAATTTTTTCAATTTTTGAAGCCACGTGATGGAACTCCTTTACTTATTCGTCAGCCTATACAGCCCTTTTTACTTCAAGCGCATCCTGCTCAGTATAATCATCCAGACTGAACCGGTCGATTTTCATAAGATTCAGCTCATCAATAATATCAACGAGCTGTTTATATTTTGCCTTTTCACTGAGCTTAACAACAATAACCAGTTTCTGGTTAGAAGCAGTCTGCTGCTTCAGTAGACTGCGCAGCTGCCTGCTCATAGAGAGCTGGCGGGAATCATCAGTGTCATAGAGGGGAATTTTTTTCGGCGCCTCATTACCGAGAGAGCAATAGGCCATTCCGTCACCGGCAATCCGCATCGTCATGACATTGTTCTCAGCAACCTTTACTTCCAGCTTTTCAGGAGGTGTATTGATCTCCATGGTATTGGATTTTGAAAAGGTTGTGGTCAACATAAAAAAGGTCAGAAGAAGAAAAGCCACATCAACCATCGGAGTCATATCAAGATGAAACCCGATTCGTTTAGAGCGGCGTCTCCCTTTTTTTTTGCCACTGCTTCTGATTTGAGAATCAACAATACCCATATATCAGCGAACCTCCTTTTTAAGAACCGTAATCAGGTTGAAGGTCAGCAGATTGGCTTTTTTATACACCTTGATGACATGGTTCACTGCTTCAAAACCAGCATCGGCATCGGCTTTGACTACCGGACGCAGTTTCGGATCTGCAAAACGCGCCATGACGACAAATTTATCAAGCTCATCACGATCCACGTGAAAGTTTTCGGCCAGTTTAAAGCTTTTCAGTGAATCAGCAACTGTTCCCGCAGACAATCCTGCAGCTGTCAATTTCGGTTTTACAACTGAGTTGAAAATTTTTTCCCGGGATTGTTGTGAAGAGACCCCCATGAAAAAAGTGTTTTTAGAGCTCACAGTTACCGTCAGTACATTTGATTCAGGAAGCTTCTGTACCGAATGTGAAGAGGGAAGATTGATCTTTACCACTTCAGGAGGTCGAAATTTGGTTGTCAGCATGAAAAACGTCAACAGAAGAAACGCAACGTCCACCATCGGCGTCATATCAATGCGGAATCCAACCCTTTTTGCCTTGATCCTCGACATCAGCAATTATTCCGGTTTACCGGTTCCAAGAGTGTGTATGATATAGAAAGCTGCTTCATCAATCGTGTAGCTGAACCGATCGACCCGGCTGGTAAACACGTTATAAGCAACAATACCCATAATACCGCCGAGAATACCAAGTGCTGTATTAAAAAGAGCTTCAGAAATACCCAGTGAAAGCTGAACAGCGTCAGGGGCACCGCTGGTGGCCATAGCAGCAAACGCACGGATCATGCCGAGTGTTGTCCCCAGAAGTCCGACCATGGTGGAAATTGAGGCAATGGTGGAAATCGAAACAAGATTTTTCTCCAGAAGAGGCATTTCCATAATCGTAGCCTCCTCAACAGCTTTTTCCATCTCGCTGATCTTTTTCTCCCGATCGGTCACATTATATTGTGAGAGTTTTTTATATCGGTCTAGCACGGCACGAAGCACGGCAGCTAATGAACTCTCATGGTCATCACATTTCGCTATTGCCTGATCAATAGAGCCGTTGTCAATATCCTGTTTGAGACCACGGATAAATTCCGGAATATTTCCCTTACCCGAAGCCTTGTTCAGAGCAATGATACGTTCCACTGTGTAAGCTATCACCATCAAAATCAGGGACATAAGTACCGAGACAACAAGTCCACCGTTGAAAACGGCATGGAACATTGAACCCGGAGGAGTGCTGCCCATCCAAAAATAAAATCCCAGAGAAACCGCATAGGTTATTGCAATGAGCAAAGCCGTAAAAAAACCATGTTTCATAGAACTCTTATTTGTTTTGACTGACCAGAAAATAAAAGAGGTAGTATTAAACGGCGGAGTGAGTGCTGAGTGCCGTAATTCAAATGTAACAATTAAGCAATCACCACTGATGGACTGTTCCGGTAAATTGATTGCAATTGCCTGCAAAAAAACAACTTTTAAATAACAGTTGTAAATTTAGTAAATAAGCTTGTGATTTTTTAACAGTAATCAATCTTTGAAAGAAAATAAAACGTGTTCCTGATATCATATCACAGACAAAGAACAGGCGCATGATCCCTCATTCTATCGTTGATGATGTCCGTCAGGCAGCAGACATTGTTGATGTTATCTCTGATTACCTGACGCTTCAGCCTTCAGGACGCAACTATAAGGCTCTCTCTCCTTTTACACAGGAGAAAACCCCTTCATTTGTCGTTTCACCCGACAAACAAATCTACAAGTGTTTTTCAACCGGCAAGGGAGGTAACGTTTTTTCTTTTGTCATGGAAATGGAGAAAGTCTCGTTTCCCGAAGCAATCGAACTGGTTGCCAAACGAACGGGCATTGATATCAGCCGGTTTATGGAAAAAAAAGAGCTCAACGCCGATCTTGAAGACAGTCGCACCGAAACCCTCCGATGGGCAGCCAAGTTCTTTCAGAAAACCCTTGAAAACAAGTCGGGAAAGATTGGCAATGACTATCTGGTTACCCGGCGAGCTCTTTCGGAAAACACAATAAAAACCTTTGGACTCGGCTATGCACCAGACTCATGGGACAGCCTTTTCAACGAAGCCATGCGTGCGGGTATACCTCAGAAACATCTCATTGATCTCGGTCTTATAACACAGAATAAACAGAAAAACTCCTGGTATGACACCTTCCGCGGCAGGGTGATGTTTCCAGTTTTTTCAGTGGGAGGACAGGTTGTCGGTTTTGGAGGGCGAACCCTCGTCGATGACCCTCAAACACCAAAGTATCTGAATTCTCCTGAAAGCCAATTGTTTGAAAAATCAAAACTCCTGTATGGGCTGAACACTGCAAAACATGAAATCAGGCGGAAAGAACGCGCTATTCTTGTTGAAGGATATATGGATGTACTTGCCCTCAACCAGGCAGGGATAACCAATGCGGTAGCTTCATGCGGGACATCACTGACAAGGTATCAGGCAAAAATCCTGCAACACCATACCAAAAGTGTACTGTTCATATACGATGCGGATTCTGCCGGTAAAAAGTCAATGATGACCGGTCTCGAAACGCTTCTTGCAGAGGGCATAACTCCCTTCATCGTCATGCTTCCTGCCGGTGATGATCCCGATAGTTTTGTACGCCGTGAAGGCAGGGATGCATTTCTGCAGTTCGCTGAAGCAAACAAGCTGCTGTTTCAGGACTTTCAGATCCGTTTCTTCATGGAATCGGAGAATTTTTCAAACCCTGAAATTAAAGCAAAAGCCATAAGGGAAATGGCACACACCATTTCGCTGATCCCCGACCGTATCCAGCAGGAGCTTTATCTTCAGGAATTATCTGAAAAACTTTCAATCAGCCAGCAGGCACTCAAGGAACTTCTCGGCAAAGAGATGGCTGTGAAGGCAAAAAAAACATTATCCGCTGAAAAACGCTCTTCTGTTCAGCCCCCACGTCAGCAGCCGGCAAACTTGTCTGTTCTTGAAAAAACTTTTTTAAAAGCGCTGCTTGAAAGTACAGCCTATGGAAATGTTGTACTGGAATTTGCTGCTTCGCATGAAGAGATGCTGGAGTTACCACATAAGGATGCCCAGCAGATTTTTACCCACATGATTCGTCGCTACCATGACATTGCCAAAAATCCGGAAGAGCATATCGACATTACAACCGAAATAAGTCTCTTCAGCAATCCTGAATCGAGGGATCTTGCATCAGAGTTACTTATGGACCCTCCCGTCAGCAACAAATGGCTCGAACAATCAGATGTTCACGCTGATAATGCAAAACGGTGCCTGACGATGTTCCTTGATGCGTTCAAAAACCTGATTCTCGAGCCGTTGATCCATCAGAAAATAGTGCTCACAGAACATATCCGGATTGAAGACGATACAGAGAGGGAGATTGAGCTTTTTAAGGAAAAAATTGTGCTTGATAAAAAAATCCGAAAAACATCGCTTGATCTGGGAAAGATGATTGCAAGCATCTTGGAAAAAAGCTGAACCCATTTAGCTCGCTCAAGAACACTAATATTTATGTGAACGCGGAATCATGTCTGTAAACCCTCGCGATAAGAATAGAATCCAGTTCCAATGAATAGGCATATCTATTAGCGGAAGATGGAAAAGCCCTCCTCCTGAAGGGCTTTTCGTAATCTAACAGCTGAAGAACGAATATTACACACCGTATCCATCGAGAGGATGACTCAGGCAAAGTTCTCTGATTTCTGTTCTGACTGCCTGGCATACCTCTGCGGAATCCGTCTTCCCGGCTGATAAGATAACTTTGTCGATAAGCTCGGCAATAAGTTTGCTGTCAGCTTCACTCATACCTCGGGTGGTCATGGCAGGAGTACCGATGCGGATACCGCTTGTGACAAAGGGCGACTTGTCGTCAAAGGGTACCATATTCTTATTGACGGTAATTCCGGCTGTGTGCAGAAGGTTTTCGACCACTTTGCCTGTGACGTTTTTGTTGCGCAGGTCGAGCAGCATGAGGTGGTTTTTGGTTCCTCCGCTGACAATGTTGTAACCAAGATCCAGAAATTTCCCTGCCATGGCAGAGGCATTTTTGATAACCTGAGCGGCATACACCTTGAACTCAGGCTGCAGTGCCTCGCCGAAAGCAACTGCCTTGCCGGCAATAATATGCATGAGTGGTCCGCCCTGGATACCGGGCATCACTTCAGCATCCATCACTTCAGACATCATTTTCAGGCGGGAACCTGTTTTGGTCTTGATGGTAATACCCATCGGGTTTTCGAAGTCGGTACCCATCATGATCATGCCGCCTCTTGGTCCGCGAAGGGTCTTGTGTGTTGTGGTGGTGACAAAATGACAATGGGGCATGGGGTCGCCAAGAAAACCGGCAGCAATCAGCCCTGCTGGATGTGCGATATCGGCCATCAGAAAAGCCCCGACCTTGTCGGCAATCGCTCTGAACGCTTTTATGTCAAAGCCCTGGGAATATGCACTGGCTCCGCAGATAATCAGTTTAGGCCGAACCTGAAGGGCAAGTTCCTCAACCTTGTTCATATCGACGATACCAGTCTCACGATCAACACCATATGAGTGGGCCTCGTACATCTGACCGGAAAAATTGACCGAACTGCCATGGGTTAAATGTCCGCCATGCGACAAATCAAGCCCCATAATACGATCACCCGGTTTCAAGACAGAAAAGAGAACCGCCATGTTAGCACTGGAACCGGAATGAGGCTGTACATTGACATACTCGCATCGGAATAGTTTTTTAGCGCGGTCACGAGCAAGATTTTCTGCGACATCAACATATTCGCAGCCGCCGTAATAGCGCTTGCCGGGATAGCCTTCGGCATATTTATTGGTCATGACCGACCCGCAGGCCTGCATAACCGCACGACTCGTGAAATTTTCCGAAGCAATAAGCTCAAGTGTTTCATTCTGTCTTGTTGTCTCGTTGGCTATAGCCTCAAAGACCTCCTGGTCCTGCCTTTGAAGGATGTCAGTATCCATCGGTGTCTCGGTCCTTTTCCTGACGGAAGTTTACGGTTTTTGGTTTGAATGTGTTTTACTAATTATTTTTCCTTCTGTTCGTGATGATGATCGTCACTGCCGCATGAGCACCCAATCATATGACCCATCTTGTCACGTTTGGTATCGAGATAACTCTGGTTCATCGGATTGGGAGCAATCTCAAGCGAGATACGCTCAACAATCTCCAGACCATACCCCTCAAGACCGACCACTTTTTTAGGGTTGTTGGTCATCAGCTTCATTTTGCGGATACCAAGGTCCTTAAGGATTTGTGCCCCGATACCATAATCCCGAAGATCGGCTTTGAACCCGAGCTTTTCGTTGGCTTCGACAGTATCAAACCCTTCATCCTGAAGGTTATACGCTTTCAGTTTGTTGATCAGACCAATACCGCGGCCCTCCTGCATAAGATAAATCAATACTCCACGTCCTTCGTTTTCTATCATCCTCAGCGCGGAAGCAAGCTGGTTGCCGCAATCGCAACGCAGAGAGGCAAATGTATCGCCTGTGGCGCACTGTGAATGAACCCTCACAAGAACAGGCTCATCAGTAGTAACGTCCCCCTTCACAAAAGCCATATGGTTCTGCTGGTCTGCAAATGTTTCGTAGGCAATCAACCTGAATTCGCCATAAACGGTCGGGAGTCTTGATTCAACCGCACGGTGGACGAGTTTGTTGCGCTTCATCTGATAGGCAACAAGTTCCTTGATGGTAATGAGCTTCAAGCCGAATTTCGCCTTCAGCTTGATAAGGTCGGGAAGCCTGGCCATGCTGCCATCGTCATGCAGAATTTCACAGAGCAATCCAACTGGACTGCAGCCGGCGAGACGAGCCAGATCAACCGCTGCCTCTGTATGCCCGACACGCCTGAGCACCCCGCCATCCATCGCCCGGAGAGGAAATATATGGCCGGGGCGTGAAAAATCGTCCGCTCGGGAAGCTGGATCGCCAAGCATCTTGATGGTCATTGCTCTGTCATAGACTGAAATGCCGGTAGTGACACCTTCAGCAAGAGCATCAACTGAAACGGTAAAATTGGTCTCATGCTGGGAGGTATTTCTCTGTACCATCGGATCAAGCTGCAGTTCTTTTGCCCGATCCATAGTAACAGCAACGCAAAGGAGTCCTCGAGCCTCCTTGGTGATGAAGTTCACCATCTCGGTGGTCACACGGTCTGCAGCACCAATAAAATCGCCCTCGTCCTCCCGGTCTTCATCATCAATAACAATAACAAGCTTACCCTGCCGGATATCTTCAACGGCAGCGTCAATCGTATCGAAATACTTTTTATCCATACCCCTTATTACCCCTTTTTTCAAAACAGATAGTACCTAAAGACAGTGTAATGTAAAAAAATTCCTGTTCCATTTTCAGAGCCCAAAAAAAGAAGAATAGAGAGCGGCAAACGGCAACTTTGAGAAGCATGAGCATTTTTGTATAATGCACCGGTTTTTAATAAAGAGGTGATTTGTTACCTTAATACAGCTATATCCTGAAGCTTCTTAAAACTATCGAGACTGCATGACCATCCAAGCTTCCGACCTGACACAGGAGATTATTGACCTTTCTAGGAAATTCCCGAAAGAGAGGCTGCTACAAGCCAAACAAAACGGGTTTTCCGATTTTCAGCTTGCTAATATTTTCAATACAGCAGAACCATCCATCAGAGCGCTCAGAAAACATTACGGTATTGAATCTGTCTTCAAAACCGTTGACACCTGCGCTGCGGAATTCGATGCAAAAACGCCCTACCATTACTCGACATACGAAGAGGAAAATGAATCTATTTCGTCCGATCTGAAAAAAGTCATTATTCTCGGTGGAGGCCCGAACAGAATAGGTCAGGGCATCGAGTTTGACTATTGTTGTGTCCAGGCTGTGTTTGCTCTCAAAGAAGCAGGTTATGAAACCATCATGGTCAACTGTAACCCTGAAACTGTTTCAACTGACTACGACATAGCCGACAAGCTCTATTTTGAGCCGCTCACGTTTGAGGATACCATTCGGATCATAGAACACGAAAAACCTCTCGGTGTTATTGTAAGCTTTGGTGGACAGACACCACTGAAGCTCTCAGCAAAACTACATGAAGCCGGTGTAACCATTCTCGGCACCTCGTCAAAAGGCATCGACATGGCTGAAGACCGTAAAAAATTCGGCGCACTGCTTGAAGAGCTGAATATTCCCCATCCTGAGTACGGAACGGCAATCAGCTTTGAAGAGGCCAAGACCATCACAAAAAGAATCGGGTATCCAGCACTGGTTCGCCCAAGCTATGTCCTTGGAGGACGGGCAATGAAAATCGTCTACAATGACGATTCACTCAAAGAGTATGTCGATCAGGCACTTTTCATTACCGAAAAATATCCACTGCTGATCGACCGCTTTCTGGAAACAGCTGTGGAATTCGACATTGATGCCATTGCCGATGCAACTGACTGCGTTATAAGCGGCATCATGCAGCACGTTGAGGCTGCAGGAATACACAGTGGAGATTCCACCTCGATTCTTCCCTATCACAACATCAGTCCGAAGGTTATTGCCACAATGAAGGCCTATACCCGTACCTTGGCGGCAAACCTGAAGGTTGTTGGACTGATGAACATACAGTATGCCGTGCAGAACGAGAGTGTCTATGTTATTGAAGTCAACCCAAGAGCCAGCAGGACTGTGCCTTTTGTCGGCAAGGCAACCGCAATACCTGTTGTAAAGATTGCAACACGGGTCATGCTTGGTGAAAAACTTAGTGACCTGCGTAAAGAGTACGACCTGAAAGATTGCGATGAACTCGGCATGAAGCACATGGCCATCAAGGAGCCAGTCTTTCCATTCTCCAAGTTTGTAAAATCAGGTGTCTACCTCGGCCCTGAAATGCGCTCAACCGGTGAAGCAATGAGCCTTGCCGATGAGTTCCCTGAGGCTTTTGCCAAGGCTTATCAGGCAGCAAGCATGCAGCTCCCGCTTTCCGGATCGGTTTTCATCAGTGTAAACGATCAGGATAAAAACCCGCGGATACTTGCCATTGCAAAAGCACTCTACCGCATGGACTTTGATTTAATAGCCACAGCTGGCACTCACCAGTTTCTTATAGACAACGGCATTGAGTGCAAAAAAGTCTACAAGGTGGGTGAGGAAGGTCGACCGAACATCTTCGATATTATCAAGCACGGTAAGATCAACTTTGTCATTAACACCCCAAGAGGTGAAAAAGCTCTGCACGACGAAGAGGCAATTGGCGCGGCATCGGTATTGAGCAATGTGCCTTTTGTAACCACCATCGAAGCGGCAGAAGCATCAGTTCAGGCTATAGATTGTATCCGCCACCAGGAGTTCGGTGTTAAAAGTCTGCAGGAATACGCTTCTTACCGCAACAAATAACGCTATGCTGAAGCCCTCTCCAAGGAAAGAAGGGCTTCAAGAAAGTATCGGGCATCTTCATAAATCAATGGATCAGAAGTTGCGCGGGGGCCCGCAATATTGAGTATTGCAATTGAGTGCTCCTGTATCCACTGATAAGCAGATTGCGGAGAGGTCATAGCATCAAGCTTGGCCAAAAAATACCGCTGACCACTCTGTATGGCGCAATCACAGGTATATCGGGATCCGCCTCTCAAACGATGACGAACAAGAATAAGGGTGCCATCAGAGTCCCGGACATTCCATGCTGTTCTCTGACGGTAACCGGCACGTGGTGTTTCCTGTAGATTGTAACGCTCCGGAATCCGGCCATCTTCCGCCCTTCTCCCTTTAGGACACCATCCGCCATGATCAATACCACTGACTATTGCAACATCAAGTGCCGCTCGATCAACACCGGTCTGACCACCCGAAACAATTTTTTTAAGCATATAATCTCACCTCAAGAGGTCAATTTCAGAGACAAGAAAAAAACAACCTGAGTAAAAGATAACTGAGTATATTTCAAGTCAAGAAATTATCATCTTGTAATTTCTCTTTCAACTTGAAGAGAAAAACAACAGCCACATTAAATGTATTGGCCATGCCTGCAACACTGCAAAAACATCTTGACGAGTCAATAAAGCTTGAACTGAACCTTGCTAAACTCTATACCATTTTTCATGACAGTTTTTTTGAGGATGAGGATTTCTGGTGGGAACTGGCTATGGAGGAACAAGGACACGCATCACTGCTTCAACAGGAGAAAAAACAACCACAGCCACTGGAATTTTTTCCAGAAAACCTGTTATCAACAGACCTGCAATCCCTCATCGACACCAATGCAAAAATTGCTGCCCTGATCATTAAATATTCGGATACTCCGCCTTCAAAAACAGAGGCCTTGCAAATCGCGCTCGATCTTGAACTGGCTGCAGGTGAATCCCATTTTCAGCAGTTTCTTGACAGTCCAACCAATTCTCTGTCCTCGACTATTTTTAAACAGCTCAATCAGGAAGACTGCGATCATGCCGAAAGAATCCGCAGCTACATGAAAGAAAACAGATAGATTAAGAGAAACTAATACAACACTCTCCTCGTTGATTGATGAATAAGTTGCCTTACAATAAACTCAATCTGCAGGAGAAGGTCCCATGCTCAGCAAAACGCTTCAGAACGCATTCAACGATCAGATCAATCATGAGCTGTCATCGTCTTATCTCTACCTTTCTATGGCGGCATACGCCGAATCACTGAACCTTCCGGGTTTTGCAAACTGGCTGAAAATCCAGACCAAAGAGGAATCTGGTCACGCGATGAAACTCTATAAATTTGTCAACGAACGGGGCGGGCGAGTGGAGCTTCAGAAAATTGAGCAACCTCCTTTGGAATTCAAGTCACCAACGGCGCTTTTCGAAGAAGTCCTCAAACATGAACGAAAAATAACCGTGCTCATCAACAAACTCTATGAGGTAGCGCTGAAAGAGAAAGACTATGCGGCACAAGTGCTGTTACATGAGTTTATCACTGAACAGGTTGAGGAAGAGGCCTCAGCCTCAGCTATCCTAGAAACCCTGAAAATGGCCGGAGAAAAGGGACATGCATTGATTATGATGGATCGTCAGCTCGCACGGAGAGGCCAGAATTAGAAGAGCAACAGGAATGAAGATGCCTATTGACACTATGGCTGCTTTTTTACGATGCAGCCATAGTGCATGATTATTTTACTGGAAGCGTAATAAATTTCTGTGTGCAACTCCCCATTCCGTCGATTACCATTTCACTGTAACACAGTGGATTGTAGCGAAAACTTCCCCCATTGATGAAGGTTATATCCTGAACCTCATAGGATTGAAATCGATGAAAGTGACCATGCAGCACGAGTTTTGCATGTATAATCTTCATGGTTCCAAGAAATTCCTGCCGGTTTTTCAACTCCATGGTCCAGTCGAATGCCTGGTCAATCGGAGAATCGGTACCGTACACTTTGTAGGCATGATGGCAAAGACCTATAACAAAACAATCGGCCAGAGAGGTCAGAACACTTTCAACGCTGAGAGCACGCAGCTGCCCGGTGCTGATATAACCTCTGGCACCAAGCGGATTATCTGCAGGGTACCATGGATAAACCGAGTTGAGGGCTGCAAGAGCAATCCTGACGGATGAATAGTTTATAATCTTGAGAAATGGAAATGCTTTATCCCCGCCCTCTTCACCGGTAATCAGCTCTTGAAAAAAAGCACAAAACTCCAGGACCCTGCGATCAAAAGCCTTTTTTCTTAACCGTGGAAGAGGATTCAGCGCGTTATAAAAACGCATCTCCTCTTCAAGATGAATCAGATCATGATTTCCTGGAATAACGGTGGTTTTGTCCCAGTGAAAGAGTCCGTGACTCTCCAGTTTTTCCCTGATAATCTTCCAGTCCCCAGGATTGGCACTGTTACTGAGATCACCAGAAATAACAAGATGATCATACCCGCAGGTGTTGAAATGATCGAACAAACGAGAAAGGCTATCAAGCTGACGCCGATCCTGAACTCCGGAAATATGAAGATCTGAAATGTGCGCTATTTTTACTGACTCTGTAATCAATTATATAGAGACTTGCGGTTTTCAATTCTAAAACAGTAAATTGGCCAATACTTTTATTCACTGGCACTGAATATTATTAGACATGAAAATGATGACTCAATTAGCCAAGATACAACCTTTCATCAACCTGTTGCAGTAAAGCAATCAATATCACTTTTCCGTTATGCAAAATAAAATAACTTCCCTTAAAGCACTTACAAGAAATCTTTGGTGGTCATGGGACACGGAGGCAAAACAAATTTTTGAAGAACTCTCACTGCTTCTTTGGGAAAGAAATAATCATAATCCGGTTGAACTGTTACGTCATATATCAAATGATGAACTGGTAGCCCGCTGTACCGGTGAATTCGGCGATAAAATCGATCGCGTCTATGCACGGTTTACAGCCTACATGAACGACAAGAATACCTGGGCAGCGAACAATGCCAGGGAAATTACAGAGAAACCGGTCGCTTATTTCAGCGCAGAATTCGGTATTCATGAAAGCGTAAGAATTTATTCAGGCGGACTCGGTGTCCTGTCCGGTGACCATCTGAAATCGGCCAGCGATCTGGGTATCAACTTTATTGGCATCACCTTGTTTTATAAGGAAGGATATTTTCGTCAGAGCCTCAATCGGGACGGATGGCAGAAAGAAGATTATCCGCTCCAGCACCCTGAAAACCTGCCTATAGAAAAAGTTACTGCTCCGGACGGCTCCGACCTCATCATAACGGTCAATATAGCGCAGAGTGAAGTCTTTGCCCAGGCGTGGAAACTGCAGGTCGGCAGAGCAACACTCTACCTGCTTGACACCAATATTGCGGCCAATGAGCCGCACTATCGCGATATCTGCTGCAGAGTGTACGGCGGCGACCAGAACATGCGCATCAACCAGGAAATTATTCTCGGTATTGGCGGCGTAAAGCTTCTTGAGCAGCTCGGCACACAACCGATAGTCTATCATATGAACGAAGGCCACTCGGCATTTCTCACGCTTGAACTGCTCGCGCAAGAGCTGAGAAAAGGAGCTACTAAACAAGAAGCAATAGACACAGTCCGGTCACTATGCGTTTTCACAACACACACGCCCGTACCTGCCGGCCATGACCGCTTTTCAAGCGACATGATGCATTACACCTTCAACAAGTACCTTACGACGATCGGCTTGAACTTCGATGATCTGATGAGACTTGGAGCAGAAGACCTGAGTAATATATACGGACTGTTCACCATGACAGTGCTGGCACTCAATATGTCACGATCAGCAAACGGTGTTTCGAAACTTCACGGAGAAGTCTCCCGCGTTATGTGGCAGCACCTCTTTCCCGGAAAACAGGTTTCAGAGGTTCCTATCGGACATATCACCAATGGTGTCCACGCCAGCAGCTGGACCAGCGGATTGACTGACATTTTCTGGAATAAATTCACAGGCAGCGTTGATGAGATGAGTCTTTCACGCGAGGCGGCTGAAGCCGTTCTCGGAAAGGTCACCGATGAGGAGCTTTGGTCTTTACGGTACAGGCTGAAGCGTAATCTGATCGACTTCATGGACAAGTATCTGAGCAACCAGCTTTTTCACCAGCATACAAATTCAATCCACAGCGAATACGATGCCTTGCGTTCGAGCACAAACACCTTCTCTCCTGATTTTCTCACGATAGGATTTGCAAGACGTTTTGCAACATACAAGCGCGCTCCGCTGATTTTCAGAGACCTCGACCGTCTTGACAGAATCATCAATCATCCGACGAGACCACTGCAGATCGTGTTTGCCGGAAAAGCCCATCCTCATGATGATGCAGGAAAAGACTATATCCGTCAGATTGTACACCACTCACGCCGGCCAGAATTCAGCGGCAAGATTGTTTTTCTTGAAAACTACAATCTCGGCGTTGCAAAACGAATGGTATCGGGTGTTGACGTCTGGTTGAACACTCCTGTAAGACCAATGGAAGCAAGCGGTACATCAGGCGAAAAAACTGTTCTGCATGGCGGACTCAATTTCAGCGTTCTCGACGGCTGGTGGCCTGAAGCCTATAACGGTAAAAACGGCTTTGCTATCGGCAACGGCGAATCGTTTGAGAACCATGAAGAGCAGGATAGTTTTGATGCGGAACAGTTGTACTCGGTTCTTGAAAACCAGATTATTCCTGCATATTACGAACGCAACGAAAACAACATACCTGACCAGTGGATTAAAAAAATCCGGAATGCGATTGCAACAATTGCACCTGAATACAATACCCACAGGATGGTTAAGGATTACGCAACACGATACTATCTGAACAGAGAAAAGAACTAAACGTCAGAGATGCTGCCAGGCCCTTTTTTATCCCTGACTGAAACAATGACAGTCAGGGATAAATCTACTCAATAACAGTCCTGCACTTTAGAGCCATTCTTTTCAAAGACCGAACAACATGAGCCAACAAGAAACAGTTATATCTTCAACCTGCGCGGCAGTATCACTCGGCCGGGGACTTGATCTGAAATCACCGGTGCTCCTTGCATCAGGAACTGTTTCATACGGTGAAGAACTCAGCAAGCTTTGCGATTTTTCCAAAATCGGCGGTATTGTAACCAAAGCAATTTCTCTTGAGCCGAGAACCGGTAATCTCCCCCGTCGGATAGCTGAAACTCCGTCAGGAATGATCAACGCCATCGGACTGGCCAATGTCGGGCTTGAACGTTTCATCACAGAGAAAGTCCCCTTTCTCACTACACTTGATACTGCAGTCATTGTCAATATTGCCGGACGATCAATCGATGAGTATTCGGAAGTCGTCTCAAGGCTGGACGCAGTCGATGGACTTAGCGGCTATGAAATCAACCTTTCCTGCCCGAACGTCAAGGGTGAGTGTATGATTATGGGCGTCAGCCGGGACGCAACATTTGAAATTGTTTCGGAACTGCGCAAAATTACAGCCCGTCACTTGATGATAAAGCTGACACCAAACGTCACCTCCATCAGCTCCATTGCCCTTGCAGCCGAAGAAGCCGGTGCCGATTCGGTTTCGCTCATCAATACTGTTGTCGGTATGGCAATTAACTACAAAACCCGCCGTCCACTCTTGCAAAACATTACAGGAGGACTTTCAGGACCGGCAATAAAACCGATTGCGCTTGCAAAAGTATGGGAAGTCTTTAAGGCTGTCTCCATCCCGATTGTAGGTATGGGCGGTATTGCTGGTTTTGAGGATGCCATGGAGTTTATCCTTGCCGGATCAAAGGCCGTGCAGATCGGCACCATGAACTTTGTCTACCCCGATATCGGCGAACAGGTTGCTACTGCGATAGAACAATTCTTCTCCACTCCCGGAGCAACACCTCTCAGTGAATACAGTGGAAGTCTTCTAACCGATTAGTTCTATCGACCGAATCCCCTTTTATTGGAAACATATTTTTTAACTCGTCGAGCTCCGATTTTCGAACCCATGAAGCGGTACTCCCTGATCGCTCTGTTTCGCGAAAGAAAGGATGTATTGGTCAATTGCGAGATGATTCGAGATTCCGATTCCTTGATATCAATATCTGAGGGCCCGGCATCAGCAAGAAGTTTGACAATAAGAGGTGCACACTCGAAAACAATAAACAGCAGCGTGATAAATAAAATCGCATTGGCTGAAGAGCGACTCACATCGCTCGACGAATGTGTAAGTTCACTGAGTGCCCAGTTCCGGTCAGCAAAACCAGCCTGCGCGGCTTTGCCATCAAGTCTGTCATCAGTCAGCATCATCTGATTGTTTATCCCCTCAGCTGTTTTCTGACGGTTCATATACCCGCGCAGCTCGGAAAGCTGACCAGCAAGAAATTCAAGCCTCACCTGCTCGGAGGAAACAACCAGCTCCTTATTCTTTGCATAGCTACCGTATCCCGCAACTCCGGATGTTGTTGAGGTTCGGGAACCGAACACCTCCTGCTTCAATTCCTCGCGTAACCGGTTAACCTCACTGCTCAGCTTGTCATACTCTTCCTGGTAGGTTTTAATCTGTGAAAGCTCAAGTGCATATTTTTCAGAAAATGACTGCTGCACCTTGACAATCCGCTCCTTCTGCTCAGAAAGATATCGGGTACGAAGTTGCTCATGGATCTCCTTGTCAAAAATTTTCAATTCAAGAGGCCGGGCAATGACAATGGCTATCAGCACAGCAAACACCAGCCTGGGAGAAGCCTGAAAGAATTGTTTCACTCCCTTGGAGGTCTTGTTGATCCCTGAAACAATAGAGCGGTCGAGATTTAAGATTGCCACACCCCATATCATGCCAAAAAGTATTGCCCATAATTCAGCAAACGGACTGCCGGCAAAAACAAAATAAAGAGCATAGCCTCCCGACAAAGCTGCAAAAAGCGCCGTAAAAAAGATGGTGGCCCCTATGCCGAAATATTTGCTATGCTCAGTAGGATATTTTTCAATGATTGCAACCGAAGTTCCGGCACACACCCAAAAAAAACGCTGTATTCGTGAAAAGATCATCGAGTGCCTCCTTTCCCTCTGGCTATAATAATTTCGGGGAATAATTCCCTCTCTTTCATACTCATGTTCATCAGACACAATCAGATCAATACATAGTTTGTTCTTAATTTTAAGGTTTTTCTTTGGGACTTCAGCTATCATATTCTGATTTTTCCCGATTTATTCTATCTTTGATACCCGGCTGTTATAACCCTTAAAACATTGCATAACCATGCGCATTGGAATCGGTATTGATGTACACCCATTTGCTGAAGGCCGGAAACTCGTAATCGGCGGCGTTCATATCCCCGGAGATAAAGGACTTGACGGTCACAGTGATGCCGATGTTCTCCTTCATGCTGTCAGCGACGCACTTCTTGGTGCCGCAGCACTAGGCGACATTGGACTTCACTTCCCCAACACAAGCCAGGAATTCAAGGATATCGACAGCATGATTCTTCTAAAACATGTTGGAAAGCTTCTTGAAAAAAACGGATACCAGACGATAAACGTCGACGCGATGCTGCTTCTTGAAGCACCAAAAATAGCACCCTACATTACTGAAATGCGTAAAAACATTGCACGTTGTCTGGGTATTGAAATCGGAACTGTCTCGGTCAAAGCCACCACCAACGAAAAACTCGGCTATATAGGACGGGAAGAGGGCGCCGCAGCTCATGCAGTGTGTATTATCCGCTCCATCTAAGCACCAACTTCACCTCTGAGAATCCTGACCGGCAAATAGCGCGTAGCCTTTCTTGCCGGACTCCAGGATGAGAGCACCGCAATCAGGATACCAAAGACGATCACAATCAGGTGGGCTTCAGGCTGTTCAATAATGTTAATTCTATCACTTTTCAACACTCCTGCAGTACTTGCTTCGAAGCGGATTGAGTCAACAAGATGACAAATCACATGCCCCATCGGACTCCCGATAACAACACCGAGAACGCCGATCATAAACCCTTCAAGCATAAAAATGCGGGTGATGCTCCCGGCTTGCATTCCCATCGAGCGCAGGATGGCTATATCCTTAACCTTTTGCAGAATCACCGTCGTCATGACCGATGAAACACCAAGACCGGCAACAATAAAAACAAAGCCTACCAGTACAAGTGTAATCAAAGCATTACGGTTGTAAAATTCAATGACGTTCCGGTTTGTTTCATCCCAGCTCTCGCTTTTGTATCCGCTCAGTTCCTGTACCTTCGCAGCGGTCGCACGGGCACGCTCAACATGCGCGGTTCTCAACCCGATACCAGTCACCGAATTCGAGGCTATCCCCTCCATTCTCTGAGCAAGAGAGAGATTGACATAAGCCTCCCGCTCATCCTTTGCATTAAACCCGCTGCTGAACCGCCCCACTATCGTTACAGGAAACTCTTCGCTGTTTTTTGTCACAAGGATGATCCTGTCTCGATATCCCGCATTAAGCTTTTTAGCCAACAGATCACCGACAAGAATGCCATTCGGAGTATAGGCAAGCTCATCCAGAGAGTTTTTTTCAATCAGATTCTTTTGCAACCCCGCAATATCGGCTTCAAGATGAGGGACAACGCCTCGGGCTACACAGGGAGTAAAACGGGTTTTATTACGTGCTAACAGTTTGCTGAGTACAAAGGGTGAAATGCTCCGAAGCTCCTCAACCGGACGAATGCTCTCCACAACCCCGGTATAATTTTTAATAACCTCCTGTTGATCCAGAGTAATATTTTTAGTCACCATCGCAACCCGGCCCCCTTGCTTCATGAATAGATTTTCCGGCACCAGCGGAACAATTCTTTCAGCACTGATAAGCACATGCGGAGCAGTATCTATTACTTTAGCTATAATATTTGATGACGACCCCCTGGCAACGGAAATTGTTGTCACAAGCATTGCCGAGCCTACTGCCACACCAAGAGCAGTGAGTATGGTTTGGCGTTTTCTTTCTCTGAGATGCACAAAGGCGATTCTCGCCTGATCCAGGTAATTCATTACGAAATATACATTTCTGGTTTTTCCTGGAAAATCAGTTGTTCTATAATTTTGATGCTTATTGTTGAAAAATCAAGCAAAAAAAATCTATTTTAATTGCCGGAGCCGGAGAAATTTACTCCCCGACAAATAAATAAATTTGACCATTAAATACTAACTTTAGCTTTGAAGAGGAGAGCATACCTGTGAAAAAAATTGGCATCCTAACCAGCGGAGGCGATTGTGGCGGACTCAATGCTGTACTGAAAGGCGCAGCAATGATGGCTCTATCAAAAGACCTTGAGCTTTATATTATCCCTAACGGATACGCCGGATTATACAACCTTATCGATCAGGATAAAATTGTCCGGCTGGATAAGGAACGTCTCGATCGTTTCGACGCCAGTTTTGCCGGTTCTGAGGCGGGACATTCCCGAGTTAAAATAAAAGCGATAAGCAATCCCGACAAGTACAACCGTATTAAGGCCGGTATGAAAAAATTCGACCTTGATGCGCTCATAATCAGCGGTGGAGATGATTCAGGCAGTGTTATGGTTGATCTCAATCAGAAAGGAATTCAGTGCATCCACGCACCGAAAACCATGGACCTCGACCTGCAGACATACTCTGTCGGAGGCGACTCCACGATAAACCGCATCGCGCAGTTTGTGCATGACCTGAAAACAACAGGCAAAACTCATAACAGGGTGCTGGTTACCGAAGTATTCGGCCGTTATGCAGGTCATACTGCCTTTCGAAGCGGTATAGCCGCTGAAGCCGACTGTATTCTTATCCCTGAAATTCCTGCTGACTGGGATGTTGTTTATGAACACCTCGCTGAACGCTTCACCCGCAGAATCAGAGAGAGCGATGTCCATAGCGGAACATACACTGTTGTTGTTGCTGAAGGCCTGAAAAATGCCGATGGCACTGATATTGTTGATGAATCAGCCGGCATTGACGCCTTCGGCCACAAAAAGCTTGCCGGTGCAGGCAAATTTACCGCCCAGCAAATCCAGAAAAGACTGAAAGCCGACCCGGCCATTCCGATTTTCATGAAAGAGACCGGTATGTTTGTTGAAGGAATTTATGAAATTCCAGAGGTACGGGTTATCCAGCCGGGTCACCTTGTCCGTTCAGGCAACTCTTCAGCATACGACATCAATTTCGGCTATGAAGCCGGTGCAGGCGCAATACTGCTGCTGCTTGAAGGAAAATCCGGCGTCACGATATCAAAGGTCAAGGGCCGCAAAGTAGAGTTCATCGAATCCAGCAAAGCAATTGCACAGCGCCATGTTGATCTCGAACAGGTCGCCTTGTACGAGTCCCTGGGTATCTGCTTTGGACGCAAACCAGTAGCCTATGAGCCGATTCTCCGAGAGGTTGACGGCGTTTACGAAAGAATCTACTGACATTAGTACAATCCTTTTGAACAAGCCTCCGTCAACAACCTGCGGGGGCTTTTTATTTTTCCAGATTTCCTGTGCTCATAAGAGCTCCAATCGCCCGAAAACTGAAGAAAACTCCTGCTTTTTCTTTTAAAAAACTCAAAACAAGCTATCTTTGAGAGTACTACTGGTAATGTTTTAACACCCAACACCTGCACTATGAACAAGACCGCTAAAATCTGGATGAACGGCGAACTGATTGACTGGATTGACGCAAAAATCCACATTCTGTCACACGTTGTCCACTACGGTTCATCCACTTTTGAAGGAATACGCTGCTATGAAACCATGAAGGGTTCAGCAGTTCTTTTTCTGGACGAACACATTAAACGTCTCAGGGACTCTTCAAAAATTTACCGTATCGAAATTCCCTATTCAGAAAAAGAACTGAAAGACGCCGTCATCAGCATCATTCACGCCAATAGTCATAAAGCCTGCTATATCCGTCCGCTGGTGTACCGTGGACAGGGAGCTTTCGGAGTCAATCCACACCGGGCATCCATCGAAGTCGCCATTGCCACATGGGAGTGGGGAGCCTACCTTGGAGATGATGTGCTTGAAAACGGCGTCGACGTCCGCGTCTCATCATGGAACAGACCCGCTCCGAACACCCTGCCGGCATGGGCAAAAGCCGGTGGCAACTATCTGAACTCGCAGCTCATCAAAATGGAAGCATTGATGGATGACTATGCCGAAGGGCTTGCTCTCGATGTCAATGGTTATGTTTCTGAAGGAAGCGGCGAAAACATCTTTGTAGTCCGTGACGGTATCATCTATACCCCAATGTCGGCACAATCGATTCTACCCGGCTTTACCCGCTACGCTGTCATGCACATTGCAAAAGAGCTTGGCTATGAAGTTCGCGAAACGCTTATTCCCCGCGAAGCACTTTACATTGCCGATGAAGTCTTCCTCACCGGCACTGCAGCCGAGATAACCCCGGTCAGAAGCATCGACAAATACCCGATCGGCAATGAAAAACGCGGCCCGATCACCGAAGTACTGCAACATGCATACCTTAAAATCGTGAAAACCGGTGAAGATCCATACAACTGGCTGACCTTTATTTGAGCCCGGTAAGGCAGGCATGAGCTGGAAAAACATCATCGGTCAAAAACAGCAAATCCGAACTCTTCGGAAAGCACTTGAAACAGAGCGATTCGCTCATGCCTACCTGTTCACCGGCCCGGAAGGGTCGGGAAAGGAATCAGCCGCATTTGAAATCGCCTCCATCTTCAACTGCCGCACGGCTAAAGCTTCCGAGAGTTTAGGAGCATGTGGAATCTGCCCTGACTGCCTGCAGATACAGTCGTTCATGCACCCGAACGTGGAGTATATTTTCCCGGTAGAATCGGCACTGCTCGATCCCGGCGATTCCGCAAAAAAAGAGAACAAGCGATTTACTGAAGCAAAAGAACGGTACGACGCGCTGCTTGAACAAAAAAAGCAGAACCCCTACTTTTCCCCTGCCATGGAACGCTCCATGGGCATTCTGACCGAACAGATTATCACCCTTCAGCATAAAGCATCGTTTATGCCGGGAGAAGGGAGCAAAAAGATTTTCATTATTTCTCAGGCAGAACGCCTGCACCCTTCCGCCGCAAACAAGATCTTGAAACTCCTTGAAGAGCCGCCTGCACACGTCGTGTTTATTCTTGTTTCATCGAGGCCCGAAGCCCTGCTGCCGACCATCCGCTCACGATGCCAGGCAATCAAGTTTTCGCGGGTTACCTCAGGAGAACTAAGGCTGTGGCTGCAGGAAAACCGCCCGGAAATAAAAGACCCCGAGCTGAGCTTTATCGTCAGTTTTTCCAGAGGCAACCTCCGCCTCGCGTGGGAGCTTATCAACAACCGCGACAGCTCACAATCGGAAACAGCAACCATTATACTACGAAATCAGGCGCTCGACTACCTTCGTATGTTACTCACACCGAGCCGATTCCACGAAGCCATCAGTGCTTGCGAACAAAACGCAAAAAACCTTTCGCGCAACGAACTTTCACTTTTTCTTGCCGCTCTTCTGCTTTTCTTTCAGGATGTCAACCACCGCAGGATTAAACCGGACTTTCAGGAACTGAATAACCCGGACATCAGCGATGCAATCAACCGTTTTGTAAAAAACTTTCCCAACCCTGATTTTTTCCAGATATCAACCATCACCGAAGAAGCCATCCATGCCATCGAACGCAACGCAAGTCCCCTGCTTGTCATGGCTTCCTTCACCGCTGATATCAAAGCATTGCTTCAGCGAAGCTGAAACATCGAAAATAGTGTGGTTGATGCTCTTCTCAATGTTCAGGCTCCGGGAAGAGCTGTCGTGGAATCGAGCCAGTTCAGATAGCCAGGCAATCCACCGGTTATCGGCAGCTTGATAATTTCGGGAACGTCGTAAGGGTGATTGTCCTGAATGTAAGCTTCAAGGTCACTGTACCGTGCTTCTGTTGTTTTGATATAAAGAGCAACTTCACTCTCTTTCTGCATTGCTCCCTCCCAGAAAAAGAAGCTTCTGATATCGGCCATCTGCACGCAGGCTGCAAGACGATTGCCAAGAATCCCTTCCGCAAGGGTTTCAGCTTCCTCCCGACGAGGAGCGGTGGTAATAGCCATGCAATAACTACTCTCCATGCTTTTCTCTGGCAGTTCAAACGTCATAACTCGATCAGCTCTTTACTGAAACTCTGCAATGGAGTTGCCCCATTCGGACCCATCACCACCGTATCCTCAATGCGCACCCCGAATTTCCCCGGCAGATAAATACCAGGCTCAATGGTAAAGACCATATTTTCCCGCAGCACATGCTCCCCTTTCGGGCTGATCCTTGGCTCCTCATGCACCTCAAACCCGACACCATGCCCAAGGCCGTGACCGAACTCATCACCGTAACCATGAGCATTGATAAACCGGCGCACCTCGCCATCAAGCTCTTTCGCTTTCATGCCACACTTTGCCATAGCTATACCGAGCGCCTGAGCCTCCTTAACAATTTGATAGACGTTACGGGCTTCGCTGGATACATGACCAAGAGCAACAGTCCTTGTCTGGTCGGATGCATACCCGTCATAGATGCATCCCATATCGATAACAATCAGCTCTCCCACTTTGAATAAAGCCGTTGATGGCTTTGCGTGAGGCATAGCAGATCGGGGACCTCCAGCCACTATCGGGTCAAAGGAGTCTTTATCTGCCCCAAGTTTTTTATGCTGGAAAGAGATTTCTGCAGCAATATCAAGCTCAGTGACAGAGGGTGAAATCATTGTAATCACTTCTCCCAATACCAGCTCGCTGATTTCAGCAGCACGACGCATCTTCACCAGCTCAATTTCATGCTTGACCATCCTGAACTCATCGAAAAATGCATCGATCGGTATGACCCGGTGTTTACCATGAAGCTGTTCAATGAGCCGGGTGGCTTCGTGCCAGGTCGTGTTATCGGACTGGAGTCCAACCGTTGCACCAAGAGGATATCGATCCGAACCAAGTTCTGCAGCAAATCCGTCACCTGCAATAACCACTTCAGCCACATCAATCTCACGCGTGGCCTGCTCTTTATATCTGAAATCAGTAAATAGCCAGCTTTTTTCACGGGTAACAACAAGTCTTGCACTTGAGCCGCTGAAACCGGTCAGCCACCTGATAACAGAAAGATCAGTAACAATACATGCATCAAGCGCCTGACTCATCATTTTCATAAGAACCATCGCGAGAGCTTCTTTGCGGTATGGCGTTATCTGTTTTATATCCATAAGATGCATAATATTCATATAAATTACGGCGTACCCGTAATGAGCCTTTTACAATACAACCAATTCTTCTTATTATTTACATTTACGAATATTCGCACTCATTTGCCAACCAATCCGCTTCATGCCGCAAAAAAAGTTACTGCAAAAGCTGCTTGCAGGAGATAATTTTTCTCAGGAAGAGATGACATTCTGCATGAACAGCATTATGGATGGGCATTTTTCTGATATTGTCATCGCAGCAGTACTCGCCCTGCTGCAAAAAAAAGGCGTTACTTCGACTGAGGCTGCCGGCGCATACTACAGTCTTATGGCGAAAGCCAACACCATCGTGCTTGATGACGATGCTGTCGATACCTGCGGTACTGGTGGTGATCATGCAGGCACTTTTAATATTTCAACGACCGCATCAATTATTGCAAACAGTGCCGGTGTCTGCATTGCAAAACATGGAAACCGTTCAGTAACCAGCAGTTGCGGAAGCGCCGATGTTCTTGAAGCACTTGGCTTTGCTATCGATCTGCCTCCGGAAGCGACAAAAGAGCTGTTTGATCGAACAGGATTTGCCTTCCTGTTTGCTCCACATTACCACCCGTCAATGAAAAAGGTAGCTCATATCCGCCGCGAACTGGCTATAAGAACGATTTTCAACATACTCGGCCCTCTCATTAATCCCGCTCGGGCAAAACGTCAACTTGTGGGCGTATTCAACCCGGAACTCATGGAACTCTATACTGAAGTGCTTTTGCAGACAGGAACCCGCCATGCAATGGTTGTTCATTCCATGACGGAAGAAGGCATAGCACTTGATGAACCGAGCCTCAACGGTCCCACATATATTATCGAAATCCAGAACGGATCTGTCAGCCGGCACACCGTTCATCCTGAAGATTTCGGGCTGACCCGGTATGCTCTATCGGAAATCCAGGGTGGAAACAGGGCCGAAAATGCACGTATTATCCACAGAATCCTTGATGGAAGTGCACCGGCAGCACACCTTGATGCCGCACTCTACACCACAGCCATGGCCTGTTATGTTTCAGGAAAAGCACCCTGCATCAATGACGGTTTCATTTTGGCAAAAGAAGCGCTGGAAAGCGGTCACACCAGAGAAAAATTTAATGAAATTCTGAAAATAAACGCTGAGCTCTCTGCAAGGTACAATCTTGCCATAAACTAAATCCTTATCTTTTTTACTAAAAAACTTGTATACTAACTGCCTTGTTTTCGAGCCGAAAGTGAGAATCATTATTGCCCATGAACGGACGCGACATGCTTACCCCTGAAATGCATCAAACCATCACCGACAAGCTTCGCCTGTCAGGAGTAAGCGATGCCAGGCAGAAGGCCATCCAGAAGGCTCTGGAGAACGTCAACAAACCAGGATTCAGGATTGAGCCATCCGCTATCCTTCCGCTCATGAAACCGGTCACCTGGTTCCCACCCATGTGGGCTTTTGCCTGCGGGGTAGTATCAACCGGTGAAGGCATTACTGCTAACTGGTCTATTCTGCTCAGAGGCATCCTCCTTGCCGGGCCTCTCATGTGCGCGATGTCGCAGACCATGAACGACTACTTTGACCGGGAGGTTGACGCAATCAATGAACCTGACCGTCCGATCCCGGCAGGAAAAATATCAAAAGCGGCCAGTTGGCTTATTACCTTCGGCCTTATCATTACTGGTTTTCTTGTCGCGCTCTCCATTCACCCCTATGTGGTCGTTATAGCTTTTGTCGGTGTTCTCATGTCGCACGCCTATTCCGGTCCTCCTATCAGGGCTAAAAGGAACGGATGGTTCGGCAACCTTATTGTCGGCCTTGCCTATGAAGGCGTCTCATGGCTGACTGGCAGTTTTTCCATTACACAAGGTATCCCTTCGCAGGAAACCATTGCCCTGGCAATTATTTTTTCACTCGGTGCACACGGTATCATGACGCTGAATGACTTCAAATCAGTTGTGGGCGACAATATCCGCAAGGTCGCATCAATTCCAGTGCAGCTCGGCGAAAAGAAAGCCGCTATCCTGGCCTCTATTGTTATGGATGTTGCGCAGCTTGCCGCCATATCCATTCTCGTTTTTAAAGGTTCCATGACAACAACCGTGATTGCCTTGATTCTCCTGGTCGCACAGCTGCCGATGCAGAAAATCCTGATCTCAAATCCAAGAGAAAAAGCTGTCTGGTACAACGCCTTCGGCACCCTGCTTTATGTTATATCAATGATGGTTTGTGCTGTCGGCATCCGACCCTGAAACAATACGTTTCCTGTTTGCAAAACTATTGTTATATTCCCTTTCGTTTTTTTAACACCAATTGATAGCACCATGTCTAAAGTTTGTTTACTGACCGGTAAAAGACCTAAGTACGGCAATACGGTTTCCCATGCGAACAACCACGTCCGTACCCGTTTTGAGCCGAACCTCCATACAAAAAGAATCTGGATCGAAGAGGAAAAACGCTTTGTAAAGGTTAAGCTTTCAGCTAAAGCCATGAAAATTATTGCTAAAACCGGAACTGCCGAACTCGCAAAACTGGTAAAGTAACACTCAGGCGACTCAAGCTATACAAGATTTTCACTATCTTATAAAGGCTCAATCATTCAAGGTTGAGCTTTTTTTTGTCGATGAAAAAAAAAATAATCATTTACACCGATGGTGCCTGCAGCGGTAATCCGGGAAAAGGCGGCTGGGGAGCACTCTTGATGTACGGCTCTTCAATCCGTGAAATCTCAGGTTTCTCGCCTGCTACAACCAATAACCGCATGGAACTCAGCGCAGCCATAGAGGCGCTCGAAGTTCTCAAAGAACCATGCGAGGTTCACCTTTACAGCGACTCCAGTTATCTTGTCAACGCCATCAATGAAGGGTGGCTGAAACGATGGACTGCAAATAATTGGAAAACCGCTGCTAAAAAAAATGTTGGAAACGTTGATTTGTGGCAAAGAATCCTGAAGTTAATTAGATTGCAGGACGTTACCTTTCATAAAGTTAAGGGCCACAGTGACAACCCGTATAACAACCGCTGCGATGAGCTGGCCCGTCAAGCTATCAAAACAAATTCCTAAACAGCTGAAGTATGCCAAGGAATGCAGAACCTGAAGCAAATCCCGAAAAACGCTCCCTGATAAAAGGATCAGGCCTCCTGTTGTCAATCAGCGTTATCGGTTTCCTCTGCTTTCTTGCCGTTGTTCTCTGGATCAACTATCCGAAGCCAAGGCTTCAGCCTGAGCCCTTAAGCCCAGAGCTTAAAACCATTATAGAGCACATTCCGGGGAAAAGTGATGCTCTGATTTACGTCGGTCTTAAGGATATCCGCCAAAGCACTCTGTGGCAGAAAATCATTCCTGATTCACTGAAAAAAGCCCCGCTGTTCCAGCCGAAAGGCCGGCTCAACACACTCATGAAAACAGCGAATATCAATCCATCCCTGGACGTTGACACCCTGCTGATCAGTTTCAAACGCCATGGGTATAAAGAACAGGAGTTTCTTGGAGTTGCCTGGGGCCCTGTTTCGCAAAAACTCCCTGAATCGTTTCTCAGAAATAACAGCACGACTTCTGAAAAAATTGGCGGCTACCAATGCTATGCAATGGACAGCACCCTCTGGCTCTGCCCTCTCAGTCCGAGAAAAATAGTACTGGCAAGCAACAGAAAAATGATGAAAGGGTTTCTCATTCCAAGCGGCAGCTTTTATCAGAGGGACTCACTTTCGACAACACTTATCAACAAGGCGGTCTATAAATCACATCTCTGGTTTGCACTGCCCTCCGCAGCCTGGACCATCGGGGCGCTCCAAAGCCTCACCTCGGCGAACAGTGATATACAAACCCTGGGAAACCTGCACAGTATCCAGAATCTGGCACTCTCTGTCAAATTCAACAATGGACTTGAAGGGGAGAGTGAATGGGTTTATGCAAGTCCAAAAGGTGCTTATTTCGCATCAACATTTCTCTGGGGCGCGCTTAAACTTTCGGAACTTTCGGGAACGCGAACCGGCGGACAGACAAAACAACTGCTTAACAAAATCGAGATCCAGCAGAACCTAGAATCGGTGATCATTCATACCAAGCTGCCGATTGAACTCTTTCAACACGCCAAACAAAAAGAGTAATATTTACTGAGTCAAGGAGTGTGGCGCATAAAGCAAAGCGACTCTCCTTTCCAGAGTATCCGCAATTGACCACCAGCCATAACCATTTTTCCCGGCTGTGTATGCAGAATATCAACCAGCTTCTGAAGTGTTTGAGCGTCAACAGGAGCATCCATATCCTGTAACGCGCGCTTGAAAACCTCTTTCTGCTCAAAAATCATAAGTTGTTGCAACGCTTGAACATTAAGCTTTCCATCAGTAAGAGAGAGTCCCGGTTCACGCTCCACAAGGTTCTCAAAATAAAGCTCAAGAAACTCTTCAAGCTCCCCTGCCTGTTCCGACAGCCTCCGAAGCGATGGCATAAGTTTATGAGGAAAACGTTCCTCTATCAGCGGAATAACACGGTTACGGATAAAATTCCTGTCATAGTCATTGAGAAGATTACTGGTATCCGTTCTGCTGTCTATACCTTTTTCCAGCAGATAGGCGGTAATTTCGGCTTTAGGAAACAGGAGCATCGGCCTGATGATTTTACCATGACTGGCACGAATACCCTTTAAGCCGGGCAGAGAGACCCCTCTGAAAAGATTAAAAAGAATAGTCTCGGCATTATCATTGACATGATGGCCCGTAGCAATCCTGGTGTACCCATTCTCCTGCATCACCTTTTCAAAAAAACTGTACCGAAGTATTCTGGCGGTCTCCTCGATTGATTTTTTCCACTCCCCGGCATAGCGAATGGTATCAAACTGCCCTACAAAGCACTCCAGACCAAGCGAGAGGCAGTAATCACGCACAAATTGTTCTTCAGCATCACTCTCCTCACTTCGAAGCTGAAAGTTGCAGTGAGCCACTGCCAGTTCACAATGGAGAACTGGTTTTACTGCACACAAGAGTGAGAGCATAGCCATCGAATCGGGCCCTCCGGATACAGCAGCGACTACCCTTTCTCCCTCTTCGAGCAGATGCCTTGTTCTGATCTGCTCAAGAAACTTTTTTTCTAACACATTCACTTGCTCACAGCTCTCCTATCCAAACTGAAAATTAACTTCAACGAGATAATGCCGACCGGAATTGAAAAAAATGAAAAATATCGCCCCATTCTTCTCATGTACAAGATAAATAATTATCATAGGGGGAGTTATCATAAATAACCGATTTTAGACCAAAAGAGATGTTCACTTCCTACGGCAACAGCACCATGACAAAGGTTTTTCTCATGTGCTTACTCTTGAGCGCTGCCGCCCTGTTTTTTCCCTTTTGGGTCCGGATAGCTCTGCTGCTTACTGCCGGCATCGCAATCCTGTTTACTCTCTATTTTTTCCGTGATCCAAACAGACAACTTCCCGATGACCTCAGAATTGTTCTGGCACCAGCCGACGGCAAAATCCTTCTTGTTCAGCCGCATGTCAACAAGATTACCGGTACATCCTCAACACTGGTGAGTATCTTTATGTCGCCATTCAACGTTCATGTCAACCGCATACCGCTCAGCGGAAAAGTAACACATCTTCAATACTGTCCTGGTAAATTCCTGATGGCCTTCGACCCCCGGAGCATGGAAAGCAATGAAAAAATGGAAATCGGCATTGACAATGGAGAGATCGAAGTATTTTTCAACCAGGTATCCGGTTTTTTAGCAAGAAGAATCGTCTGCTCGCTCCATAACGGTGAAACTGTCAATTCCGGCAGCAGGTTCGGCATGATCAAGTTCGGCTCAAGGGTGGATGTCATCCTTCCCTCTTCAGCCTCAGTTCAGGTTCAACCCGGCCAGATAACCCGTGCCGGTGAAACGATTCTTGCCCGATATTGAGCAGAAGGAAACAAGACCCTGTTTGCTTTGAAGAGTTGGTTTAAGAACGCAGATTGCGTATATAAGAATCATGAAACATACTCTTCATCATCTTATTTCCCTGGAGAAATCCCTATGTTTGGAATAGGTGGACAGGAACTCTTGCTTATTCTGGTTATTGTTTTGCTGCTGTTCGGTGCTAAAAAACTTCCAGAGCTTGCAAGAGGCATGGGAAAAGGGATAAAGGAGTTCAAAAAAACCCAGAATGAAGATGACGATGAGGGAAACAGAAAGGGTGATGTAAAGGCGAAAAAGTGAAACAAACCCTTTTCTGGTCAAGGATAATCTGCGCAAGAAAGCCCTCAACAGGGCTTTTTGTCTGCTCACAACAAATGACGTTCCCCTTTATTCCTTTTGTCAGCGTTATATTTTTCACTGAAAGTGCACACCAAGATACCCGGCCATGCTTTTCAGCCTCTATATCAAAAATTACGCTTTAATTCAGGAACTATCAGTTGAGTTCACTCCTGGATTGACCATTATCACCGGTGAAACCGGTGCTGGCAAATCCATTCTTATCGGAGCACTGAACCTGGTTCTTGGCGAACGGGCAAGCAGCGATCTGGTAAGGTCGGGTGCAACAAAAGCGGTCATTGAAGCTGTACTGAAAGAAGTACACTCTAAAAAAATCAACACCCTTCTGCATGCGGCAGAGATTGAAACAACATCTGAACTCATTCTCCGCAGGGAACTCTCATCAAGCGGTCAATCCCGCTGCTTCATTAACGATACACCAAGCACGGTATCACTCCTTAAACAGGTTGGAGATGTGATTATTGACCTGCACGGCCAACATGAACACCAGATGCTGCTGCATGCCGATACGCACGAAACTCTCCTTGATGATTTCGCCGGAACCACAACCGCAGTTATTACATACAAAGCAGCCCGTGCAAAGCTTTTGGAACTCCAGCAGCAACTTAAAAGCCTAAAAAAAGAGGCTTCAGAGATCCACGATAAAAACGAAATAGTAGACTTCCAGTTGAACGAGATCAACTCTCTTGACCTGAAAAGTGGAGAAGACGAAACTATCGAGACCGAAATAACTTTGCTTGAAAATGCCGAAGCCCTTTTCAGTCTCAGCACATCCCTGAGCGAGCTGCTTTACGATAGCGAGCACTCCATTTATTCCGCTGTAGCCACGGCACTGCATCTCGTTGAAAAGCTTGCCGAAATTGACAAACGCTTCGACACTCAGATCGAGGAAACCCGCACGGCAAAAAGTATTATCGATGAACTTGCCCGCTTCACCCGAAGCTACACCTCAGATATCGATTTCAATCCCGCCAGACTCGACTCACTGCGGGAACGCCAGCTCAAACTTCAGCGCATCAGCAAAAAGTACGGACGCACACTCTCCGGACTGATCGATATGCAAAACGAGCTTGTCGCGAAGATAGGACTTGAAGACAACCTTGAAGAAGAGATAAACCGTGTCGATCAACAAATCACTCTGCAGAAAGCAGAATTATCAAGAGTTGCCGAAACTCTTTCAGTAAAAAGGCAGCAAGCTGCACAGCGCCTTGAAACTGTCATACAGCAGCAGTTAGCAGAGCTCGGAATACCAAACGCCACCTTTATCGTCAGCATAGTGCATGAGAAGCAGGATGAGGGTGAAATCTCAATCGAAGGAAAGAATTTTGCCGCATTCAGCAGCGGTTACGATCGGATTGAATTCCTTATTTCGGCCAATCCCGGTGAAAAACCAAGACCACTGGTGAAAGTGGCATCCGGTGGTGAAATTTCAAGGATCATGCTTGCCTTGAAAAGCGCACTGGCCGGATCAGATAAGCTCCCGATCCTTATTTTTGATGAAATAGATACCGGTATCAGCGGTCGTGTTGCTGAAGCTGTAGGCAAAAGCCTGAAAAAACTTTCACGACTGCATCAAATCATAGCCATTACACACCTCCCGCAAATCGCTGCAATGGCTGATCTGCACCTTCAGGTTCAAAAATCCCTGCAGAACGACAGAACCATAACTGAAGTGACCACTCTCGACCATGACAGCCGCCTGCAGGCCATTGCCGGACTTATCAGCGGAAAACAAATGTCGCTCTCATCCCTCAGTCTTGCCGCTGAACTCGTTGCAGCCGCTGAATCGGTTTAGAACACAAGGTCTCGGGAAAACAGCACATGCAAATATCAAATCAAAGAGCATTGAATGAGAAACATTAAAGTATTCAACTTCATAACGCTTGATGGCTACTTCGAAGGGTCAAAGAGAGATATCAGCTGGCATAAGCATGACACAGAAACAACTGAATATGCTCTTGAAATGCTCAATCTCGGAGATACGCTTCTTTTTGGACGAGCAACCTATGAGCTCATGGCAAGTTACTGGCCAACACCCTATGCGACCATGAATGATCCTATCATGGCTGAAGGAATGAACAAAGCCGATAAAATCGTCTTTTCAAGAACGCTGAAAAAAGTTGAGTGGAACAACACAAGGCTGTCGAAGGAAAATATCGCGGAAGAAATAAAACAGCTTAAGCAGATACCCGGGAAAAATATGACCATTCTTGGCAGCGGCAGTATTGTGAGCCAGTTTGCTCAACTTGGTTTGATCGACGAATATCAGATCATGATTGTTCCCGTTATCCTTGGCACAGGCATACCAATATTCAAAGGCATGAACCACTTGCTGAACCTGAAACTTACATCGACAAGGACGTTCAGAAACGGTAATGTTCTGCTTTGTTATATACCTGCTGAATAGGTTGTTAGACGGCAAAGAATACGAAAATAAATTACACTGGTTTTTTATTGAAAAGAGAATCAACAATGGCATCACGTCAAAGCATCGTGGATTATATCCTTGATCAAATTGCCAAAGCGGGTACCGTTTACTCAAGGAAGATGTTCGGCGAGTATGCTCTATATTGCGATACAAAGGTTGTTGCTCTGGTATGTGACGATCAGCTGTTTGTCAAACCTACCTCTGCAGGTAAAGTGTTTATTGGAAACGTTGTCGAGGCCTCCCCGTATTCCGGAGCAAAACCCTACTTTCTTATTTCTGGTGAGCATTGGGACGACAGCCAATGGTTAGAGATGCTCATTAAAATTTCAGCGGATGCATTGCCCTTACCCAAAAAGAAAAAGCCAGTTGAAAGCAGAAGTAATAAGACCGGGAAGCTAAAAAAATAGCGACCATCGACTGTTGAGATTCACAGAAGCAACACATTCAGAGAGTGAGAGAAAAAAAAGAACCTGCCAAAAATATTCAACAAAAGAACGATTTTTTGAAAGAATGTTACAAGAGCTGCGTACTAATAGGTAGGAAGCAGAACAATCTGACTTCCACTTAAATATCAAACTCAAACTGACTGACAAATGAGAAAGAATCTGATCGCTGGCGTTATCGTTTCACTTGCAATGACCGGAATTTTTGGTGGTGTTTCTTTCGCAGCTGACAAAGCAGCAGCAAAAGACGCAAAGGCTCCAGCAGCTGCAGCCGCTCCAGCAGTAACTCCTGCTCCTGAAGTAAAAGCTGAGGCAAAAGCAGAAGTAAAAGCTGAAAAGAAGGCAGCTAAGAAGAAAGCTACTAAGAAGAAAGCAGCCAAAAAAGCAGCTAAGAAAACAGAAGCTAAAGCAGAAGAAGCAACTCCCGCAGCAGGCAAATAAGCTCTTGCCTTCTAAAGACTAATGGAATATTGATGGCTCTTGATGCAGATGATGAAGATTAGATGAAACAATAAAGCCATTTATCGGTATTAGTTAAAGGAAAAGCCCCTTCGCAAGTCGGGGCTTTTCCTTTTGCCAAAATTACCTGCTGCATATAAAGAAACAATCTGGTTATCGTGCAAATAAATTTTTTTGAGTGACGACTTATACATCCGGGAAAGTTGGTACATAAACAGTGAAATAATTCAATTTTCAATTTTCCTTTCCCTGTTTTTCTTTTCCCTTTCAGTATCTTCACGATAAAGAGCCGGGCGCGCATAAGTGTACACTGTTTTCAAGGCTTGTTTTTCAGCGAAGGTTTACGATATAACAGACAATGAATACCATTAATCAGTGATAAAAAGTATGTCTACACGATACATTTCAGGATCAGCTGTTGCACTAGTAACTCCTTTCAGGCAGGACAGAACCATCGATACGGATGCCTTACGGAGACTGGTACAGTTTCATATCGAAGCAGGAACCGATATCATTATACCCTGCGGTACTACAGGTGAGTCTCCAACCCTTTCCGGAGATGAGCAGTTTGAAATTATCCGAACGGTAAAGGATGAGGCCTGTGGGAAAATCAAGATCGCTGCAGGTGCAGGAACAAACGCTACATTACATGCCGTTGAGCTTGCCAAAAACGCTGAAAAAGCCGGTGCTTCAGCTATACTTTCCGTTGCGCCTTATTACAACAAACCTTCACAGGAAGGGATCTACCAGCACTACAGACATATTGCGGAAGCAGTGACCGTGCCGATAATAATTTACAACGTGCCCGGAAGAACCGGATGCAATGTTGCAGCATCGACAATTCTCAGACTTGCCCGGGATTTTGAAAACATTGCGGCTGTCAAGGAAGCATCGGACAACTTCACACAGATCGCGGAGCTTCTTGCAGAGCGTCCGGATAACTTCTCAGTGCTGACCGGCGAGGATTCATTGATTCTGCCGTTTATAGCTATGGGTGGTGATGGAGTTATTTCGGTTGCCGCAAATGAGGTGCCTTCGCAGGTCAAGAGGCTGGTCGAGGCTGTCAAGCGTGGTGATCTTGCAGAGGCGCGAGCAATAAACAGCACCTATCGCAATCTGTTCAGACTGAACTTTATCGAGAGCAATCCTGTGCCGGTAAAATATGCCTTATCACGGATGGGTATGATCGAGGAAAACTACAGATTGCCTCTTGTACCGCTATCGGCGGAAAGCAAGGCTATTATTGATAAGGAAATGATCTCCCTGGGGCTTATATAAGCGCCCCAAGGTTTTCAGCAAAACTGTCAAGCTCCTCTTTTGTCCGTTTTTCCGTAACTGCTACAAGCAGACCGGTTTCATCGTGCGCAGCAAGATCATAACCGGCAAATACATTCTTTTCCAGCATCGCCGCAATCACTGCGGCAGCTGGAATTGGAGTCTCCACCACGAATTCACGGAAATATGATGACTTGTATTTCAGGGAGTATCCCGGAATAGCGGCAATTTTTTTCGCCAGGTAGTGCGCTTTCTGTGCGGATTGTGCAGCAACTTCCCGAATACCCTCCCTGCCAAGCAATGAAAGATATACTGCGGCCTGAAGAGCGTTAAGCGCCTGGTTACTGCAGATGTTTGACGTAGCTTTTTCGCGGCGGATATGCTGCTCGCGCGTTTGCAGGGTAAGAATAAACCCATCCTCGCTATCCCTGTCTTTGGTCATCCCCACCAGACGGCCGGGAATCTTGCGGACAAGCTGCTGTTTCACTGTAAATATTCCGAGGTATGGACCGCCAAAATTCTGAGCATTACCCAGCGGCTGACCTTCGCCAACAGCTATATCTGCCCCATAGCTGCCTGGAGCAGCCAATACACCGAGAGAGAGCGGATCGGCTGAAACTATAAACAGTGCACCGTTGGCATGAGCGATATCTCTTATCACCTCAACATCTTCAAGACAGCCATAAAAATTCGGCTGCTGAACAACAATTGCAGCAACACTGTCGGTAACAAAGCCTTTCAATGAAATGATACTGCCGATACCGTCTTCAAGAGTATTCTGTATGACGGCAGTATGGCCGGATGCTTCAAGATAGGTTTTCAGAACAGCGCTATTGTAAGGATGAAGCTTTCCAGCCACCACGACCTGGCCCCGGCCTGTGACGTTCATGGCCATCAATACAGCTTCGGCGAGAGCTGTAGCTCCGTCATACATTGACGCATTGGTTACATCCATCTCGTATAGACGGCATATAAGACTCTGGTATTCATAAATCGCCTGCAGGGTACCCTGAGATACCTCCGCCTGGTAAGGTGTATATGCCGTGTAGAACTCACTGCGGGATGCAATGGTCTTTATGGCTACAGGAATAAAATGGTCATAGGCCCCTCCGCCGAGAAAACTGACATAATCGGAGGTGCTCCGATTGGCAGAGGCAAGACCTTCAAGCAGTTTGCGAACCTGGAGTTCATCTAAAGCAGGGAAAACATCCAGGGCTTTTTTCAGACGGATCTCTTCAGGAATGTCGGCAATAAGTTCATCAAAGGAGGCTGCTCCGATTGCGCGAAGCATTTCCTCTCTATCGCTTGCGGTATTGACAATGAATGGCATCGCTGGTAATAAACTGTTGGATAAAAAAGAGTTACTCCCCTATCAGCTGACGATATGCAGTAGCGTCAAGAAGCGCATTGACTGCTTCAGGATTATCAATCTTTATCTTGACCAGCCAGCCGTTGGTATAAGGCTCCTGATTAACGATTTCAGCATTGTCAAGCGAAGCATTCACTTCAAGTATTTCACCGGCAACCGGGGCAAAAAGATCAGCTACTGTTTTTACAGCCTCAACGGTGCCGAACACCTCATGATCTTTGAGCTTTGTGCCAGCAGCTTTCAGCTCTACAAAAACAATATCGCCAAGCTCTGACTGGGCAAAGTCAGTAATGCCGACCAGTGCTGAACTGCCATCTTCAAGCAGTTTGATCCATTCGTGGTCTTTGGTATAACGAAGATTTTCAAGAATAGTCATGGCAAAGAGAAGGTGTGTTATTTGAGTTCCGATGGTAGTAACTGAACAGTGACAAACAAGGTAATATTTTTTTTCAAAGAGCTGAAAAAAGAGAGAATAAAAATCCTTTCAACTCATTGACACAAAAGGGCGTTATGCAAGCCGCTGCCTCATGGCTTCATAGAGCAGTACTCCGGCCGTCACACTGACATTAAGAGACTCCACACATCCAGCCATGGGAATACGGACAACATGATCACAGAACTCCAACGCTTCGGGAGCAAGCCCGCTCCCCTCCATACCGAGCACAATTGCCGTAGATTTTTTCATGTCAGCGTCGGTATAGTTAAGCTCTGCATCCATATCGGCAGCTATGATCTGAACGTTCTGCAAATGGAGAAATTCCAGAGCGCGCACAAGACTTTTAACCTTGCATACCCTCATGTGTGAGAGTGCACCGGCAGAGGCTTTATTTACAACGGCATTGACGGGTGAACCCCTTCCTTCGACAAGGACAACAGCATCAGCTGCGACAGCCTCAGCAGTTCTGATAATGGCTCCGATATTGTGAGGATCATCCAGGCCCTGAAGCACAACAAAAAGGGGAAATGTGTTACGAGGGCTTTGCAGCACCTCCTCAAGCGAATAATAGGTAACGGAGCTGATCAGAGCACAAACGCCCTGATGCTTTGTTGTTCCTGCAATCAGGGAAAGTTTTTCAAGCCGTGCTTTGCCGGTTACGAGCTTCAGCCTTCTTGCGCTGATTATAATTTCCTTGAGCTTCGGGTGAGAGGTATTAAACTGAAAATAAATCTTCTCGATGGTCTCCGGTTTTTGCTGGAGAAGCTCAAGAACAGCGTTCCTGCCATACACTATGTTTTCAGAATGTTCCGCGTCCATAAAACCTCTTTTCCTTTTCTAATCTGAATGTTAAAATAAGCAAATAATCGTGTTCATGCAGGGCTTGGAATATGCTCTGGCAGTTGACTCTGTGTATCAATGCCGAAATCTAATTAAATTTATCAAAAATCATTTTTTTTAATATCTTTCCAGTCGCCTCGATTTGATTTTCTCTTACTACGATTACTTGTTTATTGTTCCATCGTAGTGTTCACATCAGTGCTCTGCACGAATCTAATTCATCAATACAAATCAAGTGGGACTGCCAGTATGACCCGGATATTTAAAACAATGGAGGGAAATGAAGCCTTGGCTCATGTCTCTTATCGTACAAGTGAAGTTATCTGTATCTACCCGATTACTCCGGCTTCGCCGATGGGTGAATATTCCGATGCTTGGGCAGCCCAAGGGAAAAAAAACATCTGGGGGACAGTTCCTAAAATTGATGAATTACAGAGCGAGGCCGGTGCTGCAGCAGCAGTTCACGGCGCTTTACAGACCGGTGCGTTGACAACCACCTTTACCGCATCGCAGGGCCTTCTGCTGATGATTCCGAATATGTATAAAATTGCAGGTGAGCTGACCCCTTGCGTCATACACGTTTCAGCCCGAGCCCTGGCGGGACAGGCACTCTCGATATTCGGTGACCATGGTGATGTCATGTCCGTTCGCGGAACAGGCTTTGCCCTGCTTGCATCCAGTTCTGTTCAGGAGGTGATGGATCTTGGCCTCATTTCCGCAGCAGCAACACTTGAATCAAGAGTGCCATTTCTTCATTTTTTCGACGGATTCAGAACCTCTCATGAGATTGCTAAAATCGAGGTTGTTTCGGATGATGTCATAAAAGCAATGGTAACCGATGAGCTCGTTATAGCACACCGTAACCGCCGCATGAGCCCTGACGCTCCCATTATCCGCGGAACATCGCAGAATCCTGATGTTTATTTTCAGGGAAGGGAAAGCGTCAACAGCTATTACAACGCATGCCCTGAAATCACCCAGCGATTGATGGATAAATTCGGCGATCTGACAGGACGTCACTATAAACTCTACCAGTACTACGGCGCTGCGGATGCTGATCGCGTTATTGTGCTGATGGGATCCGGTGTTGAGGCCGCCCGTGAAACCGCTGAATATCTCAACAACCACGGCGAAAAAGTCGGCGTCATCCATGCCCGCATGTTCCGTCCGTTTGCTATTGATCGTTTTATAGCTGCTTTACCTGCAACCGTAAAATCTGTTTCCATTCTTGACAGGATCAAGGAACCCGGAAGTGCAGGAGAACCACTCTATCTTGACATTGTCAATACCCTGCTTGAAGGCGTGCAGAATGGACTGCTGAAAACCATGCCAGCCATTACCGGTGGCAGATATGGCCTTTCTTCAAAGGAATTTACACCTGCAATGATCAAGGCTGTCTACGACAACATGGCACTCGGGAAACCGAAAAATCATTATACGATCGGTATCAACGACGATGTTACCCATACAAGCCTCGACTTTGACCGTACCTTCTCGATTGAACCTGATGAAATGTTCAGGGCTCTCTTTTACGGTCTTGGATCCGACGGCACTGTCGGTGCCAATAAGAACAGCATCAAGATTATCGGTGAAAACACAGAAAACTACGCCCAGGGATATTTTGTCTACGACTCGAAAAAAGCCGGGTCAATAACAACGTCTCACCTGCGCTTCGGGCCGCACGAGATTCACTCAACCTATCTGATAACTCAGGCCCAATTTATCGGCTGCCACCACTGGATTTTCCTTGAGATGATCGATCTCCTGAAAAATCTGAAAAAAGGAGGGACTCTGCTGTTGAACTCTCCTTATGCACCCGATGAACTCTGGGATAAACTGCCAAAAGTAGTTCAGGAGCATCTGATTCAGAAAGAGGCGAAACTCTACACCATTGATGCCTATCCGGTCGCTCATACCAGCGGGATGGGTCAACGCATCAACACGATTATGCAGGCATGCTTTTTTGCCATATCTGGAGTACTGCCACGTGAGGAGGCGATTGAACAAATCAAGAACTCTATTCGGGAGACCTATGGCAAAAAGGGCGATGAGGTGGTCAAACAGAATATTCAGGCGGTAGATAATACTCTCTCCAACCTGCATCAGGTAACCATCGGTTCCATTGCGGACAGCAAAAAAGTACTCCGCCAGCCTATTGTTGGTGAAGCATCTGACTTTGTCTGTAACGTACTGGCAAAAGTCATTGCCGGTGAAGGTGATGACATCCCTGTCAGTGATATGCCGGCAGACGGCACTTACCCGACCGGAACTTCAAAATTTGAAAAACGTAACCTTGCAGACGAAATTCCGGTATGGGAACCAGATCTATGCATACAGTGCGCTAAATGCTCCATGGTTTGTCCCCATGCGGTAATCCGCGCCAAGGTCTATGATGCAAAATACCTTGCAAACGCCCCAAGAACCTTTAAGTCAACCGAAGCAAAGGGTGCCAGCTGGGAAGGTATGAAATACACCATCCAGGTTGCTCCAGAGGACTGCACCGGATGCGAACTCTGTGCGCATGTCTGTCCGGGAAGGGATAAAACCAACCACGAGAGAAAAGCTCTGAATATGAAACTTCAGCAGCCTCTTCGTGAAACAGAGGTTGACAACTGGAACTATTATCTCAATATTCCGGAATTTGACCGGAATAAAATCAATACCAAGCTGATCAAGGAACAGCAGCTTCAAGTCCCTCTATTTGAGTTTTCAGGTGCCTGCTCCGGCTGCGGTGAAACACCGTATGTCAAACTCATGACGCAGCTCTTCGGTGATCGACTTGTTGTTGGCAATGCCACCGGTTGTTCTTCAATCTACGGAGGGAACCTCCCGACAACTCCTTATACCACCAATTCAGATGGACGAGGACCAACGTGGTCGAACTCTCTTTTCGAAGACACTGCGGAATTTGCGCTTGGTTTCAGAATCTCCATCGATAAACAGCGTGAGTATGCACGCGAACTCCTGCAAAGAGTTTCTGCTGAAATCGGTGATCCGCTCACAACTGATATACTTGAGGCGCGCGAGCTCAGCGAACCGGAAATTTTTGAACAGAGAAAAAGGGTGGCAATCCTGAAGGATAAGCTTCTTCATATCGATTCTGCAGATGCAAGAAATCTGCTTTCCGTGGCAGATATGCTTGTAAAAAAGAGTGTCTGGGGGGTTGGTGGTGACGGCTGGGCTTATGACATCGGGTATGGCGGTGTTGACCATATTACAGCAGGGAATAAAAACATCAACCTTCTGGTGCTCGATACCGAAGTATATTCCAATACCGGAGGACAGGCATCAAAAGCAACGCCGAAAGCTGCAGTAGCTAAATTTGCCGCTGCGGGACGCACAGGGACAAAAAAGGATCTCGGCATGATCTCAATGTCCTACGGAACCGCATATGTCGCGTCTGTTGCTTTTGGTGCCCGTGATGAACAGACACTGAAAGCTTTCCTCGAAGCTGAAGCATATGATGGGCCGTCCATCATCATTGCCTATTCACATTGTATTGCACACGGCATCAATATGTCAACGGCTCTCGAGAATCAGAAAGCTGCGGTTGATTCCGGTCACTGGATACTCTATCGCTATAATCCTGCACGCTTGCTTGAAGGAAAAAATCCGCTTATTCTTGATTCGAAAAAGCCTAAAATGCCGGTTGCCAATTTCCTCAATATGGAAAACCGTTTCAGGATGCTCAAAAAGAGCCATCCCGCTCTTGCTGAAGAGTACTACAAGGCTATCCAGAAAGAGGTGGATGCACGATGGGCTCATTACGAATACCTGGCAGCACGCACCAACTTCAATAATGAGCAATAGAAGCTCACGTTGACTTATACGTAATCAAAAAAATGGCGCGGAATATAAACCGCGCTGTTTTTTTGTGCTTTTCAAAGTCATGAACAGTGTAACAATACGCTACTACTTCTTGAGGTTTTTCATCTTTACCTTCATCTCCTGAACCTTCTCATGGTTTCCGAGTTTCTCGTATACCTGGGCAAGATGATCAAGTATTTCAGGTTCACGAGAATCGAGTCCTGCTGCTTTTTCAAACATATCACGGGATTTATCATACTCCCCCAATTTGAAGAGCACCCAGCCAAGCGTATCAAGGTAGCTCGCATTCTCCGGTTCTGCTGCAACTGCATTTAGCGCCAGTTCTTTGGCTTTTGCAAGTTCTTTTCCCTGCACTGCAAGTACATAGGCAAGATTGTTCATCATAAATACATTCTCCCCATCAATATCAAGTATTGACTCATAGAGGCGAATGCTTTTATCGGGAAAACCAAGTTTATCATAGCATAAAGCCAGGGTGCTGCCTGCCTGCAGATAAAGCTGTTTATCCTTTTGAGCAACTTTTGGCTGCACTACTGGTTCAAGCAGCAGTAACGCCTTTTTAACGTTACCGGTCTGAAAACAGATTTCACCTTCCAGAGCTAGAAATCTGAGGGGCCGGGTTGAGAACCGTTTTTTTATGCTGTTGACCGCCTTCTCTGCCTGCTTGTACTCCTTCAGCGTGAGATAGGCAGCAACAAGATCCTCCCAGATTGCAATATTACCAGATTCCAGCAAAAGTGACCTTTTGAAATCCGGTATGGACGCAGCAGCCTGATCATGTAACAGTTTTACATTTGCTCTAAGCGCATAGACGTTGCTGTTGTTGGGGTGTCGCTTGTTGATCTCATTAATCATGACTAAAGCCGGGTCGACAAAAGAGCTGTCCTTTGATGAACGAACAACAAAGAGTTTGGCCAGTTCAATTTTCTGTTCAAGACTCACCTGGTTGGTATTATAAAACCTGTTAAGATCTTCAAGAAAAACCGGGCGGTTTTTTTTCTGTACTGAAACTTCTAAAAGTGCCAGCCATGCTGGTATGAACCGGGGATTCTCCTGAAGCACCTCCCTGAAGGTGCTGGAAGCAAGATCATGCTGTCCCGTCTGCATATAGAGTTCTCCGAGTGTCAGGCTTAACCTCTCTTTGCCATTTCCCTGATCTATCAGCTCCATCACTGTACTTATTGCTTCGTGATAATGGAGAAGTTTTATCTGCATCAGCAACACCTGGGCCTGAGCTGTCTGATCTTTGGGATCAATGGCAAGAATTTCCTGAAACACTGCAAGGGCTTTTTCAGGCTGCTCAGCAGCAAGATATTCAAGGGCAAGCCAGGAGAGTGGTTCAGCACTGCCCGGTTCCTGAGCAACAAGCTGCAAGTAAAGCTCAGCTGCACGGCCATAATCGTGCATCTGATGAGCTATACCGGCAAGAAACCTCAGATAATATTTATTACCCGGATTAAGCAACACGCTTTTTTCGCTGAACTGACGTGCAGAATCAATAACACCAAGTCCGACGTAGGCTTTTGAGAGTGCGTAATTAATCGCAGCATTTGATGAATCGACTGTCAGAAGCTTCTGATATCTGTCTGCAGCACCACGATAGTCTTCTTTAGCACTCAAAAACGATGCTGCGGCAAACTCTCTTTTTGCGGCTTCAGCAAGAGAATCGGAAGCGATCTTTCCGGAAAGAACTGGCCGGGAAGAACAGGATGAAAGGAAAACAAGAGCAGCGATAGCGCTGGTAAGCACAAAAGAGAAGAAACTCAGTCGATCAAACCGGTATGGCAGTAACTTACCGATCCTGCTGTGCATCAAACAAAGAGTATTCATTGCTTTCATTGCCGGTTGAAAACCGTAAAAATGCCTGACGTGTTGCAACTCTTCCCCTTGTCGTTCTGGCCAGATAGCCTGCCTGTATAAGATAGGGTTCATAAACCTCTTCAATGGTATCCCTCTCTTCTCCCACCGACACAGCAAGAGATGCAATCCCTACGGGTCCTCCATTAAATTTATTGACAATAGTCTCCATGATTTTTTTATCCATATCATCAAGACCTTCCTCATCAATTTCAAGGCAGTCAAGGGTCTTCATGGCAATAGCGCGATTGATCAGCTCTACGCGGTCAACTTGAGCAAAATCCCTGGCACGCCTGAGCAGTCTATTGGCAATTCGGGGGGTACCTCTTGAACGTCCGGCAATTTCCGATGCAGCTTCCTTATCAATGCCTATACCCAGAATACCGGAAGCCCTTATGATGATTCCTTCAAGAATATCCGGCGGATAGTAATCAAAACGGCTGTTGATTCCGAATCTTGCCCTGAGTGGTGAGGTCAGAAGACCCGAACGCGTCGTTGCACCAACAAGAGTAAAGGGCTCGATACGCAGCTGTACCGCCCTTGCAGAGGGTCCGCTGTCAAGCATGATATCAATCCGGAAATCTTCCATGGCTGAGTAGAGATACTCCTCCACAGCCGGTGGCATACGGTGAATTTCGTCAATAAAAAGCACATCACCCTTCTGCAGACCGGTCAGAAGTCCCGCAAGATTTCCAGCCTTGTCGAGTAAAGGGCCGGAAGTTGACTTGATGCTGCTTCCCATCTCTGAGGCAATAATATAGGCGAGCGTCGTTTTTCCGAGGCCGGGCGGACCGGATAATAACACATGATCCAGAGCATCACCCCGAATTCTGGCCGCTGAAATAAAGACTTTCAGATTTTCGGTCAACCGCTGCTGACCGGCAAAATCATCCATGCACAGCGGCCGAATCTGTTCCTCGATTCTGGTTTCAACGGCATCGGGTGGCGTATTCAGCAGTTCTATTCTCAAACAGCAAACATTACAGGTTGACGGTCATAACATTCAGAGCTTTATCCTCGGGTCTGCAACAGCATAAAGAACATCGGCAAAAAGATTACCAAGCACTATCAGAGAACCGGAAATAAAGGTATTGGCAATAATCAGCGGGTAATCCCTTGCAAAAATAGCTTCAACCGTCACCCTTCCCATTCCGGGAAAAGCAAAAATAACCTCAATAAACAACGCTCCACTGAAAATAAAAGGCAAAGAACTTCCCATAAGGGTAATCACCGGCAGAAGAGCGTTTCGAAGTGCGTGTTTGAAAATAACCACATGCTCAGGCAACCCCTTGGCCCTTGCGGTGCGGATATAGTCCTGCCGGATCACTTCAAGCATGCTGCCCCTGACATAGCGGGCAATACCTGCCGCACCATTAATGCTGAGTACGGTAACCGGAAGCACGAGATGCCATAACCGGTCAAGCAGAAAACCAATCGGACCATAACTTTCAGCCCCAATTTCGTTCAGACCTGAAACCGGAAAAACAGGAAATTTCAGGGCAAAAAGAATAATCATCATCAGCGCAAACCAGAACTCCGGCATCGAATAAAAAAACAGGGCTGTCACTGTCAGAAACCTGTCGAGAAAAGTGTTCTGGCGAACTGCCGAAATAATGCCGATAAGAATACCGAAGGTAAAATTTGCAACAAGAGTCAGTCCGGCTATAATAACGGTTATCGGCAGTGCTTCAGCAATGACATCAAAGACCGGCTGCTGGGCCCGACTGAAACTTCGTCCGAAATCACCCTGCAGAACATTGGCTAACCATTTGAAATACTGCACTGGCAACGGATCGTTAAGACCATACTGGGCCCTGATCTGCTCGGCAACATTAGGACTGATCCCCGGCTGGATAAAAAAAGCTGCGGGATCACCGGGAGCAAGTCTGATAATGAAAAACGTTAAGGTCAAGACCCCGAAAATCAACGGGACGGCTATCAAAAGCCGTTTTAAAATATAAATCAGCATAACAAACTATTGAGCAATATTTGCTGAAGGCCGAAGCCGCCAGTCGTCAACATTGTAAAAAGTGCCGGAAATATTGAGATCCTCACCCTCAATCCTTTTGCTGAATCCCTGTGTTTCCTTGATCCAGTAGAGAAAAGTGATCGGTTGATCACGATGAAGGATTTCCTGATACTCAAGCCAGTAGGGCTTTGCTCCCACCGGATCCATTTTCTGCTTTGCAAGCTCGCAAAGTTCGTCAATCCTCGGATTGCGGTAGCCCGCAAAATTAAACCTGCTCTTTTTAAGATCTGAACCCCACACATCAAGAGGATCAATTTCCAGACCGATCGACCACCCTGCCATCCAAGCATCAAGTTTTCTGGCCTGAAGGTTCTCAAAAAAGACGTTGGACTCCTGAACGTCAAGCTTGCAGTCGATACCAATTGCACGAAGATTTTGCTGAATAATAACACTTGCATAGTTTCTTCTCGCATTACCCGCATTGGTATAGAGCACAAAACTGAATCTTCTGCCATTTTTTTGCAGAATGCCGTCCGGACCTGGAAGCCAGCCCTCAACCTTGAGCAAAGCAGATGCATGTTCTGCATCAAATGCATGAGGAGTAATCCGATTATTATACGCCCATTTCAGAGAGGGTGAAATATCGTTATTACAGACCACGCCATACTGCTTGAGATAACCGTCAATGATTGCCTGACGGTCAATAGCTGTTGTAAGGGCAAGACGGACACGAGCCGATCCGAACAAAGGATGAGGTTTGCATGTTCCGCTTTTTCTGTACTCATCCTGATCGATATTTGACCATCCGACATAGTCATAAACCCGCAGACCGACCGTCTTAATCTCAAGCTGATGATTTGCTTTCAAAAGAGCAGTGAAATCCTCCGGTTTTATATTTTCCACAACATCCACCGCACCGGTCTGAAGCTGCGTCAGCCTGACGGTGTAATCAGGCACTACCTTGAAAGAGATCGCAGGAATAGTGCCGGGTTTCGGAAGATTTGACTTTCTGTTCGATACAAGAACAATTTCCTGCTGCTGCTGCCAGTTCTTCAGCTTATACGGGCCCGCTCCCAGGGGCTCAAGATTGAGGGGTGAGTGACGAAACTCATCAGCTTTAACATCTTTCCAGCGATGGCGAGGAAGTGGTGTCAGTGAAGTATGAAAAAGTGCAAGATGTTCGGGAACCGGCTTGTAAAACCTGAAGACAAGCGTTGTATCATTTGGTGTTTCAATGGCTTTATCGAAATCAATCCTGCCCTTGTCGGCACCGACAAGCTCTGCAAGGTACTGCTGACGGGCGCTTGCAATCACCGGATTACCATAGAGTTGATAGGAAAACTTGAAATCTGCTGATACTACCGGCTTCCCGTCATCCCAGTGCGCATCATTTCTGAGAATGTAGGTGAGCGATTTATGATCATCTGACATATGCCAGCTCTTGGCAAGAGCTCCTTTCGGTGCTTTTTTGCCTTGACCCGGGGTTACTTCACGAAGTTTTTTCTCAAGGGCCATGTAATTCATCAGCCCGGTCGTCGTATCAAATTCACTTTGCAGCAGAGAGGGATAGATAAGGCCAAAAATATTACTTGAGGTAACGGTAGCCCCGATAACGGGATTAAGATAATCTGCATCACCAAGCATTGCGATAACAAGAGTTGAATCCATGGCTGCGCTACTCTTAGCACCTTTACCATTACCCCCATTGTTTCGACTGCACGCAGAGAAAGCAAGCATATTCAGAACGATGAACAGGGCAGCTGCAAGTCTGAACGCTGCGGAAACCCTGTCGGCACATGTTTCAATCATTACTGTCATCCTCTGTTTTGTCACTGTTGATCACGTTTTTAATCCTGTCGGTCAGCGCCTCAGCTGCGACATAATTTGAATATCTCTTCAAAAGAAAGTTAAGGGCAACCACCTCAATGATAACAGTAATATTTTTACCGGGAAAGATAGGTAATTCAACCAGTGGAACGTCAACACCGAGAAGTTTTATGAATTTAGTATCCAGACCAAGCCGTTCATACACCATCTCTTTATCCCATTCAAGAAGTTCTACAACAACCTGTACCTCTTTGACATCACGAATTGCCCGGATACCAAAGGTAGCTCTCACATCAACCACTCCCAGGCCGCGGATCTCCATGAAATGGTCAATGATATTGTTTCGTTTGGCATTGAGCATCATGGATTCACCTTTCCGTTGGATAACAACCACATCATCAGCCACTAGACCATGCCCCCTTTCAACAAGATCAAGTGCAATTTCAGATTTTCCGAGTCCACTTTTACCGACAAGCAGCACCCCGACGCCATAAACATCCACCATTGAACCATGATACTGCTGGTAAAACGAAAACTGGTCGTCCAGAAAGCCTGTGACAAAATAGATGGTTTTGGTAGAAGAGAGGCGCGTAATATATACCGGAATACCCGCCTTTGTGGCCATTTCAAGCAGTGCCTGCGGAAGTTTGTTATTACTGGTAAGAATAATGCACGGTATTTTGAATCGCACAAGATTTTCAAAGACCCGGTTTCTTTCCTGTTCATCCAGGTGATTTAAAAACCTGGTTTCTGTATTTCCGAGAATCTGTACCCGTTTGTAGGTAAACAGATTGGTAAACCCTGCAAGTGCAAGTCCGGGACGATGAAGATCACGCTCAAAAATCCGCCGTTTCTGTTCATCAACACTGTTCAGACGCCTCAATTTAATATCGTGCTTCGTACATATAGTATTAAAAAAATAGGCGACCGTTATGGATCGCTTTTTTAATCCTTTTTGATCAAAGTTCATGGTGTCTGCTTTCGAAGTGTTAAAAAACTTCCGATAACCTGCCGGGCGTATCCCTTTCGCCCGGCAGACTCTCGCATACGGCATGCAGTTATTGTAATTTTTCCTTGTACTTTTTGAGTTGCCGGCTCAAGGCCTCAACGCATGTGTCTATAGTCTGTTCATATGCCGCTCCGGATTCCTTTGCAACAAGAACATTCTGGGGTACATGCACCGTTATCTCGGCAAGCTTGTTTTTTTCAAAGTCATTTTTCTGATGATCCAGAATTATGTGACAACTGATAATACCCGGAAAAATTTTCAGAAGAGGAAGGACTGCATTGCGGGCATATTCTTCTATGTCGGTATGATTATTGGAGTGGCGTAAGGTAACCTTAACATTGACAACATCACTAACAACAGCTTTAGTCATAATAACCTCCGTTAAAATATGATGAACGTAATGAAGGAACAAGGCCCCGCTGAAAAGATAATAGGGGAGCCGACAAAAGACCTATGCGTTTGGATGTGCTTTCCGGTAAACCTCCTTCAAGCGCTCAAACGTAACGTGAGTATAGATTTCGGTAGTTGACAGGTTGCTGTGTCCAAGCATTTCACTGACACTTTTAAGATCTGCTCCACTGTTCAGCAGATGTGTGGCAAAACTGTGACGCAGTATATGTGGATTTTTCTGTTTTTGTTCAGTGACCGAAACGAGGTGCTTTCTGGTCAATCTTTGGACAAGCACGGGATAAATCTTTTTGCCTGTATTTGTAATAAAAACAAACCGTAAGGCTGGGGTATCCGCCGTTGTAGGTATTCTAAAGAAGTTTCCCCGTACTTCAAAATATTTTTTAAGCGCTTCAATGCACGCGTTGCCAACCGGAACAATTCTCTGCTTGCTGCCTTTTCCTGTCAGCTTCACATAGCCGTTGTCAAGATCAAGACTATCCATTGTCAGTCCGATAAGCTCTGAAATACGAAGCCCGCTGCCATAAAGCAGTTCTAAAATGCTCCGATCCCGTTCCAGGACAAAAGACTCTTCGAGCACGTTTTTTTCAGGGTTACTGCTTTGGATCAAACTATCCGGCAGCACCTTATTAAAAAGCTTCTCAGTCTGCTGTTCAGTCAAAAAACCTGGAACACGCCGAGGGAACTTCGGTGCAGTGATATAGGAAAACACAGAGCTCTTTATATGTCCGGTTTCCAGCAGATACCGGTAAAAGCTTTTAACCGCAGCAAGTTTTCTGGCAATGGATCGCTGCTGAATGCCCCGTTCGATCAATGACACAAAAAAAAGCCGCACATCGACCGCTGTTACCTGCTCTGGATTAAAGCAGCTTGCATCGGTAAGCTTGAAATGGCGGACAAGAAATGAAATAAACTGAACAAGATCGGTTCTGTAAGCAATAACAGTATTGGGTGAGAGATTTTTACGGCTCCTGAGTTGTCCAAGAAAGTCACTGACAGGAAGTGACTTTTCCAGCAATAGTTCAGGTGAGGGGGATGACGATGAATTCTTCATGAAAATGCAACACAGACAAGTTCCTCTTTATTTTTAAGGTAATACAAATTTTCGCTCCGTATCAGAAAATTGTTCAGGCAGGGTTTTTCCACACCCTCCTCCATAGAGTCGGCATAGACAAGAGAGTCCGTGCTCCACACTTTAAGAAAAGAGTGCCATAGACCTGTCAACTCTTGCTGTTCATGCAAAGCGACAACAGTCAATGAACCCTGAACAATACACTCACAGCGGGTTGTTTCGGTGATACCTGCCCGATGCAAGGCCATGCACTCTTCAGTCATCTCTTCCGTAACAAACTCGGGTAGAATAACCTGCTGTCGTTCTTCCTCGTGTTTAACCTCCTGCCTTATTGCATTAACCGCAGGACTATCAAGGCCGAGGGGACAAATATCCTCACCGGTAAAAGGATCAATAAGCAGAAAATGCCGCTCCGGGAAGCCGCCAAAAACAGAAAGCTGATACACAAGAAACGCGTGATCAAGATTTGCTGCAAAACTGATATCCGGCCGTGACCAGACCACCTTGTCAGCCCTGAGATCAATCGCCCATATTCCCTTATGTTCAGGGCTTTGTGAGTGATAGGCATAGCAATAGATTAGACTGCCGAGCGTTGTTTCAAGCCCTACAAACCACCCCTCACCGGCAGGAACAGGATGATGGTGATCCATCAACAGATAATCATCGCGAATAACCTTGCCGGTCATTATATCAATACAGAAAAACAATGCCCTCCGGTTGACAGCAAAACGCTTCTGACCGATAAGGTCACCGGTTTCTATAAACATGAGCTGCCAGATAAGCGCACCATTGCCGGCATCATATCGCCAGCGTACCGAAAGCTGCTTTTCCCTGCTCTCCATTAACTCTTCTTTTGTCTTGTCAATTTGTAGATATTCACAGAAACCTCCTTCGGTCCTCCTGTGTACTTCCTCGGAAAAGGAGTTATTGAAAAATTATTTTCAGCGGCAAGCTCAAGAAATTGTTCAGCCATTCTCCTTCTCGGATCTGCAATGTATGCCGCACCATCCGGTTTCAGAAGTTTATCCATCGCTGTCACAATCGGAAGCAGGTTGACCCTTTCATAAAGCACATCTGCTGCAAACAGCAGATCAAACTGTTCACTGCACTTCACCATTCGCCAGTCAAGCCGGTCGAGTTCAAAAGTCACCTTGTTTTTCAAGGCGTTATAGCGCACAAAACGAAGAGCTTCAAGAGAGTAGTCTGTAACGAGAACACTGGCACCTTTCCACGCAGCAACAGTCGAAGCCATTCCAACACCAGAACCTATCTCAATCACGCGCTGACCCTTAAGCAAAAGCTCATCGGCAATAAATGATGAAAGGGTTATAGCTGAGGGCCATATTTCCGCCCAGTAAGGCATCTGCTCATCCTTGATGAACTCTTCCGGCGATATCCTGTCAAGAAGAGCATAACTGTCAAGAACACTCAAAAAGCTGAAAGAGTGCCCTCCGAAGGTATAAAGCGCTTCTGTAAGATCATATTCAGCCGCCAATGCTTTATAAAGAATCTGTAATTCCTTCTCTCCTTCTTCATGGGATTCATGCATAATTACCTGCAATTTACTTTCCTGAAACAAAGACTGCATCCCGTAGAATAGAGGCCGATTTCAACGTTTAACGAACAAAAAAACAACGGAGTTTACCGATAAATCGCCATGGATTTCTATTTTGCATCAAAAAGAAGCTTAATTACCCGTAAAAACCGTTAAACAATTTCAATCAATCTCCGTCATCCAATGAAAAAAGAAATCCTTGAACTTTTCGACAACACCTATCCCGACAGGGACTACACTATCGAGATCGTCAACCCCGAGTTTACCTCGGTCTGCCCTAAAACCGGACTGCCGGACTTCGGTACCATAACAATCCGTTATATTCCTGATAAAACCTGTATTGAACTGAAATCGTTGAAATATTATTTTCTCGAGTTCCGCAATGCCGGGATTTTTTATGAAAATATCACCAATAAGATCCTTGATGACCTTGTCGATGCGCTTCAGCCACGATCACTCAGTGTGATAACTGAATGGAAAGCAAGAGGTGGAATAACCGAGACCGTCTCAGTCAACTATCTTCGTTCATCACGTTGAAAAAAGAAATAAAAAAAGCCTCAGATGATCTTCACTGAGGCTTTTCTTATGAAACTGTGCAATTACTAACAACAAAGAAACAGATATCAGAACTTGTTCTCCAGATACAGAACGATTGTTTTCGCTTCATCCGGTGTTATTCCTGAACCGGCATTAGTCTGCATGCGATTCACAACAACATCAACTTTACCTGTTTTCTTATACTTGGTTCTGAAAGCATCCTGAACAGAAGCAAGTGTATGACATTTGTTGCAACGACCATCGGTAAGAGTCTTTGCGGCTGCAAAATCAAAACCGGCAGGTACTGGATGAGCTTTAACGTTTGCTGCAGGTTTTTCAAGAAAAGCAGTCAGCTCTTTGACTGAACGAATGTACTTGCCATCAAGCGTGGTAGTGCGGCCCGTGGTTGACAATAAAATTCCTGACGGTCTTAACCACAGGAGAGCAAACATTACGGCAACAATAGCAATAATACTGAGAGGAAAACTTAAAAACCACTTATCACTGATTCTCGATGACATTTTGCCAAGACCCATAATAATGAGAGATGCACAAAAAATCAACAAAAACCAGCCTGCGAAGGAGCGCAGAGGAGTTAATATTACCGAAATGTTTTCAGCCGGCACCTTGTACCCGGTTAAAAATGACAACCCGAAAAACAGAGACCCCATTAAGACAGCCCCGCCTAGTGCTACTGCAATAAGCTTCCCATTTGATTTGTTGTCCATGACAGGTAATGAATTAGGTGTTAGTGGCTTACCCAAAAAATTATAGAGCAAGATAAGCATAAATAGTAAAGGCGGCAAGCAGAAACCTTAAAAAGGTTGTGTTTGTAATCCACTATCTGCTGAAAGATGAGGAGTATACCCCTCATTTGAGTCAATACAGTCAAGGAAAGATAACATAATTTGTAACTCATTTAATTTTTTCGAATACTGCAGAAAGCGCCCCATCAACCTGAGAATTGTTTCGTTTCATGATAACATCAGCCAGCAGTATTATAGATTTTGAAAAAGCAGAACGCGATTTTCTCTTTCTTCTCCAATGCTTTAAGGAGGTACTCCGTGACCTTGGAGATAATGAACTTGCCGACCACCTTCCCTGGCAGAATGCCGGGATACCTCTCGAAAACTATCCGAACAGCGAACGCGCCCTGCAGGCGTTTTCCATATTTTTTCAGCTTCTCAACATGGCGGAAGAAAACTCCGCTGCCCAGAATCGGCGAACACTCGAAGCTGAACATGGTTTATCGCATCTCACCGGTCTCTGGGGAAAAACACTGTCACGTTTCCAGAAACTTGGAATGCCGGAAACGACTATCTCTTCCCTGCTTCCGGAGGTTTCTATCGAAGCCGTGCTGACTGCACACCCGACTGAAGCAAAACGGAAAACTGTTCTGGAGCAGCACCGTCAGCTTTATCTCCTTCTGGTAAAACGGGAAAACCAGATGTGGACCCCGCTTGAACAGCTTGAAATCCGCAATGAGATCAAGGTGGTCATGGAAAGACTCTGGAGAACGGGGGAAATCCTTTTCGAAAAGCCCCAGGTATCGGCAGAAAGGAGAAATGTCATTCACTACCTCCATAATATTTTCTCTGAAGTTCTGCCCATGCTTGATAAACGACTGGTACAGGCATGGAATGAAGCAGGATTTGAACCATCAAGGCTTTCCGATCCCAGAAATCTGCCCCGTATCACCTTCGGCAGCTGGGTTGGCGGCGACCGTGATGGTCATCCGCTTGTAACTGCCAGTGTCACTGAAGAGACTCTGGCCGAAATGCGCCAGAACGCCCTCAACCTTGTCCTGCGTCATCTCGGGGACCTTGCTTCAAAATTAAGCCTTTCCGAAAGACTTCAATCTCCTGGAGACGCGCTGATCCTTCGCATCAAAACCCTCAGCAATAAGCTTGGTGAAGCTGGATATGAGGCAATTCAGAGAAACCGGCATGAACCATGGCGCCAGTTTCTGAACCTTATGATCGCTTCGCTTCCTTTTGAAGCCGATCCATCAGAGAGCACTGCACTGTCCTGCGAAACAGGGCGTTATATCAGTTCGGACGAACTCCTTGAGGATCTCTCACTTTTACGGGACTCGCTGCTTGCTGTCGGGGGCCGACATATTGCTGACATGGAAGTATCACCCACCTATCGAAAAGTACAGACATTCGGATTCCATCTCGGCACGCTTGATATCCGTCAAAACAGTCACGTACATGAGCTTGCCCTTTCCCAGCTGATGACCGCGGCCGGTATGAACGGCAGTGATTTTCTGGAATGGGATGAACCTGCCAGAAGAGCATTCCTTGACCGGGAACTGCTTTCTCCCCGTCCATTTACTCATCCTGACATGACGGCTGGAGCTGAAGCCGAGACTGTTCTTGCCTGCTACAGGGTTTTATTGAAGCATACCAAACAATTCGGGACCGGAGCTCTTGGCTCACTTATTGTCAGCATGACCAGAAACGTCTCTGACCTTCTTATCGTCTATATTTTTGCACGGGAGGTCGGACTGATGACACCATTCGAAGATGGAGATGCCTGTTTGCTCCCTGTCGTTCCACTCTTTGAAACTATTGAAGATCTGAAAAAAAGTCCTGTAATACTCCAGGAATTTCTCCTCCACCCCGTAACACAACGAAGTCTCGATTACCGAAAAAAAACAACCGGCAAAAAAAGAAAGCTCCAGAAAGTTATGATCGGTTACAGCGACAGTAATAAGGACGGAGGAATTTTTTCAAGCACCTGGACGCTTTATCGAGCACAGGAAGCACTGCTTGAAGCAGGAGCTCTTTACGATACTGATATTCTGTTTTTTCATGGACGAGGTGGAAGTATCAGCCGAGGAGCAGGCCCTACTCACCGTTTCATCAGGGCACAACCCTGGGGCTCGTTTAATGCCGGCATGTGCTTTACCGAGCAGGGTGAAACCATAGCGCAAAAGTATGCCAACCGCATCAGTGCGGTCTATAATCTGGAACTTTTCATGGCGGGAGCTGCAGAAGTCCTGATCAGACAAAGACATGGAGAAAAAAAAGCGCACCCCCTTCAACCGGTAATGGACATGCTCTCCGATAAAAGCAATCAGGCTTACCGGAAGCTGATCGGTGCAGATGGATTTCTTACTTTTTTCCGTGAAGCGACCCCTATTGATATTATTGAATCCACAAGGATTGGATCACGACCTTCTCGGAGAAGCGGAAAAACAAGTCTTGACGACCTGCGCGCCATACCATGGGTATTCAGTTGGAACCAGGCACGTTTTTCCCTTTCAGGCTGGTACGGAGTCGGTTCCGCACTTGAATATCTGCAGAACAGCGATCCGGAAATATTTGAAGAAATCCGAAACCGCAGCCACGTCTGGCCTCCTCTTCGTTACATTATCAGCAATGCCGACACCAGCCTGGCCTCTGCTGATCTGAACATCATGCACCAGTACGCATCGCTTGTCAGTGACAGCTCAATAAGGGATCGCATTCTCGGCATGATCGAAGCGGAATATCATCGAACAAAAAAGTACATAGAAATACTCTTTGCAGTACCTCTTGAAACACAGCGGCTTAATGTCAATAAATTTATTGCCCTCCGACAGGAAGGACTTGACATGCTTCACCATCAACAAATCAGTCTGCTTAAACAATGGAGGGAAATGCAGTATTCAGGAAAACTGAAAGAGTCCGATAGACTTCTGCTTGAACTATTTCTGACTGTTAATGCCATATCAGGAGGATTACGCACAACAGGATAAAATTTTTGTGTGTCCGGATATTTATGCGCAGGAACCCAATATAAAGAGCGTCTTTTCTGTTATAACCCCGGAATAATCCGGAAACGCATCATCAGAAAAGTGTTCTTTCTTTCGCAAAACATTCAAACACGCAATTAATCATGAAAAAAAACATCTTGATGGCAGCAGGAATTGCAGGTCTGTTTCTTGCACATAACCCCATTGATGCCCAGGCAGAAATCGGTGTACGTGTTGGCGGGATACACGTTAATGTTGGAGACAGACCGACTTTTATAATCGATACCAGACCGACATTTATCTATGTACCTGAACTTGGGTTTTCAGTAGCAGCAAGAAGTCCGTACAATTTCATTTTCCTTGATGGCTACTATTACATAAACCGTGATGGACATTGGTACAACTCTTCACAATACAGAGGTCCGTGGGAAATCGTCAGCTTTGACAGGTTGCCCCATGCAATCAGAGAACATCGCTGGGAAGAGATAAGACGATTCCGTGACAGAGAGTATCGTCGGCATGACCGTCAGTACTGGGAAAGCCGCGATAGACCAAACGATCGCGACCATCGTGATGACATGAATCAGCCTCGTGAAAAAAACCGTGATCAGCGCAATGATCGTAATCGATAAAATATTGTCTTGAAAGCTGCTGTTTTTTTAAGATGATTCACCGCTCAGAATGTAAATGAGGCATATGATAATTTGGCTCTCATTTGCGTTATTGAATACAACAGGGAAACACTTTGATCTAGCAAAAAGGCGCTTTTTAGAGTGCCTTTTTGCTAGATCAAAGTAAATTCAGAAAGTTTCCTACGATTGGTATGCAATAGTTTTCATTTCTTTAAAACCACGTTATAATCTTCTCTGTTTTTAAAGACATGTGAAAAACAGAGTGCTCTTCATTATCAGCGCTCGCGGATAATTGAAATCAAAATAAAGCTTCTCCTTGAGACAATCGCAAAATGATCAGACTTCATCATTTTGTTTTATAAGTATTTATATCGCTCTCTATTTTACAGGTGAAGTTAAGGGTCCGACAGAAAACAAGATCGGAATTGCTTTATTTCATAGGTATCTGGTGATCCATACCTGCATATCATATAATCTCGCGAGATAATTAAAAAGCAAAAGATATATTGCTCTTGCGCCATTGAGCACCTTAAGAGAATGTTAAAGTGATTATCCTACTGAAGCGGCTCTCACACCGATATCGGCCTCAAGGATTACTCGGCGAATATCTTTTTCCCGGATACTTCTCCGGCCTGAAGTGGTCTTTTAACTCAGAGAAGGCTTATGTCTTTGAAAAATTGCCGTCGAATACCCTTGCATCTCTGATGCTGAATTCAACTCATCTCCATGCTCCTGATGACGCTAAAGATGAAATACTGCAATGGATTGAGCAATTAGTTCTGTTTTTCTAAAATTGAATGTCGAATAATTAAAATAATTGAATCCGCCAATTTCATTCCTCAAAATTAACTTCTTATAGTTAATTTTTTTTTCTTACATTTACATGTAATTCCACCACAACAGGAAGAAAAAATTTAAACAATTATAAATCAACGAATTATGTCATCGACAAAACTTTCAGAAATTAAGTCGAAAATAGCTCAGCTTCAAAAAGAAGCAGATGATATTATCAAGAATGAGCGAATTGCTATAATTAAAGAAATTAAGGATAAAATAGATGCCTTCAATATTACTGTAGAAGAGCTTCAACGGAAAGGCAAAACTGCTAAATCCGGTTCAAAAAGCACATCCTTCATAAAGTACAAAAAAAGTGAACATGAATTTTGGGTAGGCAGAGGCCCGAAGCCTGGCTGGGTTAAGGATGTCGAAAAAAGTGGTGAAAGCATTGAGCAATATAGAGTGCAGGAATAAATACATTTTTTAATTCCGATTGCTCAGATTTTGATTCTATGGAGGCTTTTCACAAAGCCTCAATTTTTTTGGCTCATAAATCTCATCTTTTTATGTGTTGTATCAAAACCGCCATAGTGTACAACTCTCTTGTTTGCCCCTTACCTTTCTTTGAAAGAACACTATCGTTCTGGCGACCTACCGTAGTTTAGCAATATCTCCATTTATCAGGGAATAGCGGATTATTTACGTATTATACCACACAGGCAATAGTGTATTAATAACGAAATCATCCAAAAACACCGTCATGCTCTCCACTCTCAACGCCGCTGCCCTGATCGGTATTGACGCCATTAAAGTGACGGTCGAGACCAATGTATCAGGAGGCATCCCTTCTTTTACCGTCGTTGGACTTCCGGACAATGCCATCAGGGAGAGCAGGGAGAGAATTCTCACGGCTATCCGAAATTCCGGATTTACAATCCCTCCAAAAAAAATCACCGTCAACCTTGCCCCCGCTGATATTAAAAAGGAAGGGACAGCATTCGATCTACCGATTGCCATCGGACTGCTCGGCTCGCTTCAACTGATCACTCTTCAATTCGAAGATTTAATGATCATGGGTGAACTTGCCCTTAACGGGTCGGTAAGAAGAATTAACGGTGCCCTGCCGGTAGCCATAATGGCAGGCAAAGAACACTTTAAACGCCTGATAGTCCCTCTCTCGAATGCACCTGAAGCTGCTGTGGCAGTCTCAGCATCTCATTCATCCATTGAAGTTTTCGGTGTCGAAACCCTGAATGAAACTATTGCATTGATCAATGGAAATACAAAACACATCCCAGTAGTCGTCAATATTGAAAACCTGTTTAACACCGAAGAAGAATACCCTGTTGATTTTTCCGATATCAAGGGGCAGGGTGCTGCAAAAAAAGCCCTTGAAATCGCGGCAGCGGGTGGGCATAATGTTATAATGTGAAAGACCTTTAATATGTATATTTTATAAATGGTTAGTAAGTATATTGAAAAAAATAATGGATTTTTATGTGTGGCGTATATTTGGTGGATTTTTTATGTACTCATAAAATGGAATTATACGTTTTTTGATATATGCTTGATAATTAGGGAGTCATCGAGCAATGACAAGAACAAAAATATTAACAAAAATTAAGATGGAAAGAATAGAAAGAAAGAATAAAGTCTATTCATACATAAGATTGAGTAGCGTTAATCAAATAAAAGGTCGTTCAAAGATAAGGCAAAAAGAAACGACAGATAATTATGTTTTAAAAAATGACTTAGGAGAAGTTGAATATATTATAGATGAAGGTGTATCAGGATATGATGGGTCAAATATAGAAACTGGTAATTTCGGAAAGTTTTTAATTCGAGTAAAAAACAATCAAATTGAAAAAGGGTCATATCTTTTGGTTGAGTCATTTGATAGAATATCAAGAGAAAACGCGTTGTATGTTTTGAGCATATTTAGTAATATAATTGACCATGATATTACAGTAATTACTTTAGATGATAACGGGGAATACAATAAAAAGACCTTAGAGAGTAATCCAGGAATTTTATATACTGCTGTTGGTAGTATCCTTAAAGCCAATTCAGAATCAAGAACAAAGTCAATAAGAATAAGTGAAGCATGGAGAAATAAAAGAAATAATATAAATAAAAAACCGCCGTAGGGCGGTTTTTTATTAGAATAAGTTGCTTTGTTTTTTGAGATGTTTTAAATCTAGGTGTTCGTAAGCGAGGTTTGTGGCAACCCGGCCCTTAGGAGTGCGCTCAAGTAAACCGCACTGCATTAAGTAGGGTTCGTAGATGTCTAAAATTGTTTCTTCTTCTTCCATGGCGGCGGCGGCTAAAGACTGGAGGCCAACGGGGCCACCGTTAAATTTTTCAATTAGGGCTTTTAGTATGTTTCTGTCGCTTGGGTCTAAGCCCATTAAGTCAACTTCCAAAGAGTCTAATGATTTTTCTGCAATTTCTTTTGTAATTATTTCTGCGTTTTGAACTTGGGCAAAATCTCTGACTCTTTTTACTAAGCGGTTGGCAACCCTTGGGGTGAATCTTGAACGCTTGGCTATAGCTTCCACAGCCGCGGGGTCCATTTTTATTTTTAAAAGTCTGCCCGATCTTTCAATTATTTTTTTTACGTCTTCTATATTATAAAAATTGAGTTGGAAAGTTGCTCCAAAGCGGTTTCGTAGGGGAGCGGAAAGTAATCCTGGCCTTGTCGTGGCGCCAATTAAGGTAAATTTGGGCAATTTTAATTCCATTGTGCGCGCCATTGGGCCCTTTCCTAAAACCAGGTTTAATTTGTAGTCTTCCATGGCGGGGTAAAGGTACTCTTCAATGGTTTTGTTTATTCTATGTATTTCATCTAAAAACAAAACATCGCCTTCGGATAAGTTGGTTAATATGGCAGCTAAGTCGCCGGCTCTTTCTAGCGCCGGTCCAGAAGTTGACCGAATTGTTTTGCCCATTTCTTTTGCAATTAAAAGGGCGAGGGTGGTTTTACCTAATCCCGAGTTGCCATAAAACAATAAATGGTCGGGACTTTGCTTTCTTTGTTTGGCAGCAGTTATAATTACGCGTATATTTTCCTTAATTTTGTCTTGGCCCACATAATCTTGCCAAGAACTCGGCCTTAAAGCCGAGTCTAAAACTTCATCTTCTTTATTGCCTGCCTGTTCGGTAGGCAGGGTTTTTTCTGGTAGAGCGCTTGACATATGTATTATAAGGTGATATAATCAGGGATATTGAAATCCACAACTAAATTGTAGCATTTTCCAACGATAAACGGTAAGCGGCTCCAGAGTTGGAGGTATTTATTTGGATTTTTCTCAGCTTCGGATAATCTTGCTCCGGCTCGATTATTCCTCAGAAAAATCTTTATTTATGTCCCAGACATAATAGTACCTCCAACTCTGGAGCCGCTTTTTTTTATACAACTAATCGATTTCTTTTTTACTTGGCGTATAGGCAGCGATGTACATTTCAGCTCTTATAATATCGCCTTCAGCTTCTTGCCTGTTTTTGGGGTATAAATAATCAAGATTCGTTTTTAACACCCTAAGGGCTGTTTCTAAAGCGTCGCCCTTGCTCAAATCGGGATAAACTTTTGATTGTTCTCTTAAATCAACTATTTCATTCGGTTCAATATTTTCGATATCTTTTAATATTCTTTTAAAATCATCAATGGCGACAGTGGCCTTTTGTCTCAGTTTTAATTCTTCGTCTTCTGGCATATTTTCCCATCGGAATACTTCGGTCATAGTTTTATGATTTAAGGGTTTCTGTTTCTTCATCTGCTTCGACCACTCTCATAATTTCTTCCATTGTTGTTTTGCCAAGTACAATATCAATTAACCCTGACTGGTACATTGTTATCATGCCTTTTTTAATGGCCATATTTCTAATTTCAGAAACTGGGGGATTGGTTAAAATGAATCTTTCAAGCTCAGAATCAACCAAAAATGCTTCAAATAATCCTTGTCTTCCTTTGTATCCTGTAAAATTACATGCATCGCACCCGCCCTCTTTTATTTTGGTGACCTGTGTTTTATCTAAGTCGGGAAGTTTAATATTTTTAGGTAAAGATTTTAATCCTTTTTTAATTTCCGAAAGTTCATCTGCGGTTGGTTTTGCAAGAGTGGAGCATTTTTTACAAACTTTTCTGACCAATCTTTGCGCCACCGCCATTTTCAACCCCGAGGCAATTGAAGACGGGTCTACACCCAAGTCTACAAGCCTTGGAATAGTCCCTGCTGCGTCGTTAGTGTGAAGTGTAGATAAAACCAGGTGTCCGGTAAGCGCAGCTTGCAGGGCTATTTTTGCGGTTTCTAAGTCTCTAATTTCACCAACCAAAATAACATCGGGGTCTTGCCTTACAATAGACCTTAGTCCATCGGAAAAGTCATATCCTTTTTCCGGGGCCACCTGTGTTTGGGAAACTCCTGTTAGGTGATATTCAATTGGGTCTTCAATGGTTATAATTTTAATTTCCGGGTTTTGTATCTTTTTTAAAAAAGCATAAAGAGTTGTTGTTTTACCGTGACCTGTTGGTCCCGTTGCTAGGATAAGCCCCTGTTTTTGCCCAAGGCACTGGCCTGCAAGTAATCTCTGCTCAGGTGTATAAAAGGGAAGTGTTTTCATTCGCTCAATTTGCAGGGATCTATTTTGAACGCGGGCAACCAAACTTTCCCCATGAATAGTGGGCGTAATTTCTACACGCAGTTCAGCCCATTGATCTTCAATCGCACAACGTGCAAAACCAGACTGCCAGCTTTGTGAACCTTGAGTAGCAATCCCTGCCATCTCTTTAAACGCTTTCATGGTAGAGTTACCAGTCTCCCTAACCAAGGGAGGTAGAATTTCTTTTTTCCCACTTACTGTCATTGCTACTTCTGTCCACGACTCTTGTTGATCAATAAAAATGTCTGATGCACCTATGTGGAAGGCAACGCGAACAATCTCTAAAACAAGATGCCGAGCACTTGAGCAGTTACCCCAAAATTTAGGACGAACGCTTGGCGTCTGATGGTCTTTAATTTTATCTACACGTGTTGATTTAGACTCAATTAAGGTCATCACCTTTTCAAAATCAGCTAGGCTAATTCCAAAGGCTCTAACCTCTTGATGTGTAAAATTTCTAATCTCAGCAAAGGACCTTTCACTGTAAGGATCGACCATTGCTAGCTGTAAGAGAACTCCTTCGGACAAGGTTGGTAAAAACTGTAACCGAGTACACAACTGCCTTAGTTTTTCGAATGTGGCCAAATCTACATCGGTAAGACTAAAAGGAATAAGATTAGGTAACTGATCAGTAGAAATGCTCATTACGTAAGTATAATAGCAAGGCCACAGCCTGCCCTTGCTATTATAGAGGTATATGAACACCACTCCCCCGCTTCTTGAAAGTACACGACTTGATGAACTTAGATTTAGTCAATCTGGAGTAAGTCTAAACTTACAGGGGCAATCAATTTGGATTAAAAAAGAGAGTGACCAAGCCTCAACTCATGCACTGCAAACACTATTCGAAATCGCACTTAAGCACTCCTTAAAACAAACCAAAGAGAGACATCACTCTGCCTGGTATAAAAAAATAGGTATATGGATTAGTAACCTATTCGGAAAATCGGTAGATCAGGAACCTTCCATAACCGTAGAACAATCAGTAGACTCAGAAATTAAACCGCACCCAAGTGTTGCCGGTAAAAAGATTAAGGCTTCTCACCCCGTACTGGATTCAGAACCTAGTGATATTCAAATGAAGGCAATCTATGCAGATAAAGGAGGCATCCATGTAATCTGGACAAAAACAGAACCTGGTAAGCGCCCATACATTGAATCAACCACACATGCCCTAGACTCCGAAGTGGCTAATACATTAACGAGCTGCTACCAGCATCTTTCACGTTTAGGTTACACTGTAGTAGGTATAGATATGAAACCTATCGTAAATGATAAAAAGCCATCAGAAATGAAGGTAGACCTAAAGCAAACACTGCCATCTGAAGACCTGGATAAAAAACCAAAAATATCTCCTGTAATTCCTGATCATGCACCTCATAAAACAATTGTCGTACGCCCCCTTCCCATAAGAA